>Ga0308159_1000845_pt1 | contig 54911 bp, 46 predicted proteins | sample PhyCR1_FD_201040 | JGI IMG/M metagenome (GOLD analysis project Ga0308159, IMG submission 201040) | Phyllosphere microbial communities from UC Gill Tract Community Farm, Albany, California, United States - DLSLC.R1 | ecosystem: Host-associated > Plants > Phyllosphere > Unclassified | place: USA...
CCGTGCAGGAAGAACAGCAGCGCGATGCCCGCATCCGCCACCCCGCCCGCGATCCGCGCCCACACGCCCTGCGCCGGCAGCACCGTCGCCAGCGCCACCGTGCCCAGCAGCATCAGCAGGAATGGGTCGATGTTCAGGCGGGCGAGCAGGCGGTTCATGCGGGGCGTTACCTCTTCAGAGCCACTTGTGCTCACGATACCATTGCGCCGTGGCCTTCAGCCCTTCGCGCGTCTCGATGCGGGGACGCCAGAGCTTGCCCGGCGGCGCGGCCTCGGGCGAGACCACCCAGTCCGGATGGCTGATGTAGGCGGCGCGGTCGAGCGTCATTTTTGCACGGGGGCCGCGCAAAAAATTGTCGATGCGCGCAGCGCGGTGCAGCATCGCCGGAGACAGGCCGATCACGCGCGGCCGCTTGCCCAGCGCCCAGCCGATCGCGAGGCCGAGTTCGAAATGCTCCCAGCCCTGCGGCTTGCCGTCGTCGGGTTCGAAGACCTTGCCGGTGACCGACAGCCCGCCCGGCTCCAGCGCGACGAGCAGCCGCGCCAGGTCGTCGACATGGATCATAGAGGCACGGCCCTGCTTCGGCATCGGGATGAAGCCCCAGCGCGCCACGCGGAACAGCTCGAACATCTCCTTGTCGCGCGGGCCGTAGATCGCGGGCGGGCGCACGATGGTCCAGTCGAGCGGGCTGGCCATGACGATCTTCTCGGCCCGCGCCTTGGAGGCGCCGTAGGCCGACAGTTCCGGCTCGCGCGCGGAGAGCGAGGAGACATGGACGAAGCGCCGCACGCCCTCGCCCACGGTCGCTTCGATGAGGTTGAGGGTGCCGGTGACGTTGCCCGCCTCGAACCCGGCCGCATCGGGCGCGTTGACGACGCCCGCAACGTGGATCACCGCCTCGGCCCCGCGCACCAGTTCGACCAGCGAGGCGGGATTGCCCAGCTCGCCGCCGATCCAGTCGACATGCTCGCGCTCGGGCTGGCTGCGGCGAGTGAGTGCGCGCACGGCGAAGCCAGCCTCGATGGCCGCTTCCAGAACGGCCTGTCCGACGAAGCCGGTGGCGCCGGTCAGCGCGATGACCGGGCGGTCGATGAGATTGCGGCGGCGGTTCATTTCAGCACCATCTGGTCGCGGTGGACCACAGCGGAGCGCGGCGAATAGCCGAGCACCTGTTCCTGTTCGCTCGAATGCAGGCCGACGATGGCGGCGCATTCGGCGGCGTCGTATTCGGAAAGGCCATGGGCGAGCACTTTGCCCGCGCCGTCGACGATGGCGACGGGATCGCCGCGCGAGAACACGCCCTCGACCGCCGTGATGCCCTTGGCGAGCAGGCTGGACCCGCGCCCGAGTGCCGCTGCGGCACCGTCGTCCACCACGATCTCACCCTTGAGACGCAGGCGGCCGCCCAGCCAAGCCTTGCGCGCGGCGGCCTTGCGTCGGGGCACGAACAGGGTGCCGATGCCCTCGCGATCCTTGGCGCCCACGATGCGCGCCACCGGGCGTTCGTGCTGGCCGTTACCGATGACGAGGCAGATGCCCGCCAGCTCCGCGATCTCGGCCGCCTGCAGCTTGGAGACCATGCCGCCCGAGCCCATGCCGGAATTCGATTCGGTGCTGGCCATCGCCCGCACCTCGGCGGTGACACCCTCGACCACCGGGATCATCTTCGCACCGGGCTGCTTGGGGTGGCGATCGTAGAGGCCGTCGATGTCGGAAAGCAGCACCACCGCACTCGCCTGCGCGGCCTGCGCCACGCGGGCCGCGAGGCGGTCATTGTCGCCGAAGCGGATTTCCTGGGTCGCCACCGAATCGTTTTCGTTGATCACCGGCACCGCGCTCGCATCGAGCAGGCGGGTCAGCGTGGCCGTGACGTTGAGGTAGCGGCGGCGGTCCTCCAGATCCTCCAGCGTCAGCAGCATCTGCGCGGCGATGATGCCGTGCGCGCCCAGAAGCTCGGCCCAGAGGCCCGAAAGCGCGATCTGGCCGACGGCGGCGCTGGCCTGCGCATCGGCGAGGCTGCCGCGCCCCCCCTTCTCCAGCCCCAGCGTCGCCGCGCCCAGCGCGATCGCGCCCGAGGAGACGACGATCACGTCCTGCCCCCGCCCGCGCGCCTCGGCGATCTCGGCCACCAGCTGCGTGATCCAGGCGCGTCGGACGCCCTCCGGCCCGACGAGCAGCGCCGAACCCACCTTGATGACAAGGCGCGGCGCGAGGGAGGAATCGGCGAGGTCTGAGAGTCGGGCAATAGGCATGGGCGTGCCAGCCTCTAGGGGAAAGGTGCAGTTGAGGAAAGCGCAAGGTTGCTCGGGCAGGCGTATGCGGCGGGGGCTTCGACAAGCTCAGCCTGAGCGGGTTTGAGAGGTTTATCCTCTCTTCCCACCTGAGCGGGTCCGGGAATTTCACACCAACCCCGCTCACCCTGAGCTTGTCGAAGGGTCACAGTGCAGCCTGTCGAAGCCCCCCGCTTAAGCCCCTCCTCAGATCGGCGACCAGGGCGTGTCGTCGGCCTCTTCGCGCTCGCCGGTGGGACGTTCGGTCACGGTGGCGGCGGGGAGATAATCGATCACCGCGTCGAGCAGGCGCGGCATGCCCTTGCCGGTCGCGCCGGAAATCGGGAACACCTCATCCGCGCCGGCCTTGAGCAGTTCCTTGGCGTATTCCTCCGCCAGTGCGTCATCGACCAGATCGACCTTGTTCAGCGCCACCAGGCGCGGCTTGTCGGCCAGCAGTTCGCTATAGGCTTCCAGTTCCTCCTCGACGACCTGCATCGCCTCCACCGGATCGGTGTTGGAGATGTCGATGAGGTGGACCAGCACGCGGCAGCGTTCGATGTGGCCGAGGAAGCGATCGCCGATCCCCGCACCGTCCGCCGCACCTGCGATCAGGCCGGGAATGTCGGCCAGCACGAACTCGCGGTGCTTGTGCATGACGACGCCGAGCTGCGGACGCAGGGTGGTGAACGCGTAGTCGCCGACCTTCGCCTTGGCGTTCGACAGCGCGTTGATGAAGGTGGACTTGCCCGCGTTGGGCATGCCGACGAGGCCGACGTCCGCCAGCAGCTTGAGGCGCAGCCACACCCACTGCTCGATCGGCGGCATGCCGGGCTGGTGCTGGCGCGGGGCACGGTTGGTGCTGGTCTTGTAGCTGGCGTTGCCGCGCCCGCCCATGCCGCCTTCGATGAAGGTGACGCGCTGCCCCGGCTCGGTGAGGTCGAGCAGCACGGTGTCGCGCCCTTCGTCGTCGGCGATGACCTGGGTGCCGATCGGCACCTTGATGACCAGGTCCTTGCCCGCCGCGCCGTTGCGGTTCTGGCCCATGCCGTGGCCGCCGCGCGGGGCCTTGAAGTGCTGGGTATAGCGGAAGTCGATCAGCGTGTTGAGGCCGGGCACGGCTTCGAAGATGATGTCGCCGCCCTTGCCGCCGTTGCCGCCGTTGGGGCCGCCGTATTCGACGTACTTCTCACGCCGGAAGCTGACCGCACCGGGGCCACCGCCGCCTGCACGCACGTAAATCTTGGCCTGGTCGAGAAAATGCATCGGTCCTATCGCTTCCAGCGCTGATGAAGCGCCCCTTCGCGACCGGTCCCGGTCGCCGGAGGTTTTCCCTCCGCTGAACGCCGCTGGCCGCAGATAAACAAAAAACCCGGCCGTGTCTCGGGCCGGGTGATGCCCGGTTCGTCCGGACACGCCTGAATTGTGCGATACTGGTGGAGCCGAGGGGGATCGAACCCCTGACCTCGTCATTGCGAACGACGCGCTCTCCCAGCTGAGCTACGGCCCCGTTCCAGTATCAAGTCCGATTGCGTCACCGCGCTCGGGAGCGTCCCCTTAGCGAAGACGCCTCCCGCGCGGAAGAGAAAAAATGGGCGGGCGCGAAGATTCTCGCGCCCACTGCCGACGTCACTGTGCCTGCGGCACGCTCGCCTGAGGCTGGACGACGGGCTGGGCCATGACCTGCTCCGCATTCGGGCGCACGGTGATGAGGCCGTTCGATCCGTAGCGCGATTGCCATGCGGCCAGATCGGCGCGGTACTGGTCATAAGCATCGAAGAACGCCTTGAACGGCGCCTCGAGCTTGGCGAGGCCGGTGTAGGACCAGTTGTCGAACTGGCTCGGCTCCACCGTGTTCAATTCGGCGCTCACTTCCATCGCTGCCTGGCAGAAGCTGGAGTCCACCGGCGGCAGCGAGAAGAAGTTGTAGACCTGCGTCTGGTAGGTCTCGCGCGCGACGATCGCGGCGCGACCGGAATGCTGCGTGCGGAAGCTCGCGTCGATTTCCTTGCTCGCACGGTCGAGCGACTTGTCGTAGACCTTCAGGAAACGCTTGTAGCCCTCAAGGATCGGGGTGAACTGAACCTCGACGCAGTTGAGCGCAGCCACGTTATAGGCCGAGCGGAAGTTCCAGATCGTCTGCGACGTGGAAATCCCGTAATTCACGGTCTGGCGCGTGCCATCCTCTGCCTTGGCCGGAACCCTCATTTCGAGCGGCGCGCCCATCGGCGGCGTCGGCATCGGCGGGATCACCACGACCGGCGGCGGGGGTGGCGGGGGCGGAGGCGGCTTCGCACAGCCTGCCAGCGCGGCAAGCGTGACGGCCACCGCCGAGCCCGCCAGCAAGGAAAGGCGACGACGCCCCTGCCCGTTGTCGATCATCTCAAGCCCTCGGTACACGCATCGTTCTCCATCGCGGCAAACGGTCTAACCCCGCTGAGTCATAAAGCAAATGCCCGGTGCGATAAAACGCACCGGGCATCATGCTTAGGTGAAACTGCACTGTGGATTAATCGCTTCGGAGGAAAATTATCTCCATTCCGGTTGCGATTAACCGCCGCCCTTAGTCCCGCTGGCCGAGGAAGCTCAGCAGGAACTGGAACATGTTGATGAAGTCCAGGTACAGGCTCAGCGCGCCGAGGATTACGGCCTTGCCGACGAAATCGGTGCCGCGCAGGTGGTAGTACTGGTTCTTGAGCATCTGCGTGTCATAGGCGGTCAACCCTGCGAAGATCAGCACGCCGAGGATCGAGATCGCCAGCTGCAGCATGCTCGAACCCACGAAGATATTCACGAGCGAGGCGATCAGGATGCCGACCACGCCCATGATCAGGAACGTGCCGAAGCCCGACAGATCCTTCTTCGTGGTGTAACCGTAGAGACTGAGGCCCGCAAAAGCCGCCGCCGTCGCAAAGAACGTGGTCGCGATCGAGGTCGCCGTGTAGATCACGAAGATCGTCGAGAGCGATACGCCCATCACGGCCGCGAACGCCCAGTAGAGCACCTTCAGCGTGCCTTCGCTGAAGCGCTGCGCGCCGCCGCTGATCGCAAAGACGAAGCCGAGCGGGGCCAGCATGACCAGCCACTTGATCGGCGACTGCATCATTGCGATCGCGTAAGGCGCGAAGAGCATCGCGACGATGCCCGAAAGCAGCACGCCCGAGGCCATGTAGTTGTAGATCGACAGCATGTGCCGACGCAGACCCGCATCGTAAGCGGTCCGGCCGGCGGTGCGACCGAGATCGCTGCCGTCACGGCTCGGAGACGCACCGAAGCCCTGACGGGGCTGGGGGTCGTTCCAATTCGCCATTTCAAACTCCCTTTAGCGGAGAAGCCAGCCAAATGCGGTCCCGCTCAGGAGGGAATATCGCGCTCGAATGCGAAAGTTTCAAGAAGAACCGGCCCGCGCCATTTGTGACAAAGTGTAAAACGGACCTATTTCTTCTTGGCTCCGGCTTCAAACCACGACGATCAGCCGCGCCGGGCCTCGGCCGCCATCTCGGCATTGCGATCGCGCGAGGCGGTCATCGCTTCGAGCACAACGCCGGCCAGCGCGCCGCCCTCGTCCAGCACGTTCATTCCCGCGCGGGTCGAGCCGCCCGGGCTGGCAACCTTGTCCGCCAGTTCGCCCGGCGAGAACTCGGAAGCGCCGGCGAGCTGCGCCGCCCCTTCGACCATCGCGAGCGCCAGCCGCTGCGCCTGGCCCGCATCCAGACCGAGCGCCACCGCGCCCGCGGCGAGGGAATCGATGAAGCGATAGACGAACGCCGGGCCGCAGCCGGCCAGCGCGGTGACCGCGTCGAACAAATGCTCGCCCGCCAGCCACTCGGGCGTGCCGAGCGGCTGCGTCAGCGCCGTCACCGCCGCGCGGCCGGTCTCGTCGAGACCGCGCGCGTCGAGTGCGATCGGCGACTTGCCGATGGCGGCCGCGAGGTTCGGCATGATCCGCACCAGCGCGCCGGCCTGCGGGAAGCGCGCCGCAAGGCTATCGAACTCGACACCCGCGAGGATCGAGAACAGCACCGTCTCACGACCGACGAGCGCACCCACGGCCGTTGCGACAGCGTCGAGGCCTTGCGGCTTGACGCCCAGCATCACAGCATCGAAGCGGCCTTCCGCAGGCAGTTCGGACAGCAGCGCGACACCTTCAGGCACGCTCTCGCGGTGTGGATCGACGACGGTGAAGCGCGAGGCCGGAATGCCGCCCGCCAGCCAGCCCGTCAGCATGGCGCCCGCCATGTTGCCGCAGCCCACGAGCAGGATGTTCTGAAACCGGTCCATGCGCATATTCCCTCGAAACTGGATCGGGTCGCGACTTAGGCGAGCCGATCACACGCCACAAGGGCCATGCGTGCCATGCGCAGCGGGACCAACGGGCGGCATAGCCAACCACGCTGCGAAACGCAGTGACGAGGGGTCAGGCTTCCCCGGCCGCGTCCACCAGGGCCGCCGCGAGTGCTTCGGACGGGGTCTTGTCGCCCCACAGGATGAACTGGAACACCGGGTAGAAGCGGTCGCATTCCTCGATCGCGGCCTCCACCACCATCTGCGCCTGCCCCGGTCCGAGCAGCCCGTCCGGCCCGAGCATCAGCCCATGGCGATAGAGCACGACGCCGCCGTTCGACCACATGTCGAAGTGCCCCAGCCAGACCTGCTCGTTGATGAGCGCCAGCGCCTCGAACACGGCGGAACGCTTGGCATCGGCCACGCGGATGTCGGGAAGGCACAGGAGTTGCAGCACCCGGTCCTCCGGACGCCAGATCGCCTGCAACTGGTACGTCGCCCAGGCGCCCTTGATCTCGGCCGAGATCTCGTCCTCACCGGCATATTCGAAGGGCCAGTCGCGCGCTTCGAAAAGCGAGGCGAGCATTTCCACGGGGGCAGCCTCGTCGTCCCGGTCGATATCGTCCTGAACGGTCCTCATAATCTGCGACATCAGCCCTCCGAGAATACGGGTGCATGGATGCTGCCTGCAGGTAGGGAAGCACAATCCACGCGCCGATATCGCCTGCGCATAACTGCACAAGCCTGTTCACAGCGTGTGGATAAATATGAATGCACGTTAACACAAGGCTCCGACAAAGCCCCATAACCCGCAGAATTACTTGGCCGAAAGCGGATCCACGACCTGTCCCGCCGGGCTGGTCCAGGGCAATGCATCTGAGAAGCCCTGCTTCTTCGCGTCGGCAAGGAACGCACTTGCCGCCTTCTGTGTCGCGAAAGGACCGATCAGGACGCGATTGGTCCGGCCCATCTCGCTGACGTAAGGGCTACGCCCCTTGAGCAACGCCGCATTTTCACGCGTATAGCGCCGCCAGTCGAAAGCGATGGCGCTCTTGTCCCGCCCGACCCCGATCTGAACCCAGATGCGGCTGGGATGCGTTGGCTTCTTCGCCTTTTCCGCCGCCTCGGCCTTCGCCTTGGCCTCGGCATCCGCCTTGGCCTTGGCCTTCGCCTCGGCGGCCCTGGCAGCGGCAGTCTTCGCCTTCGAGGCCTTGGCGTCCTTGACCTCCGTAGCCGGAGCATCCGTTTCGACGGGCTTGCCCTCTTCGACCTTGGGCAACTGGACGCGGGGTGGCGGCGGAGCAGCCGGAGTAATCAGCCGGATGTCGACCGCACCCGACGCCGGCAGGACGTCAACGGTCGGCTTGCCGATATCGGCGAAAATCTCGGAAAGCGAGAGCTGCCCTGGTCCCGGCACCGGGGGCGGGCTTGCGGGAGTGGAGACCAGCGGCGCTGCCGGAGGAGTACTGGCTGCGAGCGTGCTGGTAGGCGGCGGAGCGGCAGGTGCCTGAGACGCAGGCAGCCGACCGAGATCGAAGCCCGGCGTCGCCGGCCTCTCGGCCGACGCCGAGGAAGTCGACGCCTGCCCGGTGCGGATCGTCGGTGCGACAGCCGGCATTCGCGCAGGCTGCGGTGCCAGTGCCGGTGCCGGCGTTGCCACCGCGAGCTTCGGAGGCTCGGAACTGCGTCCGACCGGCGGCAATTCGCCGTTATCACGCTCGATCGCGGGTTTGGGCTCGGGCGGAGCGACGCGATCGGGATCGACCGATGCGAGGCTCGTCGATTTCGCGGACGCTGCCACCTGCCGCCCTGCCTGCGTCGTATCCGTCCGCGTCGTGCGGGTGCGCGAGGGCTGGGCGGCCTTCGCCAGCCTGATGCCGCCCGCTCCTCCGAGCGGCTCGCCCTTGGGAATCAGCCCTGCCCCGGCGGCCGAACCGCGCGGCGGAGCGTAAGCGGCGATACGCGCATCGTCGCGCCCAATCTCGGAGGCGCGCGGAAAGCGACCGAGATTCGCGGCGGCCGCCTGCTGCGCCTTGGTCAGACGTGGCATGTAGCGCAAGTATGGCGCTATGCTCTGCGCCAGCTGGCCGGGGAGAATCGTGTTGGTGATCTCCACCGCCTTGTCCGGCTCGCCGGCAATCGCGAGGGTAAACGCACGGGTGCGCCAACCCGGCTTGTCCTGTTTGTTGAGGAGCGGCAGCAACGTCGCATAAGCGGCATCGACGTCGCCGCCGATCGCCTGGCTGACCGCGAGGCGGCTGCGCAGTTCATCCGCCTTGTCGCCCGATGCGCTTGTCATTGCCGCGGCATAGTATCGCTGCGCTAAGGCATTATCTCCAACAAGGTCGTAGGCAAGCCCTCGGTCGGCCGCAATCAGCGCGGGGGTGGCGCCCGCCTTCTCAGCGGCATCGAAACATGGGATCGCGCTCACCGGGTCGCCATTGTGAACGAAGGCGCTGCCAAGCCCCGCCTGTACGCGCGGATTGCCAGCGCTGACCTCGTCGGCTCGGCGATAGAAACCGATGGCGGCGGCATTGTCCTGCAGCGCCCGCGCCGCATCACCGGCGTCGATCAACGCCGCGACATCGCGAGAATCGCGGCCGAGACGTGCCAGCGCGGTGCCGAGCTTCTTGTTGTTCTCGCCGGGAACGGCCTGAACCACCGGATGCGAAGCGGCAGGAGCGCCTTGCGCCAATGCCGGCGCGCTCGCGAGAGCGCCGACCAGCGCCACACCGCCGAGCAACCGCGAAACCAAGTGATCCACCCGCAAGTCCTCTGTACCCCGAACCCTCAGGCAGCCCTCCCCACGACGACTGCCGACGCTTTACGAACCGGAAAGTCGAACGGCGGCCGGGATGCCGAACGACTCCATGCGCGCAGGGATGCGCGCCCTTGGCGCCATGGCCCGGCGCAGATGAACCTAAAGCGAACATGCCCGCCCTGCGACGGACTTCCTTCGACGACGCGGCCCGAAGGAGCAAGAGGCGGAGCAATGCCCCGCCTCTCACGACTTACTGGTTGTTCTGGCGGCCCAGGAAGCGTGGGATGCTGATCGACCCCGCATCACCATCGTCCTCACCGGCAGTCGGCTCGGCGCCGGGACGCGGGCGCGACAGGCTGGTCATGCGCTCGAACAAAGTGCTGCCGCCGCCGACCGGCTTGGCACGCGGCGCGGCGGGTGCGGGAGCGGCCTGGCCGCCATCGAGCAGCAATTCGTCCTGCGTGCGGCGGGGCACCGGAGCAGGCTCGACCGGAGCTTCGAAGCTGAGATCAAGCGGCTCCTTCTGGATGCCACGCAGACCAGCGAAGCCAGAGGTCGCGGCAGGTGCGGCCTGCGCTTCATCCTCGGCACCGAGTTCAAGCTCCGCCGAAGGCTCGAAAGCCTGCGTCGGCGCCACGAAGGGCGCGGGCTCCGGAGCCGGCTGCTGCGCGACCGGAGCAGGCGCCGGCGCCGGCGCCGGAGCGGCGGGTGCCTGATAGCTTGGAGCCGGCGGCGGCGAGTGCAGCGCCGGACGGGCGATCCCGCGCGAGGCACCGAGATTAAGCGGACGCGAGGCGATCTCGGCCATTTCCGTGGTCTGTTCGATACCGGTGGCGACGACCGAGACGCGGATCTTGCCCTGCAGGTCCGGGTTGAACGCCGAACCCCAGATGATGTTCGCATCGGGATCGACCAGTTCGCGGATGTGGTTCGCGGCCTCATCGACTTCGAGCAGCTTCATGTCGTCGCCGCCGATGATCGAGATGATGACGCCCTTCGCGCCCTGCATCGACACGCCGTCGAGCAGCGGGTTGGCGATGGCGCGTTCGGCGGCTTCGAGCGCGCGGTTGGGGCCTTCGCCCTCGCCAGTGCCCATCATCGCCTTGCCCATCTCCCCCATGACCGAGCGGACGTCCGCGAAGTCGAGGTTGATGAGGCCGGGCATGATCATCAGGTCGGTGATCGAGCGCACGCCCTGCTGCAGCACTTCGTCGGCGAGCGTGAAGGCTTCCTTGAAGGTCGTTTCCGCCTTCGCCACCAGGAACAGGTTCTGGTTGGGAATGACGATCAGCGTGTCGACGTGCTTCTGCAGTTCCTCGATGCCCGAGTCGGCGGCGCGCATGCGGCGCGTGCCTTCGAACATGAACGGCTTGGAGACGACGCCCACGGTGAGGACGCCCTTCTCGCGCGCGGCCTGCGCGATGATCGGGGCCGCACCCGTGCCGGTGCCGCCGCCCATGCCGGCCGCGATGAAGACCATGTGGACGCCGTCGAGCAGGCGCTCCAGCTCCTCACGGGTTTCCTCAGCCGCCGCACGGCCCACTTCGGGGCGGGCACCGGCGCCGAGGCCCTGGGTGATCTCGGGGCCGAGCTGGATGCGCGTTTCCGCGATCGAGTTGTTCAGCGCCTGCGCGTCGGTGTTGGCGACGACGAAGTCCACGCCCTCGATCTGGGCGCCGATCATGTTGGCGATCGCGTTTCCACCCGCACCGCCGACGCCGATGACGAGAATGCGAGGACGAAGCTCCTCGATAGCCGGCGGTCCGATGTTAATGCTCATTTCGCTCTCCTGCAGGCACGTCGCGCGAAGAAAATCCGTTGACTTGTCTGATTGCACGCTTCGATTCGTCTAGGCAAAGGACCATAAACCTTTGTCCACAGCCAAAGCCGCCAATTCCGCCATTTCCTCCGCGTTTGTCGTCCGGTTTGCACGGCTGGTCTTTAAGGCCTTCGAAACGGTCAAAAGTATTCGCGCAAAGCCTGATAGACACGGCCCACCATGCCCAGCTTGCCGAGCCGCACCGTGCTCTGGTGACTGCGCCCCAGCGAGCGGATGTCCTGCGGGTCCGCCGCCGCGTAGAGCACCAGCCCCGCCAAGGTCGAGAAACCCGGCTTCACATGTGCCTCGGCCAGCCCCGAGAGGTGCGCGACCCTGCCGATGCGGACCGGCTTGCCGATCGCGGCCTGCGCATAGTCGGCCAGCCCCACCAGTTCCGCGCCGCCGCCGGTGAAGACCACCTGCTTGCCGCGCTGGCCGGTGAAGCGCATCGTCTTGAGCGCCTTGTTCACCTCCTCCATCAGCATGCCGAGCTGGCCGGTGATGACGCCGATCAGTTCGGCGCGCGGGATACGGTTCTTGTCGTCGGCATGGCGGGCGATCGGGCCGGTGCCTTCCTCGCCCGGCGCGTTGACCGGGATCATCTCGCGGTGATCGTGCGGGCTGGCGATGGCCGAGCCGTTGACGCACTTCAGCCGCTCGGCCTGGAAACGGCGGATGCCGAAGGCCGAGGCGATGGCGTCGGTTATGTCAGCCGAGCCCATCGGGATCGACATCATGTCCTTGAGCATGCCCTGCTCGTAGATCGCGACGTTCGTGACCTCACCGCCGAACTCGACGAGGGCGACGCCAAGATCGCGCTCCTCGGGCGAAAGGCATGCCTGCCCTGCCGCGATGGGCGAGCCGACGACGGCCTCCACCTCTAAGTGCGCGGATTGCACCGCTTCGGTCAGGTTGCGGATCGGGGCGCCGTCCGCCAGCATGATGTGAATGTCGACGCCGAGGCGCTCGGCATGGAGGCCCTTGGGGTCGATCACCCCGTGCGCGCCGTCTAGCCTGTACTGCGCGGGCTGCGCATGCAGCACCATGCGCCCGTCCGGTTGGATCACGTCCTTGGCGGAGATGAGCAGTTGGTCGATATCCTCCTGCTCGATGCGGCGGCCGCCGATTTCGGCGTCGAACTGGTCGATACGGCTGGCGAGCCCTGCCCCCGAGCAGCCGATCCAGACCTTCTGGACGGCAGTGTCGGCCATCTTCTCGGCCCGGTCGATGGCGTCGCGCACGGCATACGTCGCGGCGGCCATGTCGGTGACGAAGCCGCGCTTGATGCCTTGGCTGGCGCGGTGGCCCGAGCCGAGCACGACCATGTCGCCGACCTCGTTGATCCCCGCAACGATCGCGGAAATCCGGAAGGAGCCGATATTGACCGCGCCGAACACGCGGGTGATGCGCTGGTTGGCCATTACTGTTCTTCCCCCGCCGTCGTTTCGGTGGCGCCGGTATGCGGAACCGAGCCCGCCTTCAAGGCCAGTTCCTGCCCGTCCTGCTCCGGCACGCGCATGTAGATGCGGTCCTTCGCGCGCATGTCGAAGGCCGTCACCTTGCCGCCGAGCAGGCGGTTGGTGCCGTCGAGCCGCGCGAACGTGACCAGCGCCCCGGCGGACTCGCGATCTCCCTCGGGCAGCGCGAGCACTTGCCCCGACTGGAACGTCAGGTTCCAGCGGCGGTTACCGATCCACTCGGCCTCGGCGACGCGCGGCTTCATCGCGGGCGCGGCTTCCAGCAAGTGCCCGAGCGCGATCACCTGCTGCCCCGCGCCGGGGCCGGAGACGATCAGCTTGCCGCCCGCATCCTTGCGACTGATGGCTTCGAGTTCATGGCCCGTCTCGTCGATCAGCACGAAGCGGTCGGCCTTGCGCAGCACCGCATGCGGCTCGCGCTCGACGATATCGATCACGAGCGTATCGGGCAGCTGGCGCGAGACGCGCGCGTCCTTGACCCACGACAGCGTCAGCAGATCCTGCCGCAGCGCCTTGATGTCGACCAGCGGCATGGCGCGATCACGCTCGGCCAGTGCCTTCTCGTAGACCTTGAGTTCGTTGATGTTCTTGACGCCGCGCACTTCGACGCGCTTCACCTCGAAGCCGGTCTGCCCCGCGACCAGCGCCATCTGGTGCCCGGCAAGCCCCGGCAGTCCGGCAAAGCTGGCGACCACGCAGACGAGCGCCGCCGCGCCGCCGAGGATGGCGACGAGGAAGATCTTGTGGAGCTGCCCTTCGGAAAACGGCAGCCAGGCCATGACGGAATCGAGCGCCGATCCGGTCCGCGCCTTGGCGACGCGCACCTTGCGCTGCGCGCCTGCCTGCGCGGCGGCCTTGCGGGCGGTGGTGCCCTTGCGCCGGATGGTCTGGCTCATTTGGCCTTTTCTTTGTCGGCAAGCGCCTCGGCGATGATCGCCTCGACGAGTTCGGGATAGTCCATGCCGCAGGCGCGCGCCTGCTCGGGCACGAGGCTGAGCGGCGTCATGCCGGGCTGGGTGTTCACTTCGAGCAGGAACAGCCCCTCGATCCCCTGTGTATCGTCCCAGCGGAAGTCGGAACGGCTGGTGCCCTTGCAACCCAGCAACTGGTGCGAGCGCAGCGCGATATCCTTGCAGGCCTGCGTGATATCGTCAGGGATGTCGGCGGGGCAGACGTGCTCGGTCATGCCGTCGGTGTACTTGGAATCGAAGTCGTAGAAGCCCGACTTGGGCTTGAGTTCGGTGACCAGCAGCGCACGGTCACCGATTACGGCGGTCGTCAGTTCGCGGCCACGGATGTAGGGCTCGGCCAGAAGTTCTTCGAATTCCTGCCACGGCCCCGTCACGTCCTTCGCGATGGGATTGCCGTAATTGCCCTCAGCAGTGACGATGGCGACGCCGACCGAGGAGCCCTCGTTCACGGGCTTGAGCACATAAGGACGCGGCAGTGGATCAGCCACGTGAATGTCGGCGGACTTGATCACGCGGCCACCCGGCATCGGCACGCCGTGGGGGACCAGCGCCTGCTTGGTCAGTTCCTTGTCGATCGCGATCACCGAAGTCGCGAGGCCCGAATGGGTGTACGTCAGGCCCATCAGGTCCATCATGCCCTGCACCGTGCCGTCCTCCCCCGGCGCGCCGTGGAGGGCGTTGAACACGACATCGGGCTTCGCCTCGGCCAGACGCAGCGCAACGTCGCGGTCCATGTCGATGCGGGTGACGGTGTGGCCCTTCGATTCCAGAGCCTTGGCCACGCCCTCGCCGCTCATCAGCGAGACCGGGCGTTCGCTCGACCAACCGCCCATCAGGACTGCGACATGCAAGGGATTCAGGCTCATGAATTCAAACTCGTTCGGTAAAGCGGGGTTTGCAGGTCGCGGACGGCTTCGGAGCAGCCCTTGTCCCAGGGGAAGAGGCCGTCGTCCACGCCCGGCCAGACGATCTGCATCGCGCGGGACATTTCCTCGCCCTCATGCTCGGCGTACCACATCGCCGAGTTGAAGTAGTGCGGGATCAGGCATTCCGGCTCGACTTCGCGCAGCACGCAGCGGTGGCCCTTGAGGAGACCATCGACGACCTTCCAGTCCTCCATCTCGAAGCCCTCGCGGCACATGTCGAGCAAGCCGTTGATGACGGCGGCGGACAGTTCGGTCGAGAAGCCGAAGACGATCACCTCGGGCTGGCTGACACTGGTGCGAAAGCCGACCGAATAGGCGAAGCGTTCCTCGCCCTCATCCTCGTCGTCCTCGTCCGGTTCGTCGGGCGGAGTGACGACGGTGATGTGGCAGCCGAATTCCTCGATGTTGTCGAGGATCTGCTGTTCGTGGCGGGACAGGCGATCATCTCTCATGGGCGGGTTCCTACCCGCTGAATTTCCCATTCCAGATCGACGCCGGACTTGTCCTTCACCCGGCGGCGCACTTCGTCGCCGAGGTTCTCGATATCCTCGCTGGTGGCATCGCCGGTGTTGAGGAGGAAGTTGGTGTGCTTCTCGCTCACTTGCGCGCCGCCCATGATCAGACCGCGACAGCCTGCCTCATCGACCAGCTTCCACGCGGCGTGGCCTTCGGGGTTCTTGAAGGTGGAGCCGCCGGTCTTGGAGCGCAGCGGCTGCGACGCCTCGCGCGCGGCGGAGATGCGGTCCATCTCGGCCTGGATCGCGGTGGGTTCGCCGGTACGGCCCTTGAAGCGCGCGGAGACGACCACTGCGCCTTCGGGCAGCTGCGAATGGCGGTAGGTATAGCCGAGGTCGGCATTGCCCAGCGTCACCAGTTCGCCCGAGCGCAGCACCACGTCGCAGTCGATCAGAATATCCTTGACCTCGCCGCCATAGGCGCCGCCGTTCATCCGCACGAAACCGCCCACGGTGCCGGGAATCGAGCGCAGGAATTCCACGCCCGCGATCCCCGCATCGCGCGCGGTCGAGGACACGAGGATGCCCGAGGCACCGCCGCCGCAGTCGAGCGTGACGTCATCCACCTTGGTGACCTTGGCGAAGGCCTTGCCCAGCCGGATCACCACGCCGGGAACGCCGCCGTCGCGCACGATCATGTTGGAGCCGAGGCCCAGCGCCATCAGCGGCACCGCCGGGTCCAGAGCGCGCAGAAAGTCCTGCAGGTCGGCCAGATCCTTCGGCTCGAACAGCCACTGCGCATGGCCGCCCGCCTTGAACCAGACTAGCGGGGCCAGCGGCGCATTGGCCGTCAGCTTGCCCCGAACCGCCGTCTGATCGAACGTGAGTGTCACCCCGCCCTCCGCACGCGAATGCTGTCGGCAAGGCCGGCGGCCCACTTGGTGATATCACCCGCGCCGAGGCACACGATCATGTCGCCGGGCTGGACCGACGTCGCCAGCACTTCCGCCAGCGCGTCCGCGCCCGCGACGACCTGCGCCGAGCGGTGCCCGCGCGCCTTCATGCCCGAGACCATCTCCGCGCTGTCCACGCCCTCGATCGGCTGCTCGCCCGCCGCGTAGACGGGGGCCGCATACACGACGTCGGCGTCATTGAAGGCGCCCTGGAAGTCTTCCATGTGATCGCGCAGGCGGGTGAAGCGGTGCGGCTGCACCACCGCGATGACGCGGCCCTTCACGCCCTCGCGCGCGGCGGCGAGCACGGCGCGGATCTCGACCGGGTGGTGGCCATAGTCGTCGATCACGATGACCGAGCCGCCATCCAGTTCCACTTCGCCGACCTTGGTGAAGCGCCGCTTGACGCCGCCGAACTTGGAGAAACCGGTCTGGATGCAGGCGTCCGAGCAGCCCATCTCCACCGCCACGCCCACGGCGGCGAGTGCGTTCTGGACGTTGTGGCGGCCCGGCATCGGCAGTTCGATGCCCTCGATCCGCCGGAAGCTGCCGTCGCGCTGGCGCAGCGCCACGTCGAAGCGGTTGCCGCCGGGGATCGGCGTCACATTCTCGCCGCGAATGTCGGCCTGGGCGGAGAAACCATAGGTCACCACGCGGCGGTCGCGCACCTTGGGGATGATCGCCTGCACTTCGGGGTGATCGATGCACAGCATCGCCGCGCCGTAGAACGGCACGTTCTCGATGAACTCGACGAAGGATTCCTTGATCCTCTCGAACGAGCCGTAGTGATCGAGGTGCTCGGGGTCGATGTTGGTGACGATCGCGATCGTGCCGTCGAGGCGCAGGAAAGACCCGTCGCTCTCGTCGGCCTCGACCACCATCCAGTCCGACGCGCCAAGGCGCGCGTTCGATCCGTAGGAGTTGATGATGCCGCCGTTGATGACCGTCGGGTCCACGCCGCCCGCATCGAGCAGCGCCGCGACCATCGAGGTCGTGGTGGTCTTGCCGTGCGTCCCGGCCACCGCGACGGTATTTTTCAGGCGCATCAGTTCGGCCAGCATTTCCGCGCGGCGCACCACCGGGATGCGGTGTTCAAGGGCGTAGACGACCTCCGGATTCTCGCGCTTCACCGCCGTGGAGGTGACGACCACCGCCGCGCCCTCGACGTTCTCGGCGGCGTGGCCGATCATCACCTTGATCCCGCGCGCGCGCAGGCCCTCGACGACATAGCCCTCAGCAATGTCGCTGCCCTGAACCGAGTAGCCGAGGTTGTGCATGACCTCGGCGATGCCCGACATGCCGATGCCGCCGATCCCGACGAAATGGATGGTCCCGATTTCGGTGCCGACGCCCTTCATGCGGGGGCGCCTTGCCGATGGTGCTTCGACAAGCTCAGCATGAGCGGGGTGGAGAGAACGTGGATGATATTCATATCCGCCAAATACACAAAGTTCCGCTCATCCTGAGCTTGTCGAAGGATCACAGCGCAGACTCCCGCGCCAAAGCCTCGCCACCTTGCGGCGCAGAAGCCTTTTCCATGCGAATGACGTCCATGATCGGCGCCGCGCCGAAGCTCTCGACGAGGTCGGCCAGATCACGCGCCGCATTGGGATAGCCGCAGTTCCACGAGGCATGCGCGGCGTTCGCCAGCGTCTCGGGATGCTGGGCGATCGCCTGAATCTGCAGGCACAAGTCCTTGGCCATCTTCTGATGGACCTCGGCCTGTTCGCTGAGCAGCGCATTGCGCTTGTCGCCCTTGTAGGCGTCGGGATTCTCGGTGGTGACGGCGGGCTGGCGGATCACCCGCGCGCCCCCGCCCGCGACCATCTCGCGCGCGTTGACGCTCTGGTGATCGTCCATCGCGTAAGGCAGCGGGATCAGGATCGCCGGACGGCCCACGGCGGTCAGTTCCGCGATCGTCGAGGCGCCCGAGCGACCGATGAACAAGTGCGCACCGGCAAGCCGCTCGGCCATGTTCTCGAAATAGGTCGCCAGTTCCGCCGGAATGCCGTGCGCGGCGTAGCGTTCGCGGACCCGCTCGATGTCCTCGGCGCGGGCCTGCTGGATCACCTGAAGGCGCGAACGGAGCGCCGTAGGCAGCATCGCCAGCCCCTCGGGCACGACGTCCGACAACACCCGCGCGCCCTGGCTGCCACCGGTGACGAGAATGCGGAACAGGCTGTCCTCGGTGAATTCGGGGTACGGCTGCTCGCGTAGGCGCAGCACGTCCTCGCGCACCGGGTTGCCGACGACGGTGACCTTGCCGGCCAGCGCCGGGTCCAGCTTCTCGGTCTTCTCGGCCGAGGTGGCGATGGCGTCCACCTTCTTCGCGAACCAGCGGTTCACGCGGCCCAGCACCGAGTTCTGCTCATGCAGCACGATCGGCAGCTTCGCGGCGCGCGCGGCCAGCATCGTCGGCATCGCCGGATAGCCGCCGAAGCCGACCACGGCGGTCGGCTCGAAGCTCTCGAACAGGCGCAGCGCCATGCGGCGACCGGCCAGCACGCCCTTCGCGCCCTTGAGCCAGCCAAGCGGGTTCTTCCCCGCGATGCGGCCCTGCGGCAGGACGTGGGTGGTCAGGTAATCAGGTTTGCCGGGGATCGCGGCGCCGCGCTCGTCGGTCACCAGCGCGACATGGTGGCCGCGCGCATGGAGTTCTGCGGCGAGCGCGAAGGCCGGAATCAGGTGTCCGCCAGTGCCGCCCGCGGCGAGCACGTAATGGCGCGAAACCGAAGTCATGCGATATCTCCGATGGCGCGCAGGCTGAACTTCTCGCGCTGGATGAACGGATTGCGCCGCGTCACCGCCAGCAGCAGGCCCATGGAGAGGCACATCGCCACGGTGGACGAACCACCATAGCTGATGAGCGGCAGGGTCATGCCCTTGGACGGGAACAACTGCAGGTTGACGAGGATGTTGATGAACGCCTGCCCGCCGAACTGCGCGGCGAAGCCCGATGCGGCGAGCACCGTGAACAGGTCCTCCTCGTCCACCAATCGCAGGATCACCCGCGTCAGGATCGCAAGGTAGAGCACCACGATGACCATGCAGGCGAGCAACCCGAATTCCTCGCCGATGACGGAGAAGATGTAGTCGGTATGCGCCTCGGGCAGCGCCATCTTGCGCGTGCCCATCCAGAAGCCGAGCCCGGTCCACCCGCCGTTGAGCAGGGTGCGCTGGGCGAGGTCCACCTGATCGAAGGCCGAGCCGCCGAACAGGAAGTTGTCGATGCGGTTGCGGCCGTTGTCATACGTGAAATACATCAGGACAAGGCCCGCGATGCCTGCGCCCGCGAACATCCCGATGCGCTTCACGTCGATGCCCGACAGCAGGATCATCACCAGAAACGCGCCGGAAAACAGCATCGTCGAGCCGAAGTCCGGCTGGAGCATCAGCAGCGCACCAAGCAGACCCATCACCGCGAAGCAGATGCCGACGACCGGAATCTGCGGATCACGCGCGCGCCACGAGACGATCCACGCCAGCAGGATCGGCCAGCCGCACTTGAGGAACTCCGACGGCTGGAGCGAGATGCCGAACCGCAGCCAGCGCTTGGCGCCGTTCACTTCCGATCCGACGATCGGCACCAGCACCAGCGCGAACAGCATCGCCGCGCCGAGCAGGATGCCGAAGCGCCGGGCGCTCTCCTTGGTCAGGCTGGAAGCCCAGAACATCGCCGCAAGGCCCAGCAACTGCCAGCGCATGTGCAGGTAGAAGAAGTGCAGCGAACGCAGCTTCTCCACCGAAGTCGAGAGACGCTTGGCGCTCGCGGGCGAACCCGCCGCCACCGCCACCGCGCCGATCGCCATCAGGATCAGCACAAGGACCAGCGTGGGCCGGTCGATCTCCTGCCACCAGATCGCGATCTGGCTGCGGCGGTTGCGGTTGTAGCGCTGCGCGTTCTGGTTGGGCGCGAGGGTGGCCATCAATCCTGCCCTTCCAGCAACGCCTCGACGATCTGGCGAAACACGTCACCCCGCGCCTCGTAGTCGCGGAACTGGTCGAAGCTGGCGCAGGCCGGTGACAGCATGACGACGTCGCCGGGCTTGGCCGCGGCCATCGCCTGACGGATCGCCTCGGCCATCATCTCGCTGCGATGGACCTGCGTGTAGGGCGAGAGGATTTCCGCGAAGAGCGGCCCCGCGTCACCGATGGTATAGGCGGCGGCGATGTTGCCGAAGAACGGCGCGCACTCGTCGAGGTTGTCGCCCTTGGGCAGACCGCCGACGATCCAGTGGATGCGCGGCTCCGGGTCGGGCGGGAATGCCGCGATGGCGGGCGCGGTGGAGGCCGGGTTGGTCGCCTTGGAATCGTTGATGTAGGTGACGCCGTTCGCCACCGCGACGCGCTCCATGCGGTGCGGAAGGCCGCTGAAGGTGCGCAGGCCCTTGCGCCACTGCGCCTTCTTCACCCCTAGCGCCTCGACGATGGCGACGGCCACGGCAGCGTTCTGGAGGTTGTGCGGCCCCTGCAGCGAGGGCCATTCCTTCTGGATCTCGACAAGGTCGGCGCCGTCCGCAAAGCGCACCAGACCGGGCGCGCGGCGCGCGGCCTCGATATGGGCGATCGACCGCGTCTCCTTGTCGCCCACGCCGAACACGGCCTGGCGCTCGCGTCCCTGCATGGAGAAGAGGCGCCCCTTGGAGGCGGCGTAAGCCTCGAACCCGTCGTAGCGGTCGAGGTGGTCGGGGGTGATGTTGAGCAGCGCCGCGACATCGCAGTCGAGACTGCGGGTGATGTCGATCTGGTAGCTCGACAGTTCGAGCACGTAGACGCCGCCCTCGGGCAAAGGCTCAGGGCCGAGCACCGGCACGCCGATGTTGCCGCCCGCGCGCGCTGGAACGCCCGCGACTTCGAGCAGGTGGCAGACCAGCGAGGTCGTGGTGGACTTGCCGTTGGTGCCGGTGATGCCGACCACGCGGTGCGCGGGCAGGCTCTGGCGGGCCAGCGCGAAGAGTTCGATGTCGCCGATCACCGGCACGCCCGCGCGCTCGGCGGCTTCGGCGATGGGGTGGCGGTTCAGCGGAATGCCGGGCGAGACGACGACGCCGTCATAACCGGTGATGTCGGCGCTGACCGGGTCGGCGAGTTCCACCTTGCCGCAGTCGGTCCACTCGCACAGCTGCTGGCGCGCTTCGTCGCGGCTGTCCCAGGCCATGACGTGCGCCCCGCTCTCGACCAGCGTGGCGACGGCGGTGAGGCCCGAACGCGCGAGGCCGAGGACCGCGTAGCGCTTGCCGGCGAAGATGGAGGAGACGATCACCCGACCGCTCTCCTCAACGCAGTTTCAGAGTGGCGAGGCCCAGCACCGCAAGGACGATCGAGATGATCCAGAAGCGGATCACGACGGTCGATTCCTTCCAGCCTTTCTGCTCGAAGTGGTGGTGGATCGGCGCCATGCGGAACACGCGGCGACCGGTGCGCTTGAACCAGAAGACCTGGATGATGACCGAGGCCGCTTCCAACACGAACAGCCCGCCGACGACTGCCAGCACGATCTCGTGATGCGCGGCGACGGCGATGCAGCCCAGCGCGCCGCCGAGGGCGAGGCTGCCGGTGTCGCCCATGAACACGGCGGCAGGCGGCGCGTTGAACCACAGGAAGGCGAGGCCCGCCCCCATGATCCCGGCGCAGAAGATCGCCAGTTCGCCCGCACGCGGAACATGCGGAATGCCGAGGTACGTGGCGTAGTCGACGCGGCCTGCGAGGTAGCAGATGATCGCGAAAGTGCCCGCCGCGATGATGACCGGCATCGTCGCGAGGCCGTCGAGGCCGTCGGTCAGGTTCACCGCGTTGCCCGCGCCCACGATCACCACGGCGGCGAAGACGTAGTAGAACGGCCCGAGCGGAATGTAGCGGCCCGACAGGAACGGCACGTAAAGGTTCGTGTTCAGCTGGCTGACGATGATGTAGGACGCGATGCCCGCCACCACGAATTCCAGCAGCAGCCTGATCTTGCTCGACAATCCGGCGTGGTGACGCTTGGTCACCTTGTCGTAATCGTCAAGGAAGCCGATCGCGCCGAAGCCCACCGTCACCGCCACGCAGGCCCAGACGAACGGGTTGGTCACGTCCATGAACAGGATCATCGAGCCGATCAGCGCGGTCAGGATCATCAGGCCGCCCATCGTGGGCGTGCCGCGCTTGGCGAGGTGGCTCTGCGGACCGTCCTCGCGGATCGGCTGGCCCTTGCCCTGGCGGACTCGCAGCATGTTGATGAACTTGGGGCCGATGATCAGGCCGATCACCAGCGCCGTCATGAAGGCGGCGCCCGAACGGAACGTCTGGTAGCGGAAGAGGTTGGACAGTCCCTCGTAGTGGAACCATTCTGCGATGAGATACAGCATCTTGCGGGCTTTCGCCCCTACCCTTCCGTCTTTCCTAGCGCCGTCACGAGTGCTGCCAGACCCACCGAATTCGAGCCCTTGACGAGGATGGCGTCATCCCGTTCGAGGCCGAAAGCGCGCAAAGTTTCGACAGCTTCCCGCACACTTGCGCAATGGGCGAATGCCACCGGTTTGCCAAGGCCGGAAGCCCCGGATTTCCCCAGTTCCCCCCCAAGTACCTGCGCCAAAGCACTCATCTCATCGCCGACCAGAATCGCGTAGTCGACACCCGCCTCGCGGATCGGTTCGGCGAGGCCCGCGTGGTAGTCGGGACCGTGGCTGCCCAGTTCCTTCATCGAGCCGAGAACAGCGATCCGGCGATGGGCGGGCGTGCGGCCCAGCTGAGCCAGCGTGGCGCGCATCGAGGCGGGGTTCGCGTTGTAGCTTTCGTCGATCAGCAAGGCCTTGCCGCCCTCAACATCGATCTCCATCCGTGCACCGCGACCGGCCAGCCCGCCCATCTCGGCAAGCGCGACCCCAGCGGCACCCAGATCGCCCTTAACGGCACGTACCGCGGCCATGACGGCCAGCGAGTTGATCGCCTGATGCTCTCCGGGCGCGGCAACGGTGTAGCACACGCGCCGGTCGCCCATGTCGATGGTGACGAGCGAGCCGCCGCCGATCGCGGGCACCGCATCGAGCAGCCGCACGTCCGCATCCGCCGCCTTGCCGAACGAGACGACCTTGGCTCCCAGTGCCAGCGCCGCATCGCGCAGGCGCAGGAAGTGCGGGCTGTCGGCGGGGATGACGGCGGTGCCGCCCTCTTCCAGTCCCTCGAAGATTTCCGCCTTGGCGTCGGCGATGGCCTCTTCGGAACCGAGCATCTCGATGTGCGCGGGGGCGATCGTGGTGATGAGCGCGACGTTCGGGCGAACCTGCCGGGTCAGCGCGGCGATCTCACCCGCGTGGTTCATACCCATCTCGAAAATGCCGTAGCGCGCACGACTGGGCATGCGGGCAAGGCTGAGCGGGACGCCGACGTGGTTGTTGTAACTCTTGACCGAACGGTGCGCGTCCCCCCGGCTGGAGCGGTCGAGCGCAGCGAAGATCATCTCCTTCACACCCGTCTTGCCGACCGAGCCGGTGACGCCGATGATCGGGCCACGCGCGCGCAGGCGGGCCGCCGCGCCGAGGCGTTCGAGCGCCTCCATCGTGTCCTCGACGAGGATATGCGGGCCATCGACCGGGCGGTCCACCACCACGGCCGCCGCGCCCTTGGCGAAGGCGGCCTCGACGAAGCGGTGGCCGTCCATCGCTTCGCCCTTGAGCGCGAAGAACAAGTCGCCGGGCTGGACATCGCGGCTGTCGATCTCGACGCCGGAGACGGTGAAGTCGCTGCTCGCCTCCCCCTTCACCGCGCGCGCGATGGCGTCTGCGTCCCACAGGACCAGCGGGTTGTCCTCCAGCGGCGCGGCGGGCCAGTCGAGGATCCGGGTGATGGCGTTCATGTCCTACCTTCCCAGTGAACCGGCCATTTCCCTGGCCACGGTGACATCGTCGAATGGCAGGACGCGGACATTGTCCCCGCTGCCGATGATCTGCCCCTGTTCGTGCCCCTTGCCGGCGATGAGGACGACGTCCCCCGCACCGGCCTCGGCGACGGCGAGACGAATCGCCTCGCGCCTGTCGCCCACTTCCCGCGCACCCGCTTCCATCCCGGCGAGGATCATCGCCCGGATGGTCGCCGGGTCTTCCCCGCGCGGATTGTCGTCGGTGACGATGGCGAGGTCTGCCCCCGCGCTCGCCACTTTGCCCATTTGCGGGCGCTTGCCCTGATCGCGGTCGCCGCCTGCGCCGAACACGGCGATGAGCCTGCCCGTCACATGCGGCCGCAGCGCCGCGATGGCGGCTTCCAGCGCGTCGGGCGTATGCGCGTAATCGACGTAGATCGGCGCGCCCTTCGTGTTGAGACCCGCCCGCTCGATCCGCCCACGCACGGTGACGAGGCGCTTCATAGCGTCGAACGTGGCATCAGCATCGCCGCCGCTGGCAATCACCAGACCTGCGGCGACCAGCGAGTTCGCGGCCTGATAGGCGCCGATCAGCGGCAGGTCGATCTTGCGGACCTTGCCCGCATATTCGATCTCCAGCGTCTGGCCGAGGCTCGTGGGCGTGCGCTTGACGAGGCGGATCGCCTCACCCTTCTCGCCTACGGTGAATAGCGTGAGGCCGCGCGCCTTCGCATGTTCGATCGCCTTGTCTGACCACACGTCGTCGGCCCAGACGACCGCCGTGCCGCCGTCAACCACGACTTCGTCGAACAGACGCATCTTCGCGGCGAAGTACTCGTCCATCGTCGCATGATAGTCGAGGTGATCACGGCTGAGATTGGTGAAGGCGCCCGCCATCACGCGCGGCCCCTCGATGCGGAACTGCGAGAGGCCGTGGCTCGACGCTTCGTAAGCGACATGCGTGACACCCTCGCGCGCCAGCCCCGAGAGGTTGGCGAGGAAGGTCGCGATGTCAGGCGTGGTCAGGCCGGTGGAGACGGTCTCGTCCCCGGTCGTCACGCCCAGCGTGCCGATCGAGGCGGCGCGTTCGCCCGCCATGCGCCAGAGCTGCCGCGTGAGTTCCACGGTGGAGGTCTTGCCGTTGGTGCCGGTCACCGCCACCAGCGTATCGGGCACCGGCGCGAAGAACGGCGCTGCCAACTGCGCGAACAGACGGCGCGGCTCCTCGTCCGCGAAGTGGATCGCGCCTTCGACCACCGCATCAGGATGCGCGACGATCGCCACCGCGCCTGCCTTGACGGCGGCGGCGATGAAATCCTCGCCATTGAACTTCGTGCCGCGAAATGCGCCGAACACGGTGCCCGGTGCGACCTTGCGATTGTCGATCGCGAAACCGGTGACGTTGGCGTCGCCGTCAATCGCAGGCAGTCCGGCTGCAGCACAAAGGGCTGAAAGTTTCATTCTCCGTCGCTCCCCTGCGGCACCAGCGGGCGCAGATCGGTCGTGTCGATATCGCGGGTCTCGTCCGGCATCACGCCCAGCAGCGGCCCGATGCGCGGGACCACGCGCTGGATCACCGGAGCGGCGTTCCACGCAGCGGTGCGCTGGTACGAGGTGGCGGCAGTGCCCTGCGGCTCGTCCATCATGGCGATGACGACGTAGCGCGGCTTGTCCATCGGGAAGGCCGAGGCGAACGTCGCGATCAGCGAGTGGTGGCGATAGCCGCCCACGCCCGGCTTCTCGGCCGAACCCGTCTTGCCGCCGACGCGGAAGCCCGGGGCGTCCGCCTTGCGGCCGGTGCCGTACTGCACGATCATGCGCAGCAGCTGGCGTACGCGGGCGCTGGTGGCGGCGGTGAACACGCGGCGACCGGCGGGCACGTCGGCAGGGGCCAGCTTCTTGAGCGTTGCCGGACGCCAGATGCCGCCGTTGACCAGCGCCGCATAAGCCGAGGCCAGATGCAGCGGCGTCACCGCGATGCCATGTCCGTAAGCGACCGTCATCGTGCGCAGGCGCGGCCATTCACCGCGCGGCCAGATCGGGAAGCCCTTCGCGGGCAGTTCCACGTAAGGCCGCTGGTTCATGCCCAGCGCTTCCATCGTCTTCTTGAGCCGCACGCCGCCCAGTTCGTCGGCGATGCGCGCGGTGACGGTGTTGGACGAATGGATCAGCGTCTCCGGCACGTTCAACGAGGCGCCGTAGTTGTGCAGGTCGTGGATGGTGAAGCGGCCGACATGCAGCGGCGTCGCGGGCCACTGCTTGCCGAGATCGGTCACCACGCCCGCGTCGAGCGCGGCGGCGACGGTGATCGGCTTGAAGGTGGAGCCCAGTTCGTAGACCTGGTTGGTCACGCGGTTGAAGCCGTGCGGCACGTCGCCGTTGCGCGCTTCCTCGGCGGAAATGACCATGTCGGTGGGCTTCACGTGGTTCGGATCGAACGAGGGCAGCGAGGCCAGCGCGAGGATTTCGCCGCTGTCCACATCGAGCACCACGCCCGCCGCGCCCTTGGCGGCGCTGAGTTGCATCGCGCGCGCCAGTTCGTCCTCAAGCGCGCTCTGCACGCGGAAGTCGATCGACAGCGTCGCGTGGCCGGTGCGGCCTTCGGGGCTGATGAGCTGGTCGTTGAAGGCCTCCTCCATGCCGACCTTGCCCTTGCCGTAGCTGTCGACATAGCCGAGCACGTGCGCCGCCATCGACCCCTGCGGGTAGAAGCGGGTCGCCTCCAGGGGGAATTCCAGCGCCGGTTCGCCCAGCGCGTGAACCTTGTTCGCGTCCTCGGGCAGCAGCGACTTGCGGAGGTACGCAGGCTTGCCCGCGCGCAGCTTGGCGAGGATTTCGTCGCGGTCGAGATCGGGGAAGATGCGCAGCAGGCCCGCGGTGACTTCCTCGGGGCTGTGGATCAGCGCCGAACCCTCGGTCATCGCCTTGGGGTTGTACCAGAGCGAATAGACGCGGAAGTCGCGCGCCAGCGGCACCCCGTTGCGGTCGACGATGTCGCCGCGCGCCGGGATCAGCATGTCGGCCAGATCGCCCTGACGCGGACCGACCCCGGTAAAACCGAGATAGACGATGCGGAAGATCGCCAGCACCGTCACCAGCATGAAGACGGCCAGAATCCACAGCATGCGCGCCTTCGCCGTGAGCAGCGAGCGCTGACGCACGTTCACCAGACGGCGGCGGCCGACCGAGACGGTGGTGGGGATCGTCCCGAGGGGAAACGCCGGGGCGTTCACTGCTGGGCAGCCTCCGCCACTTCGATGCGGGCCAGACGCTTGCCGAGCGCGGCAGCGTCACGCGCGATCGCCTCGCGCTCCGGGTCGCGGGTTTCCGACTTCGGCTTGTCGGTAATGGCAGCCGCCGTCGCCCCCGCGACCGGCGAAACCATCGCGAGGAGCGAGCCGCCCTCACCCTTCGAACCATCGCCCGAAGCGCCACCCGGCACTTCGGCATTGGCATAGCGGATCGGCGCCGGCGCACCCGGCCCAGCGGGCACGCCGAGCGCGGCCAGCTGGCGCTCGCCCTCGATGTACTGGCCGGCGGTGGGTGCCTTGTAGCCGAACTCGAGATCGTTGAGGTCGCGCAGCGCCTGCTGGTTGGAGCGGGTCTGGAACTCGGTCTGGAGGAAGTCGATGTCGCGCTTGACCCAGACGATCTTCTTGTCGGTATCGTGGACCTGGCTCTTCACCGCGTTCACGCGCAGCGTCAGGCCCACGGTGCCCGCAAAGCAGACAACGAGGACCGAGACCCAGCCGATCGATCGGATCCGATCACTGGTAAGGTTCATGCGACTTTCCTTCGGCCGGGGGTGCCATAAGGCTCTCTTGGGGGGGTATTGGTACGAACTGCGCTGCGCAGGGTTGCCGAGCGCGAGCGCGGGTTCACTTCCAGCTCATGCTCGCCGGGGCGCACGCCCTTCGACACCTTCTCGAAAGGCGCGGGCGCGGTGGCCGTCTGCGGCAGATGGCGCGAGGTGGACTGACCCGCGCTGCTGGCATCGCGCAGGAAGCGCTTCACCTTGCGGTCTTCCAGACTGTGGAACGTCACCACCGCCAGCCGCCCGCCGCCCTGCAGCAGCGTCTCGGAAGCCTCCAGCGCCGCGTCCAGTTCGTCCAGTTCGCCGTTCACGTGGATGCGGATTGCCTGGAAGGTGCGGATCGCCGGGTCCTTGGGCGCATTGCTGCCCTTGTAGGCGGGATTGTAGCCCAGCGCCTTGCGCACCACGCGGGCGAGGTCGCCGGTCGTCTCCAGCGGCCGCGCGGCCACGATCGCACGGGCCAGACGGCGCGACTGGCGTTCCTCGCCGTAGAGATAGAGCACGTCGGCGATCTGCGCCTCGTCCGCTTCGTTGACGAAGTCGGCGGCGGACATGCCGTCCTGGCTCATGCGCATGTCGAGCGGGCCGTCAGAACCGAACGCGAACCCGCGCCCCGCCTGATCGAGCTGCATCGAGGACACGCCGATGTCCATCACCACGCCGTCAACCTTGTCGACCCCCACATCTCCAAGGCCTTCGACCATTTCGGAGAAGCGGCGGGCGTGCAACACGAGGCGCGGCGGATTGCTGGCGAGTTCGGGCCATTTCCCCGGATTGTTTTGCACAGCGGCGATCGCATCGGGATCGCGGTCGAAGGCATGCACCGTCGCGCCCTCGTCGAGCAGGCGGCGAGTATAGCCACCGGCACCCAGCGTCGCATCGACGATGAGGTCGCCGCCCCGGGGGTTCAGGGCGGCGACCACCTCCTCAAGGAGCACGGGGATATGCGGAATTCCGGGGGCACTCACGACTTCTTGGCCTTTGCGATTTCGGCTTCCTGCAGCGAGCGGCAGGTGGCGATGGCGGCCTCGAACGCGGGGTCTTCGGCGTGCTTGTAGAGTTCTTCGGGGTTCCAGATCAGGATGCCGGTGCGGCCGATGCCCTGGAAGAACAGCTGCTCCCCCACCGCGGCGAGACCGGCGAGCGCCTCGGGCATGGTGAAGCGGCCGCTGCCGTCGAAGGGCACCTGCTGGAAGTTGTAGAGCTGCATCGCGCGGCTATCGCGATTGAAGGGCTTGCCGGCGGTGTCTGCACGCACCTGCTCGGCATCGAGCTGAGTTTCGAAATCCTCGACGCGGGAGAGGCCGAAACCGACGAGGCACTTCCAGTCGGCGTGCTTGGCAAGGCACAGGACGTCCTTGCCGCTCGAATCCCGTACGGGAGAGCGAAGCTCCTTGGGCAGCACGAAGCGGTTCTTGTCGCGCAGAAGCGAGAAGCCCGGTCCGCTGTAGATGTATGGCTGCCCCGCCATGACTGTCCGAAATCGCCCCTAAGTTGCCGTCCCGGAACATGAAGACCCCCTCGCCCGGCGACGCATGCGCGCCGGTTTCCGTGACCCAAGGCGGGCACGGCAGGAATCAGCCTTTCCGATTGACAGTGGTTCTATATCGGGAATGTCGGGGATTAAAGGGAAATATGGGGATGAACGGGCACTTTTGCGCCGAAATGTGGGACTTGCGGCGAACCGTGGCGGAACGTTTCATGAATCCGGGGCGCCGACTATCGCACAATATCGTTGAGAATCAGAAAGATTCCGTCTTTCCCGCGCTGATCCCGCACCATCCCCGGTTTCAGGGAGTTCGTCCCCAATATTCCCGGCGGGTTGCTACTTGGCGAGACGATGCAGAAAATCGGCCAGAAGCGCCTGCCTGGCGGCCAAATCTGCCGATTCATCAGGATTTTCGAGCACGGCCGCATCTGCCAGCGCAAGAATGCGCCCCTTCCCCGAGACGCAGTCGGCGAGCAATCCCCGCGCCTCGATTCGGCACTCGGCAACCGCATCCCCGGCTTTCCCCGAGCCGCCCCCGAATTTCCCCAAAGGTTGGAACCGGCCCGCAAGATTGACGGGAATGCCGCCTTCCATTCGCTCTCCGGCCTCCTGCGTGTCGTCGAACTGCAGGTCCAGTCCCCAGCGTGCGAGGATCGGGGAGAGCATTGCGATGTCCTGCGGCCGCCGGGGATCACCAGGGCCGAACCGGGAATGCACGGTGAGCATCGGGTCCACGAACAGCAGCACCCGCCCGCCCCCACGCACCCATGTGTCGAGTGCGACGTTCTCGTGCGCCGTCAATGGACGCGGCTGGGCAAGCACCAGCACGCCATTCTCGGGCAGCGGCAGCACGCCTTGCGCATTGGCCAGCGTATCGAGCGGAATCACGCGACCTTGCGCACGCAGGACCTCCAGCGCCCAGTGCGGCGCGCTGTCGTCGGCAAGAAGCCCCTTGATGTCCTTACTCTCGTTCCACGCAATCGGCAGGCTGGAGTAGAGGCCGATGACCTCTTCGCCTTGCGGCCGGGGCACAGCACCCTGCCCGCATGCGGCGAGCAGAAGCCCCGCAACCAAAGATCCCGCACGCCAGCCCTTCATCCCAACACCCTTTCGTCATTGCGAGCACAGCGAAGCAATCCAGGGCGGTTCGAGGCCACCTTGGATTGCTTCGCTGTGCTCGCAATGACTGAAGAAGATCAGGGCGACGTCTGCGCCGAGGGTGAGCCGGTCATGTCCATACCCGGCGTCGGGGACGTCGAGGCGCCCGGATTCTGGGTGGGCGTCGGCGTAGGGCTGGGATCGGCCGCCGGGACCACGCCGATGTCCGCGAGCGGATCGCTGGCAGTCTTCGTCGGCTTGGCATCGACCGCGACCACATCCTGGATCGGGTCCACCGTATCGGTGAGCCGAATCCTGTCGCGAATCACGTTGGCAAGGCCGACGATCAGCAGCATCGCGCACAGCCCGAACAGCCCGATCTGCAGCCGATAAACGGCCTGCGACCTCAGTTCACGGGTAGTGGGCGGCGTGAAGTGCTGCGCCGTCTGCAAGGGCTCAAGAATTGAATGCGACTCGATCATATAGGCGGACGTTTTCCTGCCGTGTGTGACAGGTTTACATCACCTCGCCAGCCAAGGGAAGACCGGCAAGCTTTTGGATTCCAGCCACTCGGCATTGTAGAGCGACGAGAGGTAGCGGAAACCCGTATCGCACAGGATCGTCGCGACGCGCGGGTCCTCGCGACCTTCCTCGACCAGCTTGCGGCCGAGCGCCACCGCGCCCGCCACGTTGATGCCGGACGACAGCCCCAAGCACAGCCCTTCCTCGCTCAGCAGGCGGCGGACCCATTCGAGGCCCTCCTCGTCCGAGATGCGGAACTGGGTGTCGATCGGCGCGCCTTCGAGGTTGGCGGTGATGCGGCCCTGGCCGATCCCCTCGGCGACGGAGTTGCCCTCGGCCTTGAGTTCGCCGTTGGCGTAGTAGTTGTAGAGCGCCGCGCCGTGCGGGTCGGTCAGGGCGACGATGATGTTCTCGTCGAAGGCCTTCAGGCCCATGCCGGTGCCGGCGATGGTGCCGCCGGTGCCCGCCGCGCAGGTAAAGCCGTCGATCCGGCCGCCCATCTGTTCCCAGATTTCCGGTGCGGTCGATTCGATGTGGGCCTTGCGGTTGGCGATGTTGTCGAACTGGTTGGCCCAGATCGCGCCTTCGGTCTCCTCGGCCAGACGGCGCGAGGTGTGGACGAAGTGACCGGGGTTCGAGAACGGCGCGGCGGGAACCAGCACCAGTTCGGCGCCGAGCGCACGCAGGGTATCCATCTTCTCGCGCGACTGCGTCTCGGGCATGACGATGACGGTCTTGTAGCCCAGCGCGTTGGCGACCAGCGCAAGGCCGATGCCGGTGTTGCCCGCCGTCCCCTCGACGATCGTGCCGCCCGGCTCGAGCAGGCCCTTCTCCTCGGCGTCGCGCACGATCCACAGCGCCGCGCGGTCCTTCACCGAGGCGCCGGGGTTGGCGAATTCGCACTTGCCCCAGATCTCGCACCCGGCGGCCTCGCTGGGGCCTTCGAGGAGCACCAGCGGGGTATTGCCGATCAGGTCGAGCGTGGAAGCACGGGGTTGCGGGGCAGTGGCCAAAGTCGCGGTCATGGCGCGACAGTTAGGAAGCCAAGGCGCGAGGTGCAAATGATTTGCACCTCGCTGGCCCACAAAATCAGTCTTCGGGAGCGATCGTGACGCGCAGACCTTCAAGGTCTGCGGTAACCGGCACCTGGCACGACAGGCGCGAGGTCTCGTTGCGGTGGTCAGAGCTGTCGAGCAGGTCGTTCTCGTCTTCGCTCATCGCGGGCAGCTTGTCGGCGAAGGCGGGGTCGATGAAGACATGGCAGGTCGCGCACGAGCAGCAGCCGCCGCACAGCGCCAGCAGTTCGTCGAAGCCGTCGTCGCGGATCACTTCCATCAGGGTGCGACCCTCGGCAGCGTCTACGGACTTCTCTTCACCAGCATGATTGACGACGATGATCTGCGGCATGGCTCTCGATTCCCCTTGTGATACACCCTGTATCGTAATTGTCTTTGTATGCGGACTTGCCGCAGGCTGCTAAAGGCTGCAACCCCGTTTTGCAAGGTGGCGAAAATCATGGGTTTGACGGCAGACGAACTACGCTTTGGCCTCGACGCCATCGCCGGGAAGGAACCCGCGATCGCGCGCGCGATCGCAATGGCGGGCTACCCCGAACCGCGCATCCGCGCGACCGGCTATGCGACGCTGCTGCGCACGATCGTCGGCCAGCAGGTAAGCGTCGCCGCGGCCGCCTCGGTATGGAACCGGCTGGAGGCCCTGCTGGGCGAGACGATGGCACCCGAAGCGCTGCTGGCGGCCGAGTTCGACGCCCTGCGCGGCTGCGGCCTGTCGCGCCAGAAGCAGGGCTATGCGCGCTCGCTGTGCGAACTGGTGGTGGCGGGTAGCCTCGACTTCGACAGTCTTCCCGCCGACGACGAGGAAGCGATCGCGCATCTCGTGCAGATCAAGGGGATCGGCCGGTGGTCGGCGGAAATCTACCTGCTCTTCGCGGAAGGCCGCCCCGACATCTGGCCGGCGGGCGATCTGGCGGTGCAGGTGGGCTTGGGGAAACTGCTGGACCTGCCGGAGCGGCCGAGCGAAAAACAGACGCGGGAACTCGCCGAAGCCTGGCGCCCGCATCGCGGGGCGGCGGCGATCTTCACCTGGCACTGCTACAACAATCCGGCGCTTTAGAGCAGATGCCGCCCAGAATCGTCATTGCGAGCGCAGCGAAGCAATCCAGAGCAGCTTTACATCGGCCTGGATTGCTTCGCTGCGCTCGCAATGACGAAAAAGTAGGTCAATCCGTCGTCATCACAGGCTCTTAAGCCGTGAAGAAAGGGGCGGGCGCGATGCCCACCCCTCAACTTTATCAGATGCCGTCGACGGCCTTGCTGACCATGATGTTCACGGCCACGCGGCGGTTCTGCGCCTTGCCTTCCTCGGTCGAATTGTCGGCGACCGGATCGGCCATCGACATGCCGGTTGGCGTCAGCATGCGATAGGGCTTCCAGTGGCAGGCCTGCTGCAGATAATTGACCACTGCACTGGCGCGCTTCTCGCTGAGGACTTGGTTCACTTCCTCAGGACCGGTCGAATCGGTGTAGCCGACGACGAGCAGGAGGGCATTGTCCATGCCTTCCGCCTGGGTCGCAGCCTGGCACAGGTTCGCCTTCGCTTCCGGCGACAGCTTGGACACGCCGGTGTCGAAGTTCACGTTGGTCGTGCCCTTGATGTTGTACTTGTCGATGTCACCCATGCGGGCCTTCAGACCTTCGGTGGCCGCCTCGTTCGAGGCGAAGCGCTGGTCGGTGCCGTTGTGGATCATCTTGGCGGTCTTGAAGTCCTTGCCCTTCAGATCGATCTTACTGGCGAGCAGACCGCCGCCGCCCTGCAGCGTCTCGACCTCGACCGGAATGCCGTTGAGCAGCGAAGTCGCGGCGATGCGGCTGCCGCCCAGACCCAGGAAGCCGCTGCTGGCCTTGATCTTGGTGGCATCATTGATGGTCACGACCGTCTTGGTGCCGTCGTCCGAGGTGACCTGCATGCGGTCACCGCTACGTGCGGAAATGATGCCCTTTACTTCCGGCCCCTTGACCATTTCGGGGCTGGTATCGGTAACCTGTACCGCGAGATCGGAATCTTGCGCCGAAACGCTGACCGACGCGGCGCCGCCCAGCAGGGCAGCCATCAGGAGGAACCGGGGGCTCTTTGAAATGACACTCATTGCGTTACTCCTTCAAACACGACCAATCGGGCCTGCGGGGTCGCAGCTTTTCTCGTCCGGCCACCTAGCGCTTGAAAGCGCCCCGGGTTGCCGGAACCCGTCCATTCAGCTTCGTAAGATGTGCGGCGGAGCGACACCTGATCACCATGGATGTTCTGCGTGTTCAGGTTCACCTTGCGGGCAGATGAACGCGCGCCGCAACAGCAGCGCGAGGCCGGTAATGGGAGAGCAACGTGCGACGAACCGTTGCAGACTGTGTCCCGACAAGCATCGGATCATGCCCCAGGACTATCGATCACTATATCTGGCCAGCATTGCTTCGCTGGTTCGCAGGTCGATTCAACGAGTGGCGAGTCCGATGAGCATTATATTTTTTTATTCATGATGCAACCTTTTGGATTTTCACGAATAGTGCGGCATCGCGAGACACGCCCCATTAAATCGACAGCACTGCTGACCACCCGCCCGATACGAGAGGCGGACGGCACCCGCGACTTCAGGCAATACTGTCGATGAAACGCGCCATCGCCACGTCCCTTTCGCTGAGGCCATCGGCATCATGCGTGGTCAGCGTCACGCGCACGGTGGAATAGACGTTGAACCACTCCGGGTGGTGGTCGGCCTTGTCGGCATAAATCGCCACGCGGGTCATGAAGCCGAACGCCTCGTTGAAATCGCCGAATTTAAGCTCGGCTTCGATGGCGAGGCCGTCGGCCCGCAAGTTCCAGCGCGGCAATTCGGCGAGCGCGGCATCGCGCTGGGCGTCGGTGAGGCGAACAATAGCCATTTCGGTCTCCTTGGCAGCCCGCAGCGTTTCCCCTAAGGCTCCCGCCCATGCAAGGGGCAGTGGTCAGCGCAACCGATCTCGCGTGCCGTCGGGGCGACAGGTTGCTGTTTGCCGGGCTTTCGCTCGCGCTTGGCAAAGGCGAGGCCATGCAGATCGCCGGCCACAACGGTATCGGCAAGTCGAGCCTGCTGCGCATTCTCGCCGGGCTTGCGCCTGCGTTCGAGGGAACGATCGCGGTGGACGGCGCCGTCGGCCTGCTCGACGAGCGCCCTGCCCTCGATCCGGCACTGCCGCTGGGCCGCGCGCTGGCATTCTGGCAGCGGCTCGACGGAGCGGGCGGGGAGGACCATCTCCGGCGCCTCGGCCTCACCACGCTGCTCGACGTGCCGGTGCGCTACCTCTCCACCGGGCAGAAGAAGCGCGCCGCCTTTGCCCGCCTGCTGGGCCAGGGGGCGAAAGTCTGGCTGCTGGACGAGCCGCTCAACGGCCTCGACGGGCACGCCGTCGAACTCGCCGAGGCCATCACCGCCGAGCACTGCGCGAGCGGCGGCGTGGCGGTGATTGCCTCGCACCAGCCGTTCCGCCTGCCGGGCCTGCGCACGCTCCACCTCTCGGAGTTCACCGCGTGAGCCGGGTCATGGCGCTGCTGCGCCGCGACCTTGCGCGGCTGCTCCTCGGCGGGCGCGGTGGCGGGGCGCTGCTGCCGGTGCTGTTCTTCCTCTCGGTGTCGATGCTCTACCCCTTCGCGGTCGGGCCGGACGCGCCGTTGCTGGCGAAGACCGGCGGCGGGGTGATCTGGGTCGCCGCGCTGCTCGCCGCGATCCTGCCGCTCGACCGACTGGTCGAACCCGATATCGAACAGGGCCTGTTCGACCAGTGGGTCTTGCGCGGCATCTCCGAGGAACTGGTGATCGCGGTGCGCGTGTTCGCCCACTGGCTGAGTTTCGGGCCGCCGCTGATGCTCGCCGCCCTTCCCGCCGCCGCCCTGCTGGGGCTGGATGGGCATAGCCTGCGCATCGTCGAGATCGGCCTGCTGGCGGGAACTCCCGGCCTTGCGGCGCTCGGCGTGACGGTGGCGGCACTGACGTCCGGCCTGCGCGGAGGCGCGGCGCTTTCGGGCCTTCTGGTCATCCCGATGGCCATCCCGGTGCTGATCTTCGGCGCGGGAAGCCTCGGCACCGGCGGCGAGAGCGGCCTTGCCCTCACTGCCGCAGCCAGCCTCGTACTGATCGCCATCGCGCCGTTCGCGGGCGGGGCTGCTGTCAGAGCCTCGCGCGGCTGACGTCGTCCCGGATCAAGTCCGGGACGACGAGGCGAAATCGCCGCAGCGTTTGGCGCTCTCTCCGACCCCGCGCATAGTGCCTCCCCGAGCCGAGTACATCGGCCCACCGAGGGGAGAGCGCCATGGAAACCGCCACAGAGTTGATGGCCGCCGCGCAAGGCCAGACCGGGCTCGCCGATTTCGGCGATGACGGTTTTCGCGAGGGCCTCGAACGGCTGGTCCTGGCGCTGAACACCGAGGCGCGGCTTACCTCGGCCGGGGAACATGCGCTGCGCGACCGCATCCTGCTGCACTTGCGCCAGCGCCTGATGATCGAGGATTGGTACGCCCGCCACCCCGAAATCGACGACGAGGACATTCGCAGCCCCCTGTTCGGGGTCAGCTTGCCGCGCACGGGTTCCTCGGCGCTGTCCTACCTGCTCTCCAGCGATCCGGGGGTGCGTTACCTGCGGGTCTGGGAGAGTTCGCAGCCCTGCCCGCCGCCTTCGACGGTCGATGGACCGGACCCGCGCCGGGGCGCCTCGGCCAGCGCCGCAGACGAGACGCTCAAGGGCGGCAGCCGTACGCCTTCCGGGATCGACGGGGCCATGGAGTGCCAGGACCTCATGGCGCTCGATTTCCGCAGCCAGATCTTCCAGGCCTTCGCCCAGGTGCCCAGTTACTCGCAGTGGCTGCTGGAGACGGCACACAGCGGCACCTACGCGTACCATAAGCGTACCCTAAGGCTCCTGCAGTGGGGTGAGCCCGCGCGGCCATGGCGCCTCAAGGCGCCGACGCACATGCTCTATCTGGATGCGCTCGACGCTGCCTATCCCGACGCGCGTTTCGTGATGACGCACCGTGATCCGACCGACGTGATGCTCTCGGTCGCAACCGTCTATGCCGAGATCATCGGCAAGTTCACCGACCATGTCGACCATGCCTACATCGGCGAACTCAACGTCCAGTGCTGGTCGGAGGCGATGACCCGCGCGATCGCCTTTCGCGAGGCCGGCAACGACCATCGCTTCTTCGACATCCACTTCCGCGCCATGCAGGCCGACCCGCTCGGCGAAGTGCGCCGCCTTTACGACTGGCTGGGCGAGACGGTCTCGCCCGCCTTCGCGCAGGCCATGGCCTCATGGTGGGAGAGCAACACCGCCGCCGAGCGCATGGCCAAGCCCGATCCCGCCCGCTTCGGCCTCGACCCGCAGGCCGTGCGCGCGCGCTTCGCCGATTACCTGAACCACATGGACCAGTGGGCCGCTTGATAAGAGGAACCCGAATGCCCGAACCGATCACCGGCAAGTACGACTTCGACGCCGACGCGCGCATGGCGCAGACCGTCGCCAATGGCCCACGCTACGCCCCGCTGCGGCTGGAGGAGGTCACCCCCGAGGGCATGGAGCAGGTGCAGGTCATCCGCGCCGCGTTCTCCATCCCCGACAGCCGCCCCTTCCCCGACGTCAGCCTCATCACCTTGCGCCATCCGGGCATGTTCAAGGGCCAGATGGTGCTCGGCATCGAGCTGGCGAAGGGCGCGATTCCCGGGCGCGATCGTGAACTGGCGGTCCTGCGCCTTGCCTGGCTCGCCCGCGCGCCCTTCGAATGGAGCGAGCACGTCGATATCGGCAAGGCCTTCGGGGTCACGGCCGAGGAAATCGAGCGCGTGCTGGAAGGCTCCGCCGCGCCCGGCTGGACCGAGCACGAATCGGCGGTCCTGCGCGGCGTGGAGGAACTGGTCGCCGACCACTGCCTGAGCGATTCGACATGGGCGACGCTGGCGAAAAGCTGGGACGAGAAGCAGATGCTGGAGTTCCCGCTGCTCGTCGGCTCGTACCTGATGACGGCGCTGCAGCAGAATTCGCTCAAGATCCAGCCGAAAGGCGGTTTCGACTACCGGTGATTCGGGGGTGGGCGACGCTGTGGGCGATTCTGTTGAAACCCCTGTGGATAAGCAGCGGACAATCGGAGCATAATCGAACCGTCATCCCAGCGAAAGCTGGGACCGCGGGCCGTAGACAGCCCGCTTGGCTTAGAAATCCTTCTCACGACGGTTCGCGCCTAAAGACCGATAGCGGTCCCAGCCTTCGCTGGGATGACGGCAATTGGGCGATAATCCGGCCGACATTTGGCCGATGTTGGCGAAATTGGCGGCCTTTCGCCGTCTCCGTGACCCTGAAGAAAAGACGGCCGGGGCGGGCAAGGCAAGGAGCCGCCCCGGCCAAGGTCACAGGATGGGAGAAACGCCCCATGACAAGCGTTTCTCCGGGCTTGGTGCAGGCTTGACGAGAGGAGCAAGCCGCGCAACACTAGCTAATGATAATCATTCGCATGTGCAAGCCCTAAAAGGAGACCCGCCATGTACAAGTACGTCGACCGCCCGCTCAGCAGCCTCGACGAAGGCTGCCGGTTCCTCGTCTGGTCCATGCGGGCGTGGGTCACCGCGATCGGCCACAAGCGGTGCCCGGCGCAGCTTCTCGCCCCGGCTTTCGCGCGCTGGCGCATGATCGGGGGCTTGCAGCCCTTTCACCGCGCCATGGTGCTGCTCAACCGCGACGCGCTCGATACGCTGGCGTTCTGCCCGATGGGCTGCAGCCATGTGTCGGAGCACGAGGCGGTGATTCTCGAACTGATCACCTCGCTGCGCGATCGCGGCCCCACCGCGACTCGCGAGACGCTGGACCTGGTGGTGACCGAGGAGAGCGTGGGCGACATGCTCGAAACGCTGTCGAAGATCGGCGCGGCGCTCGCCATCGCGGGGATCTTTCCCGGCGAGCCCGTCGCCAATCCCGGCCGCAGCCACTGAAATCAGCCGTTGACCCTTTCGCGCAAGAGTGGAGTCGGGCCGTGCTAGATAGGCGCTGACGCGGTCCGGCTTCACTCTTGCGCGAAGCCTCCCTCCCGCCGTCATTGCGAGCGTAGCGAAGCAATCCAGAGCCGAGCAAACCGCCCTGGATTGCTTCGCTACGCTCGCAATGACGAAACGGGGTGGCTCAATCCAGCGGCGCGACATCCACCGAAGCGTACATCGCCTGCGTCCCCGCGCCCCGGAACCGGCCGTCGAGCGGCGCCACGTCCGAATAGTCGCGTCCCATGCCGAGGAAGATGTGGTCGGTGTCCGCCAGCTTGTCGTTGGTGGGATCGAAACCGACCCAGCCCAGTTCCTCGCCGCACCACAAGTTGACCCAGGCGTGCATGGCGTCGGCGCCGACCAGCCGCTCCTGCCCCGGCGGCGGCAGCGTGCGCAAGTAGCCGCTGACGTAGGCTGCCGGGATGCCGTGCGCGCGCGCGGCGATGATCATGATGTGGCTGAAGTCCTGGCAGACGCCGTGCCGCCGGTTGAACGCCTCGATCGGCGGCGTGTCGGTCTCGGTCGCGTCCGCATCGAAGGTGAATTCCCCGTGGATCGCCGACATCAGCGCCCGCCCGGCCTCCATCACCGGCATCGCCTCATTGAGCAGCGACCCCGCCCACCGCGCGATTTCGTGCTGCGGCTGCGCGATCGGCGAGGCGAAGATGTACGACGCGGGCGCAAGATCGGAGAGGTCGGGCTTCTTCATCGCCCGCTCGCGCAGTTCGGCAAGACCCGGCCCGGCGGCATCCTCGACGAAGAACGGCAGCGGCTCGACTTCCACCGTGAAGCGGCTCTCGATCTGGACCTGCGAAGTCACCTCGCGCAGCGCGAAGCGCGCCTCGTTGACGTGGTAACCGCCCTGCCCCTCCACCACTTGCGCAGGCGAGGGATCGAGCGTCAGCTTGTAGTCGCTCACCACTTGCCCGTTCCAGGCGGCGGGCTTCAGACGCACGTTGAACTGCGCCATGCTGACCGCCTGCGCGTACTTGAGCGTGGTGATATGGCTGACCGAATAGCGCATCAGAGCAGCGGGGTCCTGCGTTCGGCGTCCTCGTTGTCCAACTGCAGGAAGTAGCGCAGCGAGATCGCATCCGACAGCGCCAGCAATTGCGCTTCCATCGCCGCCAGCCGCTCGGGCGTCATGTCGGTCGCCAGCAGCGCCTGCAGTTCGCCCAGCAGCGCGCGGGCGGCGCGCAAGGGGGGCTCGGGGATATTGTCGTCGCGGGAGGACGGCAGCGCGGAAAGGTGCGCGACGACTTGCGCCACCTGGAATACCAGCGCGCGCGGGTTGTCGGGGTCGAGCAGCACGAGATCGCGCACGGGGTTGAGCGACGGCCCGGTGAGGTAACGACTGCGATAGATGATCTGGCTGTCGCACAAGTCGAGCAGGAGGCCGAGCGAAGTGACGTCGCCCGCCTTCGTCAATTGCCGCGCGGTGCGGCAGATCGCCTGCGCGCGCTCCAGTCGCTGCCCGATCTCGAGAAAGCGCCACGCGGCCGAGCGCACCATGTTCTCCGAGATCAGGCCCGCGAGAGCGCTGAAATGCTCGGTCAGCCAGCGCGCGCTCGACAGCATCGACTGCGGGCGCTCGACGTTGATCGAGGGCATCGGGCGGCTGACGATGCGCCAGAAATCGCGGGCGAAGCGCTCGCGCAGGGCCATGCCGACCTGCTGGCGGCGGCGCATGAGCGTGGCGACGCCGCCGGCCAGCCGGGTCTCGGTAAGCGCGCGGGCGCAGATCTTCGCGATCGGGAGCTTCGCCGTCGCCGCCTCGATCGCTCCGCCTTCGACCAGGAGCGCGGCGAGGCGCGGCAGCGCGGCGCCTTCGGCATCGACGTTGCCGTCGCTGTCCGCCGGGTTGGCGAGGATCGCGCGCACCACCCGCACCATCGCCTCGGCGCGCTCGTTGTAGCGGCCGAACCAGAACAGGTTGTCCGCCGCCTGGCTGGCGAGGATGCCGCCCCCGCGCGAGATCGGCGGCTCTCCGGCCACGCGGCTGCCGAGGTGGGCGGCGGCGGGCTTGTCGTCCACCACCCACAAGTCCGCCGACAAGTCGCCGTCGCCCATCAGCGAGGTCGGCAGCGCGGTGCTGGAAGACAGGCGCGCGAAGCCGCCGGGCATGACCGTCCAGCCGCCGTCGGCCGTGCGCGCCACGAAGGCGCGGACGGTGAAGGGGCGCGGCACGATCTGCCCGTCGATGATCGCGGGCGTGGTGGAGAGGTGGACGATCTCCTGCCCGCAATAGTCCATGGGGCGGCGCCACAGCGCGTCGATCAGCGCGACGCGGGACTTGCCGTCGAGCCCGGCCCCGGCGATCGGATTGCGGTTCGCCAGCGCCTCCACCGGCTGCCCGAATGCGGGAACCAGCGCCAGTTCCTCAAGCCGCGCGGCAACGGTGGAGCTTTCCACCGCCTGTCCGCACCACCATGTCGCGACGTTGGGCAGGATCGGCGCCTCGCCCAGCAGGGTGCGGCACAGGCGCGGCATGAAGGCCGCGAAGGCCGCGGATTCGAGTACTTCGACGCCCGGCCAGTTGACCATCTCGACGCCGCCGCCCGCCCACGCTCCGAACAGGTTGGGCACGCCCAGCTGCGATTTCGCGTCGAACGACAGCGGATCGAGCGCGGTGGTATCGATCCAGCGCCACACCGCGTCCACGCGCTTTGGCCCGGCAATGGTCCCGACGTAGAGCTTTTCGTCGAGCACGGTGAGGTCGCGCCCCTCGACCAGCGGCAGGCCGAGGTAGCGGGCGAGGTGCGCCTGCTCGGCATAAGTCTGGTTGAAACGACCGGGCGTCATCAGCGCGATGCGCGGATTCTCACGGCGACAGGCGGCGGCCATGCCCTCCACCATGCCCGAGAAGAACTCCGACAGGCGCCGCGCATGGGCATCGGCCAGCAGGTTGCCGATCGCGCGCGACATGGCGAGGCGGTTCTCCAGCGCATAGCCGATCCCGCCGGCCACGCGCACCCGGTCCTGCAGCACCCGCCACTGCCCACGCGGCCCGCGTGCGAGGTCGGCGGCGTAGACGTGGATGAAGCGGCCGCCATGAGGCGTGCGCCCGATCATACGCCGCGCGAAGAACGGGCTGCCGGCGACGACGGCGGCGGGAAGATGGCCGTCCGCCACCAGCTTCTGCTCGCCGTAGATGTCGGTGGCGATCGCTTCCATCAGCTCGGCGCGCTGGATCAGGCCGCGTTCGACCTGGCTCCACTCCTGCGCGCCGACGATCAGCGGCATCGCGTTGAGCGGCCAGGAACGCTCGTCCTCGTCCCCGGTCAGGCGGAAGGCGAGCCCGAGGTCGGCGGCATGGCGCGCGGTGGCGTCCTGCAGCGCCGAAGGGTCGCCATCGGTCGCCGCGGCGAGCCCGGCCGCCACCTTGCGCCACACGTCGGCGACCGGACGGCTGGCATCGCCGAACAGGTCCCCGCGCGAGGCTTCGGCGGCATAGCCGTCAAGCCAGCTCGCGATCGGGGCGAGATCGGGGCCGGAAGCAGGACGGGTCACCATGGCAAACCTCGTCGTCCCGGACTTGATCCGGGACCGCTGGCCGTGACCAGCCCGCTTGGCATCGGGGCGCCTTGCCGATGGCACCTGCCTGAAGACAGCCAGCGGTCCCGGATCAAGTCCGGGACGACGAATGATCTATGCGCGCTGCACCCCTCGAACATGCCCCTACATTAGCCGCGAGGGCCGCCTGAGGTCGAGAGTGTAGGGAAATTCACTCGGCAGCTCCTCCGCAGGCACCGGCAGCGGCCCCGGAGAGTGGCCGTGATCCTGGAACCGCGCCTTGCGCCGGGCCTCGGCCTCGTAGTCGTTGACCGGCACCGTGTCGTAGCTGCGCCCGCCCGGATGCGCGACCTGATAGACGCAGCCGCCCAGCGAGCGGCCGTTCCACAAGTCGTAGATGTCGAAGGTCAGCGGCGCATGCGGCGGCAGCATCGGATGCATGCTCTCCGACGGCCACCACGCCTTGTAGCGCACGCCGCCCACGCCTTCGCCGTGCGCCACCTTGGTCAGCGGCACGCGGCGGCCGTTGCAGGTGATGACGTGACGGCCTTCGACAAGCCCCGTCGCCTTGACCTGCAGGCGCTCGGTGGAGCTGTCCACGTAGCGCACGGTGCCACCGATCGCCCCGGTTTCGCCCAGCACGTTCCACGGTTCGAGCGCGTGGCTGATCTGAAGGTTGACGCCGCCGCCCTCGACCTCGCCGTGGACCGGGAAGCGGAACATGCGCTGCGCCTCGAACCACGACGGGTCGAAGTCGTACCCGGCGCGGCGCAGGTCATCCAGCACGTCGAGGAAATCGGCCCAGACGTAATGGCCGAGCATGAAGCGGTCATGCAGCTGCGTGCCCCAGCGCACCAGCGGCCCTTCCACCGGCTCGCGCCAGAACCACGCCGTCAGCGCGCGCAGGAGAAGCTGCTGCGCGCAGGACATGCGGCCCTCGGGCGGCATCTCGAAGCCCCGGAACTCGACGAGGCCGAGGCGGCCGGTCGGGCCATCGGGCGAGAACAGCTTGTCGATGCAGATCTCGGTGCGGTGGGTGTTGCCGGTCACGTCCACCAGAAGGTTGCGGAACAGGCGGTCCACCACCCACGGCGCGGGCTGCTGCATGTGCGGACCGGGCACCTGCGAGAGCGCGATTTCCAGCTCGTAGAGCGCGTCGTGCCGCGCCTCGTCGATACGCGGCGCCTGGCTGGTCGGGCCGATGAACAGGCCGGAGAACAGGTAGCTGAGCGAGGGATGCCGCTGCCAGTAGGTGACGAAGCTCTTGAGCAGGTCCGGGCGGCGGATGAACGGGCTGTCGAGCAAGGTCGGCCCGCCCAGCACGATGTGATTGCCGCCGCCGGTGCCGATCGAGCGGCCGTCGACCATGAACTTGTCGGCGGTCAACCCGATCTCGCGCGCGCAGTCGTAGAGCGTCTCGGTGATCTCCACCGTCTCGCGCCAGGAGGCGGAAGGATGGATGTTGACCTCGATGACGCCGGGATCGGGCGTGACCTTGAGCACCATCAGGCGCGGGTCCGGCGGCGGCGCATAGCCCTCGATCCGGATCGGCAGCTTCTGCACCTCGGCCACCGCCTCGATCGCGGCGACGAGTTCGAGGTAATCCTCCAGCGCCTCAACCGGGGGAATGAACACGGCCAGGTAATCGCCGCGAGGCTCGACCGTCACGGCCGTACGCACGGCGCCCTCGATGATGTCCTGATCGACCGCCGGACCGGTAAAGCTGTGCGGCTCGGGCACCGCCTGGGAACGCTGCGCCGTGCCGACCTCGCGCCCCTGATTGCCGCGCTCGATCGCCTGGAGACGGAAATCGGCGAGGGGTTGGCGCGGCTCTGCCGTATCGCGCGGGTGGATGTAGGGAAAGTCGGCCGGCGCCACATAGGGCAGCGAGCCCAGCGGCAGGCGATAACCCAGCGCGGAATCGCCCGGAACCGCCGTCAGCACGCCCTTGCGCACGCGCCAGTATTCGCTCTTCCAGCGCGGCGCGGACTTGTCCTTCGCGTTCCAGCGCTGCACCGGCAGGACGACGCCGACCGGCTGCTCCACCCCGCGCCGATACGTACGGCGGAAGCGGCGGGCCAGTTCCTCGTCCTCGATCGCGGGGTCGAGCGGCGTGGTGTTCACCGGCAGTTCGTCCTCGCGCAGCATCCAGACGCCGCGATCCTCGAACACCGGCTGGACGTAGCCGCGCTCCAGCCCCAGCCCCTGCGCCGCGCCGGCCAGCAGGTTGGCGGCGGCTAGCACGTCGATGGTGGGCACCGGATCGGGATCGCCGCCCTTCTCCAGCGGCTTCTCCCCCGCGATCAGGCTGTCGTCATGCCAGATCGGCACGCCGTCCTTGCGCCAGTAGATCGAGTAGCCCCAGCGCGGCAGTGTCTCTCCGGGATACCACTTGCCCTGCCCGTGGTGGAGCAGCGATCCCGGCGCGAACTTCGCGCGCAGCAGGCGGATCAGGCGGTCGGCGTAAGCGGCCTTGGTCGGGCCGACGGCGGCGCTGTTCCACTCCGGCGCCTCGAAGTCGGTGGCGGCGATGAAGGTCGGCTCGCCGCCCATCGTCAGGTTTACGCCCCAGGCGGTGAGGTCCGCGTCCACCTTGTCGCCCAGCGCCAGCAGGCCGTCCCAGCGCTCGTCGGTGAAAGGCTTGGTGATGCGCACCGCTTCGGCGATGCGGCTGACGTTCATCTTGAAGTCGAAATCGACTTCGGCGGGCTCGGCCATGCCCTCGATCGGCGTGGCCGAGCGGTAATGCGGCGCGGCGCAAAGCGGAATGTGCCCCTCGCCCGCGAACATGCCGGACGTGGCGTCGAGCGCGATCCAGCCCGCGCCGGGCACATAGGCCTCGGCCCAGGCGTGGAGGTCGGTGACGTCCTCCAGCACGCCGACCGGCCCTTCCTTGGGCAGCACGTCGGCGACCAGCTGGATCGAATAGCCCGACACGAACCGCGCGGCGAAGCCGAGGCGGCGCAGCAGCTGCACCAGCAGCCACGCCGAATCGCGGCACGATCCGATGCCGACCTTCAGCGTCTCCTCGGGCGTCATCACGCCCTGCTCCATGCGGATCACGTAGTCGATGCGCTGCTGCAGGCGGCTGTTGATGTCGACGAGGAAATCGACCGTGCGGCCTTCGTAGTCGGCATGCTGGGCCACCAGCGCCTCGAACAGCGGGCCTTGCTCCTCGACCTCGAAATAGGCGGAAAGATCCGCTTTCATGCCTTCCGAATAAGCGAAGGGATATTCCTCCGCCTCCGGTTCCACGAAGAAGTCGAACGGGTTGATGACGGCCAGTTCCGCCAGCAAATCGACCTCGATCGAGAAATGATCGACCGGATCGGGAAACACCACGCGCGCCAGCCAGTTGCCGTGCGGGTCCTGCTGCCAGTTCAGGAAATGGTCGGGCGGGCTGATCTTCAGCGAGTAGTTGGGCACCTCCGTCCGACTGTGCGGCGCCGGGCGAAGCCGGATAACCTGGGGGCCGAGACGGATGCGCCGCGAATAGCGGTAGCGGGTGAGATGGTGCAGGGCTGCCTTGATCATCGAAACGGAGTGTGCGCGATTCAATGCTGCGCTGCAACGATTGTTCAACAGTGGGCGTAAAACCTTCCCCACACCGTCGCACTTGTGTCATTCTTGCGTGCGAAAGGGCTTCTCGTGAATACCATGGACATGCTGACCGCCAACGAACCCGCGCAGGACGTGGAGGAAACCGAAGACCTCGCCACCCTGCCTTCGCGCTACTTCAACCGCGAACTGAGCTGGCTCGCCTTCAACGAGCGCGTGCTGGCCGAGGCCTGCAACCCGAACTATCCGCTGCTGGAGCGGCTGCGCTTCCTGTCGATCTCGGGCAACAACATCGACGAGTTCCTGATGGTGCGCGTTGCCGGCTTCCACGCGCAGGTGCGCCGCCAGATCGAGGAAATCTCGATGGACGGCCTCACCCCGTCGCAGGCGATCGCCGTCACGCATGAAAAGGTGATGGAGCTGGAGCGAATCCAGCAGGAAACCTGGTCCACGCTCAAGACCCAGCTCGGCGAAGCAGGCATCACCGTCGTCGGCGAGGATGACAAGCTCGACCGCGAGCGCGAGAAGTGGCTGCGCGAATACTTCATCGAACAGGTCATGCCGGTGATCACCCCGCAGGCGATCGACCCGGCGCACCCCTTCCCCTTCGTCGCCAACCAGGGCATCGGCGTACTGTTCTCGCTGACGCGCGAAGCCGACGAGGCGCCGGTGATGGAGATGGTGCTGATCCCCTCGCCGCTGCCGCGCTTCGTGCGCATTCCGGGCGCCGAGGCATCCTGGATCTCGATCGAGGACCTGATCTGCCGCAACACCGAGGAACTGTTCCCCGGCTTCCGCTTCAACGGCCACGGCGTGTTCCGCATCCTGCGCGACAGCGACCTCGAGGTCGAGGAAGACGCCGAAGACCTCGTGCGCTACTTCCGCACCGCGATCCAGCGCCGCCGCCGCGGTCTTGTCATCGTGCTGCAGTTGCAGGGCAAGTTCGACCCGGCCGCCGAGGAAATCCTGCGCACGCAGCTGGGCCTCGACAAGGCCCTCATCATGAAGACCGACGGCATCATCGGCTTCTCGGGCCTGTCGGCGATCTGCGACGAGGACCGGCCCGAGCTGAAGTTCGAGCCCTACACCCCGCGCTACCCCGAGCGCATCCTGGAACATGACGGCGACATCTTCGCGGCGATCCGCGAGAAGGACATCGTCGTCCAGCATCCTTACGAGAGCTTCGAGGTCGTCATCGACTTCCTGCGCCAGGCCGCGCTCGACCCGGACGTGGTGGCGATCAAGCAGACGCTCTACCGCGCGGGCAAGCAGTCGGCGATCATCTCGGCGCTGATCCAGGCGGCCGAGCAGGGCAAGTCGGTGACCGCCGTGGTCGAACTGAAAGCCCGCTTCGACGAGGAACAGAACCTCCTCTGGGCCAGCCAGCTCGAACGCGCGGGCGTCCAGGTGATCTACGGCTTCGTCGACTGGAAGACCCACGCCAAGGTCTCGGCGGTGGTGCGGCGCGAGAACGGTTCGTACCGGACCTACTGCCACTTCGGCACCGGCAACTACCACCCGATCACCGCGCGCGTGTATACCGACCTGTCGTACTTCACCGCCGAACCGGCGGCGGGACGCGACGTGGTGCGCCTGTTCAACTTCATCACCGGCTACGTCGAGCCCAAGAGCCTCGAAATGCTCTCGATCTCGCCGATCTCGCTGCGCTCGACCCTCAACGACTGCATCGACGCCGAGATCGCCAATGCCGAAGCCGGCAAGCCCGCGGCGATCTGGGCCAAGCTGAACTCGCTGACCGACCCCGACCTGATCGACCGCCTCTATGCCGCCAGCCGGGCGGGCGTGGACATCGACCTCGTCGTGCGCGGCATCTGCTGCCTGCGTCCGGGCGTGCCGGGCCTGTCGGAGAACATCGCGGTCAAGTCGGTGATCGGCCGGTTCCTCGAACACGCGCGCATCTGGGCTTTCGCCAACGGCGCCTACCTGCCAAACCGCCGCGCCAAGCTGTTCATCACCTCGGCCGACGGCATGAGCCGCAACCTCGACCGCCGCGTCGAAGTGCTGCTGCCGATCCGCAACAAGACGGTGCACGACCAGGTGCTCGACCAGGTCATGCTGGCGAACCTGCTGGACTCCGAACAGTCGTGGGATCTGGCACCCGACGGGTCCTACGACCGCGTCGGCGAAGTGGAGAACCCCTTCAATCTCCACCGCTATTTCATGACCAACCCGTCGCTTTCCGGGCGCGGCGCGGCACTCGACAGTGGACGAAAGGTGCCCAAGCTGTCGCTGAGGCGTGGCAACATCTGACACGATGCCCAGCCCCTTCGTCATTGCGAGCGCAGCGAAGCCGCGCTCGCAATGACGAACGACAGGTTCACATTCCCGCGCAAAGATGACGAGAGAGGGGACAAATGTGACCCCTCACACTTCACCTTGCGTCAGCGCCGCTCTAAAGAGCGCCTCGCAACCTTGGGCCCTTGTGGTAAGTATTGACCAGAATGATCGGCATCAGCCAGTCCAGCGCCCGGCGCGCCATCATCGACATCGGATCGAACACGGTACGCCTCGTCGTCTACAACGGGCCGCCGCGTTCGCCGGTCGTCGTGCTCAACGAGAAGGTCAACGCCCGGCTCGGCAAGGACCTCGGCCGCACCGGCGCGATCGGCGAGAAGTCGATGCGCACGGCCCTCGCCGCGCTGGCGCGATTCGCCACGCTGCTGCGGCTGCAGGGGGTGGACGACGTCGAATGCGTCGCCACCGCCGCCGCGCGCGATGCCTCCAATGGACCAGCATTCCTTGAGGCCGTGCGCGGCTTCGGTCTCTCCCCCCGCCTGCTTTCGGGCGAGGAGGAAGCCCGCGCCAGCGCCACCGGCGTTATCGCCGCCTTCCCCGGCGCGCGCGGCATCGCGGCCGACCTCGGCGGTGGCAGCCTCGAACTGGTGGAGATCGACGCGGCGGTTCCCGGCGGCCTCGCTCCGGGCGGGATCACCCTTCCCTTCGGCACCTTGCGCCTGCCGGACCTGCGCGCGCTGGGCCAGCAGAAGTTCGCCGCCGCCGTGCGCGACGGCCTTTCCGCGCGGGGCTGGGGCGTCAATGGTCACCACGGCGGCCGCGGGATACCGCTCTACATCGTCGGCGGTTCGTGGCGCGCGCTGGCGCTGCAGGCGATGCGCGTGCTCGACTGGCCGGTGGACGATCCGCATGGCTTCGAACTCGCCCCGTCCGAGGCGATGCATCTCGCCCGGCAGTTCGCCAAGGGCAAGCTCGAGAACCCCGATCCGCGCATCTCCGCCTCGCGCCTTGCCACACTGCCCGACGCCGCCGCGCTGATGGCGCAGATGGTCGGGCAGTTGCATCCCTCGCGCCTGATCTTCTCGTCCTGGGGCCTGCGCGAAGGGCTGCTGCACATGCAGCTTCCCGAGAGCATCCGTCAGGAAAGCCCGATGCTGGCCAGCGTCGCCGATTTCGCGCAGACCGCCCGCGTCAGCGCCGACGACGCCGTGCGCATCGCCGAATGGACCGCCCCCGCCTGCACGCAGGCCCGGGCCGACGCCGACTTGCGCAAGGCCGCCAGCCTGCTCGCCCTCGCCGCGATGCGCACCGAACCGAACATGCGCACCGAGGAAGCGCTTACCTGGGCCCTGCGCAAGCGCTGGATCGGCCTCGACATGCGCGGGCGCGGCATGATGGCGATGACCGTCTTCGCCAACTCCGGCGAGACCGAGGTGCCGCCGCAGTTCACCAAGCTGGCCAGCGACGAGGACTTGCGCCGCGCGATCGGCTGGGGCCTCGCGGTGCGCCTGTGCCGACGCCTGACCGGCGGCGTTGCGGGCGGCCTTGCCGCGACCTCGCTGGCGGTGGAGCAGGGCACGCTGGTGCTGACCGTGCAGGACGCCGTGCGGCCGCTCTACGGCGCGGGCAACGGCAAGGACCTGAAAGCGCTGGCCGACTGGCTGGGGCTGGGATGCCGGGTGCAGGATGCGCAAGGGGCCGTGATCGAGGGATAACCCCACCCGGGCGCCTTCTCCCCCCACTTTCGTCATTGCGAGCATAGCGAAGCAATCCAGGGCAGTTGAACGCCGCGCTGGATTGCTTCGCTACGCTCGCAATGACGAGCGCTTGCCGCTTACACCAGCGTCTTGCTCTCCGCGATCGCCGAGATACCACGCTTGCCGCCGCTACGGTCGAGCTGCACCACGATGTCGATCACCGAGGACGCATATTCCAGCGTCTCCGCGCGGGTCAGGCCGATACCGGTCTGCATCGACATCAGCGCGATTTGCTCCAGCGCACCGCGCGGAGTGTTCGCGTGGACGGTCGAGAACGAACCCGGGTGGCCCGTGTTGATGGCGCGCAGGAAGCTGACCGTCTCGGTGCCCCGCAGTTCGCCCAGCACGATGCGGTCGGGACGCAGGCGCAGCGCCGCTTGCAGGAGGTCGTTGGCCGAGACCTTGGCCTCGCCCAGTTCGCCCTTCACGGCGATGAGGCCGACGCCGTTCGCGCCCGGCAGGCGCAGTTCGGCGGTATCCTCCACCAGAACCACGCGCTCATGCTCCGGGATTTCGGACAGCATCGCGTTGAGGAACGTGGTCTTGCCGGTCGAAGTGCCGCCCGAGATCAGGATCGTCCGACGCCGCCGGATCGCGTCGCGCAGGAAGGCGATCGGCTCCAGCATGGCGTCGGGCGCGGGTTCCTCGATATGCGGCGGGATCGGGCCGCGATCGTAGGCGTCGAGCGGCAGTTCGAGCAGCCGGTGCCGACGGATCGCCAGCGCCCAGTTCGCGCGCGTGGCGGGCGGCCCGACCAGCTGGATACGCGCGCCTGAGTGCCCGCCATAAGCCGGAAGCGTCGCCGAGAGCAGCGGATGCTCGCGGTTGATGCCCTGGTGGCTGATCCGCGCGACCTGCTCGGCGAGACGCTGCAGCAGGCGGTTGTCCATCTGCGGCAGCGCGATGCACTGCATGCCGGACAGCGCCGCGTCTTCCACCCAGATCTCGCCGGGGCGGTTGACGAGGATTTCGGTCACCGTCTCCTTGTCGAGCCACGGGCGCAGCGGCGCGAGGTAGGCGTCGAGATAGACGCTGCGCGGCTCCGCATGGATGGGCGTGTCAGCCATGGGCGCCACAATCACGGACGCATGCGCAGCAGCAGGCTGCAAGGTGAGGACTTCGGCCATGATCGCTCACTGAACCGCGCTGAAGTCCAGGTCCTTGGCGGTGAACACGCGGATCGGCTCGCCCTGGCGCACGCGGATGGTCGGACCGATGCTCGACCCGCTCTGCACCGCCGCCGAGGCCGCCGAAGTGCCGCCGCCGATGACGACGTTGGAACCGCTCGACGCCAGCGTCGTCAGCCCGCCGACTACCGAGAGCAGCATCGCCGAGCCGAAGCGTTCGAAGAAGTGCGTGTTGACCTTGCCCGGCAGGCCGGTCTCGCCGCCGAACGCGATCGCGGGCGAGCCGAGGTTCACCGAGACGCCGTCCGGACGGATCAGGCGGCTCCAGATCACGTAGGCGCGCTTCTGGCCCGCCGTCAGCCCGCTTTTGTACTGGCCGATCAGGCGCGAGGAGCGCGGGACGAGCACGCGCTTGCCGTCGAAGCTGCGCACGTCGGTCGAGACGATGGCGCGCACATAGCCGGGGACGTCGGTGTCGATCGCGGTTTCCAGCACGGCGGGGATCAGCGTGCCCTGCGTAACCGTGGTGGCCGGATCGAACGAGCGTGCGGCCGAAGCGGTCGAGCCGGGGCCGCCGATGCGCGCAGCGAAGTCGTCGTTGGCGGTCCCGCCGCCTGCCTTGGCGACTTCTCCGGCGACACCCGCGACGGGCACGGCAGCGCCGGTGCCCGCGTCGAACACGACGGTCGGGCTGGCGAAGCGGTTGGCCTGAGGCGCGATCTCGGTCCCCGGCGCGGCGGCCAGCACCGGTGCGGGCGCAGGGGCCGGGAGCGGCGCGGGCATCGGGGCCGGAACGGCAGGCGCCACGACCGCGGGGACGGCGACGGGCGCTGCGGGCTGCGGCGCGGGTGCGGCGGGCTTGAGGTCGGCAGTGCCGTTGCGGGCCGAATCCATCGACCACAGCGTCAGGCCGCCGAGCGCCGCCACGATCAGCACACCGGCGGCAAGGCCGAGGCCGTCGGCCTTCTTGCGCTGGGTGACTTGCGGCAGGACGTTGCGCGTCGCCAGATCGATGACCTGCGCACCTTCGCCCTCACGCGGGTCGGTCGCCGCATCGCCGGAAAAGCGCTCACGAAAGGCCGAGTTGGACGAGGAATTCGGCGCCATGGATCAGTTTCCCTGTGACGTGGGTGCAGTGGCGGGGGCAGTGGGAGCGACAGTCGGCGCAGCTTGCGGTGCAGGCGAATTCGCCGCGACAGTCGGCGCCGCTGCTGGAGCGACCGGCGCAGGTTGGCTCAGGGGCTTGGCCGGGCGCGAGGCGAGCGGCAACGTGTTCACCAGTTCCGCCTTGGTCTTGCCCGAACGTAGGATCAGCGTGTTCGGCACGTCGTCGATCACGATCGTCGCGCCCCGCACCGCATAGTTCACCGGGCCTTCGTCACCCTTCTCGTTGGTTACGAGGATCGCGGGAACCGAAGTCTGTTCGGGCCACAGCAGGTAGGTCGACTGGCCGTCGTCATAGATGCGCGAGGGCAGCAGCTTTTCCGACCCGACGCGCTTCCATGCGAAGTTCAGCGCAGCCGGATCGGCGGGCACGGCTGAAGGATCGCCCAGCGCCAGCGCGGCCTCGGATGCATCCAGCCCTGCGGCGGCAGGCGCGGCCTGCGGCTTGGGCTCATCCTTGTAGGTGAAGCGCAGCATGTAGAGCGGCTTCGCCTTGGTCGAGGCAACGAGGTCGAAGAAATAGGTGTGGCGGTTGGTCACCACCGTCATGTTGGTGCGCGCGGTGGCTTCGAGCGGCTTCACGAAGAGCAGGTCGGCGCGCTTGTTCGGCGTGATCTGCCAGGCCTGCGAATCGCCGACCGCGACGTTCTCGATCGCCTCGCCCTCGCCGAAGGCGATGGTCGCCTGCACGCCGGCCTTGCCGTCGATGCGCACGACTTCGCTCTCGCTGTAGGCGTGGGCGAGCAGGCGGTCGTCCGCCCGGGCGGGAGCCGCCAGCGCGAGCGCCATCAGGCTGCCCGCAAGGACGGTCTTGCGCAGCGTTGCGCGGGTCATCGTGTCTTCTCCTTCGGCAACTTGCCGGTGTCGTTCGAGGCACTGCGGAACCGGCTGCCGATCCCCTTGGCGCGCGTGGCCGAATCGCCCTGACGCAGAGGTTCGATTCCCCCGCCCACGACTTGGGTTACCACGGTTCGCCGGTCGCTTGAACGTGCTGCACTCTCGCCACCCGTCACCGAAGCACCCGCCGCCGCCGCGGCAGCGGCAGATACGGTCGAGGTGCGGCTCTGGTAGGCGGATACAGAAGGTGCGGGCGCGGCAGCCGGGGCCGGAGCGGCGGCGGCGTGGCCCTGCGGCGCGTCGCGATCACGCTCGGAAGCGCCAAGGCCGAAGACCTGCCAGCCGGTCACCATCGTCGCGGCGACCTTCACCACCATGACCATCAGCGCGACGTGGACCGAGGCGACGAGGAAGAACGCCATCGCACCGCGTCCGTCGATCTCCCCCGCATTGGCGCTTTCGACCAGACCCGAGATGATCGGCACCAGCAGTTCCAGCGTGATACCGCCGCCGAGCACGACAAAGAGCGGCGTGATTGCAGTGAGCACGACGCCGCGAAGCCAGCCCGCGGTAAGGCCGCGCGTGCCGCCGAACAGCGCCATGACCACGAAGATCGGCCCGAGCGCAAGCAGCACGGCCAGCGCGATGCGCGCCGTGAGCAGCACGCCCACGGTGCCGAGCAACAGCAGCAGCGCGCCCATCCACATGACGCTTTCGGGCGTGAACAGCCCGCCCGCGCCCTTGGCGGCGATGGCCGCGCCTGCGGCTCCGCCAGCAGCTTCGCCGCCTTCCTTGGCCGCCTGCGCGCCTTGCGAGGTCGCTTCGGAAATCTGGTTGATCGCCGAGAAGACGATGTCGATGCGGTCGCCGAACAACTGCGTCGCCGAGCCCTTGGCGCCCATCAGCATGCCGGCGATCCAGTCCGGCCCGCCGATCGCGAGGTTCCAGACGACGCCCTGATAGGCGACCCAGCTCGTCGCGAAGGTCAGCACCACGCCGAGCCGCAGCATGCGCGGGCTCAGCGCCGAGATGCCGAGGCTGGAACGCCCCGTCAGCAGCGAGAACGCGAAGAACGCGATGTAGAGCGTCAGGACGATCGTGAGCACCGGGGCCATCGCGCCCCCTGCCCCGAAGAGCCGCCCGAAGGCGCCCGCCGCCATCTCGTTCGCCACGCAATCGACCGCGCGCAGCGCCGGGGCGACCCCGGCGGAAGCGTATTCGGTGAGCTGTTCGCAGGCGTTCGCCATGAGGCTTACTCCGCCGCCGCCGTCCAGGGCGCGTCTTCGTCCAGTTCCCCCGGCCACTGCATGCCGGTGAGCACCGGATACCAGCTTTCCGGCGCATCGCCGTAGCGTTCGCGCAGGGCATCGAGCTTGCGCACGGTGCTCTCGCGGCCCGACAGGACGGTGAGCACCTCGGGCATGCCCGAAAGGTCGAGGCGCACCACCACCGAGGAGTCCGACTGGCGGATCAGGAAGCAGCGCGAATGCGCGGGCAGCGTGCGGATGACGTCGAGTTCGTGCTGCGACAGGCCGAAGCCCTCGCAGTAATCCTCAGCCCGCGCACGCGAATTGGGCATGAACACCATCGTCGCGGTCTGCTCGACAAGGGCGGTGGCGATCTTCGAATCCAGCGCGTCGCGCGCCGACTGGGTCGCGAAGCCGACCAGCGCGTTGCGCTTGCGCAGCGTCTTGAGCCAGTCGCGGATACGCGCGGCGAAGACCTCATCGTCGAGCGCCTTCCAACCCTCGTCGATCAGGATCATCGTCGGCTCGCCGTCGAGGCGCTCGTCGATGCGGTGGAACAGGTACATCATGACCGGCGTGCGCAGGCGCGGGCTTTCCAGCAGCGCGGTCATGTCGAAGCCGAGCACGCGCTGGCTCAGGTCCAGACGGTCGTGCTGGTTGTCGAACAGCCAGCCATGCTCGCCGCCCTGCAGCCAGGCGTCGAGGCG
>Ga0308159_1000847_pt1 | contig 54880 bp, 37 predicted proteins | sample PhyCR1_FD_201040 | JGI IMG/M metagenome (GOLD analysis project Ga0308159, IMG submission 201040) | Phyllosphere microbial communities from UC Gill Tract Community Farm, Albany, California, United States - DLSLC.R1 | ecosystem: Host-associated > Plants > Phyllosphere > Unclassified | place: USA...
CGGTGGTGTCCACCTCTTCCCATTCCGAACAGAGAAGTTAAGCCCACCAGAGCCGATGGTACTGCGGTAACACGTGGGAGAGTAGGTCGGTGCCAAATCTTAAAAGCCCAAAAGGCGTTTAACAAGAGCCCTTGCAGTAACAACTGCAGGGGTTTCTTCGTTTATAATAAAAAAAAGCTGAAAGGATAAAGCTTAAAGACCAAAGCTGAAAGGCCAAAGCGTCTGCATCGTGTACAGCTCTTTTGCGTTGTGTCATTATCCTCCACTGGAGGGTGCCTGTTGGGCGGGCTGGTTAATAAGGCTGTGGGGGCTCCATGTTTCAGCATAGCAGCAATTAGGTTAGATTTATTATTATATCGAAAATCCCCTGCGATCGTCTTCCTGAACTTGATTCTGGATCTTTTTGTAGTATCAGATCAATACCGAATAGGTGCTCAAGGAATAGCTAGATATTAGATATCAGTTTATTAACGGACGGGTTTCTATCGCTTGGAGATGCTTCATACTTTAGCATAATAGGAATTTGGAAGGGAGGCTTTAAATATATGCACTAACTTGTTTTCAATAAACCTGATGGAAACGAAAATCTTTTTGGTTAATCGTAAGTTCTATTTCAAGTTTACTCCAATCAAAAGATTGCAGTGTACAGCAGGACTGAGGCAGCCAAATGATGTAGCTAAGTTTTTCTGAAAATTTAATTATACAGTAATTCTTTTATTATTTACCTTCTTATTCCTAAATATGTTTTTAATAATTATTTCCTGTCAATTATCTTTCACAATTAGATTCGTAATAAAGATCATATTTAAAACTGATTCATTGCAAATATGTTAATATAATAAGGTTTGCCATAATATTTGGTTATCTTTGTTTTTAACAACAATTTATATAAACGAGTAATGAGTTTTTTTGCAGAAAAGAGAAGGGAAGTAATGGTGCATATCGAGAAGTATATGCTCGAAATGATGGATACATACCTTAAGCCTATTGATACCAATTGGCAACCATCTGATTTTCTACCTGATTCTACGAGTGATACATTTTATCAGGACATTAGAATTTTAAGAGAGAATGCAAAAGATTTATCTTATGATCTTGTCGCTGTATTAATTGGTGATACCATTACCGAAGAGGCATTACCTACTTACGAATCATGGCTGGCTATGGTTCAAGGGCCAAGTATGAAAGAAGATGGTGGATGGATGAAATGGAACAGGCATTGGACTGCTGAAGAAAACCGTCACGGTGACCTTTTAAATAAGTATTTATATTTGTCAGGTCGTGTAGATATGCGTCAGATGGAAATTTCTACACAATATTTAATTGCCGATGGTTTTGACATTGGTACCGGCCACGATCCTTATCGCAATTTTATTTATACCTCATTTCAGGAATTAGCGACTAATATTTCTCATAGAAGAGTAGCTTCTTTGGCTAAGAAAGATGGTGATACGCTATTATCTAAAATATGTGGTGTTATTGCTTCTGATGAAGCTAGACATGCTAAAGCTTATAAAGACTTTATGAATCGTATCTTTGAAGTAGATCCTAATGAGGCAATGCTTGCTTTTGAAGATATGATGCGTAAGAAAATTGTAATGCCAGCGCATTTTTTACGTGAAGTGGGCTTAAAAATCGGACAGACATTTGGCCATTTTACTGATGCTGCACAACGTTTAGGCGTTTACACTGCTGTTGATTATGTGGAGATTATGCAACAGTTAATTGAGGATTGGAAAATTGAAGGTATGCAGGATTTAAACGATGCTGGTGAAAAAGCTCGTGATTATATTATGGCTTTGCCTTCTCGCTTATTACGTGTGGCTGATCGTATGAAAACGCCAACAATTGATTATAAATTTACCTGGATTGCTGGTTAATCCATATATAAAAAGTAGAAAAGTCCCATTTGATATTCAAATCGGGACTTTTTTTGTTACATGTTTCTTCGGTATTGACCTCCAACTTCGTAAAGTGCATTACTAACCTGACCAAGTGAACAGACTTTGCAAACTTCCATAAGTTGTTCGAATATGTTCTTACCATCTATTGCAGATTTTTTGAGTTGGTTAAGTAAATCATTTGATTTATCTACATTCCTATCTTGAAACTTCTTCAGTGCATTAATTTGAAATTGCTTTTCTTCTTCAGTAGCTCTAATAACTTCTCCTGGAACTATAGTTGGCGAGCCATTTTTATTTAAGAAAGTATTTACACCTACAATCGGATACTCGCCAGTATGTTTAAGTGTTTCATAATATAAGCTTTCTTCTTGTATTTTTCCACGCTGATACATCGTCTCCATAGCACCTAAAACACCTCCCCGATCATTGATTCTTTTGAATTCCTGTAATACGGCATCTTCCACCAGATCAGTTAATTCTTCAATGATGAATGCTCCCTGCAGTGGATTTTCATTTTTTGCTAAGCCTAATTCTCTGTTGATAATCAGTTGAATGGCCATTGCTCTACGTACAGATTCTTCTGTAGGTGTAGTGATGGCTTCATCGTAAGCATTTGTATGTAGTGAATTACAATTATCGTAAATGGCATAAAGCGCCTGTAGGGTTGTTCGGATATCATTAAAATCTATTTCCTGAGCATGCAGGGAACGACCTGATGTTTGAATATGATATTTTAACTTTTGTGACCGATCATTTCCTTTATATTTGTTTTTGATTGCTTTTGCCCAGATTCTTCTTGCCACCCTGCCAATCACAGCATATTCGGGATCTATTCCGTTTGAAAAAAAGAAAGAAAGATTTGGTGCAAAATCATCGATATTCATCCCCCTGCTTAAATAATATTCTACAAATGTAAATCCGTTGCTTAAGGTGAAAGCGAGTTGCGAGATTGGATTTGCACCTGCTTCGGCAATATGGTAACCAGATATGGAGACTGAATAAAAGTTTCGTACTTTTTCATCAATAAAATATTTTTGAATATCTCCCATCATTCTGAGTGCAAATTCAGTTGAGAAGATACAGGTGTTTTGCGCCTGATCCTCTTTTAAAATATCAGCTTGTACTGTTCCACGAACCGCACTTATGGCTTTTGCCCTGATTGCCAGATAAATTTCTGAAGGTAAAACCTCATCACCCGTTACACCCAGAAGCATTAATCCTAATCCATCATTACCTTCAGGAAGCGTACCATTATAAACAGGGCGAGGAATATTTTTTGAACGATAAATTTTCTCTATTTTCTGTTCTATCTCTTCTTGTAAATTATTTTCAATGATGTATTTTTCACATTGCTGATCAATAGCCGCATTCATGAAAAAACCCAATAACATTGGAGCAGGGCCATTGATGGTCATAGATACTGAAGTGGATGGGGCACAAAGGTCAAAACCGGAATATAACTTTTTTGCATCATCAAGTGTGGCAATACTTACTCCAGAATTTCCAATTTTACCGTAAATATCCGGACGGATGTGCGGATCTTCTCCATAAAGTGTTACTGAATCAAAAGCGGTAGAAAGGCGATGTGCTGGTTGCCCTAAGGAAACGTAATGAAAACGTTTATTTGTCCGCTCTGGCCCACCTTCGCCTGCAAACATTCTGGTTGGGTCTTCACCATCACGTTTTAAAGGAAAAACACCTGCTGCATAAGGAAATTCGCCAGGCAGATTTTCTGTAAGTAGCCATCTTAAAATATCTCCCCAGTCTTCATATCGGGGTAAGGAAACTTTTGGGATATTTAGCTTCGATAATGATTCGTAATATAAAGGTTGCCTGATTTCTTTATCTCGTACTTTATAAATAAAAAATTCTTCTTTATAAGCCTTTATTGTTTCTGGCCATTGACGAAGTAAACGTTTGCATTCGCCATCTAATTGTTCTTCAAAAAAAGATAAAGCCCCAACTAAATCATCACCGGGAGGGGAGACTTTGCCTTTCTCATCTGTTATTTGGTGTTTATTTAACAGATCGATTACACCATTGAGCTGGTACATTTTTCTGGCTATTTCTGATTGCTTATCTACCCACTCGTTATAAGCCTGACTTCCTTCTGCAATTTCTGCCAGATATCGGATTCGATCTGGTGGAATAATATAGATTTTTTCTGACTGATCCGACGTTAGTTCCATTTTAGCTTTAAAATCAGTTCCTGTTTTAGTCTTAATTTGTTTCATCAAGGCAACAAATAGGTTGTTCATGCCCGGATCATTAAATTGCGAAGCCATGGTTCCGTACACTGGAATTTCTTCATCTTTCGCATTAAATAGGTTATGATTTCGCCTGTACTGTTTACGCACATCACGAAGCGCATCTAGAGCGCCACGTTTATCAAATTTATTTAAGGCTACCAGATCTGCAAAATCGAGCATATCAATTTTTTCCAATTGTGTAGCTGCACCAAATTCTGGTGTCATCACATAAAGTGAAACATCACAATGTTCAGTAATTTCAGTATCCGACTGGCCAATGCCTGAAGTTTCTACAATAATTAAATCATATCCTGCTGCTTTACAAATGTCGATACTTTCCTGTACATTTTTAGATAAAGCTAAATTGGCTTGTCGTGTAGCCAGTGATCGCATGTAAACCCTCGGATTATTAATGGCATTCATTCGAATGCGATCTCCAAGTAGTGCGCCTCCGGTTTTTCTCTTGGATGGATCAATAGAAATGATGGCTAGTGTTTTATCTGGCACTTCAACCAGAAAGCGGCGAACCAACTCATCTACCAATGACGATTTTCCCGCTCCACCTGTTCCGGTGATACCAAGAATAGGGGCAAGGTTATTTTTAGATAATTTTTTTAATTCATTTACGAATTTCTGTGCACCTTCGGGATCATTTTCTGCAACGGTAATTGCTCCGGCAATGGCTTTAATATCTTTCGTAGGAATAGTTTGCAATTCGTTCGTAATTCCATCATTTGTGATGAAATCTGTTTGAATGAGCATATCATTGATCATTCCCTGCAAACCCATTTTGCGACCATCATCAGGAGAGTAGATTTTGGAAATTCCATAGGCCTGAAGTTCTTCAATTTCTGAAGGCAAGATTACTCCACCACCTCCAGCAAATATTTTGATATGGCCCGAACCTCTTTCTTGCAAAAGGTCATACATGTATTTAAAATATTCTATATGTCCCCCTTGGTAAGAAGTCATGGCAATTCCCTGAACATCTTCTTGTATGGCACAGTTTACCACCTCATCGACTGATCGGTTGTGTCCAAGATGGATAACTTCTGCACCTGATGATTGTAAAATACGGCGCATGATATTAATAGTCGCATCGTGGCCATCAAAAAGTGATGCGGCAGTTACAAAACGGATTTTATTTTTAGGCTTGTATATTTCTACAACTTGCATATGATAGGATTTAAAGGATACCTGTGCTCAAACCACTCATCCTTGTTTCCAAAATATTTGGTATGCAAATGTACTAAAATAAGCAGCTTAAGCGGTGTAGACCTTATACTGTTATGGCTTTTGGTTCAGTTACAATTCCTATATTCTGCCATTTTTATCACTATCTGGGTCATCTGTGATTATCTCAAAAGTTTGCTGTGCAAAAAACAGGGCATCTATGATTTATTACCCAATAATAGTTGGCGCCAAATCAAATGAATAGACCCTGAAATAAATTCAGGGTGACGATTTCAGTTAAAATAAAAAAAACTATGCTGGCGGGCATAGTTTTCTTGATTATTTATTAGTGATTTCTGTAATGGGTTCTCCAACATTACCATTAGGCATTTGGATATGGAGCAATGCAGCCAGTGTTGGTGCGATATCGGTCATGTAATGTGTTTTGTTTGATGCACCAGGTTTGATTCCCCAGCCCATAAAAACTAAAGGGATATGTGAATCGTATGGATTCCAATTTCCATGAGTGGTTCCTGTGCTGGTACCATTAAACCAGTTTGGATTTAAAATGTAGTAAAGATCTCCGCTTCTTCTGGCATTGTAACCATTGGTGATCATTTTTTTCTGAATCTCTGGTAAAGTTGCCTGAGAAATTTTTGAAATATCTACCACATTGGCAAAGCCATCCATTTTCTTCAGAAATTCAATAGATGCTGATTTAATAACATCGAAACTTACGTTAAGTTGATCTGTCTTATCATGATCAAAAATAATCTGGTTATTCATCGATCTTAATACAACGTTATTAACCTTAAATTTATCATTCAGATAAGTATTTAGTTTGGTTGCTATATCTTTATCACTTACTACGCCTGAAGGCAATTTATTGGCCTGCATAAAGCCAGGTACATGAGCTGCACCATGATCGGCTGTTAAAAATACGGTGTAATTTCCTTTGCCTACTTTCTTATCTAGATAATTGAAAAACTCTTCAATATCCTTATCTAAACGCAAATAAGTATCTTCTGCTTCTATTGAATTCGGGCCGTAAGCATGACCAACATAATCGGTAGAAGAACAACTTACTGCTAGGAAATCAGTGATGTTATCCTGACCTAAATCTTCAGAAAGTATGGCTAATTTAGCAAGATCTAGTGTGATGGTATTACCATAAGGTGTGCTTCTAATCGCATCATAGTTTTTACCTGTAAACTGGGCAAGGCTGTGTGGGAAAGTACTTTGCTTTCCTTCATAAGCTTGTTGATCTGCAGTGCTATTTACATAGGTGTTAATTGGATATAATGTTTCCCAATTCTTTGCGTAGAATTTGTTAGCTAGTTTAAGTTTATTATAATCTGCAATCCAGGTGGGTACTTCCTTCATATAATAGCTGCTGGTGATCCAGTTTCCGGTACTTCCCTGATACCAGTATGCTGCATTTGCAGCATGGCCTGCAGGAAGAATGGATCCTCTATCTTTTAAGGAAATTCCGATGACTTTACCGCGGAAATTAGTCGCTAACCTTAACTCATCTGTAATGGTTGAGGTTAACATATTTTTAGGAGACATATTTCCTTCTGATGATGGTGTACTTCCTACAGTTACTACGCTTGTATCTTCTGTACAGTACATGTTTTTTTTCGTTTCCGGATCAAACCAATCGTTGCCGATAATGCCGTGAACGGCCGGAACTGAACCTGTATAAATGCAGGTATGTCCGCAGGCAGTATAAGTAGGTGTATAGGGTATATACGTATTTTCAACGGAGAACCCTTCGTTAATTAACCTTTTAAAACCTCCGTTGGTGTATCGGTTGTAATATCGATATAAATAATCCCATCTCATCTGATCAACAACAAGACCCACAACTAACTTTGGTCGAGCGACTTCGGCTGGAAAGGTTTTAGCTTGAGTTGAGACCGTTTTCTTGGTTTGTGCTGATGCGATTGAAGCAGACAGAAGAGCGAGTGAAAAGAGTAAATAAGAAATTTTCTTCATTCTATTTTTAGTAAGGGCCTAAATTAATAATTTTAAGATGAAGAACTTTTGAAGTTTTTGTAAAGTTTTCATATCGCTTCAGCTACCACAAATGTACTTCCGCCAATATAAACAAGATCATCAATTGCTGCATTTTTTATCGCGGCTTCCTTTGCAGCTAATACTGATGCATAGCTATCACCAAGAAGATTAAAAGCCGATGCCTGTACCGCCAATTCCTTTTCAGCTAATCCTCTTTCTAAATCTGGCTTGCAAAAATAATATGTAGCGTTTTGAGGCAATAGCGATAAAACTTTGGAAATATCTTTGTCTTTTACCATACCAAAAACGATATGTAATTTATTGTGAGGTGTTTGGTTAATATTTTTTATGACTTCGGCAATGCCAGCTTCATTGTGGCCAGTATCACAAATCACTAAAGGATTGGTTTGCAAAGTTTGCCATCGGCCTTTTAAGCCTGTTAATTTCTTTACTTGTTTAAGTCCGTTATAAATGCTGTTATCCGAAATTTTAAAATTTGTTTTTTCTTTCAGCGTATTTAAAGCCTTAATTACAGTCAGGATATTTTTATACTGGTACACGCCTGTTAAATCACAGATCAGGTTAAGGTATATCATCTCCTGATTTTGATAAACAGATAACGAAAGTCTGGTATTTTTGATCTTGGCATTTTGAACATTTAACTCCGCATCGGCGAATGCAATCGGCGCATTCATTTCTTTGGCTTTCTGTATAAAAACTGGGGCTGATTTCTCCTGGGTTTCTCCAATTACAACAGGTATGTTTTTTTTGATGATACCAGCCTTTTCCCTAGCAATTTCTTCAAGGCTATCGCCGAGCATATTCATATGATCCAGGCTGATATTGGTGATCACCGAAATCTCTGGTTGGATGATATTGGTAGAATCTAAACGTCCGCCCAGTCCAACTTCTATCACTGCAATATCAACCTGATGCTTGGCAAAATAATCAAAAGCCAATGCTACCGTAACTTCAAAAAATGAAGGTTCAATCTCTTCAATCAGTTTTTCCTTTGCTTTGACAAATTTAACAACTTCCCTTTTACTGATCATTTTTCCATTGATGCGAATCCTTTCGCGGAAATCTTTAAGGTGAGGCGAGGTATATAAGCCAGTTTTGTAGCCTTGCGCTTGTAAAACAGCAGCCAACATGTGCGAAGTGGAACCTTTGCCATTTGTGCCAGCAACATGAATGCTTTTAAACTGGTTTTGTGGATTATTTAATGATTTACAAAGGATGATGGTATTGGTGAGGTCTTTTTTAAAAGCGGCTGCACCAATCCGGGTAAACATCGGGAGTTTACGGTATAAAAAATCAAGCGTTTGCTGGTAATTCATGTGGCAAATATACATCAAGGTATTTCAACTTGAAATTGAAATTTGACTAATATAATATCTTACCTGACGTAGTTTTTCAATCTCAATAATGGTGGAGAAATAAACTTTCTTAAACGAAAAAAGCACAGGTATTTCCCATGCTTTTTGAATTGTATTAATAATAAAATTAAAAGTCTAATGAAACAACTATTTTAATTTACACCGAAATTAAAGGTAACTAATCCAGTTTGATTATCTCCACCTTCTTCAGCTTTAATGATCGAGGAATTTAAAACAGCCTTAATACATTTGTTAACGAGTTCAGTGTCAGTTGTGGTAGATCCTTTAAGACTTTGAGTAGCCTTAATGATTTTTCCAGATTGATTAAAATACACCCTGATTACGATTCTGCCAGTTTTTTGACCATCATCTGTTGGTTTTTCTAAGTTTGCAAAACGCCTTAAGGGAAGTGGTGTATTTCCAAATCCTGAACCGCCAGCGCCATAATTGTTGGCTAGTGGATCGCCATTTACAGAACCCTGGTTACCCGGCGTATTTCCGGTTCCATCTCCACCGCCCTGGCCAGTACTTTTCTTGCCTTTGTAAAGCGCATTTTGATTCACCACAGGCTGTGTTGGTTTTTCTTCTTTGGCAGTAGTTGGGGTAGGAGCCTTCGTCTTTGTTGGCTTTGTATTAACGGCAATTGCTTCTTCCGTATTTTGTGTCTGAATTTCCTTCTCACCAGTTTCAACAGTGGTATTTTCAGTTACCTTTTCTTCTGGTACAACTTTATCAGGTGCCTTATTGTTGGCATTTGGGTCTGCAGAAGGTTCTTCAATACTGGTATAATCATCACCCATACCTGTCTCAGCTGTACCATAGTTCACTACCATACCACCCATACCCAAATCTTGAGGTGGTTCAAAAGAATTAATTACAATCAGAAAGCTAATGGCAAGCAACACAGCCATAATTCCGCTGGAAATGGCAATGGCTTTTGGATAATTATTTTCTTCTGTAGTTTTCATTATTTTTTAGGTTCTACAGCTAAAACGAGTTTTAATTTCAATTTGTTTGCCACATCATAGGCCACCATGATATTCTCTGCAGGTACATTCTTCGCCACATATAAAACGATGGTCATATCAGGTGCCGCTTTCTGGTAAACTTCAATTGCCGATTGTAAAGCATCAGCAGTTACTGGTTTCTTATCAACGAAATAATTAAACTTATCGTCTATACTCACCGTTACTGCTTTTTTGGCTGTTGATTGTTGTCCGCTGGAAGATTGCGGCAAGAGCAATTTAACCACCTGAGGATTTACGACAGCTGAGGCCAATAAGAAAAACAACATCAGAAAGAACATAATGTCGTTCAGTGCTGATGTATGTACTTCTACACTTCCTTTTGTTCTTTTGCGTAAATTCATTATTTGCTTGGTTCTTCTAATAAATCAATAAAATCAATTGCATCTGTCTCCATTTTTAAGATGATTTTTTCTACCATAATGTTTAAAATGTGATACAAAACATAAGCGATAATTCCGATAATTAAACCGGATGCAGAGGTGATCATTTTGGTATATAAACCTCCTGAAATAGTACCAATTTCAATAGCACCTTTGATGGATACCTGGTGGAAGATTGTAATTACCCCCACAATGGTTCCAACGAAACCAAGCATGGGTGCAATACCAGCTACAATCCCTAAAATGCTGATGTTCTTTTCTAATTTGGAAACCTCCAATTTACCTACATTTTCAATTGCCCCTTCAATGTCTTTAATCGGGCGGCCAATACGTTTCAATCCTTTCTGCAACATGCGTGATAGTGGCGAGTTGTTATTTTTTAATAGTGACATTGCACCATCTAAATTTCCTGAATGAATATAAGATCTGATTTGTCCCATTAAATTTGATTCGTCTTTTGTAGCCTTTTTGATGGTTAAATAGCGTTCTACAAAGATTACTAATGCTAAAAATGCCAGAAATGCCAGTGGAATCATTACCCAGCCGCCTTTAAAAAGCAGATCTATAAAATGAAGTTCTTCCTGAGCTGGTTTTGTTAACGCCTGGTTAACCGCATTTGCTGTGTCTTGAATCGCTTGCGTGGTGTCTTGAATTAATAAAGTAATCATTATGGTTGTGTGTTGGTAAATATTTGTTGTACGAAAAATCCTTTTCCTTTTAGTCTTTTCTGTAAAATCTCTTTTTGAGCTTCAGCTTCTTTTTGTGTTTTAAAACTGGCGATGCTCACCTTTTTTAAACGACCAGGTAATTTTGCAATCTCGGCTTTTAAACCTATTTTTTCCATTTGTTTAATGAAAACCAGTGCTTTCTTTTCTGATTGAAAAGAGGCTGCAATTACATTAAAGGTAGAAGGACCTGTATTTACCGGGATTTTATTTTCTACTGGTGTTTCAACAGCAGGTTTAACCACTGGTTTCTTGCTGAGCTTACCAAGTGAATCTGTTTTTTGCTGAACTTGATTCACCCTTAAAATACTATCCGTTTTAGCTGCAGAATCTTGTCTGGACTTAGTTGTATCAATGGCTGCTTTTGGAGAATCAATAACTGTTTTAGCAGATGGTATGGTTTCTGCCTGGCCATTAAATAATTCAGGTTTAACCAGGTAAGTGATGGCTGCAATAATCACCAGAACTAAAATGATAATCGTTATTTTCAACCAGGTAGACATACCTTGTGGTGTTTCATCCTCCGGAACAATAGGGTCGTGACCAAAACGGTTAGGGTGTTCAGCATGCTGTTCCTTCATGAATTGAGGTGCTTCAATAACAGGTTCTACCGCTGCTGTATTTTCTTCTAAATTTATATATGTCTTTGGCACTTCTGTTTCAGACCTTAAAGAGAAACGGCTTGAATAATCTACAGGTTTTACATGATTTGGCTCTTGAGATTCAATCCTATCTGATGTTGAATTAGTTTCCTGCTGAGCTATATTATCTTCAGTTTCATGTTGAACAGCGGCTTTGTGCTCCAGTTCAGATTCTGGCGTATGACCAAAACGATTTGGATGTTCAGCATGTTGCGCTTTAACTACCTTTGGTGCTTCAATTATTGGTTCTTCCTGCTCAGTATTTTTATTCGAAATAATATCTGTTTCTGCATCTGTGGATGCTGAGATGCCGTTATTTGAATTTGTGTTAGCATTTACAGCAGTTTCCTCTTCCGGCGTATGGCCGAAACGATTAGGGTGTTCAGTATGTTGCTCCTTAATAAATTCAGGTGCTTCAGTGATGTTCTCTGTTGCATTTGTATCCTCTTTTTCATTAGAATTGGAAACAGACTCATTTGAATTGGGAATGGCTTTAACAGCATCTTCCTCTTCAGGCGTATGACCGAAACGATTAGGATGTTCAGCGTGTTGCGCTTTAATAAAATCAGGTGCTTCCTTAATTTCTTCCGCAGGATTTTCAGTATGTTTTAAAGTGTTTTTAAAATCATCTTTAACTTCGTCCAGCTCGATATTTTCAATAGTGGGATGATGATATGATTTATTAGCAAATGGAGAAGATGCAACTGGTGCTTCAGCTATTTCGGTATGAACTTCTGTTTCATCTTCTTTTACTACTTCAGTTTTAACTTCTTCCGTAACTGTATCTGATAATGCAGGTAAGCCGAAAAACTCTGAACCGTAATTAATATTTTGAGCAGGATCGAAACTCAAACCTTCATGCTCCGTAAAGTAAAGTCTTCCAATACGGTCAAGAATGGCCTCGTGATCTTGCTCAAGTAGCTGATTAATTTCGTTTACAAATTGAGAAATATAGTATTGCGCACTTTCTTTTGAAATATTCCGCTTAGCTGAAATGTAATCTTCTAAACTATTTTCTTCTTTAACCTCACGTGTAAATAGTAAAGTGAACCCTGGAGGTAAAAAAGATTGTTTTTCCTTATCGTATCTGCCAGGATATTTCTTTTTATAGAAAGTTCCCAGGCTGGCAACACCAACTTCTTTGCGTTGTTGCAAGAGTTCGAAAAGGTATGATAAGATATCCATTTTGTAAAATTATTATTTTAGAATTAAAAAAGATATTCCTTTACGCTGTCTTGAAGACTATTTTTAAAAAACACATCTGTAAAAAGCCCTGAAATAAGATAGGAATAAATTGTTTTTATCATGTTAATTTTACTGTTTTATAGGATGGATCTCGGTATTCCTTCAAAGATAACGGTTACAAAGATAAAAATGGTATGTTACGAATCAAATGCGCAGGTAAATTAGAAAGCTTTTAATGTTTTGCCAGCTTCAAAGATGATTAAAGTTATTTAATAATATATAGTCTATGGATTTTGTAGATTAATAATTTTTATTTACGTTTGCCTTCATCATGATGACACCAAAAACATCTCCAAATCAAGTATTTGACCTGTTGAACAGGTGGTTCAATGATCAAGGCATCACCACGTACCCTAGTAAATCCTATTAAGTTAATGTCTATAAATATCCCGAAATCACTTTTCCTGTTAATATCTAATATGATGTGTTAATAACCCATAAAAAAACCGGTAAGGAAGCCTTACCGGTTTATGTGGAGTATCAGTTCTGTAACGCCAATCACGCACTGATATCCTTTCAGCTTTATTCAATGAAATAATCATCAATTTAAAACCAGTTAAATATGGAAATATTTCTCCATAAGAAAAAGTATATTCTAAAAGCCAGCTTTATTTTAGCTTTTCTACTACAATTTATACCAAAATTGCTTTTGGCCCAGGTAGAACCGGCACCATTAATTAACTCAAACCTTCAGGGTGTAGTACTCGATTCCGCTACAAAACAGCCATTGCCAGGTGTAGTGGTAAGAATTAAAGGTGTTACACACACTGTTTCAACAGATGGAGATGGAAAGTTTGCATTCGTAACCGGACAAAAACTACCGTATACCTTATTGCTAAGTTCGGTTGGATACCAAAGCAAAGAGATTGTTGTGGCAACCAGTCCTGTTACCATCAGGTTAAAGGAAACTAATAGTCAGCTTAATGATGTAGTGGTAGTTGGCTACGGCAAACAAACCCGAAAATCAATCACAGGTGCGGTATCTACCATTGCGGTAGATGAAGTACGCACTAAGCCTACAGCCACATTTGCCGAACAATTGCAAGGGAAAGCGCCCGGTTTACAGGTGAGTACATCAACCGGAGTTCCTGGCGATGGTATGTTTATCCGGATAAGGGGAACGACCTCTATAAATGCCAGTAATGATCCCTTATATGTAATTGATGGTGTTTATGTGAACAGTGGTTCGCTGCAGCGGATTACAACTCAGGGGCAGGCGAATAATCCTTTATCGGATATCAGTCCTGACGATATTGAAAGTGTAACAGTATTAAAGGATGCTGATGCAACTGCTATTTATGGTGCCAGGGCAGCAAACGGTGTCATTTTAATTACCACTAAACGCGGAAAATACAATACCGCACCAAAGGTAAGTTTAAGTGCCTACGTTGGTTTCGCTAAGGCACCCAAGTTATGGGAACTGGTTACTGGCCCACAACATGCAGAATTGATTAACGAGTTTTACCGGAACTCAAATGCTGATGCCATTGCAATAGCCGCAGCAAATGGAACAAATCCAGCTACCAATTATCGCTTCCAGCCCTTCAGGGCCTTAGATGATAATCCGACAGCATCTCCTGCACCACGTGGGCTACCTCAGGATCAAAGTACTTACGACAGGTTAAATAAGGCTTTCAGAACTGGTTTTTTGCAGAATTATGATGTATCTGTTTCTGGTGGAAATGATAAGACCACCTATTATATTGGTGGTGGCCTGAATAAGCAGGAAGCTACGTTAAAAACGAATGACTTTAGAAGAGGAAGTTTTAAAATTAACCTCGACCAGAAAATAGGAGACTTGATTACCATCGGAACGAGCAATATTCTGACGCAAACCTATCGCTCCAATGCCAGGGTCGGTGATGGTCCGCAGGGTGGTATTCTGCAGTCTGCCTTGCATACACCTACTTACCTGCCTGAAGTAAATGCAGATGGAACACCAGGTAAATGGGCAGGATTTGACAACCTGGATGTATTGCTCAATAATACCAATATGAACAGTACCAGTAACCGCCTCATCAGTAATATCTATGGCGAGGTTAAAATTCTTAAAGACCTGACTTTTAAAACCAGCTGGAGCGTTGATTATAATGAGTATAATGAATACCAATATTGGAATAGCTTAACCAATCTGGGAATTGCAAACAAAAATCTTGGTTCTAACAGTGTAAGCAATAACACCATCTGGACAAATGAACAAACCCTGAATTATACCCATAATTTTGGAAACCACAATTTTGGAGCGCTCATCGGTAACTCCCTTCAAGGATCGGTAAGCAACCAGGTATTGGCCCAGGGCACCAACTTTCCGAACGATTCCTTTCAGCAGATTGCTTCAGCAGCAAATACAACCTCTTCGGCATCCGAATCAAAATATACCTTATCTTCATTTTTTGCCAGGCTGAACTATAATTACGCCGGGAAATATTATGCGGTATTTAGTATTCGCGGTGATGGTTCTTCACGCTTTGGGGCCAATCACCAATGGGGATATTTTCCATCGGCAGGCCTGTCATGGCGAATCAAAAAGGAAGATTTCCTGAAAGATGTTGCCGCGATCTCTGATTTGAAACTTCGTGCAAGTATTGGCGTTACCGGTAACCAGAATGGAATTAACGATTTTGCTTCCCGGGGATTGTGGGGCGCGGGTGCAAATTATTTAAATAATCCGGGTACTACACCATCACAGCTGGCCAACCCTGATCTGAAATGGGAAAGTACCCGCCAAACCAATATTGGCGTTGATTTGGGCTTGTTTAAAGACCGGATCACCATTGGTGCAGATGTTTATAAAAAGTATACCAGTAACCTGTTGCTGAACCTGCCACTGGCATCAAGCAAAGGCTTTTCGTCCATTTTAACCAATGCTGGTGAAATGAGCAATAAAGGTTTTGAATTTAATTTAAGCAGCGTAAACATCGATCAGGCTTTTAAGTGGAACACCAATTTTAACTTATCCAGAAATATCAATAAAATAGAAAAGCTTCCTACACCTGTGGTTGCTGCTTATGCTGCCCAAAGAATGGTTCAGGGTTTATCTATGTACACTTTTTTTGCTTACAAACAATTGTATGTTGATCCTCAAACAGGAAATGCGGTTTACGAAGATGCAGATCAAAATGGGGTAATTAATGCCAATGATATTGTTCCGGTAGGAAATGCATTGCCTAAGTTTAGTGGTGGCTTAACCAATAATTTCAGTTATAAAGGTTTGGACCTCTCTGTATTTTTCAATTTTGTTTATGGCAATAAAGTGTATAACAACAACCACTATTTTCTGGAAGGCGGAGGAACACGTGATGCCAACAGGGCGATGGATGTTTATCAGTTAGATCGCTGGCAAAAACCTGGTGATGTAACTGATATGCCACGGCTTACGGCTTATGGGCAAAACTATACCCTTAGCCCAACCAGCAGGAATATTGAAGACGGATCATTTATCCGCCTCAGCAACGTGACGCTGGGTTACAACCTTCCAAAAAAAATCATTAAAAAAGCCGGAATGTCAGCCATAAGGATATATGCCAGTGGATCAAACCTGGCTTTATGGACAAAATATAAAGGACCTGATCCGGAAATTAACGTATCATCATCCGCTACTGTTTTGGGTTATGACCTTGGCACACCACCAGTACCCAGAACTTTTCAAATCGGCGCAAATATTACCTTTTAATCCAGGCAACAATTATGAAAAAAGTTAATTATATTTTATTTCTTGTCGTATTGTTTACTTCCTGCAAAAAGTTTCTGGAAGTAAAACCACAGCTTCAAGTTGATCAGGATCAGGCAATTATTAATGCAGGTTCTGCTACTACCGCAGCTAACGGACTTTTTAATTTATTATCCAGCAACGGTTATTATGGTTCTAATTTCCTGGCACTTTCTTATCTTTCCGCTGGCGATATTCAATGGTCTGGTTCACAGTCTGACCCGAATGAAATTACTAAGCATCTCACGTCTGCCACTAATGGCTATGTGCAATCTGCCTGGACGGCCATTTATAAAACCATCGCTCAGGCCAATTACATTATAGATAAGGTACCTGGCGTAGCCGATCCACAGTTTTCAACCGCTTTGAGAAATCAGTACCTGGGCGAAGCCTATTTTGTTCGGGCGCTGGCCTATTTTGACCTGGCAAGGGGCTGGGGTGGTGTTCAGTTGATTCTGAGACTTACCAATAGTTCTTCAGATCATTCGGATATTCCAAGAAGCAGCCTGGCAGATACTTATGCACAAGTACTGAAAGATTTAAATGCTGCAGAAACTTTAGTGCCTGCTGTGGTAAACCGGAACCGCGTTTCTTTACGCACCATTCAGGCACTTAAAGCCAGATTTTATCTGTACCAGAAAAACTGGGCTTTGGCCGAACAATTTGCCACCTTGGTTATTGGCGATAATGCGAACTATTCGTTGGTTACGCCTTACAGTGCCTTTTTTGCAAACAATGTAGCCAGCACAAACGAATCAATTCTCGAACTCGCTTACACTACTTCAAATACCAATAACCATAGCAATTGGTGGCTTCCACCTGCCTTGGGCGGAAGAAGGGAATGGGCACCGAATGATGCTTTGGTGGCTCAATTGAATAATCCGGCTGTAGGTGGAAACCGTAATGCTTTAATTGCCAGAACTGCTCCTCCTGGTAATTTATGGTATGGCAGGTTGTATTATCGCAATCCGCTGGGCACAGATCCCGCTTACCTCATCAGGATTGCGGAACTTTATTTAATCCGTTCAGAGGCGCGGGCCTATTTGGGGGATTTTTCTGGTGCATCAGCAGATTTAAATGCGGTTAGGAGCAGGGCTGGTATCGGCGCTAGCACCGCATCAACACTTACCGCTATTTTGCTGGCATTGGAAAATGAACGACAGCTTGAATTTGCATTTGAAGGCGATCGTTGGTTTAATCTTGTTCGAACCGATCGGGCGCAAACGGTTCTGTCTTTACCAGATAAGCACCTTTACCTTTTCCCGATTCCTTATAATGAAACTTTGGTTGATCCACAGCTTGGTGGTACAAACCGTAACCCTGGTTATTAAGCTTTGTTTATGAAAAAAATAACATTAACTGTTTTTACTGTTGTTGCCTTTGCTTTTTCTCTCCTGGCACAGCAGTCGCCGATTACCATCAAAAAATCGGTTACCAGGCATGGGCCAGAAAAAGGAAGCCTGCTTATTATCGGAGGGAATGTTGGTTCGCAACGAGACATTTGGGAGAAGTTTACAGAACTGGCTGGTGGGAAGGATAAAGCCGTACTGGTAGTGGTGACTACAGCTATAGGCGATTCTGCAGCATTCGATCGGAAAGGGGTGGAAGAAGTAAAGCGACAAACCGGAATTAAAAATGTGACACTTCTGCATACCAGCGATATTAAAGAAGCAAATAGCGAAAAGTTTATAGCACCTTTAAAGAAAGCCACTGCCGTTTATTTTGAAGGTGGCAGGCAATGGCGAATTGCAGATGCTTACCTCAATACGCTTACACACCAGGCGTTTATTGGTGTGCTAAACCGTGGAGGTGTAATTGCCGGCAGTTCAGCAGGGGCAACTATTCTAGGCTCCTTTTTGTGGCGTGGTGATACCAGAGGTGCACATATCCTGGTAGGCGATCATACCCAGGGCCTTTCCTTTCTTAAAAATTCTGCGATCGATCAGCATTTGCTGGTCAGAAACCGACAGTTTGATCTGGTAGACTTTATCCGTAAATCTCCTGAACTGATTGGAATCGGTTTGGATGAAGCCACCGCCGTATTGGTGCAGCAAGATACCCTACAGGTTTTAGGTAAATCTTTTGTGGCAATATATGATTATGTCCGTATTGTAAATAACAACAATCAACATGTGGCGAATGATCGGGAAGATTTTACTGCTGCAAGCGGTCCGTTTTTCTTTTTAAGAAACGGGCAGAAATATGATCTGGCAGTGAGAAAGGTGATTGTTGAGCCGAAGAAAGCCAGTAACATAAAGAATTAAAAAACGATAAGCATGGCGAACACCAAACATTAGCAGCAGTATAATGACACAAATGCACAATACATCAGCAGAACAATGGACAGCAAGAGAAAAACTAATCTTCCGTTTCTTTTTCCTTTTTTTTATTATTCAGGCGCTTCCTTTAAGTGTAGATTTTTTTAAGATTGTTTTCGGCTTCAAATGGCTATATATGTCTTATGGAAATATTTTCGACCTCACCCGTTTATCTGCGAAGTTTGTTCCCGGTGCAGAGCGTCTGATAAACTGGCTCATTGTTGGAGCCATTTCTTTGATAGGGACTGCTTTTTGGTCACGGTCACAATATAAAGAAGCCAATTACAACGAACTTTACTATTGGTTAAGGGTGGGGGTTAGGTATCGGCTGGCAATCGGAATCATTGGTTATGGCTTCATTAAGTTCTTCCCCATGCAGGCGCCCTTCCCCTCTATTAGTAACCTAAATACCAGTTATGGAGATTTTACTACCTGGAAGCTTTTTTCAATGAGTTTAGGTATTGTACCCGGTTATGAGGCTTTTTTAGGCGGGGTTGAAATTTTGGCTGGGCTGCTGCTTTTCTTCCGCAAAACAGCTACTATGGGTGCCATTATTATTCTGGTTTTTACGGGAAACGTATTTATTTCAAATCTGGCTTACGAAGGTGGCGAATATGTTTATGCATTGTATCTGATCAGCTTTGCGCTATTTGTATTGTGGTTTGATGCCATCAGGATTTATAACCTCATTGCACTGGAGCGCCCCACAAAGCCGAATGTGTTCAAGCCCTATTTTACCACTAAAATTAAACCCATCCGTACTGCGGTAAAAGGCTTTATCATTTTCTTCTTTGTTTTTTTCTATGGATTTAAAACCTATTCTGGCTCCCATCACGATCCTTATCAATTCCCTAAAACGAAGGGTTTGCCTGAAGCTGCTGGAATTTATAACGTGACTGAATTTAAAATAAATAATAAAGTTTTGCCTTATCACCCTGCTGATCCTCTACGTTGGAAAGATGTGGTATTTGAAAATTGGGCCACGATGAGCATGCGTTCTAATCGGCCTGTCTTGATCGATTCTTTAAATTACGAGCGGATTTTTACGAACGATAAAGAACGGAACTATGAGTTAGCAGGTAGTGGCGGAAGACATTATTATGCTTATCAGCTAGATACCATAAATCATGTACTTTCACTTGAGAATAAAAATTCTCATTATAAAGGAGAGCATTTAAAGTTTAAATATAGCCGACCTGATACCGCTACCATTGTATTGAATGGCACAAATGAAAACGACGATTCCTTATACGTGGTTTTAAACCGGATCGATAAAAAATATCCGTTAAAAATGAGCCGTCGTAAAGCACTTAAACTTTAACCTCAGCTATACTGAAAAATCAAAAATCATGTCTGATCTTAGCAAAAACGATATTCAAGACACAGCGAATGTTTCACCTGCAGCACTGAAACCCTGGTCGGCACTGAAGAAATTCGGATTCCGTGTATTATTCATCTTCTTACTGGCCATGTGTATTCCTTTTTCACCTAACTGGTATAAAAATATTTTCACACTGGATTGGTCTCGTCCGCATTACCGCGACCTTTACGATATTGCACGCTTTCAGCCTAACTTTCTTTCGCTCATTGGCGGTCAGCGGAGCCGTGATATTACAGACTCACCCGAAGGAAATACTGTTGTTAAAAAAACCAAAAAGAAACGAGCGCAAGGAGTTAACAACACGGCTACTATGCCGTCCAAAAAAAAATTCCTGGCCGATTATGCTGACTGGGGAGTTGCGTTATTAATTGGGTTGGTGGGTGGTACAATATGGTCATTATTAGATTGGAAGCGAAAATCTTATCACGAGCTTTATTACTGGATTCGCGTAGTGGTGCGCTATCGGGCCGGTATTGGGATTATTGGTTTCGGCTTCACCAAATTATTTCCCACACAAATGCCTTATCCATCTTTGGGATTGTTGAATAGCAATTTTGGGGATTTCACCGCTCAGAAAATTTACTGGCTGTCTGTCGGTATTGTACCCTGGTATCAGGTGTTTGGTGGTATAGTCGAAATTTTGGCTGGCGCACTGTTATTTTTTAGGAGAACAACAACTTTTGGATCCATCTTGCTCATTGCTGCCCTGGGCGATATCACTTTGGTGAATTATGCCTATGATGGTGGCGTGCATGTTTATGCCTTTTACTTTGTGGCACTGGGGCTTTTTTTGGTGGCAGATGATATTCCTAAGCTGTATCATTTACTCATCCTTGAAAAGTACACCGTACCCTTTCGCATTTATCCTGACCTGAGGAAGCCTGCGTGGAAATATACCCGGATAGGTTTAAAGGTTTTAACCTTCGTTATCTTTTTCGGTGTGATGACCTATACGGAGATTATGAATTTTAAATATGACCCATACAAACAACCCGCTACGGCAGGTGTAAAAAATCTCAGAGGAAATTACCAGGTAACAGCATTTAAAATAAATGGAAAGGTGATTCCTTATAATCCACTAGATTCTACCCGCTGGCAGGAGGCTACCTTCGAAAACTGGACCACGCTCACTTTCAGGGTGAACCGGCCTGTGCTGATTGATCCCTCTAATGGAGGGGGCAGTCCGATGCGAGACATTCAACGAACCTTCGAAATTAGTGGCGTAGCCGGAGGGCAACGTGCGTTTCATTATTATGCCGATACCATTGATAAAGTGCTTTACCTGCAAGATAAAAATGTAATGGTTCTTCGTGGTCGCGGCAAGGATGTAGCTAAAATAGCTGAAACTGAAAAACCGGATGACTGGATCAGTAAAACGGCCTGGGCACACATTGGGAATGAGAAAGAGATGATCGATCCACGTGCCTGGTCAACCAGAAGAGACCGGGAGTTTGCAGAAAAACCCTGGGTAAATAAAAGAAACAGAATGGTACTGCATTATGATACCAAAGATGGATCGAGAGTGGTGTTAACGGGTTTAAATGAATCCAATGATTCAATCTTCATTGTATTAAACCGCTACGAGAGAGAGTATGTGTTGCCCAAAAGCAACTTAAATGCAGGAAAATATTAGTGATATGAAAAGGAGAATGGTATTGGTTTTTAGCTTTCTGGTTGTATTGATCGTAATTTCAATAAATGATTCCTTTGTGGTTGCTCAAAAAAGACAATCATTAAATGATGATTTAAAGAAGCCCATAAAATTTGGTTTCGGAAGGGCGGCAACAGGTGTTGAAATTACGGCCTGGGATATTGATGTTCGCTCGGATGGAAAAGGATTGCCAGCCGGACAAGGTGATGTGAAGAAAGGAAAAGTTATTTATCATTCGAAATGTGCTGTCTGTCATGGTGTAGGTGGTCGCCAAACCGGAGAAGCCAAGTTACCAGGTGGTGCTTTGGTGAGTGATACATTGGCTACCGGCAAGCTAAAAACCATCGGGAATTACTGGCCTTATGCCACTACTTTGTTCGATTACATCAGGCGGGCAATGCCGTACAATCTTCCGGGTTCCTTAACCAATAATGAGGTTTATAGCCTGAGTGCTTACCTTTTAAATGCGAACAATATTGTGGGGGATAGTGTGGTGCTGAATGCTGAAAACTTGGCTGAGGTAGTGATGCCAGCTAAAAAACTTTTTATAATGGATGACCGCAGGGGAGGAGCAGAAATTAAATAATGAAAGAGAAAGCAAAAATCATTGAAAAAACACCGGGCAGCATCAGCAGGCGAACCCTGTTGGGTGGTATTCTTGCTGCTGCGGTATTGCCTGTTGATGAATTATTCGCGTTGGAAAAAGACACAATAAACATTCCCAACGTGATCAATGAAGACCCAACTAAAGCTCCCGGCCCGGGGCCAAGTCCATTGGGTAAGCGATCAACTTTTGAAAAACCTGTTCGGAAGCCTTCTGATATTTCTTCCCGTACGCCTTTACAGGATTTACACAGCACCATTACGCCAGCCGATCTTCATTTTGAGCGACATCATGCAGGTATTCCAGCTATTGATCCAGATAAACATCAACTGTTAATTCATGGCTTGGTAGAGCAGCCGATGATGTTTACTTTGGCAGATTTAAAACGTTTTCCATCAATCACCCGCACATGTTTTATTGAATGTGCGGGTAATTTCAGAACTGGAAAAGAAGAAATGACCCCACAAGATATTTTGGGTTTAACGAGTCAGAGTGAATGGACAGGCGTGCTGTTATCAACCATTTTTAATGAAGTTGGTGTTCAAGCCGAAGCCAAATGGTTTCTGGCAGAAGGGGCAGACGCAGCAGTGATGACACGAACCATTCCCTTAGCTAAAGCCTGGGATGATGCCATGATTGTTTACGCCCAAAACGGAGAAGCCATCAGGCCGGAACAGGGCTATCCCATTCGATTATTGCTCCCGGGATTTGAAGGGAATATGAATATCAAGTGGCTTAGAAGGATTGAATTATCTGAAGAACCTTATATGACACGGGAAGAAACTTCAAAATATACTTATCCGGTAAAGGATAAAATTAGAATGTTTAGCTTTGAAATGGATGCACGCTCGATCATTACCTATCCGTCTTATCCGCAGCAGATTAATAAAGGTTATGTAGAAATTCGAGGTCTGGCCTGGAGTGGGAGAGGAAAAGTGATCAAAGTAGAAGTAAGTACCGATTCGGGAAAAACATGGGAAATTGCGAAATTGCAGGAGCCGGTATTGAGCAAAGCCCATACTTATTTCAGATATTTATGGAACTGGGATGGTTCATCAACAGAAATATTAAGTAGGGTAACTGATGAAACGGGCTATCTACAGCCTACACTAAAACAATTGGTTGAGGTGAGGGGCCCAAATATAGGCGGCTACCACATGAATCCGGTTACGGCCTGGCAAATCAGGAAAGATGGCTCTGTACTTTTTAAACCTGAAAATTATACAAAATAAGGGATGAGTTTGGAAAAGCGTGATTATGATGCAATTGTAGTGGGTTCTGGTCCAAATGGACTGGCGGCCGCTATTTTGATGCAGCAGCAGGGGTTATCTGTTTTGATAATGGAAGGGAAAGATAAAGTGGGCGGTGGCCTGGCTTCTGAAGAACTTACTTTACCTGGTTTTGTACATGATGTATGTGCCGCCATCCATCCAATGGCCGTAGCTTCGCCGTTTTTTAAAACACTGCCGTTGACAGACCATGGCCTGGAATTTATTGATCCAACACTGGCGGCAGCCCATCCTTTTGATGATGGCTCGGCAGCAGTTCTGGCTCAATCAATTTCCCATACTGCCAGATTTTTAGAACGTGACAGGCATGTTTATGAAAAGCTGATGAAATCTGTCACTTCAGACTGGCCGCTCATTGATCAGGATATACTGGGGCCGTTGCGGCTTCCCACACATCCGCTGGCCATGGCAAATTTTGGTTTAAAAGCCCTTACCAGCGCTACCTATTTTGTTGATCATTTTAAGGGCCAGGCAGCACGCGGATTATTTGGCGGAATGGCTGCCCATGCCATCCAACCTTTAAGCAATTTAAGTACAACCGCTATTGGTTTGGTGCTGATGGCAGCGGGCCATTTGAAAGGCTGGCCAATTCCGAAAGGAGGTTCTGTATCCATTGCAAATGCGTTAGCCGGTTACTTTCGCAGCATTGGAGGCAATATTGAAACCGGAAATTTTGTTACTGATCTCTCAAAGCTGCCTTCTGCCCATGCCGTTCTGTTCGATGTGACGCCAAAGCAATTGTTAAAAATTGCCGGTCACAAATTCTCCAATATTTATAAATGGCAAATGGAACGTTATCGGTACGGAATGGGGGTATTTAAAATTGACTGGGCATTAGCCGAACCTATTCCATTTAAGGCTGAAGCCTGTAGAAACGCAGGAACAATTCACCTCGGCAATACTTTTGAAGAAATAGCAGAAGGGGAGTTGATGACGAGTAAAGGCAAACAAGCAGAAAAACCTTTTGTGCTCCTCTCTCAACAAAGTCTTTTTGATTCTTCCCGGGCACCAGAGGGCAAACATACCGGCTGGGCGTATTGCCATGTTCCGAATGGCTCCAAACAAGATATGACCACCATTATTGAAAATCAGGTCGAATGGTTTGCACCGGGTTTCAAGGATATAATTCTCGCCAGAAATACCATGAATACCGAACAAATGGAAGCGCATAATCCAAATTATATCGGTGGAGATATTAATGGCGGAATTCTGGATATCAGGCAATTGTTTACACGTCCGGTGCTGAAATGGTCGGCCTATAAAACTTCTGCAAAAGGTCTTTACATCTGCTCTTCCTCTACGCCACCCGGCGGCGGTGTGCATGGCATGTGCGGATACAATGCTGCGAAGGCTGCATTAAAAGATATTTTTAAAATCGAAATCAAATAAACTCATAACAAAAAAATGATGTCAGTAGAAAATACAGCAACAGAAAACAGCGCTGCATTAACCGATGCGGGAATTACACCAGATAAGAAGACATTTCTACAATCTTTAACAGAAGATTGGTGGGCCGTAATTTTGGGTTCCATTATCATTGCCACCGTTTTATTTTTAACACATAATGGTACAAGCATTGCCTTACCGGCCTATAAATGGAGTGGAAGTGAAGATTTATTTAATAAAATCTTATCTCCCGGAAACCTGCTGCTCATCTTAGAAACAGGCGTGATCTTTTTGGCACTTGCCAGTATCGCCATTGCATTATCTGGTGGGAACGTTGCCCGGTTTACTGCAGGCTTCAGCTTAATTTATCTACTTGCCAATATTGCCTTCATTATTGGTGGAAATAAAACTGTTTCCTATTACGGATTAGAGTATGTGGTATTTGCCTTACTGATCGGGATTTTGATGGGTAACCTTATCAAGCTGCCACCCTGGTTAAAGGAAGCGGTTCGCTCAGAATTTTATATTAAAACAGGGTTAGTTATTTTAGGTACCACCATTTTATCTGCCGATTTAATTAAAGCAGGTTTACCTGGAATTATTCAAGCAGTAATTGTGGTAAGTGCTGTGTGGTTCTTTTCTTTGTGGTTAAGCCGAAAGCTAAAAGTAGATGATGAATTTGGAATAATCTTAGCATCAGCGGTATCTATTTGTGGGGTATCTGCGGCGATTGTCGCTGCGGGAGCCATTAACGGCGATAAGAAAAAATTATCTTATGTTACTACACTGGTATTGATTATGGCAATCCCAATGATGGTGATCCTGCCTTGGGCAGTTAGGTATTTTCATATACCTGAGGTTATAGGAGGTGCCTGGTTAGGGGGAACATTAGATACTACAGCAACAGTAACGGCAGCAGGAGATTTGGTTGGACCCATTGCCGTGAAAGCAGGGGTGATTGCCAAGTTTTCTCAAAACGTATTCATTGGTGTAGCTGCATTTTTTATTGCCATTTGGTGGGCTTATCGAAAACCTGCAAATTTAAACGGCGAAATTCCCGCAGTCAAAACCAAAAGTCCGGGATTAAAAATCGTATGGGAGCGTTTTCCAAAATTTGTGCTGGGATTTGTGGGTGCGTCGCTGGTGTTTTCATTTTTACTTTCCCCGGCCACAGCGAAAAGTGTTGGACCAACTCTAAATGGTTTGCGTACCATCTGGTTTGCCATTGCGTTTATTTCAATTGGTATGGAAGCTAAGATTTCTTCACTGGTTAAATTACAGGGAGGCAAACCAGCACTAACATTTGTGGTGGCACAGATTTTTAATATTTTCTGGACACTATTATGGTCTTATATTTTATTTGGAGGGTATTTATTGCCCGTTCCAGATTTTAAATAATTTTTGAGAAAGGTTAAGGCGATCGGTATTCCTTCCTTTTTTTAAGGCGAATTGGTTTAATTTGCCCGATCATTTATTTTTTGTTTTAGTAAAAAGAGATGACCTCGTACTTCGCAATGATGATCGTTCTTGTTTAGCTTTAATATGATGGTTTTCAAGCTCATCGTCATTGCGAGAAGGCTTCTTCAGCCGACGAAGCAATCTCATTTGTATAATACTTTTTGTAAGATATTATCTTGTCCTTGCCGGACGGGTTCTCTTCTTTGGGCAACCAAATAAGCAAAGTTGCCAGCTCGCAATTTTTCTGTTGAAGTTAGTAACCAGGCTAAGATATTGCCATCCCGAAAAATTGACTATGCCGGTCAAAGAGCAGAACGGAGAAACAGTGGTTTGCCCTTGCGGGTTTTTCTGCGATCGCTACTCCCTCCTTTTTTTAAGGAGGAGTGCCCGAAGGAGGGGGTAGTTAATATGGTCAACTTTTTCCACAAAAAAAGGTAGGACAACCAAAGTCATCCTACCTTTAATTATTGTAAATGAAAATTCTAATTAGAAATTAGATTTATCTACATCCCACCACAATCGGGTACCGCCATTATCAGGTCCGCCTAATAAGCCAACCGCTTTAACCACTTCAGCACTGTTCCCATTTCCAAATTCGGTAGATGGATAAGGCAATCTTCTGATTTGCGTTTGGGTATTAATTGTTCCGTTACTGAAATTATTAGCCACCGTAAACAATTTCGGGTAACCGGTACGTCTGTATTCAGACCAGGCTTCCTGTCCGTCAGGAAAAATAGCCAACCATTTTTGTGTAATAATTCTTTCTAGTTTCTGTTCATTCGAAGCAGCTGCATCCCATCTAACCGTAATCGTACTTACAGCAGCAGCATTATTTGCCGGATTTTTAGGATCTACATAAGCAGTTGGTCTGCTCGTTGCATCCGCTAAATAATTTCCAGCACTAACATTCCACTGTTGAAGTGAAGTGGTAATACCGGTTTCGTAATTTGTTTGTGCATCGCCTGCCCCAGTCCAACCCCTTAGAGCAGCTTCAGCCTTTAAGAACCAAACTTCGGCAGCAGTCATTAAAATCTGAGGTGCTTTTTGTCCGGCAGGTGACCGTAGATTATCACTTGAATTGATGCTGGAATAAGTTTTATAACCTGCCTTACCCAAACCATTAAACGATGTATTTGCTCCTGATCTGATACCAACATACTGATTAGCAAATAACGGATCAGTTGCAGGTGTAGCGTAAACTGGTAAGCGTGGATCATTATAACCGACTAGATAAGACTGTAAAGCTGCGCCTAAAGCATTATCGCCATCATAAGATACGGTAACCACCCATAAATCGTTATCTCTGGTTCCCGATTGGGCAACTGCAGCATTATCTGTAACTGTAGTTAATAAACCACCTGGTGCACTTAACGCTTTTTCTCCCTGAAGTTTTGCTGTAGCTGCATCAGCTTTCACAATCCGTGTGGCCAAACGCAAACGCAGTGAATTCGCCAATTTTAACCATTTAACCGGATCGCCCTGATAAACTAAATCACCTTTATCATAAAAAGCAGGAGTTCCCGGTTTTGCGGTGATGTACGCTTGTAAGTTAGTTGCTGCGGTATCAATCTGCCTAAAAAATGCATCGTAAACTGTTTTTTGATTCTCGTAAGGCGTAGATACCAATGATGAACCTGCTGTAGTATATGGAATCGGACCGAACTTATCAGTCACCCTACTCATCGCCATTACCTGAACCAAAAGAGCAATTCCCCAAGCTTCAGGCGATTTTGTTTTAACCTCGCTCTGGCCAATTTTAGAAATTGGCGCCATTACGAAATTGTATTGATCGTTAAAACCAGTGCTGTTCCATCCGTTATTAAGAGAATAGTTCATGTTGTTGATCCCACCGTTAAATGGCGTTGGCGGCATCATGTAACCGCTAAAAGCATCAGCACTTAAATTTTGTGCAATTTGATAGTTGTGAAAAATTTCCTGCTCTATCGGGCCAATTGCAGATTTTAAAAGGGCAGTAGTTTGCTCTGGTGAAAGTGCAGTTGGATTAGTATTATACTCTTCAAAGTCTTTGGTGCATCCAAAATTCAGGGCCATTAAAGATGCCAGCAAAACAGCAGACAGTCCTTTAATCCCTTTACCAGCGGATTTATGATATATATTTTTCATGTTATTTTTCAATAGAATTAAAATGTTAAATTTAGATTGAAACCTAAGGTGCGGGTTGCAGGTTGATTGAATACATCAATGCCTGATAAACCGTTTCCTGTTGACATCGTGATCTCCGGATCAAACGGTGCTTTTTTGTAGAAGTAAACTAAGTTTCTGCCAGTAACTGAAAATTTCATGCTTTTGAAAGTTTTGCCAGTTAATGGTAAAGTATAACCCAAAGCGGCTTCTCTTAAGCGAACCACTGTAGCACTGTAAATGTATTCGCCAGATACGCCTGATCTTCCACCAACAATAGAATAATAGCTTTGTGGATTGATGCTTGCAGAAACTGCATTTCCTCTGGTATCTACACCATTAATTTTAACACCACCTTGATTTCTGGCGTTACCAGTCGCTTCAGATGCGCCAGCTTCGTCCATTAATGCTTCTGTTAACGATAAAACCTGACCACCGAATTTACCATCAACCAAAAAGCTTAAACTAAAGTCTTTATAACTGAAACTGTTGTTCCAACCCAATTGGAATTTCGGATTCGCATTACCGATGTAATTGAAGTCTGCACTTTTTAGTGGCGTATAAGGTGAAGCGCTTGTTCCGTCCCCAGCCAAAATAACCCGGTTTTGGGCATCTCTCTGTAGAGTATAACCATAGATATCACCATAAGAACCACCAACTTTTAATCTGGAGATGTAAGAATTATTACCGCCGCCGGTTAAGTCAACACTGAAAATTCTGTCTTCAGAAGCGATATCGATAATTTTATTGCGGTTCGCAGAGCCATTAATCGATGTGTTCCAGTTGAATCCGTCGCCTTTAACCACATCAGCTCCTAAAATAAACTGGATACCTTTGTTCTCCACATTTCCAGCATTTAAGTATCCGGTAGATACCAATGAAGATGGTGGTGCAATTACCGGAATGTATTGGTTTCTGGTGTTAGTTTTGTAATAAGTAAAGCTAAAATTGATTCGGTTAGCAAGGAAACGTAAATCTGTTCCAATCTCGAAAGATTTGGTACGTTCTGGCTGCAATTCTCTAAAAGCCGCATTGGTATTAAACAATAATGCCCCATCTGCCTTTAAAGTATTTTGAATAAAAGTAAGATATGGTGGTACGGTATTACCAACTTCGGCATAAGTACCTCTTACTTTCGCATAGCTGATGGCCTCAGGCAATTTAAACATTTGCGAAACAATGAAAGACAAACCAAAAGATGGATAGAAATAAGAATTGTTTGGGGTGTATGATAAGTTCGAAGACCAATCATTTCTACCTGTAACGGTAAAGAAAGCCCAGTCTTTGTAAGACAAGTTGGCATTACCAAAAAACGCCTGTAACTGATTGTGGTTTGGTATAATCGCCGTGGTATTGGTTAACGTATTCCCGGTAAAAGTACCTGGTTGTGCCACAATGGTGTTGGATGGGGTGAAGAAATCAACTGCTGATAAATTTCCTGCAAGAGATAAGCCAGAAGTTTTCTGATCGTTAATACTTCCACCAATTAATCCATTCAGTTTAAAATCTGATCCCGTTAACGGAACAGTAAAGTTTGCAATCGCATCTACATATTTCTGTACGAAAGTCTGATTGCTTTGTGCAAAATAACCAGTTCCGGTAGAGTTGAAGTTTCCGTTGATCCCAGAGAACCTGTGGTTTTCATAATCATCAGTCGTTCTATCCATATTCCCCCTTACCTGAACATTTAACCAGCTGGCCACATCATATTTAACACTTCCACTTAGTAAGAAACGGTTGCGGATAGATGTATTTGGATTCAAATTAGTTAACCACCAAGGGTTTTGGTTGATATCTGCCGAACCACCTAACCAGTTCTGGCGGGCAGTTCCGGTATTACCAGAAAGCAAATATTGCTCTTTATAAGGGTTAATATCTACGCCCCGTGGGAAAAGGTATAAACCCACCAATGGATTTAAATATAAGCCTAAGGAAGGACTGTTGTTAATTTTCTGATTGATGTAGTTCACACTTGCATCAACAGTTAACTTGTTATTTAAAAACTTAGCGGTTTCGCGTAAGTTGATGTTGTTTCTGTTTAATTTATTTCCAGGCTGAATTCCACTTGCATAAGTGTTTGAGTAAGAAAAATAAGTTTGCGCAATTTCAGATCCACCAGAAAGATTAATCGCATTCGAAGTATTAATTCCAGTCCGGAAAAAATCACTTAAATTATCTGTAGTGTTATTAATTGCACTTCCCCAGCTATCTCTCGTAGTAGCAGATGCTGGTCCGTAGCTGTTTTGAAACTTCGGTTTGTAAGCGATGTTATCAATGTTTACACCGGATGAGAAACCAATTTCAGTTTTGCCTGATTTACCTTGTTTAGTCGTAATTAAAATTACCCCATTTTGCGCCTGGCTACCATATAATGCTGCCGCAGATGCACCTTCTAAAACCGTAATGCTTGCAATATCATCAGGATTTAAGTTAGAGATTCCATCTCCACCGTCCTGACCGCCACCAAATACACTGTTTTGCTGACCGTTTGCATTACCGTTATTGCTAATCGGAACCCCATCAATTACATATAAAGGTTGGTTATTCCCACTTACCGAACGGCTACCACGTAAAATTACTTTTGCAGAACCACCCACACCAGATGCACTAGGGCTAATGGTTAAGCCTGCCACTTTTCCATTTAGCGAGTTCATTAAGTTAGGGCTTTTAACCTTTGATAATTCATCGCCAGATACTTGCTGTGTATTGTAGGTTAATGATTTTTCTGATCTTTTAACTCCTAGTGCGGTTACCACAACCGTTTCCAGATTTTTCGAATCGGCACCCATAGAAACATCAACTGTGCTTTCTGTACCTACCGTTACTTCTTTATTTTGATAACCGATAAAAGAGAATACCAAAACATCGCCAGCTTTAGCAGAAATGCTATATTGGCCTGAAGTATTGGTTTGCGTGCCAGTTTTTGTGCCCTTTATGACAACTGTTACACCGGGTAGGGTAATACCTTTTTCATCTTTTACCGTTCCTTTAATCACATCCTGATAAACCGAGTGGAATGAAATTGCGTGTTTGAAATGATTGATAGGTGCAGCTGCGTATAAACCTGTAGATGCATAAAGCAATAAACAAGTTAGCTGTAAAGATTTTTTCATATTCATTAAGAATAATTTTTGAATTATAATTATTTGGTTAATTGTTAGTCGCCATGCAGAATCCATCTGGATGGTCTATTAGTTAAGAGCATTTGTTCGGTGCAAATTGCCTACAGAAAAACTGATGATTTTAAAATTTATTTGTTAAATCTTGATAATCATGGTATTAAAATGTGGCTATTGGCATTGGATAACGTTTTAGTAACCATTATAGAAATAACATTTTTCTATTAAACTGTCTGCCTACTAGATTTTTTTTGATTACTTTACGTTTGATTAATTAAACTAATTAATTTGAAAGCAGCAAAGCCAGATCTGATCGTTTTATGGAATAAGATTTGCCTCGAAAGTGATATCAACGCTTTTGAGCAGCTGTATCGGTTTCTATATAGCCGTTTGATCAGGTTCTCTGTTTATTATGTTGGCGATAAACAAGCCGCAGAAGATCTGGTGACTGAGGTTTTTGTTAAATGTTGGGAAAATCGTACTTCAGGTACATCAATTCTAAATCCCGAAAGCTATCTTTTTATCGCGGTTAAAAATCAATCACTTAAATACCTGAAAAAAAATTCTTCTGTTACATTTATTGATTTAGTAGATGTTGATGAGGATGTTTCGGTAACCGCACAAACGCCACAATACATTTTAGAAAGGAAAGAACTCCACAAGCAACTTAATCTCGCCATTGAGAGTTTGGCACCCCAGGCCCGCGAGGTATTCCGGTTGATTAAAGAAGGTGGAATGAAGTATAAAGAGGTTGCCGAAATGTTAAATATTTCTCCACGCACCGTACAAACACAATTATTCAGGGCAATTGCTAAACTCCGGTTAATTCTAAAGCCATTAGGCGAAATGGATTCTGGTGAGAATAGAAGCAGAAGGATAATTTCGCTGTTGTTTCTTTTAGGCACTTTATCTTTTTTATATTACTTGTAGGCAATTTTAAAAAAAATAGGAACCTTAAAATAGAAGACCATAACTAAAATGACAGATCAAAGATTTACAGAGTTGCTTGGAAAACAATTGGCCGGAGAAATTTCTGCGGATGAATCTTTGGAGCTGAAATCTATTTTAGAGAATAATGCAGCATTAAATAAAGAATATCACCTCTTGCAAAGCTACCTGGAATCTGAAACAGCGGAAGAAGAAAATATTGATGTGGTTTTTGATCGCATCAAAAGCCAGATTCAGGTTCCTGCAGTACCTGTTCTTAAAGTGATTAAAACAAGGAATCAGATCTGGTTAAAAATAGCTGCGGCCGCTGCCGTCATCCTGGTTGGCATTCTTGTTTACCGCAGTAATCTGTTTATTTCTTATCAGGCAGATCATGAGGCTTTAACTAAAGTGGAAACCAAGTCGGCTGAAATGAAAACCATTACTCTGGCAGATGGCTCAACTGTAAAAATAAATTCGGCCAGCAAATTAAGTTATCCTAAAAAGTTTAATGGAGCAATGAGAAATGTTTACCTTTCTGGTGAAGCATTTTTTGAGGTAAAAAAAGATCCACAACATCCTTTTATCGTGCATACCAAAAATACAGAAATAAAAGTTCTGGGTACAGCATTTGATGTGAAGGCTTATCCTAATGATGCCGCTGAAGAAACTACTTTAATTAGAGGGAAGGTGCAAATCTCGTTAAAGGATGATAAAAAACAGCTTTTTAAGCTAAAGCCAAATGATAAATTTACTTTAGCGGATGGTAAGGTATTAATGAGTGAAGTGATTAGCGATCACGAAGAGGAGATGATGGAAACAGGCTGGACGAATCATCAACTTATTTATAAAAACAACCGTTTTGATGAAATTGCCCGTCGCTTTGAACGTTGGTATGGTGTGAAAATTATTTTTAAAGACCCAGCACTTCAAGCAATAACCTTTACCGGACGTGTTGATCAGGAAGCCCTAAATGAAGCGTTAGATGTGCTCAAGCTGATCGAAAACTTCAATTATTCCATAAAGGGTAAAAATGTCTACATCTATCGTTAATACAAACGGTAAAGGCATGTATATTTGTAGCCATGAATGGCGTGCAAAAAATCATGTTGATTATTGGATTGATTTTTCCGCTTTGTATTCAGGCGCAAACTAAAGTCAGTTTAAATTTTAGCAATGTAAATTTTGAGCAGGTAATAGAAGCCATTCAGCAACAAACTATTTATCAGTTTACCTACAGCGAATCTAAAATCCCCACACATCAAGTCTCCATTAAAGTAGAGCATGAAGAAGCGATCAATGTAATTGAACAGTTATTGCGCAATAGTGGTTATGGCTTTACACTTCTTTCCGATCATTTAATTGTAATCAGGAAAAATACTGATAGAAAAATAGACAGAGATAGTGTCCGTTTATTAAAGGAGGTGGTCATTACCGCATTGGGTATCGAAAAAGATAATGACCAGGTTGGCTATGCCTTAACCACGATAAAAGGATCATCCATCGCCAAAGCAAGAGAAAGTAATTTAATCATGGCGCTGCAGGGTAGGGTTGCCGGACTAAATATTACAGGTGTAAATGGTGGTCCGGCATCTGCCGCCCGTGTACTCATAAGGGGTGTTTCCAGCATGACGGCTGCATCACCTTTATTTGTGGTGAATGGTGTTCCCATTGATAATAGCATTAGAGGAAGTGCAAACGAATACGGTGGTGCCGATTATGGTGATGGAATTAGTAATATCAATCCGGATGATATTGAAACCATTACCATTTTAAAAGGTTCAGCTGCTTCGGCTTTATATGGTGCCAGAGCTGCAAATGGTGTCATTCTAATTAACCTAAAAAATGGGGGAGATCCTGCTGCTGCAAAATTTGAATACAATACCAATTTAGCCTTTGATGTTCCGGTAAACGTTACAGATTATCAGTATATATATGGCCAGGGCGCTCAAAATAAACGACCAGCCGATTTATACAATGCCATTTCAACCAGCTTATTAAGTTGGGGTGAAATGATGGATGGAAAATTAACACCACAGGTAGATGGTTCCATGCAGCCATATTCCCCTGTCAAAAATAACATTCAAACTTTTTACCGCACCGCACCTGCTTTTACCAATACACTTTCGGTAGTTGGTGGAAATATCCATCAGCATTATCGGGTTTCTGTTTCTAACCTGGATTATAATTCTATTTTAAGTAATGGAGTACTTAACCGTAAAACGTTAAATTTTTATGGGTCGCTGGCATTAAGTCCTAAAGTAACATTAAGCCTCACCGGAAATTATATCGATGAGCGAAACAAGAACAAAAGTTACCTCAGCGATGGGCCCTTAAATGCTAATTTTGGAATTTCTACGCTGGCCACTAGTTTAGATCAATCTTTATTGGCTCCGGGTTTTGATGCCACAACTGGTTTTGAAAGTCGTTGGAATGCAGATGAATATAAAACCAATCCGTATTTTTTAATGAACAAACAGGCAGATGATGCCAATCGGAACCGTTATATCTCTTCTGCTGTGGTAAAATATCAATTAGCCAGTTGGGCAATGCTTCAGGGTAGAATGGGTTATGATTTCAGTAAAGATGAGTTAGTGAGTATTTTACCCACCGGAACAGCATTTTCCATCAACAGAGAAGGCGGTATAAATGCTTATGATCATAATAAAACCTCCGAATTCAATAGCGATATTTTATTTACAGCCACCCGTAACCTGGGTGATAAAATCATACTCGAACTGGCTACAGGTGCTAATTACCGGGAAAGAAGAAATAGTTCAGAGAAACTAAAAGGCTCACAATTTAAGGTGCCGTATTTATATATTCCTGAAAATCTGATTACCACAACTAAAACATTTGCAAAATCAAGCGTTGTCACAGAATCAGCTTATTATACGGCCGATATGAGCTATAACCGATATTTAAACTTATCCATAACCGGCCGTTACGATATCTATTCTACTTTGCCAGCAAACAATCGTGGTATATTTGTACCCGGTGTATCGGGTAGTTTTATATTCTCAGATCTTTTAAAGTGGAAAGGATTTGAATTTGGCAAATTAAGACTTGACTATGCAAAAACCAGCGGCGAACCCATCGTTCCTTATACTACGCAAATTTACTACATAACAGATCATCAGGTAAATGGTGTTCCATTAGGTGGTTTTTCAGGCGATTTGCCCAATTATAATTTAAAGCCCTACACCCTTAACGAAGTAGAAGCTGGCCTCGATCTTAAGTTTTTTAATAGTCGCTTGAATCTTGATTTCACTTATTTTAATCGGCTCACGCACAATGAAATCATCAACGCTAAACAATCCGTTACCACTGGCTTTACTTCAGCCTATGTTAATCTCGGTAAAACCAGAAATGCAGGCGTAGAGATTGCTTTAGGTTATACACCGATCCTGACCACTAAAGGGAAGTGGCAGATTAACCTGAATGTAACGAAGGTTAAAAACACCTTACTTTCTATCGATGGAAATAGTAATTATACACTTACGGGAGCTTACCGACCTTTAAACGCCAATACCGCATTAGTGGTAGGCAAATCCATCACACAGATTATGGCTTATGATTATCTACGAGATGCCAGTGGAAATATCATTATCGGATCAGATGGCATCCCTAAACGTGGAGATTTTATCCCTATGGGCGGTACCATGCCCACGCTATACGGAGGTATTACCAATAGTTTCAGCTACAAGCAGTTTAGCTTTTCATTTTTAATAGATTACCGTTTCGGCAATAAAATATTATCTGCAACAGAATATTACAGTTACGTAGCTGGCTTAAACAAAGCCACTTTAGCAGGTAGGGAAACTGGAATTGTTGCCGATGGGGTATTGGAAAGTGGACAAAGAAATACCACAAACGTTCCTGCTTATACCTATTATCCGGAGTTGGCCACTAATATATCAGCTTTATCTGTGCTCAATGGCAGTTTTATTAAGGTTCGTCAGGCTATGCTGGGTTATACTTTTAACAATCGCTTTTTAAAAAGAACACCATTTAGTCAGGTTTCCATAGACTTAACCGGCAGAAATCTATTTACCTTGCTAAAATACACCAGGAATGTAGATCCAGAATCGCAGTTTTCACCAACACTTGGCTATGCCGGAATAGAAGGCGCTTCACTTCCTCCCACAAGAACATTTGGTATCAATTTTAATTTTAAATTTAAGTAAATGGGCATGATGAAAAATTGGTGTTTAATGGGTTTTTTCTGGATGGCTTTAATTGGCAGTTGTTCTAAAGCAAAGCTTGATGAAATCAATACCGATCCGACTAAACTTACAGAAAATGATTATGATCCGAATAGTTTGCTTGCACAGGCACAGTTGAAATATGCCAATATGGGTTATTATCAGCTTTTGTATCAAAGCACAATGATGCAATTACTGGCTTCTACTTATTATTATTACAACAATGGCGACAAGTATATTAACGTAGGTAGTTTTACCGATTACCAGGGGCGTATTTTTGATGAGGGCTATAAGGATGCATCCTACATTAGAGAGATGCAAAGGCTGGCGAAGTTGAAAGATCCTGTCGCCTATCAAAACCTGATTGCTATTGGTGATATCATGTTCGTGATGATTTTACAAAGAATTACCGACACTTATGGCGATGTGCCTTACTCGCAAGCAGTAAAAGCTATGGAAGGAATTAAATATCCGGTATATGATAGGCAGGAAGATATTTATAACCAAATGTTGAATGATCTGGAAAAAGCCATTGCACAGTTGGATGATAAAAAGCCTGGCCCAACTGCTGATCTTTTTTACAAAGGCGATATTACCAAATGGAAGAAATTTGGCTATTCCTTAATGGTGAAATTAGCCATGAGGTTAACCAAGGTTGATCCTGAAAAGGCAAGGCTCTGGACAGAAAAAGCAGCTGCTAAAACTTTCACAAGCATACAGGATAACGCCATATTGTTAACAGATGCATCATCTTTTGATAGTCAAAATGGAACTTCACTTGCTTTGAGAACATATTCTGATTACCTGGAAGTTCGGTGGAGTAAAACCTTAATTAATCAGCTTAGAAATACCAATGATCCTAGACTCGGCATCATTGGAGAAGTACCAAAGGAAGGATTAACCAATAGTGCAAATCAGAATTTAATTGGAAATACAGATGCCAGCGTTCAGCTCGGACTTCCGAACGGATTTGACTTGCAAAATGGGGCTACCGATATCAGTCAGTCACCAGATTATCCAGGCGGCACCGGTAGTGGAAGTGATTTTGCACCTCTGGGTAAATATTCCAGACCACGTACAAACGTATATTTAAAATTAGGCGGACCAATTTTTATATTAAGCTACGCAGAGATCGAATATTTATTGGCCGAGGCTAAAATTAGGGGATGGAATATACCGGGTACAGCTAACCAGCATTATGCAAACGGGTTAACAGGTGCCCTGCAATCGCTAAGTCAGATTGATCCGATAGCAACTTTAGAATCAAATAAAATTAATGAATTTGTTCTTCAGCATCCGCTTGACGAAAGCAGTATAGAAGCGGCCTTAAATGATATTAATACACAATACTGGGTAGCTACAGGTACTAACTTTAACTTTATTGAAGCCTGGTTAAACTGGAAGCGGAGCGATTACCCAAAGCTGAACCCTGTAAATTATAAAGGCAATGTAACTAATGGTACCATTCCAAGGCGAATGATTTACCTTTCTACAGAGGTTCTAAATAATCCAGAAAATTATAAGGCCGCAGTAGCAAGAATGGCTGGTGGAGATGCACTCACATCAAGAGTTTGGTGGGATCGGTAAAAGAAATTTGTAAATTAGCGTAAGGCAGTAATAATTTCTCTATTAAAGCGGTAGGTGCTGATGTTTTTAAGGTTCGGAAGGTTTAATTTCTTTATCATCACTATAGGTTGTAAATAAAATCTTAAATTGTACAGGCGATCGTAATTCCCCTCCAAATGACTATCGTGTGGACACAATTAATTTATAAAGATCTTTTGCCCGCTCTTTGCCGCGGGGGCATGGCAATTTTCACAGTTAATATTGTTTTTAGCGGTGTTCAAGAATGCTGCGCATTTTGGAGCGCCAAAGTACCCAAAGCGCTTTGTCAATCCAGCAAGGGGCCTGCCAAACAACCCCACACACATCAAAAAAACAGCGGCACTTCGTTTTGTATTCATATTCTTTTATGCTTCGAACCTGCATTAATGAACACAAAACCACTGCGTTTAAGGTTTGGTAGTGCCATTTCTACTATTGTACACCTGTTTTTTTGATTTCTCCGGCCCTTGGGATTGACGGCGTTCTTCGGTAAGGCCTATGCTTAATTAAAGTTGGTCAGCAAAATGCATAAATAACTTTGCCTAGAAGATGTGTCAACACGATAGTCCAAAGGAGGGGTGCCTGAAAGGCGGGGTGGGGTGGTTAAAACAAAAATAAACCGTTCAAATAGTGTCGTAAGGCACATGTTAATCGATTTCTCTGGTTATAAATATAAATTAAAATATTCTTTAGCTCCAGGTTAAGATAAACTGCAAAGCTTATGTAGCTTACTGCATAGCTTGTATAGATGCAGAACCTGCAATGACGGTTTTTTCGTTAGGTACTAAATGAAGTCACCAAGGTGACGATAGTTTTAACCCACCTGTTCAAGCAAATGCGAAAAAAAGGTTTGGTTGTGAACGAAGTTAGTAGGTAGAAACGCAGGGATCCTTCTTGCCTCAGGATGACAATCCTGCCGAGAAAAATCTTCATTAGCTGATACAAAGCTAATTCTGTTACCGAATTACTAAACCTTTACAATTGCGAGGAGGTACGACAGCCTGCCCCGACCTTTCGGGGAAGCAATCTATTTTGAAGATTCTTCGATGAGATTGCTTCAGTGGATGAAGCCCCTACAATGACGGTTTTTTCGTTAGGTACTAAATAAAGTCACCAAGGTGACGATAGTTTTAACCCACCATTCATGCAAATGCAAAAAAGGTTCGGTGTTGAACGAAGTTGGTAGTTAGAAACTCAGGGATCCTTCGTGCCTCAGGATGACAATCCTACTATTACCACCATGCTATCCGGCCTGGGAGATGATGGAAGGAGTAGCCGTTGAAATTTTTGCACTTCCGTTCAAATCCTTCCACAACCAAAGGTAGCGCGAACGGCTCTTAAGATAAATCTTTTATTCAAAAATGAATCGAGCCCTTGTGCTACCGCCATTTAAATTTCGACGCGTTAATCCAACATCAGATCCAAGCCTTGGGTTATTCATGAGTTGTTTATATTTTTATAGGTATTCACGAGCTCGCAGAAAGCTCGGTTTTGTTACTTTTGGGCCAAACCAAAAGTAAAAGCCCTTCGGCGGCAGCGCAGCTGTACCGATTTCTCATCGGTACCGAGGCAAGCCAGTGCGGCGTGAAAAAACGGCACCATTCCAGATATGCCGTGCACTTTCATTTACAAGCCAAAGGCTACCAAAAAAAAGCGGCGGTATCATGATGATACCGCCGCTTTTTGATGAATGCTAACGCTTATTAAAACGAATAAGTCAATCCACCGAAAACGTTGAAACCATTTACCTGATAGTATAAATAGCGGTTATACTTGCTATTTAAAATATTATTGGCTTTTGCGAAAACTGAGAATTTATTGTTAATTCTGTAATCAGCTCCTAAGCCTAAATCAACAAAACCCTTTACGGTAACGATAGATTCAATTGCGGTATTAGGCACTAAGTATTGTAATGGATTAACAGGAGCAGCTGTATATACTTTAGCCTTCAAATCATCCTGAACCACTACAGCAGCATTAAAACTTAACTTTTTATTGTAAGTATAAACGAAATTAGAACTTACCTTCAAACCCGGTTTAAACCATGAATAAGTCTCCTGAGCGGGTTTCCAATCATCAAGGTTTAATTTTCCAGTCCATTTTAAAGCATCGCTCACTTGTACCGAAATTTCACCCTCTATTCCAGTGAGTTTAGTTTTACCGAAATCATAAATTACATCGAATTTATTAAATTCAGTAAAGTTGTTTACGAACAATGGCATATCATCAAACTGCTTCATGTAAACCCTTGCTTTGTAACCAAAACCAGGTCCGCCGGTGCCTTTAATTCCAGCACTGAAACTTAATTTTTCAACGGTATTTTTGATCAGAATATTACTGTTTAACCATGGATTCTCATCCGTAAAACCTTTCAAAGAATTTCTGTTCACATCACCTTTCACTTCTCCAAAAACCTGTAAATAATCAGGAATTAGGGTGAAATCTGCAGTTACAGCCGGGAAGATTCCGGTGCTGCTGAATGCGCCAAACTCCTGAACAAAATTAACACCTGCAGTAACTTTCGCACCTTTAACCTGCAAGCGTATGTATGGATTTAAACGAAGCAGGTTATTACCTACACTGGTTAAGGCATCTTTGGTACTTCCAAATTCAGTTGATGCAGCTAAACCCAAATTGAACGAGCTGATGCGTTTATTCAGATAACCATTCAAGGTTAAATAACTTTCCTTCGCTTCAAACTTGTCTCCCCAGATATATCCATTGGCCTTAAGTGCATAACTTAGGGCATCCTGATCTTCGGTGTAATTTTTCACCAGTTCACCTTCAAGCTCCACAAACGTTAATGCCTGTTTTTGAGGATTTGGATTTAAAGTAGGTCTGGTATCATCAATTCCATAGAAATAAGTGCCGTTACGCTCTACATTAATGCGTCCACTCACCGTATGTGTATCCATGATGCTGCGGCCAAAAACGCTCAATTGTTGGTTACTGCTATTTTGCTTGTTCAAGCTTCCTTCCTGACTGAAATGTTTAAAATATCCACCAAGTTGTAAAGCCTCATCCTTCCCTGTGTTAAAATAGGCTTCACCCAGTAAAGTAGACTGAGAACCAAACGCACCTTTAACATAATTATTAATGAGGACACTTTCCTTTTCATCAGCTACAGCCTGTGCCTGTAACTTTTGGATATCGCTGTTTAATTCAAGCTTTCTATCAGTAATACTGTAATTAAGCTTCGCTTTATAGATTTTAACATCATCCAGATTCGGGCTTCTCCTTAATTTCACTGCTTCAGCCAAAATCGGTTTATACGGACGAACCACTTCAATTTCCTCGTTAACTACTGCCTTTTCCTCTGCTTTTTTTTCCTGCGCCTGCACAGTCATTAATCCTGCTGCTAAAAAAAATAGTGAACTATATATATATTTAATCGACTTCATCATCTTACTTCTTCTGGTTTAGTTTTTCAAGTTTTTCTTTGGCTGTTGGGATAATATCATCCTTGCCTTCGTAATTATCAATGATACTTAGCAGTGTACTTTTTGCCTGTAAGTTATCTTTCAACGCAACATAGTTATCAGATAAAAGGATAAAAGCTTTCGCTACCCAATAATCATAAGATGCCATATTGTTAACCAGGTCGAAACAGGTTTTTGAAGATGTTTTATAATCACCTTTATTGTATTCTACCAGTGCAAGATTATACTTTGCTTCTGCTGCAGCAACCGTTTTGGTTTTGGCCACCACATTTTTAAATGCAGTTACGGCACTCGTGGTATCACCTTTTAATAAATAAGCCTTACCAGAGAATAAACCTGAACTGTTTTTTTCTTCTTCAGATGCTTTTTCAGATTCTTTAGTCAGTTGCGCATATTTAAGCATATCATCAGGCATGTTTAAAGCCGTATAAGCTTTTAACAAGTTATTAATGGCAAAACTATAATGAGATTTGTAATCTGTAGTGGTTTCCAGTCGTTTTAAATAAACGATGGCTTCGTTATATTTTTTCTGATTAAGGAATAACTGAGAAATACTAACTAAAGAACGTTCTGTATAATCACTTGTCCAATCGTTTAAAATAAATTCATAATCAGGAATGGCCTCATCAGGGCGATTTAATTTCACTAATGATTCTGCCCTGATAAATTTAGCTTCCTTCTCATGAATTGATTTAGGGAATTTATCAAAGTAAGCATTAACCGCCTGGAAGGCTCCGTTAAAATCGCCTTTTAAATATAAATTATTGGCTGCAGCGAAAATGATATTATCCTGCTCTGTGTTGGAATAATTTCCAAGCGGAGTAGTGTTTGCATAAGTAATGAAACCATTGGCATCACCACGATCGATGTAGATGTTTTTGATGGATTCCATTGCCTGTTTAGATTCATCAACGGCAGGATATTCTGTTACTACCTTTTTAAATGACTCTAATGCAGCATCATCCTGATCCTGATTATATTGAACCAAACCAATGGTTACCAAAGCTTTTGGCACATAACTGCTTCGCGGATATTTCGCTACCAAAGCTACTAAATCTGATTTTGATTTATCGAAATCACCTTTGTTGAAATAAGTATAGGCCGTTTCGAATCCAGCATCATCAGCGTAGTTTGAGTTTGGAAACTGCGATAACAAGCTTTGCATGGTTGCAATTTTAGCATCGTATTGTGTTTCCAATCCCTGGATCATCCCTTTTTGGAAAGTGGCATAATCTTCAGAAGAAGTGTGTCTGCTGATAATTTTATTGTAGTTGCTCATCGCCTGACCATAACTCTTATTTACAAAATAAGAATCGGCTAAGCGGATCGTCGCATCATCTATTGTTTTCTGGTCTTTATCATTTCCAGCTAAGAATTTTTCGAAATAATTAGCAGCCTTGCTATATTTCTCATCTTCAAATGCTGCATAAGCCAATGCATAATTGGCGAAATTATAAACACCAGTTTTGTCGGCATCAGGCATTTTCAAGAACTTCTCAAAGGTAGAAACCGCTTCACCGAATTTACGCAGTTCATACATTGATTCCGCTTTCCAGTAAGTGTTTAATGCATAGATTTCATTATCTTCAGGATATTTATCTGAACGCAAAAACATCGATAAGGCATTAGGGAAAGCCCTTTCATTATAGAATTCCAAACCGCGGAAATAGGTTACTTTTTGATAGGCTTCTCTGGCTTCTAGAGTTTTGTCAGGAATAGGTTCTAAAATATCAACTGCCGCCTGGTAATTTTTTGTCGTTAATAAAACTTCACCCAATAAGGTTTTAGCTTCATTGATTTTGCGTGATTTCGGGAATGCTTTTAAAAAACCCTGTGTGGCTTCCAAAGCTTGTTGGTGGAAATCCAGTTCATAACTTAACTTGGCATAGCTTAACCAGGCTTCTTCCTGAATGCCTTTATCAAAATCTAAACGTGAAGCCCTGAAAAATGCACTTTGTGCTTTTTGCTTATTGCCCAGCTGAATAAAAGCCTTACCCAGGGTGTGCATCCCATTTTGAAGATAGACATCATCTGTGTTTAGCTTTTCTAAAACTGCTACAGATTCTTTATATTTTTTATTCTGAAGAAGTGAATAGCCATACTGATAAATAAACAGGTTGTTTTTAGTTTCGCTTTTATCTTGAGCATAAAATTCAGCAAAATATTTCTCAGCATTTTTAAAATCTGATTTAGCAAAATAAGATGCCGCAACTAAACTTAACATTTCAGGTTCGAACTGCTGCTTTGTTTTTTGAATCGATTCCAAAGCATAGCTGATCACATCATCATAGCGTTCATCCAGGTAATACATTGAAGTAATATAATAAGGATAACTTGCCTCATAAGTGGGTGAACCTTTCAGTTTCTCAAAATTTGCAAGAGCCGTTTTGTATTCCTTATTCAGGTAATTGATATAGGCAAAATAATAAGTAGCACTTTCCTGAAAATCGCCTTCTTCTTTTTTAACCTGTTCAAATAAAGGTTCAGCTTTATCGTATTGCTTTAATTCGAAATAAGAATAGCCCTGTTTAAACTGGTATTCGTTTCTTTGCTTCGCCGAAAGGGTAGAAGGATCTGTTTTTTCGAACCATTCTAACGCTTTTTGATAGTTTTTCTGACCAAAATAGGTTTTACCTACATAAAAATACGCCAGTTTGGTATTGGGGTTTAGCGGATAATCACGGATGAAAGCCTGAAACAAACTTTCAGCATCACTATTCGTTAATTCAAGGGCACAAACTGCCGCATAAAATTTTGCATTCTCTTTTAAAAGGGATAATTCTGCATTGCTCTCTGTTTGGGTAGAGGGTTTAAGCCGTTGTTGCTCAACCAATTTAAACTGTTGTGCAGCTGCAGTGTATTTTTCTTTGTCTAATAATTCTAAGCCCGTTTGATAGTTTTTATTGAGGTTTTGCACGGCACTAACTTGTGCATACGAGCCAAAACTTCCTGCCAAAAGTAGCGGAATTAATAAGTATTTTTTTTTCATTATGCTATATCTTTTTCATTGGTAATGATACCGCCATAATCCATTATCGCAAGCGTTTAAGGTTACAACGGGCCCATTGGTTTCAAATATGGTTGGTACTAAATTAGAAATAGTCTCGGTGTTTATCAACATAAGTAATTAACATCTGTTAATAACACACTTTAACGTAGGGTTTGTTAAATTGGTATGGAAGAAATTAGAATGTGGAAAAAAGGTAGTTCAATGGTTTAGTGGTCACTAGTTCATTTGTGGATTTATCCTGTAAGATGAAATTGTTCAAAATAGTTAATTACCAAACTTATTTTAGTAATGGACCACGAACTTTTGATTACTGACTTAAGACTTTGGACTCCCAACTCAACACTCCAAACTTAACCCTGGCTGGCCAATAAATAGAGCACTGCCATTCTTACCGCCACACCATTTTCTACTTGTTCTAAAATGATAGACTGTTTACTGTCAGCAACATCACTGGTAATCTCCACACCCCGGTTAATCGGGCCTGGGTGCATGACAATAATTTCTTTATCTAGATTATCCAGGATTTGTTTATTCAGGCCGTACATCATGGCATATTCCCGTAATGATGGGAAATATTTAATATCCTGACGCTCTAATTGAATGCGGAGCATATTAGCCACATCGCACCAATTTAAGGCTTTGATGAGGTTATGTTCTACCTTAACGCCAAGTTGATGAATGTGTTTAGGAATTAAGGTTGTTGGACCGCAAACCATCACTTCGGCACCTAAGCGTTGCAGGCAAAGAATATTAGAAATGGCTACTCTAGAATGTAAAATATCACCAACAATTACAACCTTTTTTCCGGCAACATCACCTAGTTTCTGGCGGATAGAAAAAGCATCGAGCAGGGCTTGCGTAGGATGTTCGTGCGCACCATCGCCGGCATTTACAATTTGTGCCTTAACATGTTTGCTTAAAAACTGACCAGCACCAGCATAGGGATGGCGCATGACCACCATATCTACCTTCATCGAAAGGATATTGTTTACGGTGTCAATCAGCGTTTCACCTTTACTTACAGAAGAGGAAGAAGCGGCAAAATTAACCACATCAGCAGAAAGTCGTTTTTCTGCCAGTTCGAAAGAAAGTTTGGTACGGGTAGAGTTTTCGAAAAAGATGTTGGCAATAGTAATGTCACGAAGTGAAGGAACCTTTTTGATCGGTCTATTAATCACCTCCTTAAAATTATCCGCAGTCTCGAAAATTAATTCAATATCATTCCGGTTAATATCTTTAATGCCTAAAAGATGTCGGGTTGATAGTTTGTCTGCTGCCATTTTCTATATTATTGTTTTTTATCTGTGTATTATAATGTTATTAACTTTCAGATAGAGCTTCCATTCCAAGATACCCTCTGTAAGCGTTCATACTTATTTTGGCGAGGGTGGTTCGGATAATAAAATTACTTTGTCTTCTGCTCCCTCACTTGCCCAGGTAACTTTAACCTGCTGAGAATTTAAGCTATCTACCACATGGCCGGTATAATCTGGCTCTATTGGTAAATGCCTGCTAAATCTACGGTCGATTAAAACCAGCAGTTCTACTTTTTCAGGGCGACCATAAGCCAATAAGGCATCAAGCGCTGCACGGATGGTTCTCCCTGTCCAAAGTACATCATCAATCAGGATCACTTTTTTACCTTCGATAATGAAATCGATGGAATTACTGCTGGCAGTAACTAAACCATCTTTTCTACGGAAATCATCTCTAAAAAAAGTAATGTCGAGATTTCCCTTTAAAATTTTCTTGTTTTTAAGGATTTGCTGAAGTTCCTGATGAATCCGATCAGCCAAAAAGATTCCTCTTGGCTGGATACCAATTAGCACAGTATTCGAGAAATCGTCATGGTTTTCAATTAACTGATGGCAAAGCCGCTTAATTGTAATCTGAATTTTTTGTCCGTCAAAGATTGTTTTCTTTTGCATTGAAGAAGGATTGGGCAAATATAGAAAAATGTTTTAAGGTTGGGAAGTTGAATTTGAAAATAGCTGATAGTTAGATCCAGATGTCGTTTTCTGCAGTTAAAATTAATGGTTTATCGCCAGTAATCAATATGGTATGTTCATGTTGGGCAACAAATCCGCCCTTATTTCCAACAAGTGTCCAACCATCTTCTTGGGTTTCAGCAATGCTGGAAGCTGTTGAAATGAATGTTTCTACTGCTACAGTAGTATTCTTTCTAAACCTATCGAAATTATAACGATCATAGAAATTGGCAATTTCATGAGGTGCTTCGTGCAGGCTTCGGCCCACGCCATGCCCAGTTAAGTTTTTAATAACCCTGAAGCCAGATTTTCTAGCCTCTGTTTCAATTAAACGGCCAATTTCTGAAATTTTAACACCACCTTTTATCTGATTAATTGCCTTTTTAAGAATGTTTTTGGAAGCATCAACTAATAAATGATGTTGGTGTAAATCTTCACCCAGAATAAAAGAACCGCCATTATCTGACCAAAAACCGTTTAACTCAGCTGAAACGTCTACATTCACTAAATCACCCTCCTTTAATATTTTTTTATCAGAAGGGATACCGTGTGCGACTTCGTTGTTTACGCTAATGCATGTCCACCCTGGAAATTGATAAGTTAATCTAGGTGCAGATTTGGCACCTAAATCTTGTAATATTCTTCCGCCAAAATCATCAAGCTGTTTAGTAGAAATACCTGGTTTCGCAAAATTGCGCATTTCTTTAAGTGTGTAGGCAACTGCTTTGCTTACACGTTTCATTCCGAATAATTCCTCTTCTGTAGTGATTGACATAGGCTTATTTTTTGCTAAAATTAGCGTTTTAGCTTTTAGTTTAATAAAATGAATAGCTTTGTGACAATGATATCGAAAAATCCTGTAATTTTTTTTGATGGTGTTTGTAATCTCTGTAACGCATCCGTACAGTTTGCAATTGAACGCGATAAGAAGAATGTTTTTAGGTTTACGGCTTTACAGGGAAAATATGCAAAAAAGACTTTGCCTCAGTTTAAGGTAGATTTAAATAAAATTGATTCGATTGTGTTGGTGGAAAATAACGAACTCTACACTAAATCATCAGCAGCTTTAAGAATTGCACGCAAGTTGAATGGATTATGGCCCATGCTCTATATTTTCATCATCATTCCAAAATTTATTAGAGATTGGGTTTATGATCTTATTGCTAAAAACCGCTACAAGTGGTGGGGAAGGCAGGAGAGTTGCTGGGTGCCAACTCCCGAGTTAAGGCAAAAATTCTACGATTAATTTTGCTCTTGATTATTCCTCGGTTTCCAAAGCCAAAGCGTTAAAATAACAAGTGGAATGGAGATGCTAAGGGCAATTACAATAAATATACTGCGTTGTTTCACAATATCTGCTTCATCGGTAATGAAAATATTAACGGTTTCTTTCAAAACAAATAAGGTGAGGATGGTGCAAACGACTGCAAATATTTTACGCATAGTTGAAATTTGAACAAAGATTGCATAATTTTTTAAAAAGATTTACCAGAAAGCAAAAATCTATAGGAAGATATTAAATTAACGCTGGCTTTGTATTATAAAAATATTAATCTGCTGTTTTTACTTCCACTAAATTTTGTAATTCGGCGGCTGAAAAAAGGCGATAATGAATTTTGAAAGTTTTTTGCAGCGGGGTTTCCAATGAAAACCCACCAACACCGAAGCCATCTAAAACATCTAGTGTAAAATGGGAGAATTTCCAATATTCAAATAAATCTCGATCTACCCAAAACTCACAACCTTCTACTTCGCCTAAACAAACATCTCTCATTCGTAAGTAGTAGCCACCTTTTTCAAAGCATTGGGGCTGAGTGCCTTCACAGCATCCTCCTGCTTGATAAAACATTAATTCGCCATGCTTTGCTTTTAGCTTTGCAATCAGATCTTTTGCTTTTTCTGTACTATCGATTCTATTAACCATAATAATTTGTTACGCTTCTAATCATAAGCCGCAGTTGAGATTTTTGCTCAACTGCGGCATTGAAATTACCAACGGGGAATTTTAGAAGAAGCCTAATTTATTTTTATCATAAGAAATTAACATGTTTTTAGTCTGGCGGTAATGTCCTAACATCATTTTATGGTTTTCTCTACCTACGCCAGATTGTTTATACCCTCCGAAGGGTGCTCCTGCTGGATAGGAATGGTATTGGTTTACCCAAACACGTCCGGCCTGAATGGCTCGTGGAACCTGATAAAGTTCATGTGCATCTCTGGTCCAAACGCCTGCACCCAAGCCATAAAGCGTATCATTAGCAATTTCAATCGCTTCTTCTACTGTTTTAAAGGTAGTAACGGCTAACACTGGTCCGAAAATTTCTTCCTGGAAAATTCTCATTTTGTTATGACCTTTGAAGATGGTTGGTTTGATGTAATAGCCGGTTTCTAATTCGCCTTCCAGCTTATTTACTTCACCGCCAGTTAATACTTCTGCACCTTCCTCTTTTCCTAATTTAATATACTGAGCAATTTTTTCGTATTGAATTTTTGATGCCTGTGCACCCATCATTACGGTTGGATCTAGTGGACTACCAATTTTAATAGCCTCAGTTCTTTCAATTACCTTTGCAATAAATTTTTCGTAAATGTCTTCCTGTATCAACAATCGAGATGGGCAGGTACAAATTTCGCCCTGGTTTAAGGCAAACATTACAGCACCCTCTACTGCTTTATCTAAGAAAGCATCATCCTCATCCATTACTGAACTAAAGAATACATTAGGCGATTTTCCGCCCAATTCTAAGGTTACAGGAATAATATTTTCAGTGGCATATTGCATCACTAACCGGCCGGTAGGGGTAGAACCTGTAAATGCAGCTTTGGATATTTTTGGGTTGGTAACCAAAGCACGACCTAGTTCTGCACCAAAGCCATTCACTACATTGATTACACCCGGAGGCAATAAATCTCCAATTAATTCCATTAAAACCATAATAGAAATTGGCGTACTTTCTGCAGGTTTTAGTACCACACAGTTACCTGCAGCTAAGGCAGGAGCCAGCTTCCAGATTCCCATTAAAAGCGGAAAATTCCATGGAATGATTTGAGCCACCACACCAATAGGCTCGTGTACAATTAGTGAAACGGTATTAGCATCCAATTCTGAAAGAGATCCTTCTTCAGCTCGGATTACTCCTGCAAAATACCTAAAGTGATCAATGCCCAGCGGCAAATCTGCAGCTAAGGTTTCTCTCACTGCTTTTCCATTATCAATGGTTTCTACAGTTGCCAGGTATTCTAAATTATCTTCCATGCGTTGCGCAATCTTATTTAAGATAATGCTGCGTTCTGTTGATGAGGTTTTACTCCAGCTTTTGAAGGCTTCATTTGCGGCATCAACTGCGAGTTCTAAATCCTCTTTTGTGGAGTGCGCTGCTTTGGTGAAAACTTTTCCATCGATAGGGGAGATATTATCAAAGTAAGCGCCTTTTACAGGTGGAACAAATTTACCTCCTATATAGTTGTCATAATGCGACTTAAATGATGGTCTTTCTATTAAATTTGCCATAATTATATTTTTTAAGGTTGAAAAATATCATCGATATTTTAAGAGATTTTTCATTCTGATAAAATTATCTATCATACCTTTCGTGACTAAAAGATTTGGTTATAGCAAACGTAATGGCAAATCTGCTTTTAGAGGTAGTATTATTGCATCAAGTAATAGCATTATTGTTGCAGTATACATAACCTTTGTGAAATACTTTATCTATATATTTGAATAATCAGCTATACGCTCTAACCAAAATCTTCATCGGTATGCCACATGTATTAGATCAGGTCAGTTTAAGTAAAACTGAAAAATTGCAAACATTAGTTGAAAACAGAACTTCATATACTTTATCACATTGCGAATTAAGCGTATTTGAAACCTATGCAGAATCTTATCTGGTACCGCTAACTTTTAATGATTTCGTGATTACCAGTATGCTTCGGGGTAAAAAGGTAATGCATCTTTTTGATAAGCAAGGATTTGATTATTTTCCGGGGCAAACGGTTATTGTTCCGCCTTCAGTAACCATGAAAATTGATTTTCCTGAAGCAAGCCCACTCAGCCCAACGCAATGTATAGCACTGGCCGTTGATCAGGATCAGATAAAAAAAACAATAGCTTACCTGAATGAATTTTTTCCTAAAGAGGGAAGCAATGAAAAGTGGTTGTTAAATTACGATGAATATCATTTTTACAACAATCAAGAAATTGCCTATCTCATTAATAAAGTGATCAGAATTTGTTCAGAAGGTGCAAAAGAGAAAGATGTACTGGCAGATTTAACTTTGAAAGAACTCCTGGTTAGGATTATGCAAACGCAAAACCTTAAAGCTATTGGTGAGGAGACCTATAATTTAAATCAAAATCCATTGGCTTTTGTAATGAACTATATTAAATCAAATTTAAGCGAGAAAATTAGTATCAAGAGTTTAAGTGATAAAGCTTGTATGAGCAAAGCAAGTTTTTACAGGTTGTTTAAACGAGAGTTAGGCATTAGTCCGAATGATTTTATATTAACCGAAAAAATAAATAGAGCGAAGGTTCTATTGGCTCAATCTGGTGCTAAAGTAGCTTCAATTAGTTATGAATTAGGATTTAATGATGCCAATTACTTTATTAGAACTTTTAAGAAGGTTGTTGGGATTACACCTGGTACTTATCAATTACAAATTGCAAAACAGCTCATTCATTAATTTTCAAGATATTTTTTGGAATAAATGATACCCATCAAATCATATCGTTTAAATTGAGTTCTTAACCTTTTTTGGAAATCGGGATAATTTCTCTTTTCTTTAGGGCTCCATAAAACTTCGCTCAAGGCATCCAATCGTGGAAAGAGCTGGTATTGAACTTTTGCCGGATTAGTAATATACTCACTCCACAAACAACCTTGTCCGCCCCAAATATATTTAGCCTGTTCATCATTTAATTCAGCAGGTACTGGTTCGTAATTGTAAACATTAATAAGCAAAGAAGCTTTACCTGCCGTTAAACTATCTTCTTTAATAAATTGTGCATGGTTAAAGTAAACCTTATCTTCTGGAGTCATAATGGCTTTATGTCGTTGCTTAGCAGCTTCTGCACCTCCTTTTTCTCCCTGCCAGCTCATTACTATTGCATTTGGAGCCAAACCACCTTGTAAAATCTCATTCCAGCCTACAATAGTTTTACCTTTACTATTTACAAATTTTTCTATTCTTCTAATGAAATAACTTTGTAACTCACTTTCCGTTTTTAAACCGTTTGTTTTCATAATCTGTTGAGAAACGGCAGATTGTTTCCACCAAACTTTTGATGCTTCATCACCACCAATGTGAATATAAGGTGAGGGAAATAAAGCCATTACCTCTGTTAAAACATTTTCGAGAAACTTAAAAGTGCTGTCAGATGCTTGAAGAACATTATTATACTTATTCATCATACCCCAGGTTTGGGCAACTTCATATTGCTTATTTGGTTCAGTACCAAGTTCCGGGTAAGCTGCAAGTAAGGCCATACTGTGGGCAGGCATTTCTATTTCAGGAATAATGGTGATGTAACGTTTAGCGGCATAATCAACTACCTCTTTAATTTGTTCCTGTGTGTAAAAACCACCATGGCGAATCCTGTCAGTTTTAATTACAGCATCCCTGGGCGTAATTTTTACATCAGCTGGCAATACCTGATATTTAATATTTTCATTTCCTTTTCCAGGCCATAAACCAATTATACTGCCATCTCTACAGGCACCTATCTCAGTCAATTTTGGATATTTTTTAATTTCGATTCTCCAGCCATGATCATCAGTTAAATGCCAGTGGAAATAATTCATTTTATGATAGGCTAAATAATCAATGTATTGTTTTACGAAAGACACGTCAAAGAAATGGCGACTTACATCCAAGTGCATTCCACGGTAATCAAAACGAGGATAATCGACAATTGAAACCGAAGGGATTTGAACAGGAAAAGCTTTATGAGAATAAGGTAGCAGCTGAATTAAAGTTTGAATGCCGTAGAAAATTCCTTTTGGAGATGAAGCACTGATTTGGATTTGTTTATCATCTGAAAAAAGCTCATACCGATCTGGATTTACGGTTTTGATTGCGTTTATTTCCAGTTTGATGATGTTGCCTTTTTTATTAAAAGTACTATCTCTATTGATAATGATTCCGTAATATTTCGAAAGATAATCTTTAAAAAATGCAACGCTGCTATTTAAGGAATCTGGTGCAACAATCAATGTATTTTGATTGATGGTAAATGGCGCATTCTCTGGCTTTATATCAAGTTTAACAGGTAGCGGGATGATGTTTACTTGCTGAGCAGAAATTTTCAAACCAAAAGCAATTAATAAAAACAGGAGTATAATTTTCTTCATCATAAGTTGTTTTCCTTTTCAAAAGTAGTAATTATAGGCTGTTGAAAGGAAAAGGTTTGGAAAGGCGAATTACTTTGTTACATAAACCCGATAGGATGGATGCCGTTTTTCATGGCAGGGGGTATAGCGGGACTATTGTGCCCAATAAGCTATTGCTTTCGTTTTCTTATTATGATTGACCATATAAGGCGTTTAATAAAATATAAGCTCAGGTTGTAAATTTCATCTTTGATAAAAGGAAAAGCGAAAAAGATTGCTTCGGCTTGCTCAATCCCAGCTTCGCATCCGATAGCTATCGGATGACGATTCATGGAGGAGATTCGTGCACTCCGTGTTTCCGTGGCAAAAATAGCCACAAAAAAATCCCGATAACTTTCGCTATCGGGATTAAATTTATCAGTTAAAAAGAACTAGCCTTTTTTAGCTTTGCTTTCTTCGCCTTCTAATTGCGATTTCAATTGAGCCAATACGTCTAAATCTCCTAAAGTAGATTTCTCTACAGAATCTTTAACTTTTTTAACTGCAGTTACAGCAGCTTTAGCTTCTTTCTTTTTAGCATTTCTTTCTTCTGCTACAGCTTCAGCTTTAACTTCTTCCCAAATACGAGCGTGAGAAACAACGATGCGTTTAGCTTCTTTGTTAAACTCGATAATTTTGAAATCGTTAGTTTCTTCCGCTTTAACTGAAGTACCATCTTCTTTAACCATGTGTTTAGTTGGTACGAAACCTTCTACACCATATGGTAAAGCAATAACAGCACCTTTATCAGTTACTTTAACAACAGTACCTTGGTGAACCGAATCTAAAGTAAAGATCGTTTCGAAAGTATCCCAAGGGTTTTCTTCCAATTGTTTGTGACCTAAGCTTAATTTACGGTTATCAACGTCTAATTCTAAAACAACTACGTCTAATACATCACCAACTTTAGTGAATTCATTAGGGTGGTTTACTTTTTTAGACCAAGATAAATCAGAGATGTGGATTAAACCATCAATACCTTCTTCGATTTCAACAAAAACACCGAAGTTAGTCATGTTTTTAACAGTAGCCTGGTGCTTGCTTCCAACTGGGAATTTAGCAGCTACTTCTTGCCATGGATCGTTAGATAATTGTTTAATACCTAAACTCATTTTGCGTTCATCTCTGTCTAAAGTTAAAACTTCAGCTTCGATCTCATCACCAACTTTTAAGAATTCTTGTGGGTTTCTCAAGTTTTGTGACCAGCTCATTTCAGAAACGTGGATTAAACCTTCAACACCTGGGATGATTTCTAAGAAAGCACCGTAATCTGCAACAGTTACGATTTTTCCTTTTACTTTAGAACCAACAGCTAAGTTAGCATCTAAATTCTCCCAAGGGTGTGGAGTTAATTGTTTTAAGCCTAAAGCGATACGTTTTTTCTCATCATCAAAATCTAAAACAACAACGTTGATTTTTTCATCTAATGATAATACTTCTTTTGGATGCTCTATGCGGCCCCAAGAAATATCAGTAATGTGAAGTAAACCATCAACACCACCTAAATCGATGAACACACCGAAATCAGTAATAT
>Ga0308159_1000848_pt1 | contig 54850 bp, 48 predicted proteins | sample PhyCR1_FD_201040 | JGI IMG/M metagenome (GOLD analysis project Ga0308159, IMG submission 201040) | Phyllosphere microbial communities from UC Gill Tract Community Farm, Albany, California, United States - DLSLC.R1 | ecosystem: Host-associated > Plants > Phyllosphere > Unclassified | place: USA...
TGCACATCGGAACGGGCGGCGACGAGTTCCACGCCCCGGCACGAGCCCTCTACGAATCCCTCGGCTTCATCCCGTACCCGACCGTCGACTACGCCCGGACGCTCTGATCGGAGCCGGGAGGGCTACCGAGCGCAGCCCTCCCGGCCTGATGAACTGCACCTGACGGCGTCTCGATAGCCGATCGGCTATCGAGACAGCTTCGTAGAGGGGTGGCGCGGCGAAATTAGGCTGGCGAGATGAGTTTTACTGCGCTGCACCGAACGACGGGTGCTGCCCCTGGGCCCATCACTGACGAGCTGCTGAACGATGCCGTCGCCGCGGGTGTTCGTGAGACACGGGATCTTGACTGGAAGTCAGAGCTACCGCCGCGTAAGAACATCACACAGACAGACTTCCCGAAGGACGTCGCTGCGATGGCCAACAGCGGCGGTGGCGTGATCGTGTACGGGGTGCGCGAGGCGCAGAAGGCCGCAACAGAGCGCGTGCACATCGTCGAGTTTGATGAGGGGTACGAGCGGGCCCTGCGCAGTGCGGCGGTAACGGCGATTTCCCCACCGGTATTCGCGTTGGGTGTGCACGTCCTTGTTGGCGACGGCGCACTGGCGGTGGTCGTTGAGGTGCCGGCGAGCGTCGACGGGCCGCATTTGATCTACCGCAACGACTACTTCGGTGCGCCTGTGCGGAACGACGCCGATACGGTCTGGATGAAGGAGCGCGAGGTCGCGAACGCCTATCGTGCTCGCTTTGATGAGCAGCGGCACGCTCGAGAAGCCCTGACGAACCTGTATGCACAGGTGAGCGCTGGGCGGGCGGTGGTTCCCCATGCATGGCTCTATGCGGTGGCGTCGCCACGTGTTCCGAGCGTGGCCTCCGGGACGGACCGCGATGACGCGCGCGACATCTTCGAGGAGGCATTCACCCTCGCGCAGGGCTGGACTACCGGGATCGGCGTACGCCCCCTGACGGCCGTTGAGCGGTACAACCCTCGACCGGGCCTGCGCAGCTGGGTAGCGCCGAACCGCAGCCAGGGCGCGCAAGCATGGAATGAAGCCTGGGCGAGTGTCTATCGGTCTGGCGCTGCTGGGTTGGCGTGCGCGGTCGGTGGGCACCGAAAGTCCATCGACGGCTACTTCGAGCCGACGCAGGTTGAATCAACCGCGATCGAGAATGCAGTGGCTGACCTCCTCGCGCTTGTTCGTGTGCTCGCCCAGCGTGGGAGCGGGTCCGAGTACGACGTGATGGTCGGTATTGAGTGGGCCGGTCCCGGTCCTCTGGAGATCCTGACCAGGGACGGCTTCGGGCAGACGTATGACGGTGTTTCGACTCCAGTGCATCGCTACGTGCCCGTGGAGGTCACCATCGGCGCGGGCGCGGACGAGGACGCGTTTCGGAGCCAGATGCGTGACCTAGCGCTGGACTGCATCAACCAGGGTGGGGTGTCGTACTTGCACGCGATCTTGGGGGAATGAGACGAGGTACCGGGCGTCTGTCCGCCAACGGTGTCTCGGTAGCCGATCAGCTACCGGGCGGAGCCAGGTTCATCTGGTGGTGAAATCCGCCGGATGCTGAGTGTGATCGCGAGGCAGACACCTACAGCGGCTGCGCCAACCGCACCAGTGATACCGAGCGGGCTTCCGAGCAGCAGCCCCGCTGTTCCCGTGCCCATGGCCGCGCCCGCAACCGCGGCAGCGACCACAGCGCCGTACGCGCCGGCGATGAGCGCTGGCGGAAGCAGGTCATCGAGCATCGATGACAGGACGATCGTGACCGGGCTCGAGAGCGCCCCGATGACGAACACTCCACCCGCTATCGCCGGGAGCGCGCCGAGGAGCATCGAGAGTGACAGGTAGCCGACCAAGATCAGAGACAACGCGACGACGAGATGCCGTCGTTCTGACCCCGGCAGGCGCATCGCACCGAATACCAGCGCTCCAACCGCTTCCCCGACTGCCAGGCACGCCAAGATCAAGCCGGCGCTGCTGCGAGCTCCCGATGCAGCAGCCGCAGCCGGAACGACAGCGGTCAGTGCCCCTGTCCCCACGCTCACCAGGGCTCCGATGACCACGAGACGAAGCACCTTTGGGACTCCGGCCCGGGTCGCCGTGCTTGCAGGCCGCTTCGGCGTGGCGCCCGCGATCGTGCCGCGCGAAGCGGTGAACGAAAGGGTTGCACCTGCCGCGAGCACTGCGACCACCGACACGCTGTACGGACGAAGCGCCGATGCCATGGCCATCGCGGCGAGGACCGGACCGGCCGCTAATCCGGCCTGGAACGCAACCGAGAGCAGCGCGTAAGCGCTCGTCCTCACGGTTTGGGTGGTGAACCGTTGAGGAACCCAGGCGCGGAAGGCAGCCGTGATGGCCGGGAACGCAGCACCGGCACAGAAGAGCACTACCGCCTGCGATGCCGCCGCGCCTGTCATGGCTGCCGCACCCACAAGGAGCGCGCAGCAGGCGCATCCGCTGGCACCGAGTACCGCCCGAACGGGGAACCGCGCGAGGAGTGCACCTTGGGCTGGAACACCGAGCGCGTTACCGATCCCGAACGCTCCCGCGGCGACTGCGGCGGTCGCGAGTGACCCCGCTGGAGAAGCGAGGATCAGAACCAGAGGCACCATCCCGAGTGCGATCGCGGAGAGCATGACCGCGATCAGTCCGGTGACGAACGCCCGGTCGGTAACGACGATGCGGTACGAACCATTCACGACGGCTCCAAGAAAGGAGCCCACCCACCCGGGAGACACACTCCCTATCGAGCCGGCACCCCGCCGCCCATCGCCATCGTAGGCACCAGGTGGCCCACTTGTCGACGCCCGTTCAACTATCGGCTACCGAGACGGGGTTGCGTCGGGGCTGAAGCGAGCGCGAATAGCGGCGATCGCGTCTGGCCGCACGCCCGCACGGTCCAACCATTCAGCGTCGACGACGTCAATGGCTGCGGCGATCGCGGCGTACGCAGTGATGCCGTGGTCGCGGAGCGCGTTCTCGAGCATCTGAACCGAGCGCGGGTCCTGCGCTTCAAGATTCCGAGAGCTCAGGAGGTAATCCTCAGCGATCGCCTCTGGCCGGACGCCGCCGAGAGTGAGGAGGAGTAGGGCGACGATGCCCGTCCGATCATGCCCCCGACCGCAGTGGAATAGCACGGGGCCATCGGCCAGCGCCAGGGCGTTGATCGCGTCGCCGTACAGGCGCGGCCACCGCTGAAGAGCGTCCGCGAAGTACAAGGGCGTGCCCCAGAGCCCGGTCCGCGCCCACTTCCCCATGAACTCCTGATCCGTGGCGTCCTCCACCGGCAGACGGAGAACCTCGACGGCAAGGTCGTGAGGTAGTTCGATCGGCCGATTCGATCGCAGCGCAGCTTCGCCGTCGAGGCCTGCGGTTTCGAGTGAAGCGATGGTGTGGATGCCGTAGTCGGCGAGCTGCCCCCAGCCTTCAGGCGTCAGGTGCAGCGGATGGTCCGACCGTGCGTAAACGCCATGTGAGGTTCTACCGCCTGCCTGTAGGGCCAGGCCTCCGAGGTCCCGAGCGTTGTGTAGCCCATCCCACTGCAACCGCATGCGCACTCCTTGTGATTTCTCAATGACTAGTCGTTGACGATACTCAACGAGTGGCGACAGGGGAAGTAGTGTGGCGTCGTGTCCGAGCGTCGTCCCGCAACTCACCTGGAAGCCAAGGCTCTCTCGCATCCCCTTCGGGTGCGTCTTCTCACGCTGCTCACTGGCCAAGCTGCAGGGATCAGTGAGCTGGCGCGTCGTACTGGCATGAACCCCGGCACGGTGCTGCATCATCTCCGAGTGCTGGTCGACGCAGGGCTGGTCGAGGCCGGCCTCGCGCGCCCCGGCCTGCGAAATTCTCGTGAGGTGCCGTATCGCGCGACGGGGCGGACGGTCGAGATCAGCTTCCGGGAGGAGTCCGACTCTGGTGCGTCCGTGAGCGAAGCGATCCTGGAGGGCGGGCTGGCCTCGTACTACGCGGCCCCGGTTGCCGATCGGTTCGGGGAGTCGGTTGCGACGATGCGGCTGTCCGCTGCTCGGCAGGAGCAGTTCCAACGAGAGCTTCGGGACTTGGTTAGTCGATTCAACGATGAGGAAGGCGCCACCGTCGAGCTGCTCGTAGCCTTCCACCGCGCCGGCGGCGAAGCCGTGACCAACTAGCTTCTCTCGCCGATTGCGAACGTCCGGTGGCCGATCGTCATCCAGAACACGCTCAGGGCCATCAGCCCCGTCCGGTGGCCGATCCGCTACCGGGACGTGATCACGACACAGAGCGGGGTCAGAAGTACGACACAGAGCGAAGCCGCTCACATCAACACCGGCCCCGAGCCGGTCGACGGGCTCTCCCTCACCCATCTGGGCAACGGCTACTGCCCGCCGCTCGCGGTGCGCCGCCTCGACCCGGGCAGGTCGTTGTCGCTGGCGGTGTTCGGCGCCGACCCCGAGGACACGGGTGTCGTCATCGTGCGGTGGCGTCGGCCCGACCGGTCCGAGTACCTCTGGCGGATGTCACTCGTCGGGCCGGGGCTCCAGCCGTGACCCTGCGCCGACCTGCGCCACGGAGCAACCGGAGTGACGACCGGCCGTCAGCGCCCGTCGCGTTCGGCCGCGACGGTCCGCCACCGCTCGAGCAGCCACTCCACTGCCTCGTGGAACCGCTCGGTGGCGGCACCCGGGGTCGTGTCGCCGAAGTACCGTGCGACCCAGTGCTGCAGGCGTGCAAGCTCCTCGGCGTCGCTCGCGGCCGCGTCGACCCGGGCGAGCACCGACGGGGCGTCCGCCGCGGTCAGCCAGTTCGCGTCGCTCAGGTAGCCCCGCTCGTCGACGTCGGCCTCGGGCGAGACCGGCCGCGTGACGATGAGCGGCTTGCCGACCGCCAGCCGGTCGTAGATCATCGCGCTGATGTCCGTGATCGCGACGTCGGCGTCCGCCAGCTGCCAGCCGAGGTCACCGCCGTCGTCGTACAGGTGGTGCGCGGCGGGATCGGCGGCGTTGGCCGCGCTGATCGCCGCCACGATGCGCTCGTGCGCCGCGCGGTACGCCGGGTCGAGCACACCACTGCGCGGGTGCGGGCGGTAGACCAGCCGGTGGCGGGGCGACGCCAGCACCTGCTCGGCGATGACCGTGCCGTGCGACGCGATCGACCCGTACGCTGCGGCACCGCGGTCGCCCTCCCACGTCGGGGCGTAGAGCACGACGGTCCGGTCGTCGTCCGGGTACGGGGCCGCTCCGGCGAAGTGGTCGGCCTGCGGGCGTCCGATCGCGATGGTCCGGGCGTCCAGGTCGTAGTCCCACAGCGCCTCGGCCAGACGATCGCGTGCTGCATCCCCCGCGATCAGGGCGTAGTCGTACGCCTTGAACTGGTTCGTGGTCATGTACATCTTGTCACTCTCGCCGTGGTTGACGAAGACGTGCCACATCCGCCCGTACCGCATCATCTGGAAGTTGCGGGCGTTCTGGTTGACGTACAGCACCACCTTCGGCACCTGGGTGTCGACGAAGTGCTCGAGGTCGACCACCTGCCGGGCGTAGACCGCGGGCACGGGCGACTCGTCGAGCAGGGTCAGCATGGTGCCCGGACTCCGCGAGACGATCGCCACCGGGTGCGTCTTCGCGAGTTCGGCCAGCGGCGCGTACCACTGGCGCACCTGGTACATGTTGACCGGACCGTCGGCGAAGTACACGGCGATCTCGACCGAACCGGGCGTCGGCTTCGGCGCGGACGGCAGTCGCTGTGCGAGCTGGCGCCGGCTCCGGCGCGACGTCAGGAGTCGCTCGACGAGCCGCAGGGCGGTCCGCAGGTCGCTGATGATCGAAATGGTCGTTCTCCGGGTCTGCTCGGGCGGTACGGGACGGGCGGGTCAGACGACCGGCGGCCGCCCCGCGATGGTCATGCGTGCGACTGTGAGCCAGCCCATCGGGCGGACCGGACCGCAGTCGGTCGTCCATCCTTCACGGATCCCCCCGAACCAGGTGGCCAGTCGGCGGGGGTGACGCCACCAGCGCGCGATCTGGATCGCGGCCCACGATCCGACGTACAGCGGTCGCAGCACCGCGGGCAGGTTGCGCCGAGCGAGCCACACCCGGTTCCGGGCGTTCAACCGGTAGTACTCGGTGTGCCGCGCCGGGTCGATCGCGGGGTGGTGCGCGACGAGGTCCCCGGCGTACCAGGTCCGACGGCCGGCGTCCCACACGCGCCAGGCGAGTTCGATGCCCTCGTGGGCGTAGAAGTACTCGTCACCCCAGCCGCCGACAGCCCGGTACACGTCCATCGGCAGCACGACGGCGCCTTCCCAGACCGAGAAGACCGGCGACGAGTGGTCCGGCTCGCCCTTGCGGATCCGCGGCACCCACCGGCGGGGGTTCGCGGCGCCCGTGGGGTCGACGACCCGCGGCTGCACGAGGCCGAGCGACGGATCGTGCTCGAACACCGCGATCGCGTCGCGCAGGAACGTCGGCGACGGCACCGACGCATCGTCGTCGAGGAAGAACACGTAGTCGCCGTCGACGACCTCGGCCCCGGCGTTGCGCCCGGCCGGGATCCCGACGTTCTCGGGCAGGGCCAGCGCCCGAACGCCGTCCGGCAGTCCGGTCGGCGCCCAGCCGTTGCCGACGCAGACGACGTCGAGCTCGACGTCCTGCTGCGCGAGCACGCTGTCCAGCCCGCGGCGCAGGTCGTCCGGCCGGGTGCCCTGCGACAGGCTCACGACGGCGACGCGCGGTCGTCCGCGGTGCACCACCGCGTGGCGGCGCAGCGTTCCGGGCACAGTCGTGTCCTCGGTCACGCCTTGACCCGCTTCGAGGCGATGATCGCCAGGAAGTGCCCGACCGTCGCGAGCACGGCGAGCGGCAACAGCGCACCGACCAGGATCCGGCTGGCGAGCGGGTCGCCGATCACCAGGGCGAGCAGGGCGAAGACGAACGCGAGCATGCTCAGCTCGACCGAGTGGTACAGGCGGTGGAACGGCAGGAACTTCGCCAGACGGCGGAGCGATGCGAGCTTCCGACCCGACGGCGCGGTGGAGGCGTCCCGTCGGTCGACGAGCTTGTCGAGCCCGGCGTTCGCGCGGGCCACGTGCACCATGTCGTTGAGGGCCTTGTTCAGCACGATGACCAGTCCCAGTGCGCAGCCGATCGTGGTCCACATCCAGTCGGCGTCGTGGATCGGCCAGGTGGCTGCCCGGATGCCGAGCGCGACCGGGATCAGGCCCTCGGTCGTGTAGTGCCCCACCTTGTCGAGGAACACCCCGGCGGGCGACTTGGTACCGCGCCACCGGGCGACCTCGCCGTCCGAGCAGTCGACGAGCATCTGCAACTGGCCGAGCACGAGCGCCAGCGCAGCGCCCCAGATGCCCGGGATGAGCAGGGCGGCGGCGACGCTCCAGCCCACCAGGATCATCAGGCCGGTGACCTGGTTCGCGCTGACACGGGTCTTCAGGAGCACCCAGGTCAGGTACGGCGAGACGTCGCGCAGGTACAGCGAGGCCGTCCAGTGCTCGGCGTTGGCGCGGGCACGGACCTCGTCCGGCTGGGCGACGGCCCGGAGCTCGGCGATCGAGGTCGGCCGTGCGGATCCGCGGCCGGTCGTGGGCTGCTCGGTCATTCGGTCACCGTCCCGTGTGGGTGGTCAGCTCGGACGTGCGGGTCAGGAACCCGATGATGAACCCGAGCCCCCAGCCCACGTGGATGCAGGGCAGCACGACGAGCAGCCAGAGGAGCGTCGGCAGCCCGGAGCGACGCGCCACGGCGATCGACCCCAGGACGACGAAGAGCAGGTAGACGACGGGCACCACGAACCCGAGCACCGCCCAGGCGAGCGCCGTGCCGAGAACGGCGCCGACGATGCCGACGAGCCCGGCGACGATGCCCAGCGCCATCGCCGCCACCATGGCCGGCGGCACGAAGTAGCGCAGGCCGTTGTTCGCCGGGAACCGACGGGCGAGCTCGCCGCGCCAGAGCCCGGTGGCGACGAACTGGCGCACCAGGCGCTTCAGGCTCGGCCGCGGGCGGTACGTGACGACGAGTTCGGGCGTGAACCAGACGGTCCCACCGGTCTGGCGCAGCCGCCGGTTGAGTTCCCAGTCCTGCCCGCGCTTGATGCCCTCGTCGAAGAGTCCGACGTCGAACAGCCGCTCGCGTCGGAACACGCCGAGGTAGGCGGTCTCGGCCGGGCCCGCGGTGCCGCCGACGTGGTGCGGCGTGCCACCGAGCCCGACACGGCTGCCGTACGCCAGGGCGACGGCCCGCTCGAAGGGGGTGCGGCCCTCGGCGCGCATGATGCCGCCGACGTTGTCCGCACCGGACTCGAGGAGCGTGTGCACCGCGATGCGCGTGTAGTCGGTCGGCAGGACCGAGTGCGCGTCGACCCGGATGACGACGGGGTGCACGGACGCACGGATCGCGACGTTCAGCCCGGCGGGCGTCGACCCGACGGGGTTGTCGATCGCGCGGATCCGGGGGTCGGCAGCGCTCATCTCGGCGACGAGCTCGTTCGTGCCGTCGATCGACGGCCCGAGCGCGAGGATGACCTCGAACGGGCCCGTGTAGTCCTGGTCGAGCAGGCTGCCGACGGCGGCCCGGACCTCGGTGACCTCGTTGAGCACGGGCATCACGTACGAGACGCCCGGCAGGGGCTGTCCGTCTGACTGCATGCGTACCTCGGGGTGCTGGCTGGCGGCACGGGACGCACCGGGGCGGTGCCGCCCCGCAGAGCGACCATGAGCCTATCAAGAGGCCGAACCGCCCACCTGCGTCCGTCACGGGACGCGCCCCGTGACGGGCTGGAGGCCCGGCGCACGTCGTGCCCCGGGCCTCCTGTCCGTCGTGTGGTGGCGTCAGCCCTTGCTGTCGAACGTTCCCAGCTTCACGTCGGCCTGGCGGGTCTGGCCGTCGCGGACGTAGCTGATCGTCGTCGAGGCGCCGCCCGCGAAGAAGCGCACCTGCGCGGTCAGGTCGGTGGCGTCGGAGACCGACGCCGAACCGATCTTCGTGACGACGTCGCCCTTCTGCAGACCGGCCTTCGCCGCGGCACCGCCGTTGGACACCGACTTGATGAGGGCGCCGACCTGGGTGGCGCTGGCGTCCTCGGTGGCGTCGCCGACCGTTGCGCCGAGGAGCCCGTGGGTCGCCGACCCGTTGTCCTTGATCTCGTTCGCGACCCGCTTGACCAGGTTGGCCGGGATCGAGAAGCCGACGCCGATGCTGCCGGCGGCCGACTCCGACGACGACGAGCTGCCCGCCGAGGCGATGGCCACGTTGATGCCGATCAGCCGGCCCTTCGAGTCGAGCAGCGCACCGCCGGAGTTGCCCGGGTTGATCGATGCGTCGGTCTGGATGACCGGGAGCGAGACGGTGGTGTTCGCGGACGAGCTGCTGCCGTTGTCCCCGTTGCCCCAGAAGTCGAAGGGACCCGAGCCGCCGTTGCCGCCCTCGTTCGAGTCGCCGCCCTCGCTGGGGGCGCTCGAGGTGACCTGGATGCTGCGGTTCAGCGTCGAGACGATGCCGTCGGTGACGGTGTTCGACAGGCCCAGGGGCGCGCCGATCGCGACCGCGGTGTCGCCCACGTTGAGCTTGGACGAGTCCGCGAACTCCATCGGCTTGAGGTCGGTCGCGTCGATCTTGATGACCGCGAGGTCGACCGTCGGGTCGGTGCCGATGAGCTTGCCCGCGTAGATCTTGCCGTTCGAGGTCGTGACGGTGATCCGGCCGTTCGAGCTGTCGCCGTCGAGGGTGACCACGTGGGTGTTCGTGACGATGTAGCCGTCCTTGCTCATCACCACGCCGGAACCGGTGCCGGCCTCGTTGCTCGCGGACACGTTGATGGTGACGACGGACGGGGTCGCCTGTGCCGCGACGGCCGTGACCACGGTGGCGGAGTCGTAGTCGTTGACGGTCAGGTTGCCGCCCTGCGACGAACCGGAGGACACCACGCTGCCGCCGTCGTTGCCCGAGGAGACGGCCCAACCGGCACCGCCGCCGACCAGACCACCGGCGATGACCGCGGCGATGACCGGCAGGAGCAGCTTGTTGCGGCCCGAGCGGTCCTTGGTCGTCGTGGTCGCCGCGGCGCCCGAGGCGTCGTCGCTGAAGTAGTGACCGTTGCGCTGGTTCGCGCCGTCGACGTCACCGAAGCCGCTCGTGGCCGACTGCGGAGCCTGCGCGGACGCGTTCGCGTACTCGGAGGACGAGCTCGGAGCGGTCGAGGACGTCGGCTGGGCGTACTCGCCGTAGCGGGGGCGTTCGCCGCCCGGCTGGCCGTACTGGGACTGCTGGCCGTAGGGGTTCTGGGGCTGCTGACCGTACTGGGACTGCTGGCCGTACGGGTTCTGGGGCTGCTGGCCGTACTGGCTCTGCTGCCCGTACGGGTTCTGGGCCTGCGGCGTCTGCTGCCCGTACTGCGACTGCTGGCCGTACGGGTTCTGGCTCTGCGGGGGCTGCTGTCCGTACGGGTTCTGGCTCTGCTGGGACTGCTGGCCGTACGGCGACGTCTGCTGGCCGTAGCCGCCCTGCTGCGCACCCGAGGAGTCGCCGGAGACGGCGGGGTACGGCGCGGTGTAGCGGTCGGTCGGGTGGTCCGTCGACGACGGGATCACGTCCGTGTGGTCCGGGGTCGTCTCGTCGTTCTGGTTCTGGTCCTGGTTCGGGCGGCGGGTCTCGTCCGGCTGGTCGGAGTCGTTCGGCATCGACGTGTTCCCTCTCGTGGCCGCTGCTGCGGCGTCCTCACTGGCGGCAGGCGGAGCCGCATCGTCCGGACGGCGGTCGTCGCCCTGCCCGTTGGGCGTGGTGTCGGTCATGCTGGACGTGCTCCTTTCAAGCTCGTGCAGTCTGTCGCAAGCACCTGAGCGGTCCTTCTGGCGAGGCTGCGAGCCACCCCTGGCGATCTTATGCGTGCGCTGTACACGGTGCCCCGGTCCGCCGCGGGACGGACAGCTAGGTTGGGGTCCGTTCAGCGCGACACGTCGTCGCCCGCACGGGAGGGAACCACATGCGCCAGGCAGGACCGTGGCTGCGAGCCGCCGACGGAGCGATGCTGCTGGGACCGGACGGGGTCCCCGCACCGACGGTGTTCGCCGAGATGAGCGCCCTCGCCGCCAGCACCGGCGCGGTCAACCTGGGGCAGGGGTTCCCCGACGAGGACGGACCGGCCGAGGTGCTCGAGGCCGCGGTGCAGGCGATCCGGGACGGCGTGAACCAGTACCCGCCGGGCCGGGGCACCCCTGACCTGCGGGCGGCGATCGCCGAGCACCAGCAGCGGTGGTACGGGCTCGAGGTGGACCCCGACCGCGAGGTCCTCGTCACCGCCGGCGCCACCGAGGCGCTGGCCGCCACGGTCCTCGCGCTGGTCGAACCCGGTGACGAGGTGATCACCTTCGAGCCGTTCTACGACGCCTACGGCGCGCTCATCCGGCTGGCCGGCGGCGTGCACGTCACGGTCCCGCTCACCGCGCCCGACTTCCTGCCCGACGAGCGCACGCTCCGCGCGGCCTTCACCGACCGCACCCGCGCCGTGCTCGTGAACACCCCGCACAACCCGACCGGCCGGGTCCTGCCCATCGAGGTGCTGCAGACGATCGTCGACCTGGCCACCGAGCGCGACGCGGTGATCATCACGGACGAGGTCTACGAACACCTGACGTTCGACGTCCCGCACACGCCCATCGCGACCCTGCCCGGCGCTGCCGAGCGGACGGTGTCGGTCTCGAGCGCCGGCAAGACCTTCAACACGACCGGGTGGAAGGTCGGCTGGCTCACCGCTCCCCCGGCACTCGTCGACGCGATCACGACGGTGAAGCAGTACCTGACCTTCGTGAACGGCGCGCCCTTCCAACCGGCCGTTGCCGTGGGACTCCGTCTGCCCGACGCGGTCTTCACCGGCATCGCCGCCGACCTGCGCGCGAAGCACGAACTACTCGCCGACGGACTGACGGCGGCGGGGTTCGACGTGATGCGACCCGACGGCGGCTACTTCGTGCTCGCAGACGCCGCGCCGCTCGGGTACGACGACGCCCGTGCGTTCTGCCTCGAACTGCCCGCGTTGGCCGGTGTCGCGGGGGTGCCGGTCTCGGCGTTCGTCCGCCCGGACCGGGTCTCCGGCTACCGGTCCCTGGTGCGCTTCGCGTTCTGCAAGCGCCGGAGTGTCCTGGAGGACGCCGCCGCACGCCTGGCGACCCTCGGAGCGCGCCCCGGCGCCTGAGACGCGACCGCGTCGGGGACGCGACCGACGCGTCAGGGCTGCCCCGGGCCTCCAGGCAGGGGGCGCAGTGCGACGTCGTACCGCCGCAGCGACAGCGACGGGTTCACCCGCCGGACGGCGTCGGTGACGGTGGTGTCGATCGTGGCGGTGAGCGTGGTCGGCGTGGCGCCGGCCGAGGCGACCGCCACGCCCGACGGGTCGAGGACGACCGAGCCGCCGATCCCGATCGGCGGCGTCTGCCCGACCCCGACGACCCAGACGGTGTTCTCGATCGCGCGGGCGGTGAGGAGCGTGCGCCAGTGGTGCTCCTTGCCGGGGCCGCGCACCCACTCCGCCGGGAGGACGACGACGTCGGCCGCGCCGGTCTCGGGAGCGGCGAGCCGTCGCGTGACCTCGGGGAATCGCAGGTCGTAACAGGTCTCGAGCCCGACGCGGACTCCGCCGAGCTCGAAGACCGGCAGCTGCTCCGGGTCGCCGGACTCGATGCGGTCCGACTCCCGCGAGCCGAAGGCGTCGTAGAGGTGGACCTTCCGGTACGTCGCCGCCACGTCGCCCGACGGGAGCACTGCGACCAGGGTGTTCCGGAAGCGCTCCGGCGTGTCTGCCGACTCGGCGATACCGACGACCAGGGCGATGCCCGTCTCGCGGGCGATGTCGCGGAGGCCGGAGACGAACGGACCGTCCAGGGGCTGCGCCGCGGCGACGAACCGATCGTCGATGTCGGCGGTGAAGTAGGAGGTGTACTCCGGCGTGACGAGGAGGTCCGTGCCACGGGCCGCCGCGTCGACCGCGGCGGTGCGCACGGTGTCGAGGTTGGCGACGGGATCGTCCACGGGGGCGAACTGCGCCGCCGCGATCGTGAGGGTGGCCATGGGGCGAGCGTACCCGGGGGTCTGTGGCGGGCGGGCCTGCGGCTGGGCGTCCTGTGACGGGCGTCTGGCGGCCGGGCGTCTCGGCGCGTCGTCTCGCGGCGGGTCGTCTCGGCGCGTCGTCTCGCGGCGGGGACACGAAGAAGGCCCCGGTCCTGTTGGACCGGGGCCTTCATGTGACGCTTGGTTGCGGGGGCAGGATTTGAACCTACGACCTCTGGGTTATGAGCCCAGCGAGCTACCGAACTGCTCCACCCCGCGGCACGTTTAGAAGCCTACACGGGGCCGTGGCGGGACACAAATCGAGTGCCCCGCCACGGAGTGTCAGTTGCCGTTCTCAGCTGCCGTGGCGGCCTCGATCGCGTCCTGGAGGCGCTGGTCGGCTTCCGCCGCAGCGACCAGGTCGTTGTCGGCGTAGGCCTCCTGGCGGTCCTGCAGGGCAGCCTTGGCGTCAGCCAGGGCCTCCTGCAGGTCGTTGTCGGTCGAGCCGGAACCCGTCGAGCCGGTCGAGCCGGAGCCCGAGGAACCCGTGTCGGAACCGGACCCCGTGTCGGAGCCGGAACCGCTGTCGGAACCGGAACCGGAACCGCTGTCGCTGCCGCTTGCGCCGGAGTCGCCGGCCGCGGCACCGGAGTCGCCGCCGAACAGCGAGTTCAGCGCCTCGTCGAGGGTGTCCTCGAACGCGATCTTGTCGCCGAAGGCCACGAGGACCTTCTGCAGCAACGGGTACGAACCACTCGAGGTCGACTGCACGTAGACGGGCTGCACGTAGAGGAACCCACCGCCGACCGGGAGCGTGAGCAGGTTGCCCTGCTTCACGGTCGAGTTGCCCCGCTTCAGGATGTTGAGCTCTTGCGACACGGTCGAGTCACCGTTGAAGAGGCTCTGCACCTGCCCGGGGCCCGGGATGTTGTCGGTCTTCGGCATCGTCAACAGCGTGAGTTTGCCGTAGCCCGAAGCCTTCTCGCCCTTGCCCGCACCACCCGCGTCGGAGTTCACCGCCAGGTAGCCGGTCAGCACGTTGCGGTTGTTCGCCCCGGCCGACTGCTGCGGGATGTAGGTCGTGTACAGCGAGTACGCCGTCCCCTGCCCCGGCACCTTCATCGTCAGGTAGTACGGGTCCTGCAGGTTCGCCCTGTTGGCGGTCGTCGTCGTCTGCGCGCCGAGTGCGTTCGTCGACGTCGCCGCGGTGTCAGCGTCACTGTCCGACGTCGCCGTGCTGGTCGGTTCCTGCGGGGTGTTCCACGCGTCGTCGCCCGAGTAGAACGAGTTGGCGTTGGTCACGTGGTACGTACCGAGGATCGAGCGCTGCACCTTGAACAGGTCCGTCGGGTACCGCACGTGGTCGAGGAGCTCGGCGCTCATGCTCGACACCGGCTTCATCGACGTCGGGAAGATCTTCTGCCACGTCTTCAGGACCGGGTCCTTCGTGTCCCACGTGTACAGCGTCACCTTGCCCGTGTAGGCGTCGACGGTGGCCTTCACCGAGTTCCGGATGTAGTTCACCTGGTCGGTGCGGTACGTCGAGGACTCGGCGCCGGCGATGCTGTCCGACAGGCTCTGGCTCTGCGAGTACGGGTACGCGTCGCTCGTGGTGTAGCCGTCCACCACCCACTGGATGCGGTGGTCGACGATCGCCGGGTAGGCGTCGCTGTCGACGGTCAGGTACGGCGCCGCCTTCTGCACGCGGGTGATCGGGTCGCGGTCGTAGAGGATCTGCGAGTCCTTGTTCACCGCGTTCGAGAGCAGGATCTGCTCCGACTGGAACTTCGCGGCGTAGACGAGCCGGTTGAAGAAGTTGCCGAGGCTCGGACCGCCGTCGCCGGCGTAGGTGGTGGTCGCGTTGCCGCCGTTGTCGTCGTCCGAACCGGACGGGTAGTCGAGCTCCACGTCCTTCGTGCCCTTCGGCGCACCCACGATCGAGTAGGGCGGCGAGGTCTCACCGAAGTACACGCGCTGCTGGAAGTCACCCAGCGCACCGTTCGACGGGATGCCGGACTCCAGGAACACCGGCTTGCCGTCGCTCGCGCGCTGGTTGCCGTAGGCCGCGGTGACGCCGTAGCCGTGGGTGTAGACGAACGCCCGGTTGTACTGCGTGTTCGCGGCCGAGCTGAGCCCGGCGAGGTCGATGTCGCGGACCGCGATGACGGTGTCCTCGGTCTCGCCCTTGACGTCGTAGCGGTCGACGTCCAGCTCCTTCGGGAACTGGTAGTACTGCCGGTACTGCTGCAGCTGGCTGAACGTGTCGGAGACGATCTTCGGGTCGATGAGGCGGATGTTCGCCGTCGTCTGCGCGTCCTTCGCGAGCGCACCCGAGCTCGTCTCGGTCGTGGCGTCGTAGTTCTGTTCCTCGACGCCGGCGACACCGTAGGCGTCTCGCGTGGCCTTGATGTTCCGCTCGATGTAGGCGGACTCGAAGGTGCGCTCCGAGGGCTTCACCTGCAGACGCTGGACGACCCACGGGTAGATGCCGCCGACGACAATCGCGGCGACGAGCAGCAGGCCCGTGCCGACGATCGAGATGCGCCAGCGACCGATGACCGCCGTGACGATGAAGAGCAGCGCGACGATCGCCGCGATGCCCGCCATGATCTCCCGGCCGGGGATGACCGCGTTGACGTCGGTGTACTGGGCACCGGTGATGAGGGAGTTCGACTTCGTCAGGGCCGCGTACTGGTCGAGCCAGAGGCTGACGGCCTGCAGCGCAATGTAGAGCGCCGCCGTGACCGCGAGCTGGATGCGTGCGGCACGGGAGATCCGGACCTCGCGACCACCGAAGCGGAGCGCACCGTAGAGGTAGCTCGCGGCGAGCGCAGCGAGGCCGGCGATGAGGACGACGGCCGACGAGTAGGCCACGATCGAGCGCCAGAACGGCAGCTCGAACACGTAGAACCCGATGTCCAGTCCGAACTGCGGGTCGGTCTTGCCGAACGGCGTGCGGTTGAAGTACTCGAGGACCATGCTCCAGCGGCCCGCGGTCGAGAGCCCGGCGAAGATGCCGAGGACCACGGGGATGCCGATCATCACGGCGCGCCGCAGCGGCTCGATGACCTGCTGGTAGCGGTCGAGCTGCGAGTTGAGCTTCGCGTAGACCGGCCGGAACCGGAACGCGAGCGCGATGCTCACGAAGACCGGGACCGCCATGCCGAGGAAGCCCGCCAGGAACATCAGGGTCCCGGCGATCCACCGGGTGGTGAGGACCTGCTGGAACCCGAGCTGCGCGAACCACGCGTAGTCGGTGTACAGGCTGGCGAAGATGAAGAAGGCGATCACCAGTGCGGCCAGCACGATGATCGTGACCACGATGGGGACCCGCGGCGAACGCCGCCCCGAGGTGGACGAGGTTGTCGTCACTTGATGTGCTCCAGACGTGTCGGACCGGCGGGCCCGGCTCGCGGCGGGCCGTCAGTGACACTGATCCTATGGGACCGGACCGAGCGTGAACCTGTACGGGGGCTCAGGACCGGGTCAGGACCCGCAGCGGGCGAGCTTCGCGGTGCTCCCGCCGTCGGCGATCGTCTGCAGGTCGGTGACGGCCTGGTCGAGCGTGGAGACGCTGTAGACGTCCAGCCCGTCCGGCACGTGCCCGACGACCTCGTCGCAGTTGTCCGCGGGGGCGAGGAACACCGTGGCGCCCGCGTCCGCGGCACCGTAGAGCTTCTGCCGGATCCCGCCGATGGGCCCGACCTCGCCGTCTGCCGTGATCGTGCCGGTGCCCGCGACGTGCTTGCCGCCGTTGAGCTTGCCCGGCGTGATCTCGTCGATGATCCCGAGCGCGAACATCATGCCGGCGGACGGACCGCCGACGTCCTGCAGGCGGATCGACACCTTGAAGGGGAACTCGTAGCGCTCGGTGACGCCGACCCCGAGCAGCGCCGTGCCCTGCTCGCTGCGCGGCGTCACCCGGACGTCCTTCGTCGCGCCGTCCCGTTCGACGGTGACGGTCGCGGGGCTCGAGGTGCCGTGCTGCGCGACGGCTTCACGCAGGCTCACCGCGTCGGCGTTGGTCGTGAGCGACTTGCCGTCGAACGCCGTGATGACGTCGCCCTTCTCGATCGCCCCGTCGGCCGCTGAGCCCTCCTGCACGGCGCTGACCTCGAGTTCCGTGGGCAGGTCGTTCCCCTGCTGGATGAGCGCGGCGGCGACGGCTGACTGCTGCGACGCCTGCATGTCGGCGGAGTCCTGCTCGTTCACCTGCTCGGTCGTGGTGCCGCTCGGGTAGATCGCCTCGACCGGGATCACCGCCTGCGACCTGGTGAAGATCGCGCGGATCACGCTCGTCCACGACGGGCGGTTCGTGGCGTCGCCCTGGATGCCGACGGTGAGCATGTCGAGGGCGCCGGCCGTCGGGTACGTCTCGTGGCCGGACACCTGGATGAGCTTGACGTCCTTCGCGTCCTTGCCCGTCCCCTGCTCCTGCGTACCGATCGTGTTGTAGACCGGCCCGGGGACCTCGATGAGGTACGGGCTGGGCAGCAGGCTCGCCAGCAGTCCCAGCACGACCGCGCCGATCAGGAACGCCCACCCGACGGTCCGGGCACGCGAGCGACGACGGGGCGCGGGGGCGAAGAGGGTCACGCGGGGTCCTTCCGAGGTGGGCACCCGCGCCTGGCGGCAGGGTGGTCGCCCGCGTCTCGCGACGGGGCTGTTCGCCCTGGGCGCAGCGCTTCGGGCGTTCCCACGGGGGCATCCCAGGTGCGGCCCCGTGAGCAGCGATTAGCGTAGTCGGCATGCCTGATGAACCACAGCCGGGGCCGGACGACGACTTCCAGGAGATGCTGCGCAAGCTGCTCTCGGGCGAGGGGCAGATCGACCCGTCGCAGCTCGCCGGTGCCGCCGGTCTGCCGAACGACCCGGCCTCCGTGGCGAACCTGATGAGCCAGCTCCAGCGTGCCGCGCAGTCCGGCGGTGACGGCATCGACTTCTCGGCCACTGCGGAACGCGCCAGCGCGATCGCTCGGGACGGCGGCCACCCCGTCGACCCGGCCACCTCGCAGGCGGCCGACCAGGCGTTCCAGGTCGCCGCGCTGTGGCTCGACGAGGTCACGACCGTCGCCGAGCTGACCGCGACCCCGAGTCTCTACACGCGTGAGCAGTGGGCCAAGGCGACCGTCCCGGTGTGGACGCAGATCGCCGAGCCGGTGGCCTTCAGCATCGCCGATGCCCTGACCGAGGCGATCGACCAGCGTGCTCCCGAGCAGCTCAAGGCGATGCTCGGTGACGTCTCGAAGGCGATGCGCGGCATCGGCGGGGCACTGTTCGCGATCCAGCTCGGCCAGGTCGTCGGGCAGCTGTCGAAGGAGGTCGTGTCCGGCGGTGACGTCGGCGTGCCGCTCCTCGACGAGCAGGTCGCAGCACTCCTGCCCCAGAACGTCGCCGAGTTCGCCGAGGGCCTCGACGTCTCCGAGGACGAGGTCCGCATCTACCTCGCGGTCCGCGAACTCGCCCACGCCCGGCTCTTCCGGTCGGCACGGTGGCTCCGGCTGCACATCATCTCGTCCATCACGGACTACGCGCGGGGCATCCACATCCCCTTCGACCGCGTCGAGGAGCTCGCGGCCGACATCGACCCGACCAACCAGGAACAGCTGCGCGACGCACTCGCCTCGGGCGCCCTCATCCCGCCGCGGACCGCCGAGCAGGACGCCGCGCTCGCCCGACTCGAGACGATGCTCGCCCTCGTCGAGGGCTGGGTGGACACGGTCACCGCCGCGGCCACCGTCCGTCTCCCCAAGGCCGGAGCGATCGCCGAGATGGTGCGCCGTCGCCGCGCGGCCGGCGGCCCGGCCGAGTCGGCGTTCGCCACACTCGTCGGCCTCGAGCTGCGTCCGCGTCGCCTGCGTGAGGCCGCGGCGATGTGGCAGCGGGTGACGGACGAGCTCGGGGCCGAACAGCGTGACGCCCTCTGGTCGCACTTCGACCTGGTGCCGACCTCGGACGACGTCGACGCACCCGATGCCCTCGTCGCACGGCTCCGGAACCCCTCCCAGACCGACGAGGACGACGCGTTCGACAAGGCCCTCGAGGACCTGCTGAACGACTCGACCGGTGCGCGTCCGCACGAGGACGAGTCCGGCCGCGTGGCCGACGACACCGAGGGTGGAGCGGGCGACGAGCCCGGGAACGACACGGGCGACCAGCCCCGCTGAGTTCTCCACAGATCCCTCTTGTGACCCCACGCGTGCCGCACACTCCGGCACCGTGGGGTCATGGGCATCCGCATCGATCCGACGCTCGAGTTCGTTTGGCGTGACCCCGCCACGGTCCAGCTCGGGGTCGATCCTCCACGCGCCGTCGTCGCGGTGCCCACCACGGGGGAAGAACGGTTCCTCAACGGTCTGCGACGCGAGACCGGCCACGACGTGCTGGCAGGCCTGGCGGTCGCGTCGGGGTGCTCGCCGGAACGTGCTGCGGGTGTGCTCGGTGCCGCGTCGCCCGCGGTGGTCGAGGTCCTGCCCGAGCCGCTCGAACGCATCGAGGTGCACGGCTCCGGTGTCCTCGCCGACACCGTGGCGACGTTCCTGTCCGGCGAGGGCGTGACGGTCAGCCGCACCAGCGCGCCCGCCGGGGGCCCGATCGTGCTGCCCGAGCCCGAACCGCGCCTCGCCGTGGTGGTGGCCGACCACGTCGTCGACCCGGCGCTCCGCGCCGCGTGGACCCGCCGGGGCGTGCCGCACCTGGCGGTCGTCGTCGGCGACGGACGCGTCCGTCTCGGGCCGTTCGTCGTGCCGGGAGCCGGGCCGTGCCTCCAGTGCGCTGAGTACGCACGCGTCGACGACGACCCGGCCTGGCCGGCCATCGCCGCCCAGGTGTGGGGGCGGCACCCGACACCGCTGTCACCGTGGCGGTCGGCGGCGGTGGCCGCCGCCACGACGCGGATGCTGCTGGAACGGCTTCCGCTCCGGACGCAACGAGCCGACCCCGACCAGCTCGTCTTCGAGCGCGACGACCTGTCGGTCAGCCGTTCGCCGGTCCGGCCCCATCCGCGGTGCGCGTGCCGAGCACTGCCAGGAACCGACTCGGAGCCCGGGCTCCCCCACGCGTGGAGCCCTGTTGCGACCACGTGATCGTGACGGAACGGCGGGCGCGTGTCAGCCCGACGTAGAACAGGCGTCGTTCCTCGTCCACCTCGGTGTCGGTCGACGCGTGCGAGATCGGCAGGAGCCCCTCGGCGGCGCCGGCGATGACCACGTGCGGCCACTCCAGACCCTTCGACGAGTGCAGCGTCGCGAGCGTGACGGCATCGACCTCGGGCTCGTGGTGCGTCGCCGCACGGTCCACCAGGTCCTGGGTGAACTGCTGCATCGTCGTGCCGGCGGGGGCGTCCTCGGCCAGGCCCATGATCGCCTGCAGCGCTTCCCACTGCTCACGGACTGCGCCGGTGCCCTCCGGCGGCGTCTCCGTCCAGCCGCTGACCTGCAGCACCAGCCGGACCCGTCGGGTCAGCTCGTCGTCGGTCTGCCGGATCGCCTCGCCGCGCATGTGGTGGACGGCGAGCTTGACCTCCGGGCGGTTGAAGAACCGGGTCCCGCCCTGCACGCGGTAGGGGATGCCGTTCCGGCCGAGCGCGGACTCGAGCGCAGCGGACTGCGCTCCGACGCGGAAGAGCACGGCGCAGTCCCCGTAGGACGCTCCGGCCCCGACGAGCTCGGCGATGCGCCGGGCGATGGTCTGTGCCTCGTCGCCGTCGTGGACGCAGGCCAGCACGACCGGTTCCGGGCCCGGTTCCTGGCTCTGGGCCACCAGGTCGAGTGCGCCGGGCTGGCCGCGCATCAGCGTGTTGGCCGCGGACACGACCTCGCGGGTGGAGCGGTAGTTCCGCTCGAGACGCAGGACCGACCCGCGCGGGAACTCCGAGCCGAACCCGAGCAGGTAGTCGCTCGAGGCGCCGGCGAACGAGTAGATGGTCTGACTGGCGTCGCCGACGACGCACAGGTCGTCACGGCCGCCCAGCCAGGCCCGCAGCAGGTCGTGCTGCACGGGCGAGACGTCCTGGTACTCGTCGACGACGAAGAACCGGTACTGCTGCCGCACGTACGACGCCACGCGGGGTTCGGACTCGACCATGCCGAGGGTCGCCAGCAGGACGTCCTCGAAGTCCAGCTGCCGCCGGTCGTCCTTCAGCCGCTCGTACGCCTTCATCAGGTCGATGACCCGACGCGGCGTGGTGTCGCGCGGCATCACCCGGTCGGCCGCGGCAGCCTCGTACTCGTCGAGCGAGAGCATCTGCACCTTGCGCCACTCGACCTCGGCGGCCAGGTCGCGGAGCACCGGCGTGTCGACGTTCATGCCGACCGTGTCCGCGGCGTGGGCGATCATCCGCCCCTTGGACTCGACGATCTTGGGGGCGTGCCCGCCGACGGTGTCCGGCCAGAAGTAGCTGAGCTGCGCCATCGCGGCGGCGTGGAAGGTGCGCGCCTGGACCGTCCCGGCCCCGAGCGCGCGCAGGCGCGACCGCAGTTCGCCGGCGGCACGGGTCGTGAACGTCAGCGCCAGGACGTGGTTCGGCGCGTAGGTCCCGGTGGCGACGCCGTAGGCGATCCGGTGCGTGATGGCGCGGGTCTTGCCCGTCCCGGCGCCGGCGAGCACCGCGACCGGACCGAGCAGGGTGCGGGCGACCGTCCGCTGCTCGGCGTCGAGCGCGGCGAGCAGTTCGTCGGGCGACGGCGGCCGGGGTTCGACTGCCCCGGCACCCGTTGCACCGCGCGGACCGGTGACGCTCACGGCAGGTCCAGCGGCCCGCCGTACCACTCCTCGATGATGGCGCGGGCGATCGAGGTGCGTCCCGGCAGCAGCAGGGTGTCGCCGGCGCGCTCGCGGATCTCGTCGCGCGAGAACCACCGGACGTCCAGGATCTCCACGCCGTCGGGTCGGGCGGTCGTGGGGTCACCGCCGGCTGCGCGGGCGCGGAAGCCCACCATCAGCGACGCGGGGAACGGCCACGGCTGCGAGCCGAGGTACTCGGGCTCCTCGACACGGACGCCGGACTCCTCCCAGACCTCGCGGCGGACGGCGTCCTCGAGTGACTCCCCCGGCTCGACGAACCCGGCCAGCAGCGAGTACCGGTCGGCGTCCCACGCGGCGTTGGAACCGAGCAGGATCCGGTCGTCGGCGTCGACGACCCCGACGATGATCGCCGCGTCCGTGCGCGGGAAGAGGTCGTGTCCCTCGGGGTCGCGGCGGACCCATCCGCCGCTCACGACGGCGGTGGGCGAGCCGGTTCGCGGCGAGAAGCCGTGCACGGCGTGCCAGTTGGCCATCGCCACGGCTTCGACCGCCAGGCCCTGGTCGCGCGGCGAGAGCTCGGTGCCGAACATCCGGAGGCTCTGCCAGGCGTCGTCGTCGGGTTCGATGGCGGACGCCGTCGCGCTGTCGATCAGGGCGGCGACGAAGCGGGTACCCGCCGGGGCATCGGCGGCATCCGACACCGCACGGCCGAGGTACAGGGTCACGGTGTCGGCCGGGATCTCCACCGCGGTCACGAAGCGCAGGGTGCCGTCGGCGTTCCGGAGCATCTCGGCACCACGCACCGGCAGGTACCGGGTGTGCTCGTCCTCGCGCAGGACCCGCTCGACGTCGTCGGTCGTGCGGAACTCGGCGTCGCGGTCGAGTTCGTTGCGGGAGAGCGGGAGCCGGGCGGCGAACTCGACGGTCACGGCGGGAGAGCTCCTCGGATCGGGTGCGGACGTGCAGGAGACGTGCGGTGGGCGTGCGGGCCGCCGAACAGCGTGGCGTGCAGCCGTGCACGCGTCACGCGCCTACCCTGAGGGGCATGGCGGGATCCCAGTTCACTCTAGCCGCGTTGGCGACGACGGCCGTTCCAGGTCTCCTCGTCACGGGCACGCGCACGCTCGGCTCGGCCGCGGCCGGCGACTACGAGTCGGCGCTCCTCCGCGACGCCGACGGTGCCGAGATCGTCATCCGCCGCCCCCGGAACCAGCGCGCCGAGGCGCGGCAGTCGGCCGACCTCGTCGCCATCCGCGCGCTGAGCGCCGGCATCCGCACACGCCTGCCGTTCGGCGTCGCCGAGTACCGCGGCCAGGCGCCGATCGGGTCGACGCGCGCCATCGTCACGACGCGGCTGGTCGGGGCCCACCCGACCCTCGCGTCGCTCGTCGAACGCCCCGACCTCGCTACCAGCGTCGGCCGTGCCGTCGCCTCGATCCACCAGCTGCCGACGAGCTTCGTCTCCGACGCCGGCCTGCCGTCGCTCACGCCGTTCGAGGTGCTCCGGTCCGCCGTCTCGGTGATGGACCGCGCCGTGGCGACCAAGCTCGTCCCCGCCGCGCTCGTCGAACGCTGGGAGGGTGCCGCCCGCGACCAGCAGCTCTGGCAGTTCACGCCGACCGTCGTGCACGGTTCGCTCGGCACAGGCGCCCTGCTCGTGGACGGCGACGCGGTGACCGGGATCCTCGACTGGGGCGAGCTGCGGCTCGGTGACCCGGCGAAGGACCTCGCCTGGGTGCTCGCCGGCCGCCGCGACGCCTTCGATACCGTCCTCAGCGCCTACGAGGCGAACGGCGGCGGGCGTGACCGACAGCTCGCACAGCGTGCACGCGTGCACCACGAACTCGAGACGGCGCACTGGCTGCTGCACGGCGTCCAGGCGAAGAGCACCGAGGTCGTCGACGACGCCGTCGCGATGATGCACCGCCTGGTCGATGCGGTGCACGCCCCGAGTGCGGAACCGCTGCAGTCCGTGTCACCGGAGACGATGGAGATCGGCGAGGTGGAGCAGCTGCTGTCCTCCACCGAACGCCGCCACGGCTGACGCTTCGTGAGCAGGAATGGTCGGGTCGCTGCGGCGCACCCGACCATTTCTACTCACCAACGTGCGGCAGGAGTCGTGGACGCGACCGCCTGGAGGCCCGGCGCGGGTCCGGCGGACCGGCACCGGGCCTCCAGGGCGGAGCACGACACGAACGCAGCGCGGCCGCAGGACGTCAGCCGATGGCCTCGGACCACGCACGCTCGAGTCCGGCGCGGTCGAGCAGCTCGGTCGGACGGACCTCCAAGTCGTCGGCGACGAAGTAGAACACCGCGTCGACCTGGTCGAGCGGTCGCCCGGTGAACTCGGCGTAGGCGACGCGGTACAACGCGAGCTGCAGGGTTCGGCGGGCCAGGTCGTCCGCCCCCGACGGCGCCTTGCCCGTCTTCCAGTCGACCACCTCGGCGCGCCCGTCGATCTCGTACACGGCGTCGAGCTTGCAGACCACGCTGTGGCCGAGGAACGGGATGTGGATCTCGCGCTCGACCTCGATCGGCGTCAGCCCCGCCCACCGTGAGCCGGCGAACGTCGCCTGGAAGTCCGCGAGTCGACGGGCGTCGTCGTCGGTGACCACGGCGTCCGGCGACGAATCGGCGAGGTCGTCGGCATCGAGGTCGAGCTCGCCGTCCCACACGTCGAGGGTCTCGAGCGCGCCGCCGCTCCGTGCCCGCTGTTCCACCCACTGGTGGAACAGCGTGCCGAGCCGGGTGGCGCGGTACGGGCGCTCCGGCATCGGCCGGCGGAGCCGCTCGGCCACGGAGTCGGGTTCGGTCAGGTAGTCCTTGAAGCCCGACGCCGGGACACGGTGCGGGACGGCGACCGCGTGCTTCGCGTTCCGGGTGGCATGCCGTTCAGCGAGCAGCAGGTCGATGTCGGCAGCGAAGCGCCCCGCAGCGCCGGGGTTCGCGTTCCGCACCCGCTCGGCGGCGGCCAGGACCCGCGGTGCACGCTGTCCGAACGGCACGTGCGGCCAGGTCTGGGTCGCGCCGCTCTCCCCCATCGGGTTCTCGTCGTGCACCGTCGTCTCCGGGATCGCCGCACCGTCGATGACGCCGGCGTCCACCAGGTCGCGCAGGTAGCGGCTCGGCTCGGTGGGTCGGACCCCGCCGGCCCAGAACGAGCCGGACACAAGCAGGTCGTGCTTGGCACGGGTCAGCGCGACGTAGGTCAGCCGGCGTTCCTCGTCCTCGTTGCGGGCCTTCACCTGTTCCTTGAAGGCGTCGATCGCCGTGGTGACGTCCTTCTGGGTCTCCTGCCCGCGCCATGCGAGTCGCGGCAGCTCGGCGGCGTCCCCGCGGAACTCGTACGGCAGCCGGCCGAACCCGAGCCAACCGGACGAGCCCTCCTGCGGACGCGCCGGCAGGCCGCCCTCGACCATCCGGGGCACCGCGACGGCGTCCCACTCCAGCCCCTTGGACCCGTGGATCGTCAGGATCTGCACGGTGCCGGCCTCGGGCTCCTCGGAACGCGGGCCCATGTCGTCACGCCGGGCGGCGGCGTCGATCCACCCGAGGAACGAACCGAGGTCGGCCCGGTCGTCGGTCGACACGAAACCGGCGAGCTCGTCGATGAAGGCGTCGAGGTACGCGCCGCTGCCCTGTTCGTGCGCGGCGACCTCGATGTCGAGTCGCATCTCCTGCACGACGAGCGTCACGAAGTCGACCAGGTCGCTCCCCGCGCGTGAGCGGAGCATCGCAAGCTGCCCGCCGAGCGCACGCATCCGGCTGCGACCCGCGGGGGTGATGCCCTCGAGCGCGCCGTGCTCGTCGGGTGCGGTCGCGACGAAGTCGAGGGCGTCGACGATCGACCCGTGCTCCCCGGCAGCCACCGAGGCACGGAAGGCCGCGGTCAGGTCGTCATCGAGGCGCTGCTGGGTGTGGTCGCGCTGGAACAGCCACCGGGCGAGCTGGTGCAGGGCGACGATGTCCGCCGCCCCGACCCGCCACCGTGCACCCGCGAGCAGCCGGAGCAGGTCGTTTCCGGCCGCCGGGTCGTGCAGCACCCGCAGGCACGCCACCAGGTCGACGATCTCCGGACGCTGGAGCAGTCCGCCGGTGCCGAGCACGTGGTACGGCACCCCACGGGCACCGAGCGCCGCCGTGAACGCCGCGAGGTCCTTCCGGGCCCGCAGCAGCAGCGCCATCGAGCCCGCCGGGTTCTGCCTGCGGTGGTCCTGGAACCACGCCGCGACCTCGTCGGCCTCTTCCGGCAGGGTCTCGGGGAACACCACCCGCACGGTGCCGGCGTCCGCACCTGGCCGTGGGGAGAGTCGTTCGACGTCGACCTCGGACGCCTCGGACAGCGGTGACACGATCGCGTTCGCCCCCGCGAGCACGTCCACCGGGTTCCGCCAGCTGGTCGACAGCGCGAAGGTGACGGGTTCGGCCACGCCGGGTTCGTCGCCGCCGAAGTCGCGCGGGAACCGGGCGAGGTTCGCGGCACTCGCACCGCGGAACCCGTAGATCGACTGGTGCGGATCGCCGACCGCCATCACCGAGTGCCCGCGGAACAGCCGGGCGAGGAACCGGGTCTGCACCACCGAGGTGTCCTGGTACTCGTCGAGGAGCACCACCCCGTACCGGCTCCGCAGGTCCGTCACGACCCGCGGCGCCGACTCTGCCGCGGCGAGCGCGAGGGCGATCTGGTCGGAGAACTCCACGAACCCGCGGTCGACCTTCTGTCGTCGGAACTCGGCGACCAGGTCGGCCAGGGGTTCGAGGGCGCCGATCGCGGCGACCGCGTCGGTGATCGCCTTGTACGGCTTGCCGCGGTTGCCGGGGAGTTCGAGCAGCTCGGAGAACTCGATCGCGAACCGGCGCAGGTCCTCCGGCTCGACGAGGTGTTCCGAGGTGGCGCCGGCGAGCGCGACCACGGCTGCGGTCAGGGTGTCGACGTCGCGGTCGAGCCCGGCGAGCCGGTCGTCGCGGGCGGCCACCACCACCCGACGGGCGAGCTGCCAGGCCGAGGGCTCGGTCAGCACCTGGGACTCGCCGTCACGCCCGACGAGCAGGGCGTTCTCGCGGAAGACCGCGTTGGCGAAGGCGTTGTACGTCGAGACGGTGGGTGCCTCGAAGGCGTCACCGGGGGTGATCAACCCCACGTCCTCGAGCGCACGGATGCGGTCGTTGATGCGGACGGAGAGCTCGCCGGCGGCCTTGCGGGTGAAGGTCAGGCCGAGGACCTCGTCGGGGCGGACGAGTCCGTTGGCCAGCAGCCAGACGACGCGCGAGGCCATCGTCTCGGTCTTCCCGCTGCCGGCACCGGCGACGACCAGCGCCGGCACGAGCGGTGACTCGATGACGGCACGCTGCTGGGCGGTGGGACGAGGGCGGCCGAGGGCGTCGGCGATGGCGTCGGCGCCGTGCCGGATGACGGGCGGAGCAGCGGCAACAGTGTCGTCCGCAGCGGCAGCCGTGCCGGTCGCGTCACCCGTGTCGGTCGTGTCGGTCGTGTCGCTCACCAGGTCACCTCCGCCACCACGTGGACCCGGCACTCGACCCCGGTCCGGGCCTTCTCGCAGTGGTCGTCCACGTTCGCCACGAACGTGCGTCCGGCCATGCCCCGCGCCACCCCGTGCAACCGCTCGCGGTAGGCCTCGCGCGCCTCGGCGTCGAACGCGTGCTGGGTCCGCTCGGAGTACGCCTGCCCGCCGCGGGGGTTCTGGACGAAGACCAGCCGAGCGTCGGTCATCGGAGACCCCGCCGGCACGCCCTCGACCGCGCCGTCCTCGACCGCGAGTTGGTAGGCGCCGAGCTGTGGGTGTTCCGGCATGTCGTTCTTCTCGCTGGGCATCGAACGGCCGGTCTTCAGGTCGACGACGCTCACGCGCCCCTCGGCGTCGACCTCGATGCGGTCGATGCTCCCCCGGATCCGGGCGGGCCCGGTCACGAGCGCGAACGAGGTCTCGGCGCCGAGCAGCCTGCGGCCGGCGCTGGCGAAGGTGCGGAGGTAGTCGCTCAGCCCCTCGATCATCCGCCGGGTCCTGGCACGTTCGCGGTCGGCGACCCAAGGCGACTCGAACGTGAGCTCGTCCCACCGCGCCTCGACCCGCTCCCACAGCGACTCGACGTCGATCTCGGTGGCGTGCTCCATCGCTTCGTGCACGATCGTGCCGATGCCCATCGCCGGGCTCGGGGCACCGCCGCCGAAGGTCTGCGCGAACCAGTGCACCGGGCACTCCTCGAAGGTGCCGATCCGCGACGGCGACACCGACACGGCCGGGGCAACGGGCTCGCCGCCCTCGATCTCGGGCGCGGGCTCGGCGTCGAGGTCGACCAGGGGGTCGTCCGTGGTCGGCTCGGCGAGCCCGTACCACTCGTCCGGAGCCGCCCCGGGGACCTCGGCCTCGGCCAGGCGGGCCAGCGCGGACGCGGCCTCGTGGTCGCCGGAGCCCACCACCCGGCGGCGCAGCGACCCGGCGAGCCCACGCAGGGACAGCGGGTGGACGGTTGGTTGACGGTCCGGCGGCGCCGGGACGAGTCGGACGAAGGGAGACGGCGACTCGTCGTCGTTCGCGACCGTGCCGATGACGACCTGGGTGGTGGCCCGAGAAACGGCCCGGGCGAACAGCCGCAGTTCGTCAGCGACCACGGCGGCTCGGTCGTCGATGGGTGATCGCTCGACCCCGGCAGCGGCGCGGACCAGGCCGTCCGGGTCGAGCAGACTACCGCGCACCCGGGTGTTGGGCCAGATGCCGTCCTGCAGACCGAGCACCACGACGACGTCGCACTCGAGTCCGATCGTCGCCGACGGCGTCAGCACCCGCACCCGGCCGGCGGTCCGGTCGGGGCCGATCGAGTCCTCTGGCAGATCCGCGCCGAGCAGGTCGTCGACGAAGACCCGCGCGGGCGCGTCCGGCGTGCGCTCGACGAAGCGCTTGGCGGCGGTGAACAGGCCGACGACGGCGTCCAGGTGCCGGTCGGCTTCCCCGGCGCCGACCCCACCGGCGGCGGACTGGGCACCCCATGACTTCGCGAGACCGCTGCGCTCCCAGAGGCCCCAGAGGATCTCCTCGATGCTCGATCCCGCCTGGGCGTCGGCACGCGCCTGCACCAGGCTCCGGGCCAGCCGGGTCGCCCGTCGTGCGAACCCGGCGTCCACCGTCGCCAGGCGCTCCGGTGCTCCCAGGGCGTCGACCAGCAGTTCGTCGGCGGTGCGGCTGCCGTCGCCCGCGAGTTCCTCGCGCCGCAGGGCGAGCCGCAGCCGCCGCATCGCCAGGGTGTCGAGGCCGCCGAGGGGCCCGGTGGCGAACGCGGTGGTCAGGGCGGCGTCCAACGGCAGGACGTCGAGCGCCACCGCAGCCGCGTCGAGCAGCGCCCGCGCCGCGGAGTCGTCGCGCGGACGGACGGGCGCGGCACCGGCGGTCGCCGGGACCTCGGCCACGGAGAGTGCCCGGACGAGTTCGGGGATGGCAGCACCGCTGCGGGTGACCACGGCCATCCGGTGCCACGGCACGCCGTCGAGCAGCCGGTGTTCGCGCAGTCGACGGGCGATCGCCACGACGAGCGCGGAACGGCTGGCGGCTTCGAGGTGCACGACGGCGTCGGACCGCGCATCCTGGTCGCCTGCCGACGCGCTGCGCTGCCGACCGGCCGCCGCGGTGCCGATGCGACCCGTGACGCCGGTGACCAGGGCACGGATCGGGGCGGGGTGCCGGTGCACGGCGCCGAGGAACAGCTCGTCGACGCGGTCCACCCCGAGTCGCACGGCCAGCCGACCGAGCACGTCCGGTTCGGCGCCGCGGAACGCCGAGGCAGCGATGTCCGGATCCCCGAAGGCGACGACCTGCACGCCGGAGCGCGCGAGTGCCCCGAGCAGCGCGATCTCACCCTCCACCAGTTCCTGCGTGTCGTCGACCACGACCAGGCGCAGGGCGGCGATGCTCGCGGGGAGCTCGTGCCGCAGCACCGCGGCGGTGGCGTACGCCACGAGTTCGCCGGAGTCGAGTCCGGTCGGTCGGAACGCGGTCACCGATGCGCGGTAGTCGTCCACGAAGTCCCCGACGGCCCGCCACTCGGGCCGTCCGAGCTCGTCGCCGAGTTCCCGCATGTCGTCGGGCTCGACGCCGGCCGCCACGGCACGCATCATGACGTCGCGCAGGGCGGTTCGGAACCCCGCTCGCTCCCGGACGACGGCGGTGATGGGGTCGGGCCAGGCCGGTCCGGCTCCGTCGAGTTCGTGCCCGGCGAGCAGGTCGGCGATGATCCGGTCCTGCTCGCCGCCGGTCAGCAGCGTCGGGGGGTCCTGCCCCTGCACCGACGCCGCGTGGGTGACGATCTGGAACGCCAGCGAGTTCACGGTGCGTGCGAGGGCACCCGGCACGACCCGGTCGACGGCCCGTGCGAGCCGGTCGCGCAGCGCCGTCGCGGCCGTCCGCGCCGAGGTCAGGGCGAGCACCGTCGCGTGGCCGTCGGGGGTGATCGCTTCGGCTCGGGTCAGCCGGTCGGCGACGAGCCGCGCGAGCGTGGTCGTCTTGCCGCTGCCCGGCGCACCGATCACCGCGGCGTGACGGCCGTCCGGCAACGCGAGCACCGCAGCCTGCGAGGGGTCGTCGACCAGTGCGCGCGCGAACCCGGTGTCCTCGGGAGCGGGCATCAGCGTGGTCTGCGGCACGCTCGTACGGTACCCAGGACCGCCGACAGCACCGCTGCGGACGCGCGGGGCACCGGTCGTCACGCCGTCGAGTGCGCCCGCGGCGAACGCCCGATGCCGCATGGGGGCGCTCGGATACGCTGTGCTCGTGGATATCAAGATCGGCATCATCAACAGCCCCCGCGAGATCGCCTTCGAGACCGCCCAGACCGCGGACCAGGTCGAGAAGGCAGTGTCCGAGGCGCTCACCGCCAAGTCGACGCACCTGTCGCTGCAGGACGACAAGGGCCGTCGCTTCATCGTCCCCGTCTCGGCCCTGGCGTACGTCGAGGTCGGCGCGGAAGAGGCACGGCGCATCGGCTTCGTCGCCTGACGACGTGGAACTGCTCTTCGCCGTCCTCGGCGGCGTCATCATCGGTGCGGTCGCGCACGTGATCCTGCCGTGGCGGTCGAACCGTGGCGTGCTCGTCGGCCCAGCGGTCGGCGGCATCGCCGCAGCAGTGCTCTGGGAAGCGCTGACCTGGGCCGGGTGGCGGTACGACGGCACCTGGATCTGGGTCGTGGCCCTCGTGGGGTCCGGCGCGATCACCCTCGTCGCCGAGTGGTTCCTCGGCACCCAGCGCGACAAGCGCGACGCCGAGTACTACGAGCTGCTCAAGACGCGCGGCGCCTGACGCCCAGGCAGCCGAAGCTCAAGCACCCTGACGCCCGAGCAACCTGACGCTCGGCCAGCCCGCCCCTCGAGCAGCCTGCCGCTCAGGCCGTCAGCCCGAGCGCGTCCATCCGTCGGGTGTGCGCGGCGATGAGCTCGGTCCAGACCGGCTCGAGCCGCTCCTGGTCCTCTCGGGCGTGCGACGCCAGCGCCGACCGGGCGACGAGCAGGGTGTCGCCCACCAGGCGACGTCCCCACATCGCCAGACGCGAACCGATCTGCGGGTCGTCCTCGATGTGGGCCGTCAGCTCCTCGACGACCGCCGCTTCCTCGCGCGCGTCGAACACCGACCGCAGCCGCTGCCGCACGTCGAGCGGCAGCGAGCGGAGCAGGTTGCCGAACAGGTCGTTCAGGATGCCGGCCGTCACGTAGCCGGTCAGCATCGACTCGTACCAGTCGGCGCCGCTCGTCCGTTCGAGGAACAGGTCGATCGCTTCGCGGTGCGGGGCCATCAGCGCTGCCGGGTCCCCGCCGGTGCGCTCGATCTCGGCCACGATCGTGCGGTGCCGCTCGAGCGCCGTGGTCGCGAGCACGCCGGTGACCAGGCGGCCGGAGAGCGTCGGGGCCGAAGCACCGGCTCGTCCCATCGTCTCGTAGACGGACAGCTGCAGGTACGCGGCCTGCCCCAGGTAGACGTCGAGCTCCGGGGTGACGTCGTCGAGCGCGAGCCGCTTGACCTGCGCGGCTCCGCGCGGGTTCCGCGACGCGAGCCATGCGGCAGCGAGCTGCGCCGCGCGCTTCCGGTTCCACCACGACACCACCCGACCAGCATAGAGGGCACCCGCCGGTCACCCGCCCGACGCCCAGCGGCGCCCGCCGGACGCCTGCCCCGACGCCCAGCGGCACCCGCCGGTCGCCGCCCCGACGCCCCGGAGTGCCCCGGACCACGCGCCCGTCGGGAGCCGGAGTGCCCCGGACCACCAGCCCGTCGGTAGACTGGCCCGGACTTCCACCAGAACTAAGGTGATTCTTTGACTTTCTCAGACCTCAACATCGACCAGGACATCGTCGATGCGCTGGCCGGCAAGGGCATCATCGAGCCCTTCCCGATCCAGGAACAGACCATCCCGCTCGGCCTGACCGGCCAGGACATCATCGGCCAGGCCAAGACGGGTACCGGCAAGACGCTCGGTTTCGGCCTGCCGCTGATCCAGCGGCTCGGTGCCGACCCGGCGCACGGCGTGAAGGCGCTCGTCGTCGTCCCGACCCGTGAACTCGCGGTCCAGGTCACCGAGGACCTCGAGCTCGCGGCCTCGAACCGTCCGACCACGGTCGTCTCGATCTACGGCGGCAAGGCCTACGAGGGTCAGGTGGAGCAGCTCAAGGCCGGCGCCCAGATCGTCGTCGGCACGCCCGGGCGACTCATCGACCTGCAGCGGCAGCGTCTGCTCGACCTCTCCCACGTGCAGGAGGTCGTGCTCGACGAGGCCGACCGCATGCTCGACCTCGGCTTCCTGTCGGACATCGAGCGCATCTTCCAGGCCGTCCCCGAGGTGCGGCACACGATGCTGTTCTCGGCGACGATGCCCGCGCCGATCGTCGCCCTCGCCCGCCGGTTCATGAGCCGTCCGGTGCACATCCGGGCGACCGACCCGGACGAGGGCCTCATGCAGGCCAACATCAAGCACCTCATCTACCGCGCGCACTCCCTGGACAAGGACGAGGTCATCGCCCGCATCCTCCAGGCCGAGGGCCGCGGCAAGACCGTGATCTTCACCCGCACCAAGCGTGCCGCGGCGAAGCTCGTCGAGGAGCTGAAGGACCGCGGGTTCAACGCCGCAGCGGTGCACGGCGACCTCAACCAGGAGCAGCGCGAGCGCGCGATGGCGGCGTTCAAGGCCGGCAAGCGTGACGTGCTCATCGCCACCGACGTCGCCGCTCGCGGCATCGACGTCGACGACGTCACGCACGTGATCAACCACACGATCCCGGACGACCCGGACACGTACCTGCACCGCGCCGGCCGCACCGGCCGTGCGGGCAAGACCGGCATCGCGGTCACCTTCGTCGACTGGGACGACCTGCACAAGTGGACGCTGATCGACAAGGCCCTCGAGTTCGGCATCCCCGAGCCCGTCGAGACCTACTCGTCGTCGCCCCACCTGTTCGAGGAACTCGACATCCCCAAGGGCACCAAGGGCCGTCTGCCCGGCTCGTCGTCGCACGCCGCCTCGGCTGGCACCCCCGTCGAGAAGCGCGCCAGCGACCGCCCGGCCTCGGGTTCGCGTGACGCGTCGCGTTCGCGGTCGCGCAGCCGCACCCGGTCAGGAGGCTCGGAGCAGTCCGCCCCGCAGGCTCCGGCCACCGAGTCGGTCGCCCCCACCGCCGCGGCAGGCCCCGAGGACGGCTCGGCCGTCGAAGGTGGTTCCACCACCGACGGCGCGGCGAAGCGTCGCCGTCGTCGCCGCCGTCGCGGAGCCGGCACCGGCGATGCCTCGGCGACCGCCTCGGCACCGCAGGGCACGTCGGACGGCGAGTAGCGCCTCCAGACCGAAGGGCCCGTCGCTGACGCGACGGGCCCTTCGTCGTCCCCACCCGCGGACCCGCGTCACGCGCGCAGCGACAGTTCACGCGGACGCCGACGCGTGGCCTGTCGGCCAGGCCGAAGACTCGTTCGGACGGCGCGACGCGTCAGGACAGGCGCGAGCCGGGTCCGACCACGGGAGCGCTGCCCGTCGCCTCGGACACGATCGCGTCGAACGAGACGCGTGCGGTGCGGTGCTCCCCCAGCCGGTTCGGCTTGCCGGTGCCGTGGTAGTCACTCGAACCGGTGACGAACAGGCCGTAGCGCGTCGCCCAGTCGAGCAGGGTGCGCTTGCCGTGTGCCAGGTTCTCGCGGTGGTCGACCTCGAGTCCGCCGAGCCCGGCGTCGACCAGGTCGCGGAGCATCGGCTCGTCGATGACGATCCCGCGCGAGGACGCCGCCGGGTGCGCGATGACGGGCACGCCGCCCGCCTGCCGGATGAGTTCGACGCCGCGCAGGGGCGACGGTGCCTCGTGGGGTTCGTAGTAGCCGGACGCCGGGTGCAGGATGCCGCGGAACGCCGCGGACCGGTCGGACTCGAGCCCGCGGGCGACCAGGGCGTCGGCGATGTGCGGACGGCCGATCGTGGCACCGGGGCTGGACTGGGCCAGGACGTCCGCCCAGGTGATCGGGTGGTCCTCGGCGATGCGGTCGACCATGCGGTGCGCGCGGGACAGCCGGCCGTCGCGGATCCGGGTCGTCTCCTCGACCAGACCGGGGTGCTCGGGGTCCACCAGGTAGCCGAGCACGTGCACGCTGCGGTAGCCGATCCGGGTGCTCAACTCGAGGCCGGGCAGCAGGGTCAGGGGCAGCTCGTGCGCCGCGGCCGTGGCGTCCGCCCACCCCGCCGTCGTGTCGTGGTCGGTCAGCGCGACGGCGTCGAGTCCGGCGGCCGCGGCCGCTCGGACGAGCTCCGCGGGACGCTCGGTGCCGTCGGAGACACTGGAGTGCGCGTGCAGGTCGATGAACGGGTCTGGCACGTGGCCAATGCTATCCACAGGTGAGCGGCCGCACAGGCCGGGTGTCCCCGGGCGGTGCGATGATGGACGCATGGCCGACACGACTCCCCGCGCGACGAGCAACCGATCCACGACCCCCGGGTCCTCGACCTTCAAGGACTTCATCGGGTCGCAGTGGGCCGAGCGCTCGGAAGCGCAGCCCGAGCCCCGCGAGCAGGCCGCGTTCGCCGCAGAGCGTCGCGCGCGCATCTCCGAGCTGCACCCGGGCCGCACGATCGTGGTGCCGGCCGGGCAGGCCAAGGTCCGCTCGAACGACTGCGACTACCCGTTCCGCCCGCACTCCACCTTCGCGCACCTGACCGGCTGGGGCACCGACACCGTCGTCGGCTCCGTGCTCGTGATGACGCCGAACGGCTCCGGGCACGACGCCACGCTGTACTTCCGGGCCACCGCAGGCCGCGACTCGGAAGAGTTCTACGCCAACCCCGAGATCGGGGAGTTCTGGGTCGGGCCGCGCCCCTCGCTCGACGCCGTCGCCGCCGACCTCGGGCTGGCCACGGCCGACCTCGGGGCGTTCACGGCCGTCGCCGACGCACTCGACGCGTCGGCGCTGCTCGTGCGTGAAGCCGACGACGACCTGACCCGTTCGCTCGACGCCCGTACCGGCGCAGCGATCGGTGGCGCGGACGAGACCGAGGGGTCGCCGGCCGCCGACGACCTGCTCTCCCGCGACCTGTCCGAGCTGCGACTGGTCAAGGACGCGTACGAGGTCCGTGAGCTCCGCAAGGCCGTCGACGCCACGAAGCACGGGTTCGACGACGTCATCGGCGACTTCGACGCCGTGCTCGCACACCCGCGGGGTGAGCGCATCGCCGAGGGCACGTTCAACCGCCGGGCCCGCGCCGACGGCAACACCGTGGGCTACGACACCATCGCCGCCTCGGGCCACCACGCCTGCATCCTGCACTGGACCCGCAACGACGGCGCCGTGCAGCCGGGCGACCTCATCCTCATCGACGCCGGGGTCGAGGTCGACTCGTTCTACACCGCCGACATCACCCGCACGCTGCCGGTGAGCGGCACGTTCTCCCCCGTGCAGCGCATGGTCTACGAAGCCGTGCTCGAGGCAGCCGACGCCGCGTTCGCGATCGTCAAGCCGGGCATCACGTTCCGCCAGGTGCACGCCACCGCGATGGAGGTCATCGCGCGCAAGACCGCCGAGTGGGGCTTCCTGCCGGTCTCCGCCGCCGAGTCGCTCGAGCCGGACAACCAGTTCCACCGCCGCTACATGGTGCACGGCACGAGCCACCACCTCGGCCTCGACGTGCACGACTGCGCGAAGGCCCGTCGTGAGATGTACCTCGACGGCACCGTGCAGGCCGGCATGGTCTTCACGATCGAGCCCGGACTGTACTTCCAGCAGGACGACCTGACCGTGCCGGAGGAGTTCCGCGGCATCGGTGTCCGCATCGAGGACGACATCCTGGTGACCGAGGACGGCGCCGAGAACCTGTCGGTCGGCATCCCCCGGACCCCCTCGGAAGTGGAGGGGTGGATCGCCCGCTCGGGCCGCTAGCCTGAGCGGGTGACCATGCCCGAGGCCTCCCCGAACACCATCTCGATCGAGGTCGAGCACTTCGACTCCCCCGACGCCCAGCGACTCCGCGCCGCCCAGCGCCTGGAGATCGACCGGGCGCACGGCGGCGACACCGAACCGGGTGAGAAGCCGACCGCCGAGTCGATCGCGGTGTTCTTCGTCGCACGGGACGAGTCCGGGACTCCCCTGGGGTGCGGGGGCCTGCGCATCGTCGACGACGGCATTGCCGAGATCAAGCGGATGTACGTCCGGCCGGAATCCCGCGGGTCCGGCGCGGCGGCTGCGTTGCTGCGCCGGCTGGAAGAAGCGGCGCTCGACCTCGGGTCCCCGGCGCTCGTCCTCGAGACGGGCACGGAGCAGCAGCGCGCCGTCGGGTTCTACCAGCGCGAGGGGTTCCGGCGGATCGCGAACTTCGGGCCCTACGTCGGGGCGCCCCTGTCGGTCTGCTACTCGAAGGTCCTCTAGCCGCGCCGAACCTGCCCGGCGGTTCCGTGCCGTGCCGTGCCGCGCGCAAGCCCCGCACCGCGCCCGGTCACGACGTGCCGTCTGCCCGAGGCCGAGCGGTCACGAACCGTCGTCTGGGACGGTGCCGAACGACGATCTCCGACCGCTCGAGGCCGTGCGCGCGGGGCGTTGCGACCGCCCGGACCGCCCGATCGCCCGGACTCCGCCGCCGAGGTCGCACGAAGTGCCGCCCGCGGAGCTCGACGGCGACAGTTCGTGCGACCTCGGCGGACGTGAACGGCGTGTCGGGCGATCTCGCACGACCCGACCTCGCGCGACCCGACCTCGCGCGACCCGAGGACGAATCCCGGTCGCGCCAGCCGGAGCCCGGCTAGCGGCGGTCGCTCTTCCCGTCGCCGTCGCCGTCACGCTGGGCGTCCGGCGAGGACGAGGGCTCCGGCGGCGTGGCACCGACGACCCGCTCGCCGTAGCGCGGCGGCTCCTCGGGCCGACGCTCCGGTACCGGCGGAGCCGCGGGGGCGGCAGCCGTCTCGGGGGTCTCCCCGTACCGGGGTCCGTCGTTCGTGCCGTAGCGCGGCGGGCCCGAAGGCGCACCCGTCTGCGCGCCGGGGGCCGACGTGCCGGGGTGTTGCGGGCCTCCCGGCTGCTGGTGCGGTGTGGCGTGCCCGCCGTACGGCGACTGCTGCTGCGGCGGGACCCCACCGGGGCCCGGACGCCACTGCTGCTGCTGCTGCTGCTGGGGAGCGTCGTTCCAGTGCGTGGACGGGGTCGCCCCGTGCTCGCCGAGGATCCGCTGCGCCTGCCCGGTCAGCTGCGGGTTGACGACGATCTGGTAGGTCGTGGCGAGCACCTGGTGCACGCTCGTGAAGTCGCGCTGCCGCTTCGTGATCGCGAACGAGACGATGCCGTAGAGCATGCCGAACGCGGCACCGATGACGGCCGCGGCGAAGAACAGCCCACCTGCCTGCGGTGAGAACAGCGTGAGCACGATGCCGAAGAAGAACCCGAGCCACAGGCCGGACAGCGCACCGGCGATCGCGGCACGGCCGTAGGTCATCTTGCCGGTGACCCGCTCGACCGTCTTCAGGTCGTTGCCGACGATCGAGAGCTGGTTGACGGGGAAGTCGGCCTCGGCCAGCTTCGCCACCACGCGCTGCGCGTCGGGGTAGCTGTCGTACGTTCCCAGGACGTCGCCCTTGGGCAGCGTCGGGAACGCCTGGGCGGTCCTGCCGGCGAAGGGGCTCTGATTGCTCACACAGCCATCATTCACCGCACACCTTGCAATCGCACGTGCACTCTCAGGGAAGCAGCCGATCGGAAGCAGCCGATCGGAAGCAGCCGATCGGAAGCCACCGGCCGGTGCCGTCGGCGGCGCGGGCGAACCCCCACACCCGAGCGACTACGCTGGGTCGAGTGAGCGCCACGAAGGTCTTCGTCGCCCGCCTCGCCGGGTGCTCCGTCTTCGACCCCGCGGGCGACCGCGTCGGCAGGGTCCGGGACGTCCTGGTCGTCTACCGCCGGGCCGATCCCCCGCACGTCGTCGGGCTGATCGTCGAGGTGCCCGGCAAGCGCCGCATCTTCGTGAGCATCGGCCGCATCACCTCCATCGGTGCCGGGCAGGTCATCACGACCGGTCTGGTGAACATGCGCCGCTTCGAGCAGCGCGGCGGCGAGGTCCGCGTCATCGCCGAGATGCTCGGCCGCAAGGTGCTCATCAAGAACCAGCGGATCCGCGCCACGATCGAGGACGTCGCGATCGAGGACCGCGGGCAGGGCGACTGGGAGGTCGCGCAGCTCTTCCTCCGCAAGCCGAAGACCACGCCGTCACCGTTCGGCAAGGGCCCGACGACGTTCGCGACGTGGAACGAGGTCACCGAGGACGAGCTCCCCGGCGAGGCCCAGTCCGCCGAGCACGTCATCGCCGCCTACTCCGACCTGCTGCCCGCCGACCTCGCGTCGACGCTGCTCGACCTGCCCGCCGAGCGCCGGTTCGAGGTCGCCGAGGAACTGCCGGACGACCGCCTCGCCGACGTGCTCGAGGAGATGCCCGACCAGGAGCGCATCGAGATCCTCACCCGGCTGGTCGACGCCCGCGCCGCCGACGTCCTCGACCAGATGCAGCCGGACGACGCGGCCGACGTCCTCGCCCAGTTCTCCGACGAGCGGAGCGAAGCCCTCCTGCAGCTCATGGAGCCGGAGGAGGCGCAGGACGTCCGCATGCTCCTGGAGTACGAGCCGGACACCGCCGGTGGTCTGATGACCACCGAACCGGTGATCGTCTCGGCCGACGCCACCGTGGCCGAGGGCCTCGCGCTGGTCCGCCGCCACGAGCTCGCGCCGGTGCTCGGCGCCGCCGTCTGCGTCACCCTGCCGCCGTACGAGCCGCCGACCGGTCGGTTCCTCGGGCTCGTGCACTTCCAGCGGATGCTCCGCTACCCGCCGAACGAGCGGCTCGGCACGCTCATCGACCAGCAGACCGAACCGGTCCGGGTCGACGCGAGCGCCGCCGAGGTCACCCGCATCATGGCGACCTACAACCTGCTGTCCGTCCCCGTGGTCGACGACGCCCACCGTCTCGTCGGGGTGGTGACGATCGACGATGTCCTCGACCACGTCCTGCCGGACGACTGGCGAAGTCAGGGCGAGGGGGAACCCTCACCGCTTCCACGCCAACGCCCGCGCAGGACACCCGTGACGACGGGAAGGAGGACCACCCGTGGCCCGAACGGATGACAACCGTCGCGACCGTGACCGCCAAGAGGTCCGGCTCGACTCCCCCAAGGGCATGCGCACGCGTGTGCTGCCCAGCCGCCGCCGTGGTCGCGGGGACACCTTCGGTCGTGCGACCGAGGGCATCGCCCGCGGGATGGGCACGCCGTGGTTCCTCATCGGCCTCACGCTGTTCTGCGTGGTCTGGATGGGCTACAACACCCTCGCGCCGAAGCCGTGGCAGTTCGACTCGGCGGCCATCGGCTTCACGGCTCTGACGCTCGTGCTCTCGCTGCAGGCCTCGTACGCCGCCCCGCTGATCCTGCTCGCGCAGAACCGGCAGGACGACCGCGACCGCGTGCAGTTCGAGCAGGACCGCCAGCGCGCCGAACGCAACCTGGCCGACACTGAGTACCTGGCCCGCGAGGTCGTGGCCCTGCGCCTGGCGATGCGGGACATGGCGTCGAAGGACTTCATCCGCGCCGAGCTCCGCTCCCTGCTCGAGGAGCTCGACCGCCGCGACGCCGACGAGGCCGGCTACGCGGACGAACACGACAGCTCCACCCGTGGCTGACCCCGCCCCCACCGACGAACAGCTCGGCACGGCGGTCCTCGCCGCGCTCGGGCGCGTCATCGACCCCGAGATCCGCCGCCCCGTCACGGAGCTCGACATGATCCGCGGTGTCGACGTGCAGCCAGGAGGCGCGGTGCGCGTCGACCTGCAGCTCACGATCGTGGGGTGCCCCGCCGCCGACACCATCGAGCGCGACGTCCGCGTCGCCGCCGGGTCCGTCCCGGGGGTCGCCGCCGTCGAGGTCGACGTGTCCGTGATGGACCCGGCCACTCGTGCTGCGCTGACCGAGCGGCTGCGAGCCGGCCGCCCCAAGGGCGTCCAGTTCACCCCGGACTCGCTCACGCGCGTCATCGCCGTCACGAGCGGCAAGGGCGGCGTCGGCAAGTCCACCGTCACCGTGAACCTCGCCGTCGCGCTCGCCCGCCGGGGCCTGCGGGTCGGGGTCGTCGACGTCGACGTGCACGGCTTCAGCGTGCCCGGATTGATGGGCCTGACCGACGAGCACGGGGTCGCACCTCGTCCGACCCGCGTGGACAGCATGATCCTGCCGCCGGTGGCGCACGACGTGAAGGTCGTGTCGATCGGCATGTTCGTCGACGACGTCTCCACCGCGGTGTCGTGGCGCGGACCGATGCTGCACCGCACCGTGAACCAGTTCCTGACCGACGTGTTCTTCGGCGACCTGGACGTCCTGCTGCTCGACCTGCCGCCGGGCACCGGCGACGTCGCGATCTCGGTGGGGCAGCTGTTGCCGCACGCCGAGGTCCTGGTCGTCACGACCCCGCAGGCCGCCGCGGCCGACGTCGCCGAACGCAGCGGGATCGTTGCCCGGCAGACCGGGCAGCGGGTCATCGGCGTGATCGAGAACATGGCCGGGCTCGTGCAGCCCGACGGCTCGGTCCTGCACCTGTTCGGCGAGGGTGGTGGCGCCGAGACCGCCGCACGGCTGTCCCGCGGGCAGGACACTCCCGTCCCTGTGCTCGGCAGCGTGCCGCTGTCCGTGCCGCTGCGCGAGGGCGGCGACGCAGGCGTCCCGGTGGTGCTCGGTGCCCCCGAGGACCCGTCCGCCGTGGCCCTGGCGGCGATCGCCGACCGGATCACCACGATGGGGCGCGGGCTCGCGGGCCGGAAGCTCGGGTTGTCGCTGTCCTAGGCTCGAGGTCATGAGCACCGATCACGTCGATGTCGACTGGGACCACGCACGCGCCACGAACCGCGCGAACTGGGACGACCGGGTGCCGATCCACGAGGGCGCCTACGCGATCGACGCCCTCGCCGACCCCGACCACCGCTCGGACGTCGTCCGCGAGGACCTGCCGGCCCTGACGCCCTGGTTGCCGAACGGCTCGCTCGCAGGCCTCGACGTCTGCCACCTGCAGTGCCACATCGGCACCGACACGGTGTCGCTCGCCCGCGAGGGTGCCCGACTGACCGGTGTCGACTTCTCCCCCGCCGCCCTCGCCTCGGCCGCTGGGCTCGCGTCGCGCCTCGGCCTCGACGTCACCTGGGTCGAGACGGACGTCCTCGATGCCCGGGCCGCCGTCACCGGTGACTTCGACGTCGTGTACACGAGCATCGGCACGATCTGCTGGCTCCCCGACCTCGACCGCTGGGCGGCGCAGGTCGCCGGCCTGCTCCGCCCCGGCGGGGTGTTCTTCATCCGCGACGGACACCCGGCGCTGTACGCCCTCGACGAGGACGCCGACGAGCTCGTCACCCGGTACCGGTACTTCCCGGACGGCACCGCGCAGCAGTGGGACGACGCCGGCACCTACGTCGGCGACGGGACCGTGGCGAACACCCGGACCTTCGAGTGGCCGCACCCGCTGTCCGAGATCGTGAACGCCCTGCTCGGTGCCGGGCTGCGGCTCCGACGGCTCGACGAGGGCCGGACCCTGCCGTGGCGCTTCAGCTCCCGCATGGTCGAGACCGACACCGGCTCGTGGGCCTGGCCGGATCACGACCGCGACCGGATGCCGACCACCTACACGATCGTCGCGACCCGCGATTGACGACGCGACCCCCAGACGGACTGGAGGCCCGGTGCCAGCTGGCACCGGGCCTCCAGTCCGTCACGTGGGGACGTGACGGGCGTCAGGTCGCCTCGGCGTCGAAGGGTGCCGGTTCACCGGCGGCCAGGGGCACGACGGGAGCCGTCGCGCGAACCTTGGAGGCCGTCACCTGCGCGGTCTGCACCGCGGCCGCACTGGAACCGGAGTCGAGCAGGGCGTCTCGGATGATGCGGCGCGGGTCGTACTGGCGCGGGTCGAGCTTCTGCCACTCGATGTCATCGAACTCGGGGCCCATCTCGTCGCGCATCCGCTCCTTCGCGGTGTCGGCGAACCGACGGACGGCCTTGACGAACTCGGCCAGCTTCTGGGCGTACATCGGCAGGCGCTGCGGCCCGAGCAAGAGGACGCCGATGACCCCGATGATCAGGATCTTGTCGAGCGGGATGTCCACGCGAGCGAGCCTAACGCGTGCGGCTGCGTTGCACCTCTAGAGTTGTTTCCCGAACGGAGTGTGCGTGTCAGAGAAAGAGTCGAACTGGAAGTTCGCCGAGGACATCGTCTCGGAGACCGAGGCGATCGCCCGTGCTCGTGAGCACTCCCTGGAACTCGGGGTCGAAGCGATCTCACCCGCGATCGGTGCGCAGATCGGGGTCATCGCCGCAGCCTCGCGAGCCACGAGCATCATCGAGATCGGCACCGGTCTCGGCGTCTCCGGCCTGTACCTGCTCGCCGGTGCCCCGAACGCAACCCTGACCACGATCGACGTCGAGGTCGACCACCAGCAGTTCGCCCGCGACGCCTACATCAGCGCCGGCACCGCTCCCGCACGGATCCGGCTCATCCCCGGTCGGGCGAACCAGGTGCTCCCCCGCATGAACGAGGCCTCGTACGACGTCGTCCTCGTCGACGCCGACCCCGAGCACGTGATCGAGTACGTCGAACACGGGCTGCGGCTCGCCCGCCTGGGTGGCACCGTCCTGGTGCCGCACGCCCTGTGGCGCGGACGCGTGGCCGACCCGGTGAAGCGCGACCGTGCCACCACGGACTTCCGGCTGCTCCTGACCGAGGTGTCGACCTCGGGTGCGGTGCGCAGCGCGCTGTCGCCCGCCGGCGACGGACTGCTGCAGTTGACGAAGGTGACCAACTAGCGCTCGACCCGCCGGCGCTCGCGCAGGTCAGTCGAGGTGCCGCAGGTACCGCTCGGGCGACTCGAGGAACGCCCGCTGGTTCCGCACCAGGTCGAGGTCGCGCCACTCGGTGCGCCGCAGGCCCCACTCGCCGACCTCGTGGATCGTCGCGCCCGGGAACGCGGCGAGCACGGGCGAGTGGGTCGAGAGCACGACCTGGCCGACGCCGCTCTCCACGATCGAGCGCAACAGTGCGATCAGGGTGAGGCACCCCGAGAACGACAGGGCGGACTCCGGCTCGTCGAGGATCCAGAGCCCGGGCCAACGCGCCCGGTCGATGACGAAGTCCAGGAACGCCTCGCCGTGGCTGCGCTCGTGGAACACCGGCTCGGGGCGACTGCGGTTCGGGTGCTCCTCGAGGTAGGTGAAGAAGCCGTGCATGGTCTCAGCCCGCAGGAAGAAGCCACCGCGGGGCGCACCGAAGTCACGTCGCAGGGCGATGTGCTGCCACAGGTCCGACTCGGACGGGCGGGTCGAGTGGTGCGCCCCGGTCGAGCCGCCTTCCGGGGACATCCCGAACGCGAGCGCGATGGCCTCGATCAGGGTCGACTTGCCGACACCGTTGTCCCCGACGAACACGGTCACCGGGTCCAGGTCGAGGCCCTCGTCGAGCAGCTGCCGGATCGGCGGGAGCGCGGCCGGCCACTCGTCGCGCGGCATCGGGTCCGGGTCGCGGTACTCCTCGACGCGTCGGATGGGCAGATGGGTCCTCGGCACGGCCCCATCCTGCCGGAGCCGACCGACACCGCGTGTGGGCGCCCCCTACCGGCGGACAGACGGAAGGCCCGGAGCGTACACGCTCCGGGCCTTCCGTTCTGGTGCTTCGACGTACTAGGCCGAGACGACCTCAGCGAGTGCGTCGTGGAGTTCCTTGGCCTCGGCATCGTTGACCGAGACGACCAGGCGGCCTCCACCTTCGAGCGGAACCCGCACGATGATGAGTCGACCCTCCTTAACAGCCTCCATCGGCCCGTCACCGGTCCTCGGCTTCATGGCTGCCATCAGATGTCCCCTTTCGTGCAGTAAATGCAGCCCCATTATCCCGTATGGAGGGGGCAACTGCGAAACCGCCCAGGTTGGGGGTGTCGGATGCGCCGTCCGGATGCTCCGCAGAACGCGGTTCCACGGGCCTCCGGCGCCCCGCATCGATCACGGCGGGGTCCAGTCGTAGCCGTCGATCCACCACGTGTAGTACAGCCAGACCCACTGCAGCCCGACGAACGCGACGACGACGGCCACGCGGTACACCCGCGACCGCGGCAGCGCCACGATCCCGAGCAACGGCGCGATCGGCACGAGGATGCGCCAGGTGCTCGACTGCGGGAAGAACACCGCCAGCAGGTACACCAGGTACGCCACGCCCCAGAGTCGGAGCTCGATGCCGATCCGGCGTGCGGCGCGCATGCACACGAACGCGGCGAACCCGATGAGCACGACGACGAGCAGCACCGTGCCGGCCGGCTGCCCGAACCACCACCCGAACCCCTGCACCCACGGCGCGAACGGCACGAGTTCCTTCCACCCGATGTACGACGACCGCCAGGCGAGCTCGGTGTCCGTGTAGGCCTTCGGCACGCCCGTCACCGCCCACGCGATCGCCGGCCACGCCAGACCGACCAGACCCGACACCGTGGCGACCACCGCGGGGGGCACGAGTCGGCGGAGGGTCAGCGGTTCCGACGAGCGCACCCACGCCGGGCGGATCGCCCAGGCGGCCACGAAGAGCACCACCAGGAACGCGAAGGCGAGCCCCGTCGGTCGGGTCATGCCGAGCAGGAGCACGACGGGCAGCATCGCCCACCACCGTCGATCCACCATGAGCAGCAGCGCGACGAGCAGCAGGAACAGACCCATCGACTCCGCGTAGGCCACCTGGAACATCGCCGACACCGGTGCGACGCAGAACAGCACCGTGGCGAACGTCGCCCGTGCGGGGTCGAGGAACCGTCCCATGAGGCGGCGGAACACCAGCGCGGCCCCGAGTCCGGCGAGCAACGACACCGAGACCGCGACGAACTCGAACGACGCTCCGGTGAGCAGCGTGAGCGCGCGCACCAGGAACGGGTACGCGGGCATGAACGCCCACGCGTTCTCGGTCACGTGTCCGGCGGCGTCGACGGGCAGCGTCGACGGGTACCCGCCCGTGGCGATCACGCGGTACCAGGCGCCGTCCCAGATCGACGCGAACGACAGGTAGCCCGGGCTCTGCACGGTGAACGAGTTCGCCGCCTGCACGCGGGCGAAGGCGAGCATCATGGCGCCCGTGACGAGCCGCGCCAGCACGTACACGACCGTGATGCGCACCCACCACGGGACGACCCGGTACCGGGCCCGCCAGCGGTTCCGGGCAGGGGTCCTCCGGGTGGCCCCCGCCGTCGTCAGGCCGTCAGCCACCGACGCAGCCCGGCCTCGACCGCGGTGATCTGCGCGACCGGGACCTGCTCGTCGTCGTGGTGGGCGAAGACCGGCTCGCCGGGGCCGTAGTTGACTGCGGGGACCCCGAGCGCCGAGAAGCGTGCGACGTCGGTCCAGCCGTACTTCGGACGGGGCTCCGGTCCACCGACGGCCGCGACGAAGTCCTGCGCGAGCGGGGCGTCGAGTCCGGGGCGGGCACCGGCGGCGAGGTCGACGATCGTGACCTCGTACCCGTCGAACAGCTCGCGGATGTGGGCGACGGCTTCGTCGGCCGAGCGCGAGGGAGCGAACCGGTAGTTCACGTGCACCATCGCCTCGTCGGGGATGATGTTGCCCGCGATGCCGCCGCTGATGCCGACCGCGTTCAGGCCCTCGCGGTACTCGAGCCCGTCGACCGTCACGGTCCGCGGTTCGTACGCGGCCAGGGTGGCCAGGATCGGGGCGGTCTTGTGGATCGCGTTGTCGCCGATCCAGCTCCGGGCGCTGTGCGATCGCTTGCCGAACGTGCGGATCTCGGCACGGAGGTTGCCGTTGCAGCCACCCTCGATCTGCGCCCCGGACGGCTCTCCCAGGATCGCGAAGTCGGCGGTGAGGAGTTCGGGTCGCGTCCGGGCCAGGCGGCCGAGGCCGTTCAGGGCGTCGCTGACCTCTTCGTGGTCGTACCAGACCCACGTGACGTCGACCGAGGGGTCGACGAGGTCGTACGCGAGCTTGAGCTGCACCGCGCAGCCGGCCTTCATGTCGACGGTGCCGCGGCCCCAGAGGATCTCGGTGCCGTCCTCGGTGGTCCGGAACTCGGTCGGCAGGTTGTCGTTGAGCGGCACCGTGTCGATGTGACCTGCGATGACGACGCGGCGGTCGCGGCCCAGGTTCGTCCGCGCCACGATCGCGTCGCCGTCACGGATCACCTCGAGGTGCGGCAGCGGTGCGAGCACGGCCTCGATCGCGTCGGCGAGGGCCTGCTCGTTGCCGGACACCGACTCGATGTCGCAGATGGCACGGGTGATGTCGATGGACGAGGCGGTGAGGTCGAGGTGCTCCGGCATGCGGGCAGCCTACCGGCCGCCCCTCGCACCGCCCCGGCAGTCCGGCCGGACGGTGCCCGCCGACGGTCGCTCGGTACCCTGGAGCCGTGACCGACACGACTGCCTCCGACCGCCCGACCCACGCCTGGGGCCACGGCCTCGCGACGATCGCCGCCGACGGCACGACGCTCGACACCTGGTACCCGGAGACGCACCTCGGGGCGCTGCCCGCCGACGCCGTGTTCCCCGCCGAGCTGCAGGCGCACGTCGGTGACGACCCCCGCCGCGAGGTCCGGATCGAGGCCTTCACCACCGAGATCACGATCGACGCCGCTCCGACGAGCACCCCGGACGCGTACCTCCGCCTGCACCTGCTGAGCCACCTGCACGTCCGCCCGAACGAGGTCTCCCTCGACGGCGTCTTCGGCCACCTGCCGATCGTCGCGTGGACGAACGCCGGCCCGGTGCACCCCGAGTCCCTGACGCGCCTGCGCCCGTCGCTGCAGCGCGCCGGCATCGCCGTGCACGCCATCGACAAGTTCCCGCGCCTGCTCGACTACGTCGTGCCGGACCGCGTCCGCATCGGCGACGCCAACCGCGTCCGCCTCGGCGCACACCTGGCGCCGGGCACGACCGTCATGCACGAGGGCTTCGTCAACTTCAACGCCGGCACCCTCGGCGACGCGATGATCGAGGGCCGCGTCTCGCAGGGCGTCGTCGTCGGCAACGGCACGGACATCGGCGGCGGCGCCTCGATCATGGGCACGCTGTCCGGCGGCGGCACGCACCGCGTCTCGCTCGGGGAACGCGCGCTGCTCGGCGCGAACGCAGGCCTCGGCATCTCGCTCGGCGACGACTCCGTCATCGAGGCCGGGCTCTACGTCACGGCCGGTACGAAGGTGGTGCTGGTCGGCGCGGCACCGAACCCCGACGGCACCCCGAAGACCGTCAAGGCCGCGGAGCTCTCCGGCACCCCGAACATCCTGTTCCGCCGCAACAGCATCAGCGGCGCCGTCGAGGCGCTGCAGCGCAAGGGCGAGGGCATCCAGCTGAACACCGCGCTGCACGCGTAGCGCTCGAGGGCTCCACAGCCTGATATTTCTCCTCTTGCACGTCACGTTTCACCTCGGTACGGTGAGGCCAGCGTCGCACTGTCGCGGCGCTGCGAGCCAAGGGGAGAACATGTCACTTCGCACCACCGGCATCACGCTCGGGGCGACCGTCGCGATCATCGCGTCGAGCGTGCTCGTCGCGCCGTCCGCGCAAGCAGTCGACCGCTCCGCGCCCAGCAGCGCGGCCGGTCAGTCGACAACACAACCGCAGACGGACGTCACGCCGGAGCAACTGGACGTCGCCGTCGCTGAAGCCCGCGCCAGCGGGTACGTCATCGACGAGCGGATCGGGCGTGACGGCGCGCGCACGACCACCATCGAGCTGGGAGACGGCTTCTCGTTCGACATCGTGCAGGGCGATCCTCGAGCTCGTCTCGGTGCGGGCAGCGACAAGTACGGAACCTACGTCTCCTTCAACGCGACTGATCAGTCCGCGATCATCAGCGGTGCTGGCTGGGCGCTGGGCGCAGGTGTCTGCGCCATCAGCGCCGGGACGTTCTGCGTGGTGGCCGGAGCGATCATCGCCGCTGCGACGTGGGCAGTGACCACCAACGGGATTCGATGCGGATCGAAGTCCCTCCGTGTCTACCCCTTCAACGGCTCACGGAATCCCCGATGTGTGTGAGGCCACGACCGGTCGGAGTCAGCTGATGCAGTTACTCGTCGCGACCGCCGTCAGCATCTGCCTGGTGGCGTTCGCCGTCGTCGTCACGACGTCTCCAGCGACGGCAGGACTGTGGACGAGCAACGCTCTGGGGACGGTCGCGCTCTTCGCCGCGATCCTGATCACCGGGACCGCGATCCGGCATCACCGGAAGCGGCCCTGAAACGATGCCTGGAGGCCCGGTGCCGGTCCGCAAGACCGGCACCGGGCCTCCTTCCCGTCACATGGTGAGCAGCAATGGTCGGGTCCTCTCGCAGGACCCGACCATTGTTGCTCACCAAGCGCGCGAGCGCTCAGCGCGCGGGGACGTCGCGCTCGGGCGCACCCACGTAGAGCTGCTGCGGGCGACCGATCTTGTTCAGCGGGTCATTGTTCAGCTCGCGCCACTGGGCGATCCAGCCCGGCAGACGACCGATGGCGAACAGGACGGTGAACATCCGCGGCGGGAAGCCCATCGCCTTGTAGATGATGCCGGTGTAGAAGTCGACGTTCGGGTAGAGCTTGCGGCTGACGAAGTACTCGTCCTCGAGCGCGATCTGCTCGAGTTCCATCGCGATGTCGAGCAGGTCGTCCTGCACGCCGAGGGACTCGAGGACCTCGTGCGCGGACTCCTTGACGAGCTTCGCGCGCGGGTCGTAGTTCTTGTAGACGCGGTGCCCGAAGCCCATGAGCTTGACGCCCTGCTCCTTGTTCTTCACCCGCTCGACGAAGCGCGTGACGGGCTCGCCCGAGTCCTTGATCTGCTGGAGCATCTCGAGCACGGCCTCGTTCGCACCGCCGTGCAGCGGGCCGTACAGGGCGTTGATGCCGGCCGAGATCGAGGCGAACATGTTCGCCTTCGTCGAGCCGACCATGCGCACCGTCGAGGTCGAGGCGTTCTGCTCGTGGTCCTCGTGCAGGATGAGGAGCCGCTCGAGCGCCTTCGAGAGCACCGGGTTGGGCTTGTAGGTCTCGGCCATCGTGCCGAAGTTCAGCCGCAGGAAGTTGTCGACGAAGGACAGCGAGTTGTCCGGGTACAGGAACGCCTGCCCGATGGCCTTCTTGTGGGCGTACGCGGCGATGACCGGGAGCTTGGCGAGGAGCCGGACGGTCTGCAGCTCGACCTTCTCGGGGTCGTCCACGTCCATGTCGTCCTCGTAGTACGTGGACAGGGCGCTCACGGCGCTCGACAGGACGGACATCGGGTGCGCCGAGTGCGGCAGGGCGTCGAACAGGCGGCGGAGGTCTTCGTGCAGCAGGGTGTGCCGACGGATGCGGGCGTCGAACTGCTCGAGCTCGGTGGGGGTCGGCAGCTCACCGTAGATCAGGAGCCACGCGACCTCGAGGAACGTGCAGTTCCCGGCGATCTGGTCGATCGGGTACCCGCGGTAGCGCAGGATCCCCTGGTCGCCGTCGATGTAGGTGATCGCGCTCTTCGTCGCACCGGTGTTCACGAACCCGTAGTCGAGCGTGTTCATCCCGGTCTGCTTCTTGAAGGTCGAGATGTCGATCGCCGACGCGCCGTCGACGCTCTGCAGGATCGGGAACTCCGCCGTGCCACCCGGGAACGTCAGCGTCGCGGTCGCGCCCTGCTGTTCGGCGGCGGGACTCACGGGGACGGGCGTGGTGGGCGGTGTGGCCGTCTTCTGAGCGTCATTGGCAGTGTCAGTCACGAGGACAGCCTAATCGCGGCACCTGTCGGTCGTGCACACATCCCAGGTGACGATTTGGTGGTTCCCACGGATTGCGGGCACCACCGGAACGACTCGTGTCCGTGCTACGCGGTGCCGAGGCGACGGCTGCTCGCCAGTCGCTGCGACGCTGCGGCGATGCGTTCGTCGGTCGCCGTCAGGGCCACGCGGACGTGCTCTCCCCCTGCTGCGCCGTAGAACGTGCCCGGTGCGACGAGGATCCCGCGGTCGGCGAGCCAGGCCACGGTGTCGAGTGCGGGTTCGCCGCGGGTGGCCCAGAGGTAGAGCCCGGCCTCGCTGTGGTCGATCCGGAACCCGGCATCCTCGAGTGCTCGTCGCAGCATGTTCCGGCGCGCTCGGTAGCGGGCCTTCTGCTGCTGCACGTGGGTCTCGTCCTGGAGCGCGACGACCATGGCCTGCTGCACGGGCAGCGGCGGCATGAGCCCCGCGTGCTTCCGGACGGCCAGGACGTCGGCCAGGATCGCGGCGTCACCGGCGACGAAGGCCGCACGGTAGCCGGCGAGGTTCGACTGCTTCGACAGCGAGTACACGCTCAGCACGCCGTCGAGCGAGTCACCGACCACCCGGGGGTCCAGGATCGTGGGCGTCGGGGTGGTGGCGTACTCCGGGTCCCACCCGAGCTCGGCGTAGCACTCGTCGCCGACGATGACGGCCCCCAGCTCGCGGGCGCGCACCACGGCGGCACGGAGCTCGTCGATGGTCAGCACGCGGCCGTCCGGGTTGCCCGGGGAGTTCAGCCACACGAGCTTCGTGCTGGACGGCCACGCCGCCGGGTCGTCCGACGCGAGGGCCTCGGCGCGGACCAGTGCGGCGCCGAGCTCGTACGTCGGGTACGCGGCGGCCGGGAACACCACGGTGTCACCGGGGCCGATGCCGAGCCAGAGCGCGAGGCCCGCGATGAACTCCTTCGAGCCGATCGTCGGCAGCGCGTTCGCCTCGGTCAGGGCGACGCCGTGCCGACGGCCGTACCAGTCGGCGATGGCCTGTCGCAGCGCCGGGGTGCCGGCGACCTGCGGGTAGGCGTGCGCATCGGTCGCGGTGGCCAGGGCGGTGCGGACGACCTCGGGCGTGGGGTCGACGGGCGATCCGACGCTGAGGTCGACGATGCCGCCCTCGTACGCCGCGGCGCGCTGCTTGAACGGGACGAGCTGGTCCCAGGGGAAGTCGGGGAGGTCGAGCGCCACGACGGGTCCGGTCAGCCGCGGACGGGCTCGGACGCGACGACGGGGTGGTCCTTGTGGATCACGCCGACCTTCGCAGCGCCACCGGGCGACCCGACCTCGTCGAAGAACTCGACGTTGGCCTTGTAGTAGTCGGCCCACTGGTCGGGCAGGTCGTCCTCGTAGTAGATGGCCTCGACGGGGCAGACCGGCTCACACGCACCGCAGTCGACGCACTCGTCGGGGTGGATGTAGAGCGAGCGGTCACCCTCGTAGATGCAGTCGACCGGGCATTCGTCGATGCAGGCACGGTCCTTGACGTCGACACAGGGCTGGGCGATCACGTAGGTCACGGTTCGGGTGCTCCCTTCGACGAGCGGGTTCGAGTCTACTCGCGGCCCGGGGCCGTCCGGGACCGCAGCCCCGACAGGTCCGGCCACGCGAGGACCAGGGCGGCGATCACCGCGGGGGCGAAGTTCCACACGTACCCGGCCGCGTTGGCGAGGACGAGCGGCGAGCTCTCCCCGCCGACCGACACGAGCACCTGCGTCGCGACGAGGATCCCGATGCCGATCGCGGCGACCATCATCCGCGAGCGGTAGACGAGCCGCACGCCCACGGTCAGGCCGAGCACGATGAGGGTGGTGATGACGAGTCCGACCGGGAACGCGCCGAGCGTCTGCTGGTGCGTGACCGTCCCGAGCCCGCCGGCGAGCAGGCCGAGCAGCAGCGAGACGACGACCGCCGCGGCCTTGCCCTGGCCGGACATCTCGGCGTAGGTCTGCGGGGCCGCCGGCTGCGGGGCCGCGTCGTGCCGGAACGCCTCGACCGCCGGGGCGTGCTGCCGGACGCCGTGCGGCATCACCCACGACAGGGCACTCGGGTCGGCGGGGTCCACGGGGTCGACAGCGACCTGGGAGCGGTACTGCTCGACGGCCGCCCGCACCTTCGCCCGGACCGGCATGACGTCGACCGTGACGTCGGCCTGACCGCTGGCGGGGTCGACGATCATCGAGAACGGGACCTCTTCGGCTCGGGCCGCGTACTGCGCCGCGTGGTGCATCCGCACGTGGTCGGGGTGCCCGTAGCCCCCGTCGTCGGCGTAGCTGATCACGGCGTCGGCACCGGTGGAGCGGATGGCGGCACGGACGTCGTCCACCACCTCGCCCAGGTCCGCTGCGGTGAGCGAGTCGGCCGGGGCGTCGTCCGCGGCGGTGGCCCGCCCGTCCGGGCCCCACTGCATGCCGGAGTCGACGTAGCGACGCTCCGGCAGGTCGGTCGGCCGGGCACCGCGCCCGCCGAGCCACAGGTGCTGCGGACCGCCGAGGGCGGCGAGGGCAGCGGCGATCTCGGTCTCCCGGTGCCGTGCCACCCGCGCGGGGTCGCCGGCCAGCGGGGCCAACTGCTCCGTGAGCATCTCGCCGCGCTCGCCCCGGGTCGCGGTGAGCACGGTCACCTCGGCGCCGCGCTCGAGCAGGGTCGCGATGGTCCCGCCCGACGAGAGCGTCTCGTCGTCGGGGTGGGCGTGCACGATCAGGACGCGCTCGGGGCGCGTGGCAGGGGCCTTCGACATCGTCCCCAAGGGTACGGGACTAGCGGGGCGTGACGATGTAGGTCGCCGTGACGCCGCCGCTGTCCTTGGTCTCCGAGAAGGTCAGGACGACGCGGTAGGCGTCGCTCCGGAACATGCCGAACGCGCTCGACGAGTCCGCACGCTTGGCCGACTCGGTGTACCCGGCGTCGGTGAGCTGCTGCACGGCGGCCTGGAAGTCGTCCACCGAGGCCGCCCGGACCTGCGCGACCCACCCGGAGCCGTTCGGTCCGGCTCCCCCGCCGAGCACGGTGCCGTCGACGAGCGGGACGTCGGCCGACGGGAACCCGTCCGGCACCTTGCCGTCGGAGGTCACGTCGGCACCCTTGAGCGCCGTGTCGAGCGCGCCGTCGATGCCGCCGGCGACCGAGGACATGCCGTCCTGGATCGCCTTGCCGTCGATGCCGGCGACCCCGTCGGCGACGTTCGACGCGACGGAGGACCCGAGGTCGGTGGCCTGCTGCACGGCCTGGGTCGAGCAGCCGGTGAGTCCGGCCAGGGCGATGCCGGCAGCGACGGCGGCGATCAGCGGGGTACGGAGGGAACGCATGGCGCGACCGTAACGGACGAGCCGGGAGGCCCGGCGCGAGTTGGCTGTGAACGTGCCGTCCCCGGGGCGGTCACGTGCGCGGCGGGGCCGCCCCGGGCCTCCTTCCCGGAGAGCGTGTCAGGCGACGTAGGCGCGCGTCGCCGCGACCAGGGCGTCGACGCCGACCGGGATCGCGGTCTCGGCCTGCGGCGCGTAGAACGGCGAGTGGTTGCTCGGGATCTCCTCGCCGCGGCGGAAGCGCTCCGGGTCGGTGATGCCCGTGAACCAGTACACGAGCGGCGCTCCGGCGGCGGTGGCGAGCTGGCCGACGTCCTCCGACGCCATGGCGAGCCCGATCTCGAGGTCGCGGGCTCCCGGCACCTCGGCGCGGATGGCCTCGAGCACGGTGGCGGCGGCATCGGCGTCGTTCACGGTGACCTCGGCGCCCGGAGCACGCACGATCGTCGGCTCGGACAGGCCACCGGCGGTGCTCTCGGCACGGACGATGCGCTCGATCGAGGCGATGATGCGCTGGCGGGTCTCCTCGTTGCGGGCCCGTGTCGAGATCTCGATGACGGCCTCGTCGGGGATGATGTTCGCCCGCGTGCCGGCGTGGAAGCTGCCGACGGTGACGACCCCCGCGTCGCTCGGCGAGACCTCGCGGGCGACGACGGTCTGCAGCCGCACGACGGCCGAGGCCGCGGTGACGACCGGGTCGAGCGAGGCCTGCGGTGCCGAACCGTGCGCCCCACGACCGTTGAAGGTCACCGTCAGTCGGTCGCTCGACGCCATCACGGGGCCGGTGCCGACGGCGACGATGCCGACCGGTGCGGGTGCGGAGTGCTGCCCGAGCACGACGTCCGGCTTCGGGAACCGCTCGGCCAGGCCGTCCTCGACCATCGCGCGGGCGCCGGAGATGACCTCTTCAGCAGGCTGGAAGACGGCGACGACCGTGCCGCGCCAGTCCCCCGTGGTCGCCACCAGGCGCTCGAGCGTGCCGAGCAGCCACGTGACGTGGATGTCGTGGCCGCAGGCGTGCATGGTCGGGACCTCGCGGCCCTCGTCGTCGGTGCCGACGTGCTCGCTGGCGTAGGACAGGCCGGTGCGTTCCTGCACGGGCAAGCCGTCCATGTCGGCGCGGAGCCAGACCACGGGGCCCTCGCCGTTCGACACGACACCGACGACGCCGGTGCCGCCGACGCCCGTCGTCACCTCGATCCCACCGATCTCGGCGAGCTTCGCAGTGATGACACCGGCGGTGCGGTGCTCCTGGAAGCCGAGCTCCGGGTGGGCGTGCAGGTCCTGGTAGATCGAGAGCAGGTCGAGAGTCACGCTGACCACGGTACAACCGCGAACGGCCCGGCCACCTGTTGCAGGTGACCGGACCGTCGGACGGAGGACGGGCCTCCGCGCGTGTTGCTCGTGCTGGTGCTTACGCGTCCTGGCGCTTGAGACGCGCGTAGGAGCGCTGGCGAGCCGACGCGTCCAGCTCGACCTTGCGGATGCGCACG
>Ga0308159_1000849_pt1 | contig 54680 bp, 36 predicted proteins | sample PhyCR1_FD_201040 | JGI IMG/M metagenome (GOLD analysis project Ga0308159, IMG submission 201040) | Phyllosphere microbial communities from UC Gill Tract Community Farm, Albany, California, United States - DLSLC.R1 | ecosystem: Host-associated > Plants > Phyllosphere > Unclassified | place: USA...
GGGCAGACCTCCATCATCGTCTACTTCGAGCCGCCGGTGGCGGTGCTGGTGGACGACTTCGTGGTGCCTTCCGTCCAGACGCAGTTGCTCGATACTTTCGACATCGCGCAGGTCGAGGTGCTGCGCGGGCCGCAAGGCACGCTATTCGGCAAGAACACCACCGGCGGCGTCGTTACGGTGCGCACCAAGCGCCCGCAGATGGAATACGTGGGCGTCGATGCCCGCGCCGAGTACGGCGACTTCGGCCAGAAGAAGGCGCAGGCCGCGCTCAACGTGCCGATCGCCGATATCGCCGCCTTCCGCCTCGTCGGCGGTTACGAGAAGTCTGACGGGTTCTACAAGAACGGGGCCTGTTACGGCCCGGTCACCGGCTTCGTCGACAACAAGTTCCAGGGGCGCAGCGGCTGCCTTGGCGGCGAGACGATCGGCGGCAAGGACGTGTGGCAGGCCCGGGCCAAGCTGCTGATCGAGCCTTCGCCCAATTTCAGCGCGCTGTTCCAGTACGAATGGATTCGCGATCGTTCGGACTCGGTGCCGTCGGTGAACGAGAACTATCTCTATACGGGGACCAACCCCTTCGTCACCGACCTGCTCGGGCTGACCGATCCGAATGCGCAGGGCACCGATCCGCTCAAGCGGGCGGCCTATACCGGACGGCATGACGGCCTGCTGTTCATGGACAAGGGCCAGCGCATTTCGGTCGACGGGCTCTACGCCAACCTCGAATATGACACCGGCATCGGCACCGTCACTTCGGTCTCGGGCTATCGCAACCAGCGCTCGCGCATTCCCAACTCCTACGCGGGTGCGACGGCCGTGGCGGAAGACGGCCAGTACCTGTCGTTCTTCGACGCGACCCGCGATGACAACCGCAAGACCTGGCAGCAGGAACTGCGCTTCGCCTCCGACCTGCAGGGGCCGTTCAATTTCGTCGCGGGCGGGTTCTACCAGCGCGACAAGATCGATTTCTGCGTCGCGCAGATTCTCGGCTTCCTCGACCTGACGTCCGGTCCGCTGCCGTTCGGCAACTGGAACGACACGCCTTACGTCCTGTGCAATGCGCAGCGGGCCAAGTCTCGTGCGGTGTTCCTCGAAGGCACGCTGAAGCTGGGCGACAAGCTGACGATCTCGGCGGGCGGGCGCTATACCTGGGACGACAAGACCTGGCTCGGCCGCCAGCAGACCTTCATCCCGGCATTGAACGGCGGCTTCGACCCGACGATCACCATCAACGAGGCGCTCGACGCCAGCGTCTACAACTACCCGGCGGGCGTCGTCAGCGTGAAGGGCAAGTGGCGCGAGCCGACGTACCGCGCCAGCATCAGCTATCAGGCGACCGACGATATCTTCGTCTTCGGCGGCTATTCGCATGGTTACAAGGGCGGCGGCTTCAACGACCAGATCGGCGGCTTCGCGGCCTTCGGCACCGACCTCGACGCCTTCCGCGCCGCCGCGCGGCCGACCGACCCGGAAAAGGCCGACAGCTTTGAACTGGGCTTCAAGTCGCAGTTCCTCGACAACCGGCTGCGCTTCAACCTCACCGGCTTCTACGTGAAGTACAAGGATCTGCAGAAGCAGCTCAACGTGCCGATCGTGGTCAACGGCCAGCCCAATCAGGTCACGTTGTTCGTCAACGCTGCCAGCGCCGACGTGAAGGGCATCGAGGCGGAACTCTCCGCTACTCCGATCGAGGGGCTGACCCTGCGCGGCGTGCTCGGCTACCAGGACGGTAAGTACAAGACCTATACCGCCGAGAACGCAGGCTATGACCTGGCCTCGGCCCCGCTGGACCGCGCGCCGAAGTGGCAGTGGACGCTGGACGGCTCCTACGCGCTGCCGCTGGGCAGCGACTACAAGCTGACCGTGAACGGCAACGTCGCGTATACCGGGCGCAACCTCAATACGCAGGCGATCGACGATCCGCTGGGCAACACGTTCCTCAATGCGAGGACGCTGGTGAACGGCTCGATCACGCTCGCGCAGGCGGATGACCGCTATTACGTGCGCCTGATCGGCAAGAACCTGACCGACAAGCGCTACCGCGTGGCGGTGCAGAACGTCGCGGGGCTGTGGCTCAACTCGCAATACGGGGCGCCGCGTTACTTCGGTGTCGAACTCGGGCTGTCGTTCGGCGACCATCTTTGAGAGGTGCTTGATGTTTGAGGCAAAGGTGCTGCGCGGCGGGATTGCCGTCGCGCTGACATGGTCGCTCGCGGCCTGCGGATCGGCGGATCAGCAGGCGCTTGCCGGGAAGGGCGCTCCCGAGGGGTGGGAGCGCCAGCTGGACGATGCCAGCGACGGTGACGACTGGCCCGCCTTCGGCCGCACTTACGGCGAGCAGCACTACAGTCCGCTTGATCAGGTCAATGCCGGTAACGTCAAGGACCTCGGCCTTGTCTGGGCGGTGGACCTTCCGGCTGGCAACCCTGCCACCGGGCCGATCGAGGTGAGCGGCACCGTCTACCTCGCCAGCGGCTATTCGGTGGTTCGCGCGATCGACGTCGCTTCGGGCAAGGTGAAATGGGAGCATGATCCCCACGCCCCCGAAGCCTCCGGCATCCGGCTGCGGCAGGGCTGGGGCAGCCGCGGCATCGCCTATTGGAATCACAAGGTCATCACCGCCACGCAGGACGGCCGCCTGATCGCCCTGGACGAGAAGACCGGCAAGCCGGTCTGGACCGTGCAGACGCTGGAGGAGGGCGCGCCGATGTTCATCTCCGGCCCGCCGCGGGTGTTCGACGGCAAGGTGATCATCGGCAATGCCGGGTCCGACGAAAGCGCCGTGCGCGGCTTCGTCACCGCCTTCGATGCGGACAGCGGCAGGCAACTCTGGAAGTTCTACACCGTACCCGGCGACCCGGCGAAGGGCTTCGAGGACGAGACGCAGAAGATGGCCGCGAAGACCTGGAGCGGCGACTGGTGGAAGTACGGCGGCGGCGGTTCGGTGTGGAACGCCATCACGTATGACAAGGCCAACGACCAGATCCTGCTCGGCACCGGCAACGGCGCGCCGTGGAATCACAAGATCCGCTCTCTGGGCAAGGGCGACAACCTGTTCGTCTGCTCGATCGTCGCGCTCGATGCGAAGACCGGCAAGTATAAGTGGCATTACCAGATCAACCCCGGCGAAAGCTGGGACTTCAACGCCGCGATGGACATGGAACTGGCCGACCTGACGATCGACGGCAAGCCGCGTCAGGTAGTGATGACGGCGCCCAAGAACGGCTTCTACTACGTGATCGACCGGAAGGATGGAAAGCTGATCTCGGCCGAGCCCTTCGTGGAAGTGACGTGGGCGAAGAAGATCGACCTTGCCACCGGCCGTCCGGTCGAGAACCCCGGCGTGCGCTACGAAAGCGGCAGGACTTCGTTCCGCCCCACGCCGCTGGGCGCGCACAGCTGGATGCCGATGGCTTACAGCCCGAAGACGAAGCTGACCTATATTCCCGCCATCGATTTGCAGGCGCACTTCGACGACACCGGCATCACGCGGGAAAACTTCAAGTTCGCCGAAGGCATGGGACTGTCTCCGGGCGTCGGCTACGCGATCGACGCGGGGGGCAAGGACGTCACCGGCTGGCTCGTCGCCTGGGACCCGGTGGCGCAGAAGGCGCGCTGGAAGCTGCCGATGCCCACGCACGGCAACGGCGGCATCATGGCGACGGGTGGCAACCTGGTGTTCCAGGGACGGCCCGACGGCGGCTTCTCCGCCTATGACGCCGAGGACGGCAAGCGCTTGTGGAACTTCGATGCGCGCGCGGGCGTGGTGGCACCGCCGATCACGTACCGCGTCAACGGCAAGCAGTACGTCACGGTGATCGCCGGGATCGGCACCAGCGTCGGCCTGTTCGGCCCGATGTTTGCGCAGTACGGCATCGATTACCGCACGCAGGCGCGGCGGGTGCTGACTTTCGCGATCGGCGGCAAGCAACAGTTGCCGCCGCGCGAACCTTACAAGGCCGTCGCCTTCGAGGATGCCAGCTTCAAGCCGGATGCCGGCAAGGCCGCGCGCGGAGAAGGCATCTTCGGCGGTCGCTGTGCGGTCTGCCATGGCACCTCGGTCATCGCAGGCGGCACCGCGCCGGACCTGCGCACTTCGCCGATCCCTGCCAATTCGGAGGCGTTCGCCGAAGTGGTCCGCAATGGCGCGCTGGTTCCTGCGGGAATGCCGAAATTCGGCGAATTCACGCCCGATCAGGTCGAGGCCCTACGCCAGTACATCCGCACCCGCGCCGAAGTCCTGCGCAGCGGACGGCCCGACAGTGCAGTAGGGTCTGCGCACAAGACCGGGGAGTGATCTGCGTTTCGGCAAGGGGCGCCCGGAAAGGGCGCCCCGATCCTCCGATCACGCTTCTCGGTTGGTATTTCTCAGCATTTTCCTGAAGTAAAAAGAGGATTTACCCTTCCGCTCATTGCGCGGGGGTGTGTTGCGCAAGAACTGATTCGTGTCGTTCGTCACCATCGCCCGCCGGCGATCAGTAGAGGGGCTCTGCAGTGCGCAAACAGAAGTTTACAGCGACCGCGCTCGTTACTCGTAGTTCACTGTCTTACATCCGCAGCGTGTTCGCGCTTGGCGAGGCCCGCCAGGCCTTCGTCAACGTTCATGACGAGGCCCACGCGGAAGGCCTTACCGGACTGGAAATCGTTTCCTGCATCACGCCGGACGACGGAGGCGGCTGGTTCGATGAAAGCCATCCGCTGATCCATGACGGTCGGCCTGCGCAGGTCACGTACACTTCGGGCACCGAAGGCAAGCCCAAGGGCATCGTCCTGACTTACGCCAATCTTGCGGATGCAGCGGAGCGGATCATCGACCAGATGGGCCTGACCGCAGAAGTGCGCGAGTATGTTGGCGTGCCGGTCACCTACAGCTTCGGCATCGGCCGCATCCGCGCAGTCAGCGCGGTCGGTGGATGCGCATATCTGCCGCCGCGAGGTTTCGATCCCCTCGAACTGGCTCGCATGCTGAGGTCGGGTGAGGTGAACGCCTTGTCCGCAGTCCCCACTCTTCTGCGTATCCTGCTGCAGCGGCGGTCCGTCATCGGGGATGCAGGCAAGAAGCTGCTGTGGCTGGAGATCGGTTCGCAATACATGTCGGGCGCTGAAAAGCGCGGCATTCGCGAGATGTTTCCCAATGCCCGCATCGTACAGCATTATGGCCTGACGGAAGCCTCGCGCAGCACTTTCCTCCAGATTTCCGACGTTCCGGATGCCGCGCTGGATTCAGTCGGCAAAGCCGTCGGCGCGACCGAGGTGGCGATTTCCGAAGAAGGACGCATCTGCATTCGCGGTCCGCACGTTGCGCGCTGGAAGCTGGATGCCGGCGAAATGCGCGATCTTTGCGGCGCCGACGGCTGGCTGGAGACCAGCGACCTCGGCCATATCGACGATGGCTATCTCTATTACGACGGGAGAGCGGACGACCTGATCAACTCAGGCGGCGTGAAGCTGAACCCGGATTTGCTCGAGATGCGCATTTCCCAGCTTCTCGGCCAGAGCGGCAGAGCTGTCGTGGCGAAAGTGCCTGACGCGCTTCGGGGCGAGGGCGTGCTGGTCGCCACGGATGCGACGGACATCGCCGCCGATCGGCTTCATTCGGCGGCGGCAGAGGCCCTGAAGGAATTCGGCGTCGTTGCCGGGGATTCCCTCCACATCCGTGTCATCCCGAAGATTCCGCGCACGGCGACGGGCAAGGCCATGCGCCGCGTCATGACCCAGGATTTCGTCGAGGAGCGCAAGGCTGCCGTCGTCGATCCCGTGCCCGATCGGGCACCCGAAGCGGCGCCGCGCGACGTCCAGGGGTTCTTCCGGCAGTTCTTCCCCGGACGGCGCATCGGCGCCCACGACAGTTTCGAAAGCCTGGGCGGGGACTCACTAAGCTACATCCAGTTCTCGCTTGGTTTCGAAGGACGTTTCGGTGCCCTGCCGGACGGGTGGGAGTCGCTCACTGTCGAGCAACTGGAAAAGAGCGCCGGCCCGCCGGCAGGAGACAACTGGCGCAAGCTCGACACCGCGATGCTGACGCGCGCGTTCTTCATGATCTGCATCGTGGCCTTGCATCTCGACACGTTCGTCTACAGCAAGAACTGGGGCGCAGCCTATTTCCTGTTCATGCTGTGCGGCTACAGCGTCATGCGCTTCCAGTGGCCGGAGATCAGCCGGACCGGAAAGCTGGGTACGATCTTCGGGACGGTGCTGAGCGTAGCTATCCCGACGTTGATGGTGACGATCGCAATGCAGCTGTGGGCCAGGAACCTCGAACTGAAGCCCCTGCTCTTGATATCGAACTGGTTCGACCCGCATCAATATCATGTGGCCTATTACTATTTCGCTGAAATCTACATGCAGTTGCTGCTCGTCGTGGCGGGGCTCTTCTCTGTCCCGGCCATTCGCAGATTTCTCAAGGCGAGGCCGATGAGCTTCTGCACGATGCTGCTGATCGCCGCGACCGTAGGAAGCTGGATGGTCGAGAAAGTCTGGGACACCAACTACATCTTCCATCGCACGCCGATCTGGTATCTGTGGACGGTCGCCGCGGGCATGCTGATAGCAAGTGCGCGAGACTTGCGGAGCCGGATCGTGGCCATGCCGATAGTGACGGTCGCGGTGCTTCTGCACCACGGTTTCACGTCCGCCAGCGGCTATATCGTGGGCGGCGTGGCCCTGTTGCTCTTCGGGACATCCATCAAGGTTCCGCCTGTTGCGAAATCCATCGTTTCCGAGGTCGCCGGATCTTCGATGTTCATGTACCTCAGTCACTATCAGGTCCGGTCGCTGATCATTCGGGTGTTTCATGGCCCGAAGCCATGGGTTGCGCTTTCCGTCGCGATCGGGTTCGGCATCGTCTTTGCCCATGCTTACGCCTGGACCGAACGCAAGGTGCGCGGCTTCCTGCGGGCGCGGGAGGAGGGTACGGGCAGTCCAGCCACCTATGCATACGAAGAGCCTGCAGGACTGGTCAAAGCAATCAGTTGAATGTCTTGCCGGTGTCGATGACCCTGCTCGCGACAGCCGTCTTTGGGGTGGTGATGCTGGCCGGCAATATGCGAATGCAAAAAAGGAGCGGCCGCAAGCGACGAGGCGATGCATGCGGCCGCTCCCTGCGCTTTTGTCAGCGCCCCGCTAGCAGGCGCGGGTAAAATGAAAAGCGTGAGCCTCGGCGAATTTCGCAATTCGATCGCCACGCTTGCCGTACGGATACGAACGGACACGCTGTTCCTGCCCGCAAGGTGACAGGGTTTACACGGTTGACACGGTCCAGAAGGAAACGGTGTCACCTTGGGCCGGAAATGTGTCACCTTGCGGTTGTAAGGTGACACATTTTGCCGCGGATGTGTCACCTTGTGCGGGTGAGGTGTCACCTTGCGGTGTAACCTTGTGCAGTGTGAGGCGATCAGGCTGGGCATGGGCGCAATGTACCGGGCCCGACGACGTGTAGGAAAGCGGCTTGCCCGAGCGCTCCTTCAGGCGACAGGGCTGCCGACGGTGGGGGCCAGGCGATCAACCAGGATCGCGCTCGCCGCATTCAGGCCGATCACCTCGACTGCGATGCCGTGGTGTCGCATCTTCGTAACCACATCCTCCAGTGCACCGACCGCAGTGATGTCCCACAAATGGCTGGCGGTCAGGTCGATGAGGACATGGGCGACCGTGTCGCGCAGGTCGAAGCGATCAGCGAAAATCTCTGCACTGGCGAAGAAGATCTGGCCCGTGACGGTGTAGGTGCGCGTGTCGGTCGCCGGGTCATAATCCTCGCGCACGTCCATCAGACGCGTCACCTTGAAGGCGAAGAATACACCACTGAGCAACACCCCCACCGTGACGCCCGCCGAGAGATCATGCGTTGCGACGGTGACGATGACGGTGGCGACCATGACGATGCCGGATACCTTGGGATGCCGGGCAAGGTCGCGGATGGATCCCCAGGAAAAGGTGCTTGCCGATACCATAATCATGATCGCGACCAGTGCCGCCACCGGCACTTGTGCGACCCAGGGGTGGAGCGGCACCATGACCAGGAGGAGGAATACCCCTGCGACCAGCGTAGACAACCGCCGCCGCCCGCCGTAGCGCACATTGCCGACCGTCTGGCCGATCATGCCGCAACCGGCGATGCCGCCGAACAGCGCGGCGGCGACATTGGCAAGGCCCAGGCCCGTGCATTCGCGTGCCTTGGAACTGGCCGTCTCGGTCAGGTCGTCCACCACACTTGCCGTCATCATGGATTCCAGAAGGCCGACTGCCGCCATGGCCAGCGCATAAGGGGCGACGATGCGCAACGTCTGGCCGTCAAAGGGCACGGCGGGAAGCGTGAAGGCCGGCAGCGAGGCGGGCAGACGGCCCAGATCTGCGACAGTGTGGATGGGCATGGGAAAGGCGATGCTGATCGCGGTGAGGATCAGGATGCAGATGAGCGGCGAGGGAATGGCCCTGATAAGGCGCGGAGCCAGATAGATGATCGCCAGCCCCCCTGCGATCATCGCATATGTGTGCCAGGTGACATGCAGCATCTGCGGCACCTGCGCCGAGAAGATGAGGATGGCGAGCGCGTTGACGAAGCCCGTGCGCACGGATCGAGAGACGAAGCGCATCAGCACGTCGAGCTTGAGCAGGCCGAATATGATCTGGAACAGCCCGGCCAGCAGCGTGGCGGCCAGGAGATATTGGAGGCCATGGGTATGGACCAGGGCTGCCGCGACCAGCGCCACGGATCCCGCCGCCCCGGAGATCATGGCGGGCCGCCCACCGGCAAAGGCGATGACGATACCGATGATGAAGGAGGCGAACAGGCCCACCTCCGGATCGATGCCCGCCACGAAGGAAAAGGCGATGACCTCCGGGATCAGGGCGAAGGTGCCGACCATGCCGGCGAGTATGTCGCGCCGGGCATCGCCCACGCCGTTGAACCATTCGGCGCGGTAGCGCGAAAGAGGGGAGCTGTGCATGCTGGAAAACCGACGATGGTCGCAGGGGCAGCGGCGTGGATAGGGCGGATTGCCCTGCAACGAACGTTGTCCGGCGGATCGGCGGCCGGAATAGCCACCCGGAATTTCACCGGGTCCTTGCGAATGGATGCCTCCTAGCGCGGCCGTCAGGCCAATGCAATCGCAGGACGAAACGGCTCCAACCCGCCGTTCGAAAAGCCTGTCTGAGGATTATCTAAGCGGGGTTCGATAAGCGCGCGCCGGTGCCTGCTCACTCAGGGTTTCACGCGCAAAGCCGGCGGCATAGCCGTCATGGTCCTGCGCCCGCCAAAAGGGCCGAGCACGTGAAATTGGTCAATTGAACAGACGCCTGACAAGGGCTCGCTGCCGACGAGATTGATATTGGCGGCCTCGAGATCATGCATGGAAATGAATGCTATGTGCGCGCGTCGCCGGTCTCGCCGTGATCATGCGCCATGGGGCAACGCCTGCTCCTGAAAGGTATGCCCTTCGTTGCAGTGTTCGTTCGGGTTGATCCGTTTCTGCCCGAAGCGGGCATAGAGGGTCGGTAGAACGAACAAGGTCAATAGCGTCGCTGAGATCAGGCCGCCAATCACGACGGTCGCCAGCGGTTTTTGCACTTCCGCGCCGGCGCCTGAACCCAGCGCCATGGGCACGAAGCCGAGGCTGGCGACCAGTGCCGTCATGGCTACCGGGCGCAGACGCTGCATGGCGCCGGTACGGGCCGCTTCGGCCCGCTCTATCCCCGAACGGATCAGGTCCTGGATGGAGCTGACCATGACGAGGCCATTGAGCACGGCGATGCCGGACAGGGCGATGAAGCCGACTGCTGCCGAGATCGAGAAGTCCATGCCTCGCACGAACAGAAGAAGGGCCCCGCCGACCAGGGCGAAAGGAACGCCGGTGAAAACGATCGCGGCATCGCGAACGCTTCCAAGTGCCCCGTAGAGCAGCAGCAGGATGAGCACGAAGCAGGCCGGGATGACGAGCTTCAGGCGTTCGCTGGCTGACTTCATGTTCTCGAACTGGCCGCCCCATTCGACATAGCTGCCAGCGGGCAGGCGCACCGTCCGGGCAATCGCGGCCTGGGCATCGGCTACCACGCTACCGACGTCGCGCCCACGCACGTTGGCCTGCACCACGACGCGGCGCTTGCCGTTCTCGCGGCTGATCTGGTTGGGGCCATCCACGAAGTTGATCTCGGCGACGCTGGCGAGAGGGACATGAGAGCCGCCGGGCACCGCCACCTGCAACTGTTGGAGCAAGTTGATGTCGGCACGTTGTGCATCGGAAAGGCGGATCACCACCGGGAAGCGGCGGTCGCCTTCGAAGATCATGCCCGAGGTACGCCCACCTATCGTAGCGGTGACGGTATCCTGCACGTCCTGTGCGGTGACACCGAGGCGAGCCATCGCATCGCGGTTCACCTTTATGTCGAGCATCGGCAGGCCGGTGGTCTGTTCGACCTTCACATCCGCAGCGCCCTCGGTCTTGCGCAGGATACCGGCGATCTGTTCGGCGGTGCGGTTCATCGTGTTGAAGTCGTCACCGAAGACCTTGACGGCGATGTCGCCGCGAACGCCCGCGATGAGTTCGTTGAAGCGCATCTGGATCGGCTGTGTGATCTCGTAGGCATTGCCGGGGAACTTCGCGAGTTCACCTTCGATGCGAGCTACCAGGTCAGCCTTTTCCAGCTTCGGGTCCGGCCATTGCTCGCGTGGTTTGAGGATGACGAACATGTCGGTGGCGTTGGGCGGCATCGGGTCGGACGCAAGTTCGGCCGTGCCGGTCTTTGAGAAGACGAACTTAACCTCCGGCTGTTTCGACATCATCCGTTCGATCGGCACCTGCATCGCCTGGCTCTGCTGGACAGAAGTAGCGGGAATACGCAGGGCCTGGATGAGAATGTCGCCTTCGTCGAGCTGGGGCAGGAACACTTGTCCGAGCGAAATGAACGCAGCGGCGGCAAGGACAAGACTGCCCAGCGCCGCACCGATCGTGAAGCCGGGCCGCTTCATCGCCCGGTCGAGGCCCTGCGCGTAGCGCTGTTTGAGCGAGGTTATGATGAGGCCGTCCTCTTCCTCCACCCGTTTGGAGAGCCAGATGGCGACGATCGCGGGAACGAAGGTGAGCGACAGGACGAAGGCGAAGGCCAGCGCCATGATGACGGTAAGCGCCATCGGCACGAAAGTCTTGCCCTCGACACCGGTAAGGCTGAGCAAAGGCACGTAGACGAGGATGATGATCGCCTGGCCGTAAACCGAAGGGCGGATCATCTCGCGCGCGGCCGAAGTCACGGTCGCGAGACGTTCCTTCACGCTGAGGAGACGACCATGATGCTGCTGCTCCTCGGCGATCCGGCGCAGCGCGTTCTCGACGATGATGACCGCGCCATCGACGATCAGGCCGAAGTCGAGCGCGCCCAGACTCATCAGGTTGGCCGAAACCCCGGCCTTGAGCATGCCGAAGCCGGTCAGCATCATCGTCACCGGAATGACGAGCGCGGCGATGAGAGCGGCGCGGAAGTTGCCGAGCAGCACGAACAGCACCACGATGACGAGGACAGCGCCTTCGCCGAGGTTCCTGGCAACGGTCTTGATGGTTGAATCGACCAGTGCGGTGCGGTTGAGAACCGGCTGAACCACGACATCGGGCGGCAGCGAGGCATTGATGGACTGTAGCTTGTCGGCAACCGCGGTCGCCACCGTGCGGCTGTTCTCGCCGATGCGCATGATGGCGGTGCCGACCACGACTTCGGTGCCGTTCTCGGACGCCGAGCCCATGCGGATGGCCTGGCCCGAACGAACCGATGCGACCTGGTCGAGTGTGATCGGCACCCCGTCGCGGGTGGCGACGACGGTGCGGCCCAGTTCCGCCGAATTGCGGATCAGCGCGTCGGAGCGGACGGCAAGCCCCTCGCCATTACGGTCGACGAAACCGCCCCCGACGCTGGTGTTGTTGCGCTCCAGTGCGTTGCCCAGGTCGGTCGGCGAGAGGTCGAGCGCGGCAAGCCTCTGAATGTCGGGAACGACCAGGAACTGCCTTGCATAGCCGCCGATGGAATCGACGCCGGCCAGCCCTTTGGTGCTTTTCAGCAGCGGGGTGACGATCCAGTCCTGCGCCGTGCGCAGATAGGTCGCCTTCTCCGCCTCCGTGGTCAGTCGTTCACCTTCGGGGGTTATGTAACTGCCGCCGGGCTGCTGGCCGGGTTCACCCGGTCGATGCTTGTCGTCGGCGCGGTGCTCGAGCTTGACGGTCCACATGTAGACTTCGCCAAGCCCCGTGGCGATCGGCCCCATCTCGGGGTTCACGCCATCGGGCAGGTTCTCAGCGACGCCCTGCAGGCGTTCGCCGACCTGCTGGCGGGCGAAATAGATGTCGGTGGAGTCCGAGAAGACCGCCGTTACTTGCGCAAAGCCGTTGCGGCTGAGCGAGCGGGTGAAGTCGAGGCCGGGGATGCCGGCCAGTGCCGTCTCGATCGGGAATGAGACCTGCTTCTCCACCAGTTCGGGCGAGAGGGCGGGCGCGCGGACGTTGATCTGGACCTGGTTGTTGGTGATGTCCGGCACGGCATCGATCGGCAGGCGGGAAAGCGATGCCGCACCGATGACGGCGGCAATGGCGGTGAGAAGCAGGACGAGCCAGCGCTTCTCGACCGCCCATGTGACTACGCGGGCGATCATGGCTCAGTCCTCCACCGCTTCGCTCTTGCCCAGTTCGGCCTTGAGCGTGAAGCTGTTGACGGTGGCGATCTTCTCGGTGCCCTTGAGGCCCGACTTGACGATGACCATGTCCCCGGCACTGTCGCCCAAAATGACGGGCACAGCTTTGAAGCCGGTCTGCGTGCGCACGAAGATGACGGTCCTGCCCTCGTCGGTCTGGACCGCCGTAGTCGGCACCTTGACGGCCCCATCGCCGTTGTCGCCGTCGCCGCTGCTGGAAAGCGCAATGGATGCGGTGACCGGTTCACCTACTCGCCATTGGCCCGCGCGATTGTCGAGCATGGCGATCACCGGCACGAGGCGAGTGGCCGTGTCGAGTGCCGGGGACACGAAGGTCACGCGCGCGGTCGTCTCTCGGCCTGCCGCCTTGACGGTCACGGGATTGCCCGGATGCACGCGGCCGACATCCTGCGGCAGCACGTTGAGCGAGAGCGAGACGCTGGAAAGGTTCGCCACGCGGAACAGCTCGGCATCGGCGGCTACGGTCTGGCCCAGGACCACGCTGCGCGCGATGATCTGGCCGGAGATCGGCGAGAGGATGGCGATACGGTTCAGTGCGCCGCCACCCGTGCCTGCCGCCGATACCTGCTGCTGGGCGAGGCGAAGCGCGATACGCGCCTCGGTCGCGGCGGTACGCGCTGCGATGAGATCCTGTTCGGGCGAGACTTTCTGGGCGAACAGGCGCTGTTCGCGATCGAGGTTGGATTTGGCGAGGGAAAGCCGCGCCCGTGCGGCGTCGATCTCGGCGTTGAGGGAGGCTGCCTCGCGGCTCTCGATCACGGCGATCGCCTGGCCTTGTCCGACCGACTGGCCAAGGTTGCTGGTCAGCGAGACCACACGCCCGCCGATCGCGGCGGAGACGACCTGCATACCCTGGGGGTCTGCGTCGATCGTAGCGGGAAGTTCGACAGTGCCCGAGCCGCCGATCATGGGATGTCCGATCTGGATACCGGCCAAACCGATCTGCTCGGCGCTCATGACGATTGTGCCCTCGACCCGCTTGGCGTCCGTCGCGCCTTTCTCTTCGACTGGGGGGTGTGCCGCCTTGTCGCCGTCACCGCAGGCCGTGAGGGCAAGGGCGAACGAGAGGGGCAATGCGGCGTAAGTGCGCTTATTCTGTTTCATGGCAATCAGTTTCCCCCTTGAGGCGCGGCGGCGGGCGCGGTCAGGCGCTCCAGCTGCGCACGGGCAATCTGGTAGGATGCGAGCGCATCGATGGCGACGATGCGGATTTCGGCGAGCGTGCGCTCGGCATCGAGAAGGTCGAGCTGGCTGAACTTGCCCTCCCGGTATCCGATACGGGCGATGCGTGCGGCTTCCTGCGCAGCCTGCAAGGCAGGGCCGGAAGCCGCACGAGCGGTTGTCGCGGCATTGTCGGCATCGGCCTGCGCGTTGGTGATGGCCTGCTCGATATCGAGGGCCGTCACCCGGCGATTAGCCTCGGCCTGCGTGCGCTGCGCGCCGGCCTGAGCAAGCGCGGCGCTGCCGCTGTCGAAGACCTGCAGCGGGATCGACACCGTGAAAACAGCAGCGAAATCCTTCGTCGCTTCCAGACGGCGCACCGACGGGCCGACGTCGATGTTCGGTGTCCGATTCGCCTTGGCGAGACGGACGCCGGCGTCGGCGATGGCGAGGTCCGCATCGGCGGCAGCCAGTGCCAGCGTGCCTTGAGGACCGATCGGCGCCGACGGTCCGTACGGCGCGGAAGCGGGCGGCAGCCGATCGAGCAGGGCCGCGTCGAGAGGACCGTCGATGGCCCGGCCTATCCGGCGTTGAAGGTTCGTGCGCGCGGCACGGGCAAGGCGGTCCTGCCGTTCGGCATTGGCTTCAGCGTTCACGCGCACCACGTCGGCGCGCTGCTTTTCGAGCGGTGAGGCGCGGCCTGCCTGAACCCGCACACCGGCGGCTCTAAGTGCGTCAGCAGCGATCCGTGCCTGGTCCTTCGCCGCGATCAGTCGGCGCTCGGCCGAGACAGCTTCCACGTAGAGCTGCGTCACGTGCAGGCGAACGTCGGCGGCGATGATGGCAGCCTGCAGTTTTGCTCGGGACAGTTCCGCAGTGGCGACTGCAACGCGGGCACTGCGCTTGCCGCCCAGTTCCAGGGTCTGCATGAATCCGGCCGTGGTCTCGTTGCTGCCGATGCCGGAATAGGGACCGGTTCCCATGACATTCTCGATCTGCCCCTGAGCGACCGGATTTGGGCGAAGTCCTGCGACCTTGCGGCCGGCGATTGCCGCATCGACACCGGCACGACCGGCATCCACGGCCGGAGCGGAGCCGCCTGCTGCCGCGATGGCATCTTCGAGCGTCAGCGTTACGGCGCCATAAGGTGCGCCCGGTACTTCCTGCGCCTGCACCGTTGCGGCACAGGACGCTGCGGCGAGCAACGCCGCGAGTACAGTCTTCATGATGTGATAGTCCTGACGGAGGATTCCTGACCGACAGTCAGCCGGTCGACGGAAGCATCAGGTTCGTGGAGGGCGTGGCATCACGTTATCGTCCGCCGAATGCAGCGGCGAGGCCCCTTTGAAGCCGAAAATTTGCCCGTCCGAGTCGGCAATGGGTTGCTCGACCGTCATCTGCATGGTGCCGAGATCATGGTTATGGCAGGCACCATGATGGTGCGGGAGGCCGCTATCGGCATCTGCAGGCGCTTCGTCACCGTCGCCGGGCGCATGATAGGAGAAATCGTACCCGGCGTCGCTGCCGCTCGCCGCCTCTACGGCGTGCGCCATGCCGGACCAGCTGATCAGCATCAACATCAGGCAGGCTAGGAAAGGCAGCAGCGTGCGCATCGATCAGCCCCTATCACGCCGCCGGTGCGGTGTAACCCCATTCGGGTTGAAACCAGCTTGCTTTGTGCCTGCCTTTCTACTTGCGACCGCGGCGTCTCCGGTCATGCAATGACTCAGAGCGAAAAAATGGTCGGGGCGAGCAAGGCAAGGAGCCGCCCCGACCAAAGGTCACAGGATGAAGGAACGCCCCATGACAAGCGTTCCTTACGGGCTTGTGGCTTGACGAGAGAGGCAAGCTACATGATCTACGCTATTGCGACGCATTCGCATATGCAAGCTATTTTTTACTCCACGAATGTGTGCCTGACATTTCGGGGATGCCGCATCCTCCACGCTTGCCGGGCGGCTGTCGCACCTCGGTACGTCGCGGGCAGGTTGCTGCGCTTGCAAAAGAAAAGCCGACCCAAGGGCCGGCTTGATGAAGTTGGGAGAGGATACCTGAAAGGCAAGGCGGATATGCAGGCGGAAGGTCGATGCGCCAAGCGCTACAAGCGCAATGGTTCATCGAATTTCCGCATCGAGTCCATCTGCGCAAAAAACAGGCAAGAATGCTTCAGGCGACATCTTTTACCCTTGCATTCGGATGCATGGCAGCCGCAGAAAGGTCGTCTCGGTTTTTGCAAAAGATCACAGACGTATTGGGAGCTTGATCGCACATGCCTGACATCGACAAGACTACGGACATCGCCGCTCTCACCGTGCAACTGCTGAGCGCCTATCTGGCGAACAATACAGTGGCATCCGAAGATCTGTCCGGATTGATACGATCGACCAAAGCGGCATTGACCGATGACGCCGTCATCGAGCCAGTCGTCGAGGAAGCACCGACGTACACACCCGCTGTTTCTGTTCGCAAGAGCCAATCGTCACCGGAACATTTGTTGAGCCTGATCGATGGCAAGCCGTACAAGACGCTCAAGCGTCATCTGGCAGCGCACGGATTAACGCCTGCGACTTATCGGGAGCGCTATAACCTTCCTGCGAGCTATCCGATGGTCGCGCCGGATTTTGCGGCCAAGCGCCGCTCCATCGCCGAGAAAATCGGACTGGGTAGCCGCAAGCAGAAAACCTCTGGAGAACGCGCTCCAGTCGTGGCCAGTTCGGATGCTTCCGCCAATGAACCGACCGTCGCTGCCTCGGTCGCGGCAAACGACGTGGCACCCGAACAGGTGCCGTCGGTCGCCGTTGCGCCAGCAAAGGCCAAGGGACGTCGGGTAAAGAAGCCTGCTGGATCGGCCGCTAAGGCGCTGGACGCCGGTAGGGCAGGTGATGCGACTGCCGCAGCGTCGGCTGAACCGGCGGCCCCGAAAGCGCCGCGGCGCAAGGTCAAGGTCGCATCGAAGCCCGCAATTGCGGCCCCGGCGCAAACGGAACCTGCTGCCGAGGACGCGAAGGCGCCTGCGGCTCCGAAGAGCACGCGGACCAGGAAGCAGAAAGAACCGGCCGTCGCCGCAGAGGGCTCCAAGCCTGCAAAGCGCGGGGCTGCATCTTCAGAAGTGACGCCTGACACCGTAGAACCCACAAGTAGTGTAGTCGCGGAAGTTCCGGCAAAGCGCCGTGGCAAGCTTGGTCTATTCGGTAAAGGCGACACCGGGAGCAAGAAGACTGCGGCAGCAGCAAGTAAAGACGGCGCATCAGGTGAAAAAGCTAATGCCGCGAAGGTGGAGAAGCCTCGCCAGACGGGCAGGCCTAAGCGGATGGCTCGAACGCCGAAGGCAGCCTCTCCCGACGCTGGCTGAGCGCTGCCGGGTTTGAGTTTTACTACTATCGCGCCTTCGATCCTGGCATGCTCCGCTTTCGGCGGCGAGCACGTCTCGCGCCGCACCTTCCTGGGCGAACTGCGGTTGACGTTCTGAACATGGCGAAGGTGCGGGCAAGAAGGTGGGCTATGGGAAAGGGTGTATGCCCTCGTTCCCGTTGGCACGGTGTTGACGGGGATGTCGGTAGGCCGACACGCAGGTCGCGGTCGTGATCATTCCCCCGTGCATGCCGGGGCGAGACAGGGGAAGGCGGCACCGTTGCCGCCGTCTTCCCTTGAAGCAAGGGTCGCACGGAAGCGCAGGTGCTGTGGTGTGGCATCGATGACCTCGATGGCGATGTCTGCGATTTGGATCGTCTTTTGTGCTAGCGGAAAACGCATAGTCTGCGCGCTGCTCGCCCGGGCAAGATCGCCGATGCTGTAGCCGCGTTGCTCGAAGGTCATTTCGCCGTCTTCGGTCCCAATATAGGCGATATCGTATATCGTTCCGCTCTCGTCGGTATCGTAGTTCTTCAGATCGGGCAGGGCGGTGCCTTTCGCGTAGTCGCGCGGTGGGACAACCGCATCGCCCGCCATGGTACGCTGCGGCGTGCCGAAAGTCTCCGGGGCGGGCGCGGTGGAGCGGATCACCGGTACTTTCGGATCGGCGCGCATACGGTCGTGAATGGTTGTGGGCGGCTCGCTCGCCTCGGTGTCGGCGATGAGCGCTTCGGCAAAGGCGACCTCGTCGATCTTGAGGGGAAACCCGCCGGTCGCGGCGTGATCGGTGGCGCATACGAACTGCATTTGTGCATCCGCCAGGGTTCCGGCGGTGACCGGCGCCGGGTCGGGATAACTGAGCGCGGTCTCGTCGAGCCGCTCGTCCCGGGATCCATAGCGCAAGTACAGATCCCAGCTTTCGGTCTGCCTGCGGCAGTCGGTGATCATCCAGGCGCGCAGGGATGCGGCCGGGTTGCCGGGCTCGCGCAGGATCTGGCTGGCTTCGTAGCGCACCGTGTCGCCGTCCCGCCGGATTGAGCCGACGTCGACGAACAGCACCTTTTCCGCCGCTTGGGCCACGTACCACCACTCGGAAGACCGCGCCTGGGAGGTGGAGGGCAAAAGGATGCCAAGGCTCCATGCGATGCCGAGCATTGCCGATTTCATCGAATTCTCCCGATCAGGCTCAGGTGCCGCAGCTATGGGCGGTGGACACTACGCCGGAGATGGCGTCGGTGGCCATCGTGGCGGCATCCTTCGCAGATTTGCCGAGGTGAACAGCGTAGTAACGCCCCAGTTCGCTGCGTGCTGTCTCGACAGCAGCGGTGGGGACGCCATCGGGAGCGGCGATCTCGGGCCTGGCCTCATGCGGTGCCTGACCCAGCCGTGCACGGTCCAGCGCGGTCTGATACGATCGGTATGCGGCGAAGCGTATCGTCCCGTCGCAGTCCGGCCAGGTGCCGCGAATCCTCGCGGCGAGGGTGTCGAGCGCCGGGGTCGGGGGCAGGGTCTGCTCGCAGTCGTTGCGCAGCACGAAGTTGTCCATGGTGGAGCCGAATACCGATTCCGTGGCCTCGATCAGCGCCGGATGGCGTACGATCGCCCCGCACGGCAGGTTGCGCTCGATGCCGTTCGCATCTTCGTCGAGGTAAGGGCCTAGCACGTTGAGAAAGGCCGCGAAGTGGCGTTCGCTGGTGAACAGGTCGCCCGTCGTCCTAACCTTGGGAGAATCCCCGTAAGGTTCGGAGAGGATCGACCAGCCGAAGGATTGCCCCTCATCCGTGCTCAGGCGGGTCAGGTAAGGGAAGAGGAGGGCGGTGATGCGCGTCCTGACAACTGCCCGCTCCGGGGCCGACCAGTCGGTGTCGACGGGTTCCCGCGCCCAGAGCGCAACCGCTTCCAACACCGGTGCGAACTGCGGGTCGAGGCGGCGCAGCACCGGCAGCGCCTGGTCGGGAGCATGCATCAGCGCGGCGATGGCAAGTGCGCCGTTGCGCTCGGCATAAACGGTCTTGAGGCATTTGCGGATTTCCGCGCCCTCGCAGCCGCGCATCCGTTTCAGCGCCTGGCGCTGGGCGGCCAGTTCGCTCGACAGGCCGGTGCCGAACGCGCTTTCGCGGGACAGCGCGAAGAGTGCGGCCATCTCCCGATCCGCGACGGCAAGCGCCGGATCGGTGCAGATCGCCCGCTCCATCGCCGTGCGCGCCGCCGTGCAGGAGAAGCTCGGGCCATCGGTATGCGCGGCTTCACCCTGCGCATGAGCCGAAAGTGCCCAGAGCGACGCCGTGATCGCCAGCCCCCAGCACGCGGCCAGATGTTTCGCAGCCTTCATCTAGATCCTGTCGTGTTCGTTCAGGCGTCGATCAGAGCGCCCCTTGCGTGCAGAGTTTCGATGACGCGCGCCGCCGCAAGGTCGGCTGGTCGCGCAACACCTAACAGAGCGAAAGTGCCGCCCAGCATGAACGCGCAATGCCCGTGCACGGTGGCGATAAGCGAACTGGTAAGCTCTTCCGCGTTTGCGGCCTCCGTTGCAGGCAGAACCGTCGCGACCTCTCGCGCGATGACGCCGGTGAGACGCATGCGCTCGGCGGCGAGCGTCTCGGGCATCTCCATGCCTTCCGGCACGCGGTGCTCGTAGATCGCCGACCACAGGTTGCGATGGGTCTGCGCGAAGTCGAAATAGCCCTGGACGAGGACGATAATGCGCGCACGCCCCTCGGCCCCGCCAAGGCGCTCTTCCAGCCACTCGCTCCAGAGCCTGAACGTGCGCGCGTTGATCTCCATGACGAGCCGGTCGACGTTCCCGAAGACGTGCATCACCGTGCCCACCGAATAGCCGATACGCTTGGCGACCTCACGCGCGGAGAACCGGGCATAACCGCTTTCGGCCATGACCTGCCGCCCGTTGTCGAGGATCAGCGATTCCAGTTCCTCGCGTCCGTGGTCCGATCTCCTGCCCATCGTCAGCCGGCCTTGCGCACGAAAGGATAGCGCATCTGCGCCAGATAGCCCTTCGGCACAGTTTCGGGCACGCCGTAGCCCTGCGGCCACTGCCCCTTGGGGAAGTAGTGCGTGCCGAAAAGACGGTCGAGCCAGGGGAAGTGGATCGCGAAGTTCTTGTCGATTCCTTCGGCCTCCAGCGCGTGATGCCAGTGGTGGAAGCGCGGGACCACGATGAACCGGCCCAGACGGTCGAAGTCGCCCCGGATGTTGGCGTGGATCAGCGAGGAATAGACGTAGACCATGCCGATGTAAGCCTGCATGACCGAAGGCAGGAAGCCCAGTGTCAGCAGTGGCAGCGAAGTTACACCGCGCAGAAGCACGATCTCGGCGAAGTGCATTCGCCCACCGGCCAGCCAGTCCATGGACCGGGCCGAGTGGTGCACCGCATGGAAGCCCCAGAGAAACGGGATGCGGTGGAACACGCGGTGGAACCAGTACTGCGTAAGGTCGGTCAGGAGCATCGCCATGATGAACTGGACCAACCACGGCAATCCGCCCACGGTTGCGCGAATACCCGAAAGGGCGGTGCCATGCGCGTTGAGATAGCTCGACGGCGCAAGGGCAAGGAAGGTGATCAACTGCACCAGCATCGAACTGACGAGGAAGTAGAACAGGTCCTCGCTCCACTCGGGGCGGAACAGGCGCTGCCTGCCGCGATGAGGCACGAGGCGTTCCAGCGGGGCGAACATCAGGCCGGTGGCGACAAGGTTCACCGCGAAGAAATCGACACCGAAGAACACGCCCCAGTCGTGCATCTCGCGCGGCTGGACCGACGCGCCGCCAAGGATGGTTCCCGCAAGTGCCACCATCAGCGCAGTCATGCCCATCGCCTTGCGCGGCCGGAGCAGCAAGCTCAGCAGGGCAAGCGCATAGGCGCCCAGCAGCGTTGTGTAGACGACGATGCGAAAGCCTGATGATTTCAGCACCACGGCCAGTTCCGGCGTGGCGAACCAGTCAGGCCAGCGCAGCGCGACCACGAAGCACAGCCCGGCGGCGGCCAGCAGCATGGCAAAGAACCCCGCGAACCAGCCGGTGCCGAAGCCGCGTGCTTCGATCGGCGCTTCAAGGTCGCGTACCAGCTTCTTCAGAAATCCCGTCATTGTCGGCCTTCTCCAAAGTCCATGCGATATCGTATATCGCTATAATCGAACGCTGTCTAATTTTATATTGCACAGCGTTCAATTCACCTGTATCCATGTCATGCAATTGAGATCGAAAGGTGCGTCATGACCGGGATCCTGCTGTTCGCCACGCTAATCCTGAGCGTTCTGCTATATGATACGCGGCGACGCCTTGGGCGCCTCGAGCGGCTTATCCCGGATCATCAGGCATTGGATCATGCCGTGCCGGTCCAGCCGGAGCGGCCGGAACATCAGGAGGTTGAAGCGATCGCGGCGCCGGACCTCGATTTCCAGCCGCCGGCGCAATTCGTGCCGTTGACGTCTGACTCGGGAGCGGTTCCAACTCCTGCTGCGGCGAACGAGCCCGAACCCGGCGAAGCTCAGTCGGAACCGGAATTCGAGCCCGCTTCAGGGCCTGAGTCCACGTTTCCCCAGCGCGCAATCGCGTCATGGACCGGTCTCGGATTCGAGGATCTGTTCGGTCGCAAGTTGCCGATCTGGGCGGGCGGCATCACGCTGATCGTGGCAGCCGTGCTGATGGTGAAATACTCGATAGACACCGGCCTGCTTTCCCCGGTGGTGCGGGTAATCATGGGGCTGTCCTTTGGCGGCGCGTTGATCGGCATGGGTGAACTTGCGCGTCACCGTCAGGAGGTCGTGCGCGATATACGTGTCGCCCAGGCCCTCGCGGGCGCCGGTGTGGGCGGGCTTTATGCCGCGGTTCTGGCGGCGAGCAATCTTTATGAACTGGTCGGGCCCGGCACGGCTTTCGCCGGACTGACGGCGATCACTGCGCTCGCTCTTGGTCTTTCCCTCAGGTTCGGGGCACCTTGCGCCGTGCTCGGCCTTGTCGGCGGTCTGGCGACCCCCGCGGTCGTGCAATCGCAGAGCCCCAGCGTACCCCTGCTGGCGGGATACCTGGCGATCGTCATTGGCGCGATTACCCTGCTTTCACGGCGCCAGCGCTGGGCCTGGCTGGGCATCGGCGCGCTGACCGGCGGGGCGGGCTGGAGCCTGCTGACGATTGCCATTGGCGATCTGGACAGTGGATCCACGCTGGCGATGGGGCTGCTCGTGATCCTGTTCGGCCTCGGTCTGCCCGCTCTTGCAATGGAAGGGCGTTCCGCACCGATACTGCGCGCGGTGACCGGCGTGGTCGGGGCGCTGCAACTGGCGCTGGTCGTCGCCCGTGGCGATTTCGCGCCGCTGACATGGGGGCTTTACGGACTGCTCTCGCTGGCGTTCGTCTGGCTGGCGGGACGCACGCCGATTCTGCAGCGCACGGTCGCCGTCCCGCTGCTGACGGCGCTTGGCCTGATTGCCATCTGGCCGGTGCCGGATGCAGGGTTGTTCGCGGCTGTCGTGGTCGGGATTGCGGCGATCTACGGCAGCTATGCGTTGCGGCACTTGTGGCACGTCACCGGAGGCCTTGTCGAAGTAGGCCTGCTCGGCGCGATTGCGCTGGGCGGTTACATGGTCAGCTTCGGGAAGTTCTACGAAGGAAATACGGGTCAGGACTTGCGGTTCGCGGTGCTGGCAATGGCTTTCGCCGCCTTGCCCGCGCTGGGTGCCGGGTTGGGCTGGCGCAGCAGCGAACGCCTGGGCGACGCGCGCTTCGCGTTGCTGGCATCCTGTTCGGGCTTGCTGGTGGTGCTGGCGGGGATGGTCGGCCTGCCCGAATGGTGCGTATCGATCGTGATCGCCGTAGTTGCCGCCGCGTTGCTCGGGCTGTCGGTCACGGCACGCGATGGCCGGCTGGCGAAGGGCGCGCTCGGCTTCCTGAGCGCTGCGGTCGCCGCTCTGGTTATCACGATAGAGACGACCGGCGAACTCGCGCGCCTTTTCCAAGCTGCATCGGTCCCGCATCCCGCGCGTGCCGTGCTGCGGTGGGCGACGCTGTGCATCGTCGCGACCGGCTTTGCATGGCGCAACGCCGGCACCGTACTGCGATATGCACTGCAGCCGCTGGCTATATTGCTCGGCTATGGCCTGGTCGCGCAACTCGTCCCGGCTGCATGGCTGCCCGTGGCCACGGCGGCGGCGCTCGTCGCGCTGGTGGAGGGTGGCCGCCGCCGCCCGGCTCTCGCGCCGGAACCGGCATTGGCGACACTGGGCGGCCTGTTGGTGCTGTGGGCGCTGGAGCCGATGGGGTACTGGCTTGCGGCCGGAGCGCTGTCGCTCGGCGGAAACCCGGTGTTCTACACGGACCTGCCATCGGTCGGCGTCGCGATGGGCAGGCTGCTCGTACCGGCCATCGCGCTGGCCGTCGCGCTATGGCGCAGCCCCGAGCATCAGCCCACGATCGTACGTGCCGGTGGTGCCGCGTTGTCCGGCGGACTGACCCTCGTTGGCGTGCATATCCTGTTCAAGCAACTTTTTACCATCGGTGATTACGCCGCCTTCGTCCGCTTCGGACTCGCCGAACGGTGTCTGTGGCAGGCCCTGCTCATGGCGATGGGTGCCTTGGCATGGCGCTACCTGGCGGCATGCCGCATAGCCGTCGGGCTGATCATGGTGAGCATCGCGCACAACCTCGTCTATACTGTCGCGTTGCACGATCCCTTGTGGGTGAAGCAGGCGGTCGGCCCATGGCCTTTGGTCAACTTGCTGCTGCCGGCCTTCGGCATCACGTTCGTTGGCATATCGATCCTCTTCCGCATCGTGCCCTATCGAGCGGAGTACTGGACGAGAATCGGCGATGCCCTGCGCATGTCGATGATCCTGCTTTTCGCCTTCGCCACGTTGCGCCAGTTGTTCACCGGCACGGTATTGCCTGTCGGGGAGGTGTTGGAGATCGAGAACATCGGGCGTTCGGTGCTCGCCATCCTGCTCGCCATCGGGTTCCTGCTATGGGGCATCCGCAAGAGCTTGCGCGACTGGCGGCTCGCTTCTCTTGCCCTGATGCTGGGGGCCGTGGGCAAGGTGTTCCTGTTCGATGCTTCCGGCCTTGAAGGCTTGCTGCGGATCGCTTCATTCCTAGCGCTTGGCTTCAGCCTGATCGGGATCGGATGGCTTTATACCCGCTATCGTCATTAAGGGCCGTACGTGCGGGGCAGTCGAGCCGATCCTCGACTGCCGCACCCAATCGCGGTTTTTGTTCAAAAATGGATATGGCTTATCCACTCGCTAATGCGAGTGACTTGCATTTGTTTCCGCTGGCGCTAGAAGGCCCGCCCATAAAGGGAGGCCGCCAAGTCATGATTTTTCGTTCGCTGCTCGTATTGCCGCTGGCCATGGCCGCATGGCCCGCATTGGCCCAGAATTCGGATGGTCTTGCGGCTAGCCATGCGGATGCCGACGAAGGAATCGTCGTCACGGCCGCGCGAACGATCCTGCCGTTGAACGCGCTGCCGCTGACGGTCGATGTCATCGACAACGCGGCGCTCAATCAGCAGGTGGCCATCGGTGGTTCGATAGTCGATGCCGTCTCCGCGCTCACGCCTTCGTTCTCGCCCACGCGCCAGAAGCTGTCCGGCGCGGGCGAGACGCTCCGCGGCCGCTCTCCGCTTTACGCAATCAACGGTATTCCGCAGACGGCGCCGCTGCGCGACGGTGCCCGCGACGGCTTCGCCATCGATCCGTTCTTCGTCGATCGCGTGGAAGTCATTTACGGCTCAAATGCCTTGCAGGGGATCGGGGGCACTGGCGGTATCGTCAATCAGGTCACGGTCGGTCCGCCCCGGCAGGACGGTATTTCAGGCCGTGTGCTGGTGCAGGGCAATTCGGACACCGGCTTCAGCGACGATGGCAGGGGTGGCAAGGTAGCCGGCCTGATCGGCTGGCGACAGGGGCGCTTCGACGCGACCGTCGGCGCGGCTTTCGAAAAGCGCGGCGTCTTCTACGATGGCCACGGCGATCGTGTCGGCACCGACCTGACACAGGGCGAGACGCAGGACAGCCGATCCTGGTCGGTGTTCGGTCGCTTCGGCTATGCGGTGTCGGACACGGCGCGACTGGATATCATGGTCAATCGCTTCGAACTGAAGGGCGAGGGCGATTTCGTCGCGGCCAACGGCGATTACCGGCGCAACCTGCCAACGACTTCGGTTCGCGGTACGCCGCCGGGCGTGCCTGCGACCAATCGCACGCAAAGCGCCGCACTGACGTACACCGATTCCGATCTCTGGGGCGGCAACCTGATGCTCCAGGGGTTCTACAATCTTTCGCGTGATACCTATGGCGGCGAGATAGCACCGATCGCGACTTTCCAGGATGCCGCGCTTGCACCGATAGGAACGCTGTTCGACCAGTCGCAGAACCGTAGCCGCAAGTATGGCGGCAAGTTCTCATATGAACGCAAAGTCCCCGGTTTCGAGGCGCTGACGGCCACGGTCGGGCTGGATGTGCTCTACGACAAGACCGAGCAGCGCCTGATCGCGACCGGTCGTGCCTGGGTGCCGCCCGCGGAATATCGCAGCCTCGCACCGTTCGCGCAGGCCAACCTCGCGTTGTTCGACGACAAGGTGCACCTCGCGGGCGGTGTCCGGCATGAGGACGTGCGCATCACCATCGACGATTATCGCACGCTGGCCAGCTATGGTGGCGGTTTTGCGGTGTCGGGCGGCACTCCCCGGTTCAGCGATACCCTGCTGAACGGCGGCGTCATCGTCGAACCGTGGAAAGGCATCCGGGGCTATGCCAGCTATGCGGAAGGCTACACGGTTCCGGATGTCGGCCGTATCGCGCGCGCGGTCAACCGGCCGGGCGTCGACATCGACGACTATGTCAACATCAGCCCGATCGTGTCGAACAACCGGGAATTGGGGGTCGAGGTCAAGCGCGGTCCGCTGGATGCCAGCGCGGCCTATTTCTGGTCTACCAGCAAGAACGGCTCGCTGCTGGTGCAGAGCGGCGGCGTGTTCGAAGTTCAGCGTCAGCGGGTGGAAATCCAGGGGCTCGAAATCAACCTCTCCGCGCAGACGCCGCTGCCGGGGCTTACGCTGTCGGCCGGTTACGCGCACCTTATTGGGCGCACCGATGGTTCCGATGACGGGATCGAGGCGGTCGATCGCGATCTGGATGGTGCCAACATTTCTCCCGATCGCCTGAACCTTGCCGCAAGCTACCGCCAGGGGGCCGTCTCCGCCCGTATCCAGACTCAGTTCTTCCTCTCGCGCAAGTTCGAGCGGGCACCGGGCAACTATGATGATACGTACGGCTTCGGTGGCTACAACGTCACCGATCTCAGCTTGCGCTACGATACGCGCCTGGGCGGTCTGACACTGGCTGCACAGAACATCTTCGACAAGTTCTACATAGACTACTACACCCAGACGGTGCGGCCGACGGACAATGCGCACTTCTTTGCAGGACGCGGTCGCAACTTCACACTGGGCTGGGATTACCGCTTCTGATGAAGCTGCTCGATACCCTGCATCGCTGGGCCGGCGGGCTTGTCGGCCTGCTGCTGGCGATCGTGGGGCTGAGCGGTGCGATCCTCGTCCACCGGGATGCCTGGGTCGTCCTGCCCCATGCCAACGATGCGCAAGTGCAGGATACCCGGGTGCTGGCTGCGACGAGTGCCAGACTGATGGCCGATCCAACGCGGCGGCCGCAGTCGATCACGTTCGCCGACGCGGGTTTCGGGCTGGACCGTCTCGTCTACAAGGGCGGGGCGGGCGCATACGTGACGCAGGCGGGGGATCCGGTGCTGGCCTGGGGCAGCGCGTGGCAGCGGCCGGAACTGTGGCTTTCGGACTTTCACCAGCACCTGCTTGCGGGGGAAGAGGGCGAGACCGTGATCGGGATCGCCGGCCTGTGCGGACTGTTCTTCGTCGTCAGCGGTACCGTGCTGTGGTGGCGGACACGGCGAACGTTCGAATTGCGGCTGTGGCCTGCGCGACTGACGCGGCCATCGATCGTGCGTCAGCACCGCGACCTGGGGATCGTCGTCGCGCCATTGCTGGCGCTCTCGCTGGTGACGGGAACGGTGCTTGTGTTCCGGCCGCTGGCGTCGGTCATCCTTGGGCCGGGGGCACCTGCCGAGATCGACCGGGCCCTGAAAGCGCCTGCAGGGGGCGGAGCAAGGCTGGCGGACGATCTTGACTGGGCTGCGATGATACGTGCCGCCCGCACTCGTTTTCCCGATGCGGAAGTGCGCAGCCTTGCCCTGCCGCGCGGCGACAGCGGCCTCATCACCCTGCGGATGCGCGGTCCGGAGGAGTGGTTGCCGAACGGGCGGACGACCGTATGGTTCGCTGCCGACACCGGGCGCATGGTGGCTGCGCGAGACGCGCGTGATCTTCCCGGCAGGGTGACGGCCTACAACGCCCTTTATCCGCTCCACGCGGGCAAGGTCGGAGGCATCGCGTTTCGACTGGTCATGACGGTGTCCGGCCTTGCGCTGGCCATGCTTGGCACGCTTGCCGTCTGGACGTTCTGGTTCAGGCGGCCTGCGCGCAAGGTGGCGTTTCGCCGGTGATGGCAGGACCAGACTGCCTGTCTCTGCAATTGCAGAGCCTGAGCCTAGGACTTTTCAAGGGCAAGCGAGGCCGTGCCAAGGCTGTGCCAGTTTTTCTCCTGCAGGGTAAATCGTATTTCGGTCATTTTGAGGATCGGCGGCAGAATTCCGTGGTTCAGCGCAGTTGAGAATGCTGTCTGGATCACCCGTTCAAATCTCATGTCCGGAACGGCAATGAGGATCAGGCCCGGATCGGCAATCTTGACATAGCTCGCCAGTACCTTGCCAAGATGAGCGCCGGCGGTATCGAACACGGCGCGCGCGTCGCTGTCGCCTGCGCATGCCCGGTCGAGAAGTTCGATGAACAATGCCTCGACCTGGGCCTCGTTACGCGGATCCAACTGGGCAGCGTCGGTGCCGAAACCGCGCAACACTATGCTGTAGATCGAGGCGTAGGTCGTGGCGCAGCCACGCGATCCACAGTAACAGGGTTCAGCATCATCTGGACTGCCGGTCCGCACATGGGCGAGTTCAGGGCCGAAGCCGTGCACGCCGACGCGCGGCAGGCCATCGCTGTAGGCGGCCGAGTCCAGCGACAATCCTACGTTGACCAGGGTAAAGGTGTCATGGCCTTGGGCCGCGCCGTGCCAATGCTGGGCGCGCGCCTTGTAGGTCGTGCCTTTTTCTATGGTCACCGGCAGGCCGATCCTGTCGGCCACCGCAGCGGCGAAAGGATACGGCGTGTCTTCGAAAGTCGCCATGAAATGAACAACGCCTTCCACGCTGTCGACCAGCGCGGGAACGCCGATGCCGACATGCTCGATGCGCTCTCTGGCAAACCCGCTCGCATCGATCGCCTGGGCGATCGTTTCCGCCACCCGCTCCGCAAGTTCCGCGATTGAACCGGGGCCGGCGAAAGGCAGTTCGCTCTCGCTGCGGATGGTGCCGTTGAGATCGACGAACGTGATCAGAAGGGTGTTTGTGGTGGAAATGACGGCGCCCAGCACCAACGGGCCTTCGCTCGCGATCGTCAGGTAAGTCCGCGGTCGTCCGGAGCGTTTCTCGGTTTCCCGCGCCTCAACGACGTATCCTCGCGCCACAAGCTCTGCGGTTGTCTGTGAGATCGTACCGGCAGCCAGACCGGTCAACCGGGGCAAATCGCTGCGAGAAACCGGAGCATGGACACGAATGGCCTTGAGCACTTCGAGGCGGCTCGTGCTTGGGCTTCGTTTGCGCATTGGCGCCACCAATAAGATGACGCCTCCCCGATGGGAAGGGGCAAGGTTATTTCACTATATGAAATAAAGTTTGACAGGAGGCGGTGCGTTCTCAACAATCTGCCTCGGGAAACAATTGCGGCCGCAAACAACCCGCGTGCCGAAGCGCCGAACGAGCGTCAAAAACAAGGGGGGGACCGATGAGGCACCAAGGGAAAAGTGCGCGCGCATATCATGGCGCTGCAGGATCGAGCTGGCATGCGCTGGCATTGGCCGGGCTGGCCGCAATGGGGGTGATACCCGGTTCGGCAGATGCCCAGGAGACCGGCCAGCAGGACATGCCGACCGTCGAGAACGAGATCGTCGTGACCGGTACGTTGCTTCGTGGCGGTGCGCCTGTCGGCTCCAATTCCGTGATGCTCGGCGCCGACACCATCCAGAAAACGGCTGCGATATCGTCCAACGAACTGCTGGCTTCGGTGCCGCAGGTCTCCAACTTCTTCAATCGCGTGCCCCTGGCCGATCTCGCGATTGCCACGAACCAGATTCAGGTGACCCGGCCGAATATCCGCAACCTGGCACCGGGCGGAAAGACGAGTGTGGCGGCGAGTTCGCCTACCCTTATCCTCGTCGACGGGCACCGTATCGCTTCGGTCGGTGTGAACCAGGCTTCCATCGACCCCGATCTCATACCCATCGGCGCGATCGAGCGCGTGGACGTGGTCACTGAAGGCGGCTCGGCGACCTACGGCGCGGATGCGGTTGCGGGGACGATCAATTTCGTCACCCGGCGACGGTTCGACGGGCTGAAGGTCGATGGGCACTACGGCTTCGCCGACGATTACTGGCAATGGGATGCCAGCGCCACGGCTGGCAAGGACTGGGGCAGCGGATCGCTCTATGTTTCCTACAGCTATTCCAAGAGCGACAAGCTCTATGGCCGGGAGCGCAGCTTCATCCGCGATCTGGATTACACCGCGCAGCCCTATCGGCCCCGCGACCTGACTTGCGCATCGCCGAACCTGTCGCTGAATACCGTGATTCCCGCTTTCGGTGCGACGGTCGCCTCGGTCAACTACGCGGCTCCTGCCTATGTCGCGGGTACGCGCAACCTCTGCGAAAATTCGCAGGACGACGTCTACATCCCGTCGGCGGAGCGGCACGGCGTGCTGGCCAGCCTGTTCCAGCAGTTGGATGACCGGACCGAGGTTACCGTGAAGGCGTTCTACGCGCGCCGATCGACGCTCAAGACGGGCGATCTGACCGGCGTCGTCGCCGTCAGCCCGGCCAACCCTTACGCCGCCGCCAGTTTGCCGCCGGGATTGGCGCTCGGGCCTACGACTGTTCAGATTCCCGGGTTCGGGACATTTCCTGCGGTCAATCTCGCCTCGGTAAGCTTCAATCTGCGACCGGTCCTGGGCGCAGACGCGCAGCGGGAACGCACCCGTCTGGAAGAGTGGGGCTTCAACGCCGAAGTCGTTCGCGATCTCGACGACAACTGGCAGGCCCGCCTGCTGTTCAACTGGAGCGAAAGCGACAGTTCGTTCGCACTTACCGGCATAAGCAGCGCGCGGCTCAACGCCGCCGGCGCCGGCACGAGCCTTGCCACGGCTTTCAACCCGTTCGACGTCAGCAGCAACAACCCGGCGCTGCTCGCCGACCTGATCGACAGCCAGATCGGGGGGCAGGCGCGCGACAATCTGGTTGACATCCGGGGCATCGTGGAAGGCCGCCTTGCAGTGCTGCCGGGCGGCGATCTGCGGCTGGCCGTCGGTTACGAATACATGAATGACCAGCTGCAGCAGCGCTATCTGAGCGACATCCGCATCGGCACGCTCTCGACCTATCCGTTCGCCAGCTATTCACGCAACGTGCACGCGTTCTTCGGTGAGGTGCGGGCGCCGGTGCTGTCCGACGGTGCCGGCGGGAGCATGCTCACCCTGTCGGCATCGGGTCGCTACGACAAGTACAGCGACTTCGGCGGAACGTTCAACACCAAGTTCGGCGGGACGTTCAAGCCGGCGGAATGGCTGTCCCTTCGCGGGAACTGGGGCACTTCGTTCACCGCCCCGACGCCGCTCGACCAGTTGGGGTCGCAGCGCAACACGATCAGTTCCTTCGCGTTCGTTCCCTTCGCCAACCCCGCCGATCCGCCACCGGGCGGCGCCTATACGGTCTCGATCCAGGGATCGACCGCCAACCTCAAGCCGCAAACTGCCGATACCTGGTCCATCGGCGCGGACCTCACGCCGTTCCAGGGCTTGCGGGCGAGCGTCAACTATTATGACGTGAAGTTCCAGGACATCCTGCAGACGCCGCTCGTCAATGCGGATATTCTCGCCAATTATCCCAGCCAGATCCTGACCCGAGGGACCGGCTTCTCCGCTGCCGAACTGCTGGCTTTCGCCGCCGGTGCACCAAACGGAGAGGCTGTCGTTCGACCGCTGATCGACAGTGGCACGCTGGTCTATTCGCTTGTCGACTTCCGGGTCGCGAACTTCGGCATCCTGCACGTCAAGGGCATCGATTTCGACGTCAACTATGCGTACGATACCAGCTTCGGCAGCATCGACGCATCGGTCAACGGCAACCGCCCGCTTTCGCGCAAGGCGCAGGCGAGCCCGACCTCCCCGGTCGTCGACGAACTCGCGCTCGAAAGTCCCAAGCTGTATCTGCAGGCGGCTCTCGGCGCCACCGTCGGACGTCTGCGTGCTCAGGCGACGTGGAACCACACAGGCGGCTATGCCATCGCGCCGACCAGTTCCGTGCCGGTACAGGACCGCGTTGGAGCGTTCGATACGGTCAATCTCTTCTTCAAGTACGATGTGCCCGGTCAGAGCGCGCTGCTGAAGAACCTGAGCTTCACGCTCAACGTGAACAACGTCTTCGATCAGGATCCGCCGCTGCTGCGCCGGAACCTGCCCAGCGAACTGGGCTTCGCCAACGGCTTCACTTTCGGCCGCATGTTCATCCTCGGGGTGAGCAAGCAATTTTGACCTTGCAGCAGGGGGGGCATCGACCGCCCGAACACACAGCATATCGGACTTGTCCGATGCCTTGGGAGACGATCATGAAAAATTCGTTCATCGGCGCCGGAGCCATCGGTCTGGCCGTTCTGGCGGGATCGACCTGCCTTGCGACTTCCAGCGCGGCGGCGGAATGCAAGTTCGCGCCTGTCCGGAAGATCGACAGGGATGTCGGCGTCGATCCACAATTGCTGATCGATGGCGCCTGTACCGATCCCGACTACAACGAGAACACGTTCGTCGTGGACAAGACCGAACAGCTTTCATTGGAAGTGTCCGGCGGACCTACGATCCCCTACACTCAGGTCACCGGTCACTTCCCGGCGACGCGAACGGCCGCAACGCTGCCGTCGTACGTGCGGCAGAGCCCGACACTGTTCCGGCAGGACTACGTATTCCGTTTCCCCGCGAAGGCATTCTGGAAGCACCGCTCCTTTCAGCAGCAGCACCCGTCGGGCGGCGGCGTGGTCGATAACCGGATGGCGTTCACCAACGGCGCGTTCTCAGTCAACTGGATGAGCGCAAGCACGGCCAATTCGGTGGCCAGCCATCGCCATGAGGCGGCGGCCACGAAAGTCGCCAAGGCCTATGCCAACAAGCTCTACGGCAACTCGGCGAAAATCTACAGCTACTTCTGGGGCTGCAGTGGAGGCGGCATCGTCAGCATGGCCGCCGCAGAGAACACCGTCGGTGTTTGGGATGGCGTCCAGCCGCAATGTCTGGGGCCGAAGGGCGTGGCGACTTTCCATTCGTTCCAATGGCAGGCACACTACACAATGGCGATCCCGCAGGCGAAGCGCGACGCCATCGCCGCAGCGGCAGCGCCCGGCGGCACCGGCGACATTTACGCTGGGTTGAACGATGAAGAGAAGGCCGTCCTCGACGAGTTCATCGCCGCAGGCTACCCGCTGCCCGCCATCGGCAACCATTTCAAGAGCCTGGTGCCGTTGGTCGACCCCATTGACATCCGCATGGCGGATCCGACCTACGAGGATGATTTCTGGTCCAAGCCGGGATATGCTGGCGCAAATCCGCCAGCCTATCTCAAGACGGCGTTGATCGATGGCTGGGCGACGATCACCGGGATCGATCGCAGCGCTGACGGCGCGCCGGAGACGATCCGGTTCGATCCCGCGACGCTTCCCCGGCTCGGCGTCACAGGCGACAACTACCTAGAGTTCTTCGTCTATGGTGCAGACGGCAAGACGCGCCTGATCGACCCCGAGACCATGGTCGGCGAGCCGAGCGACAATCGCCGCCGGTACAGCCTACAGGGCAAGTACGATCCGGTGGCGGGCACGCTTGCACTGACCGGCACCACGACCAACGTGTTCGGAAAGACGTCGCCGCTGACCAACAGCAAGCTCCTGCTCGACGGCCTGAAAATCGGCGGCAAAATCAGGGTCAACAACCGCTTCATCCTGGCGATGTACTACTACCCGCGCTACAGCAACATTCCGGGCAGCCGAAGCTACGACCAGTATCGTAACGCCGACGGGTCGGCCAGGTACCCGCAGCGCGCGGACATCAGCGTCCTGTGGGGAGCGAACTATCGCACCATGGGCGGACGAGTCGAAACCGGCGACGTCAAGACCAGGACCATGATCATGGAGGGCATGAGCGACAACCTCTCCTGGCCGATCTTCAATGCCAGCTATGCCGAGCAGATCCAGCATGCCCTCGGCACGGCCAAGGCGGACAAGACGATGCGCTTCTACTTGCACGACAACGGCAATCACAGCACCGGAGGCGGCGAGCCGGGAATCTTCCAGCAATCGATCCAGGACCTGATGGCATGGGTGGAGCGCGGCGTGACGCCGCCGCCTTCGACGCGGTACACCATCCGCAACGGGCAGGTCGTACCCGCGCCGCGCGCCGCCGATCGGGGCGGGCTCCAGCCGGTGATGACGCTTGCGGTCAACGGGGGAAATCGAGCGATCGTGGCGGTGGGTCAGCCGGTCAAGCTGGCCGGCCAGCTGGAAATGCCTCCCGCGACGGGCAAGATCGTCCAGTATTTCTGGACGGTGTCGGGGACGGACGAGACGCCCACGGATCTATCCGCGCCGCAGCAGAAGGTGGATGTCGAGCGCACGCTGAGCTTCCCGGCTGCCGGCTCGTACCTCGTCCGGCTGACCGTGAACGGGCAGCGCGACGGACAGATCGATCCGTTCGACAAGACGCTGCTGCGCAACTTCAAGGAGGTGCGCATCCTGGTGCAATAGGCGGTTGCCGCCTACTTCTTCATGGCCTGCACGAAGGCAAGCGCGCCCTTCACGTGATCGCGAACCTCGTCTTCGTTGTGAACGAAGGCGATCTTGCCGGAGGGCGCGATCACGTAAGTCGTGCGGGTATTGAACATCGCGCCGTCGTTGACGTCGAAAGCGTTCACAAGGCTTTCGTCTGCGCTGGCCAGAGCGAATTTTCCGTGTGCCGCGCCGGTTGAAAGGCCGCTCAGCGATCCGACGGAATCGCGCGACATGCCGACGACGGTTGCGCCCGCAGCGCGAAATTGATCGACCTTGGCCGCAAACTCTTCCGTTTCGGCGGCCTCAGTGAAGGCGGACGGAAAGAAGTACAGCACGACCGGGCCATCCTTGAGCAAGGCAGTGAGTTTGATCTGCCTAAGCGATCCATCCTGTACCGCATCGACCGTGAAGACCGGAGCCTGATCGCCTACGGCCAGCGCTGCGTGCGCCTGATTTGCGAACATAAGATATAGACTGGAAATTGCGAACGCGATTTTCATGGCCACTTTTCACACATGAAGCCTTCGGTCCGCCATGGAAAACGGTATCGGCAAATAATGATCGCAGGCGCGAAGGGGAAGGATCTTCAAGAGATATGCGATTCATCAATCATGTTCGAGATTATTGCGACAACATATTTTCGATAAAGTGCTGGGGTCGTATTGAATAAAAATTTTCAATTTACCGCGCATGAGCCCCAAAATCCTTCAACGCCTGCTGCAGACTAGGCAGTTCGCGGGAAACCCATGCCGGGCTGAGCCCGGCAGGCGGCTGCTATCCCAGGACCAGTTTGTCGTGCTGCGTCACCTGTTCAGCGACTTGGCGCAAGGGAGATCAAGGCGCAAACTCTAAGGCAAGGTGCTCCAGTTTCCGGGGGGTCAGGTCATGCCTTCCCAGATCGCCGCGATGCCCTGGCCGCCGCCGATGCACATCGTCGTCAGGCCGTAGCGCCCGCTGGTCCGGCGCAGTTCGTGGAACAGCTTGGTGGCGATGATCGCCCCCGTCGCGCCGACCGGATGGCCCAGCGCGATGCCGCTGCCGTTGGGGTTGACCTTCTCCGGATCGAGCCCGAGTTCCTGCGCCACCGCGCAGGCCTGCGCGGCGAAGGCCTCGTTCGCCTCGATCACGTCGAGATCGGCTACGTCAAGCCCCGCCCGTGCCAGCGCCGCGCGGGTCGCCGAGACCGGGCCGATGCCCATGTATTGGGGCTCTACCCCCGCGTGGCCGTAGGACACCAGCCGGGCCAGCGGCGTCAGGCCATGGTCGCGGACCGCCTGCTCGCTGGCGAGCACCACCGCCGCCGCGCCGTCGTTGATGCCCGAGGCATTGCCGGCGGTAACGGTGCCCTCGGCCTTGCGGAACACCGGGCGCAGCGTCTCGAAGTCGGCGAGGGTGGCGTCCCGGCGGACGTATTCATCCTCGTCGAACAGGCGGGTGCCCGCGCGCGTCTTCAGTTCGAACGCGGCGATCTGCTCGCGGAAGCGCCCTTCGGCGATCGCGCGCGCGGCGCGGGTCTGGCTGGTGAGGGCGAGGGCGTCCTGCTGTTCGCGGCTGATGCCGTGGCGTGCGGCGACGTTCTCCGCCGTCACGCCCATCAGGATCTCGTGGAAGGGATCGGTGAGCGCGCCGTTCAGTCCGTCGATCACCGCGCCGTCGCCCATCTTGCGGCCCCAGCGCATGTCGGGGAGGTAGAACGGCGCGCGGCTCATGACCTCGGTGCCGCCTGCCAGCGCCACGTTGCAGTCGCCCAGCATGATCGCCTGCGCGGCCGAGATGATCGCCTGCAGCCCCGATCCGCACAGCCGGTTGACGGTCAGCGCGGGCGTCTCGACCGGCAGCCCGGCGCCGAGCGCGGCGATGCGGGCGACGAAGTGGTCGCGCGGGTGCGTGGTGATGACGTGCCCGAACACGACATGGCCGACCGCATCGGCCGCCACGCCGGAACGGGCAAGCGCGGCGCGGGCGGCGTGAGCGCCGAGGTCTCCCGGCGTCTGGTCCTTGAGCGAACCGCCGAACGATCCGATGGCGGTGCGGGCGGCGGCGACGGCGTAGATGGTGGTCACGAGAGCGGTCCTGTCAGTGCGCGGGATCTAGGTGGTGGCGGTACTGGTCGCGCAGTTCGGACTTGATGACCTTGCCCGAACCGGTGTGCGGCAACTCGTCCACCGTCACGATGTCGTCGGGGAGCCACCAGCGCGCGACGTGCTCGGTGAGGTGGGCGAGCATCGCCTCGCGGCTCACCGTCTCGCCGGGCTGGAGGACGAGCAGCAGCAGCGGCCGCTCCTGCCAGCGCGGATGGGGCACGCCGATCACGGCGGCTTCCTTGACGGCGGGGTGCGCGACGGCGGCGTTTTCGAGGTCGATCGAGGAAATCCACTCGCCGCCCGACTTGATGACGTCCTTCGAGCGGTCGGTGATCTGGACGAAGCCGTCGGCATCGATGCGGGCGATATCGCCGCTGTCGAACCAGCCCTGCGCATCGAGCGCGGAGCCGGGTTCCTTGCCGAAGTAACCGTTCGTCACCCAATGCCCACGCACCACCAGCGCGCCCACCGCGTCGGCGCCGGGGCCGGTGACGTTGCCGTCCGCATCCGCCACCCCGACCTCGCAGCCGAACAGGCAGCGTCCGGCCTTGGCGCGAAGGTCCAGCTCCTCTTCCCACGGCTGGCCGTGGTGGCGGGCCATCGGGCGGGTGACGGCGACGACCGGGCTCGTCTCGGTCATGCCCCAGGCCTGCATCGTCTCGACGCCGAGCAGGTCGCGGAAGCGCTGCACCAGCGCGCGCGGGGTCGCCGCGCCGCCCATGAACACGCGTTCGAGGCGCAGTGCCCCGCGTTCCTCTGCCGTGGCGGTGCGCTCGATCTGGTCGAGGATGGAGAACCACACCGTCGGCACGCCGAGCGAGAAGGTGATGTCCTCGTCCCGCAGCAGCGCATGGAGCGAGGCGCCGTCGAGCTGCGCGCCCGGCAGCACCAGCTTGGCCCCGCACATCGCCGAGCCATAAGGCACGCCCCACGAATTGACGTGGAACATCGGCGGCAGCAGCAGCGCATTGTCGCGCGCCGAAAGCGCCATCGAGTCCGCCGTCATCAGCGACATCGCATGCAGCACCGTCGAGCGGTGGCTATAGAGCACGCCCTTGGGCGCGCCGGTGGTGCCGGAAGTGTAGCACAGGCTGGAGGCCGTCCGCTCGTCGAGGTCGGGCCATTGTGCGAGCGGCTCGGCGGCGGCGATCAGGTCTTCGTAGGCGATGAGATCGTCGCGCGTGGATGCGGGCATGTCCTCGCGCGCGCAGAGCACGATGACGGTGACGGGTTCATCGTGGATCGCCAGCACGCCCTCGGCCAGCGCCAGCAGGTCCGGGTCCACGAACAGCACCCGCGCACCACCGTCCGCAAGGACGTAGCGGATCTGCTCTTCGAACAGGCGCGGGTTCAGCGTGTGCAGCACCCGGCCGCTGGCGGGGACGCCGTAGTAGAGTTCGAGGTGCGGGATGCGGTTCCACGCCAGGCTGGCGATCCGGTCGCCGGGCTTCGTGCCCAGCGCGTCCAGCGCGGTGGCCAGTCGCCGCGAGCGCTGCGCCACTTGTGCCCAGGTGCTGCGCTCAAAGCTGCCGTCCACGCGGCGCGAGACCACTTCGGTGGCGCCGTGGTTGCGCGCCGCGTGGTCGATCACGCTGCCGATGGTCAGCGGCAGGCATTGCATCAGGCCCATCATCGCGCCTTCGTCCTTTCCCGAAACGTGTCCGTCTTCGCCGATCGGCGAGGTTCTCGTTCCGCCCCGGTTAGACGGCGCGGCGCGGGCCGCAAAAAGGAGCGCCGGACGCGGGCCGAATATCACAGGGGGAATAGGAACAGGGTTTCGATGCCGGGTGCCGCACCATCACATATGTGATATGGCAGAAGGGACATTCCGTTCCCGCACCGGATCGGGCTAACACTGGTCGCAACGAAGCCGCGCACGATAGCGGCCATACATGGAGAGGCTGATGATCCGGCGAACGGTCAAGTCCGCATCACGCACGCTAGAGGTGCTGGAACTGTTTGCGGAAGAGCGCAGGCCCATGCGGCTGCACGAGGTCTACACCACGCTCGGCTACCCGCAGTCCAGCGCCACCAACCTGCTCAAGAGCATGGTGGTGATGGGCTACCTCAACTACAACCGCATGACCCGCACCTACCTGCCGACGATGCGCGTGGGCGCACTGGGCAACTGGCTGCCGGGCTACGTCTATTCGGACGAGAGCTATCGCTGGCTGGTTGAGGAACTGCAGCGCCGCACCAACGAGACGGTGGGCCTCAGCACCCAGAACGACCTGTTCGTGCAGTACATCATCCTCAAGGCGCCGGACCACGAATTCAAGCTGCCGCCGCCGGTCGGCACGATGCGCCTGCTGGTCGATTCCGCCGGCGGCCTCGCGCTGATGAGCGAGATGAAGGACCGCGAGATCGACAAGATCTGCCGCTACACCAACTACTACCAGCTGGCCGAGCGCCAGCGCTTCGACCTTGCCGACCTGATGCGCGAGATCCGCTGGACCCGGCATACGGGCTACGCCTATCTCGCCAACAAGCCGACGCAGGAAGTGTCGTCGATCTCGATGACGCTGGGCGAGAAGATCCACGGCATTCCGCTGGCGATCGGCGTCGGTGGCTTTGCGGATCGTATCTCGCGCGCGCAGTACGACATCATCGAAGCGATGAAGGAGTGCATCGCCGAGTTCAAGGCGATCCGCGAGGAACAGGATTACGCGCAGGCGGCCGAGTAGGGAGTATATCGACCACCCGTCGTCATTGCGAGCGGAGCGAAGCAATCGAGGGCAGTCTCAAGCCACCCTGGATTGCTTCGCTCAGCTCGCAATGACGAGGATAGGTAGCTAATCACGCTGATGATTTTCGCGCCGGGTTATGCGCCGGGATCGACAGGCCAGGCGGCGGCGCGCTCATCCTCTCCGTTCGTGGAGAGAGGATGAGCCGTGAAGACCGAAGCGGAAAAGCAGGCATTCAAGCGTGCCTATATCGAGGCGCGCGGGTACTGGGTCGAGTTCAACGAAGGGCTGCTGGAATATAGCCCCGAATGGCTGGAAGCCTACCTCGCCTATTCCTCCACGCCTGCGCGCATCGGACCGCTTTCGGCGCGGATGCGCGAGTTGATCTACGTCGCCGTCGACGGTTCGACCACGCATCTGTTCGCGGCGGGGCTGGAGGTGCATATCCGCATCGCGCTGGATATCGGCTGCAGTCCGGCCGAACTGGTCGAAGTGCTGCAGATCGCGACGCTGCAGGGACTCGACAGCGTTGCCTTGGGCATGGACGTGCTGGCACAGGAACTGGCGGCGCGAGGGACGCCGCTCGCCGGTGCGCAGGACTGGCTCTCGGCCGCCGCGCGGGTGTCACCCGAGTGGGCATCGGCGCTGTCAAACCTTCAGGCGACGGCGGACCGGACCTCGCGGCTCGCCCCTTGCGAGCGCGCGCTGATCCGGCTGGCGCTGGCGACCTCGCCGACGCATCTCAACGAAAGCGCGGTGCGCGTCGAAGTGCGCAGCGCGCTGGATGCCGGGGCCTCGGCGGAGGAGATCGCGCAAGTGTTCCAGCTGGTGGCGCACCTCGGCCTCCATGCCTGCACCGACGGCATCCCCGCCGTCATGCGCGCCGTCGCCGAGCGCGAAGGAGCTTGATCGTGTTCAACCGCATCCCCTTTCGTCACCCCCGCGAAGGCGGGGACCCAACTGATGTCCGTGCGACAGGCGTCCTCACCAGATGGGTTCCCGCCTTCGCGGGAATGACGATCCGGTTCAAGACGGGGAGGGCCTAAGGCGATGGACATTCATTTTTTCACCGACGTTGCCAACGATCTCGGCGAAAGCCCCGTGTGGGACGCGCGGCGCGGCTGGCTGTGGTGGGTGGATATCCGCCACAACCGCGTCATGGCCGCCGATGCCGACGGCCGGGTGCAGCGCGACTGGACGTTCGACAGCGCGGTCGGTTCGATCGGGCTGGCGGACAGGGGGCTCGTCGCCGCCTTCGTCGATCACTTCGCGTTGATCGATGCAGAGGGCGTGGTGCAGCCGCTGGCCCGCCCGCCGATCGGCACCGGAGCGATCCGCTTCAACGATGGCAAGGCCGACCGGCAGGGGCGCTTCTTCTCGGGTACGATGCAGCACGGCGGGCAGGAGGAGGCGCTCGCCAGCGTCTGGCGGCTCGATGCAGACGGCAGGGCTACACAAGTCGAAGCCGGGATGAAGCTGACGAACGCGATCTGCTTCTCGCCGTGCGGCAACTGGCTCTATCTGGCCGACACCCTCGAAGGCATGATCCGTCGCTACCCTTACGACCCGCAGACCGGGGCGTTGGGCGCGCGCGAGGACTTCTTTGACTGCACCGCAATTGGCGCTCCGGACGGCGCCACCGTCGATGCCGAAGGCCGCCTGTGGGTCGCGCTGGTGACGACGCAGCGGATCGGATGCATCTCGCCGCAGGGCGAATTGCTGCGCAGCATCGACGTGCCGGTGCCCTATCCCTCGTGCCCCGCCTTCGGGGGTGAGGGCATAGCGACGCTCTACGTCACCACCATCGCCGATTCCGGCCACAAGCTGAAGTCCGACCACCCCGACGCCGGGCGCATGCTGGCGATCACCGGCCTCGACGCGCGCGGGATGGCCGAGGCGATTTACGTTCCGGACAATCACACTTGAAATTAGCGGGGCCGCAGGGGGCCTCGGGCTGGAAATGAGGCGGGCGCTCAAGGCAGTCAGCAGCCCATGGACCTCGATTTCACCCCCGCCGAACTGGCCTTCCGCGACGAGGTGCGCGCCTTCTTCGCGAAGACCGTGCCCGCCGAATGGCTCACCCGCGTGCGCGCCGGGCTCCGGCTCGAACCGGCCGATCTGATCGCCTACCAGAAGGCGCTCGCCGCGAAGGGCTGGGGCGCGCCGACTTGGCCCGTCGAGTACGGCGGCCCCGGCTGGACCCCGGCGCAGAACTACATCTTCGAAAGCGAATCCGCCCGCGCCGGGGCGCCGATCCAGTTCCACCAGGGCCTCGAACTGATCGGCCCGATCATCTTCACCTACGGTTCGCAGGAGCTGAAGGACCGCTATCTGCCCGGCATCATCAATGCCGACGACTGGTGGTGCCAGGGCTATTCCGAGCCGGGCGCGGGGTCCGACCTCGCCTCGCTGCGCACCACGGCGGTGCGCGACGGCGACCATTACGTCCTCAACGGGCAGAAGATGTGGACCAGCTACGCACAGGTTGCCAGCCACATGTTCGTGCTCGCCCGCACATCGCAGGAGCCCAAGCGCCAGCAGGGCATCTCGTTGCTGCTGGTAGACATGAAGACGCCCGGCATCGCGATCCGCAAGATCGAGACGATGGACGAGAAGTATACCACCAACGAAGTCTTCCTCGACGACGTGCGGGTGCCGGCGGGGAACCTCGTCGGCACCGAGGGCAAGGGATGGGAATACGGCAAGGTGCTGCTCGACCGCGAGCGCATGGTCTGCTCGGCCACCGCGATCCACCTGCCGCAAGTGCTCGACGGCGTGCGCGATGCCGCGCGCACCCGCAAGGTGGGCGGGGTGCCGCTGATCGAGACGCCCGCCTTCGCCGCCCAGCTCGCGCAGCTGGAGATCGAGGCGATGGCGCTCGAAACCATGGTGCTGCGCCTGCTCGCCGACCTCGCCTCGGGCGCCGACTCCGGCCCGCGCGGCTCGATGGTCAAGCTGCGCTGGTCTGACCTCTACCAGCGCGCCACCGCGCTGTGGATGGATGCGCTCGGCCCCGAGGCGGCGCATTTCCGGGCGCTGGAGGGAGAAGCCCCGGCAGACATGCCCGACGGCATGCAGGGCGCCCTCTATTCGCGCGTCACCTCGATCTACGGCGGATCGAGCGAGATCCAGCACAACATCATCGCCCGCCGCGCGCTGGGTCTGTGAGGCTGCCATGAACTTCGAATATTCCGACGAACAGCGCATGCTGGCCGACAGCGCCAACCGCCTCGGCGCGGACTTGTGGCCCTCCAGCGACCGGCTCAAGCTGCTCGCAAACTTCGACGACCTCACCGCGCGCACCGCCGCGCAGATGGCCGAACTCGGCTGGCTGATGCTGCCGATCGCCGAGGACGACGGCGGCCTTGGCGGCTCGGCGGTGGATGTCATGGCGATCATGGAGGGCGTCGGCCGCCACCTGATCCCGACCTCCTACGTCGCCAACGCGGTGCTCGTCCCCGCGCTGGTGAGCGGCGATCCCGCCGCCGCCGACCTGCTTGCCGCCATCGGCGAGGGCAGCTCCAAGGCGGCCGCGGGCCTGCTCGAACCCGATGGCGGCTACGACCTCGGCTGGGTCGAGTGCGCCGCGACCGGCAACGGCGCCGACTGGACCCTGACGGGCGAGAAGCTGCACGTCGAGGACGGCGCCGACGCCGACTGGTTCGTCGTCACCGCGAAGACCGATGCGGGCATCAGCCTGTTCCTCGTGCGCGCCGATGCGCCGGGCCTCACCGTCTCGCGCTTCCGCGCCATCGACCAGCACCGCCACGCCCGCCTGAAGCTGGACGGCGTCACCGCCGTGTTGATCGGCGAGGCGGGCGCGGCGCTGCCCAGGGTCGAACTCGCGGTGGACAAGGCGATCTGCGCGCATCTGGCCGAGGCGGTCGGATCGATGGAAGCGGCGCTTGCGGCCACGCTGGAATACTTGCGCACCCGCAAGCAGTTCGGCGTCGCGATCGGCAGCTTCCAGTCGCTGCAGCACCGCGCCGTGGACATGGCGATCGCGCTGGAGGAGGCGCGCTCGATGTCCTACCGCGCCACGCTCAGCCTCGGCCTTCCCGCAGCGGAGCGCCGCCGCGTGGTCTCGGCCGCCAAGGCGCGGGTGGGGCAATGCGGGCTCTACGTCGGGCGGCAGGCGGTGCAGCTGCACGGCGGCGTCGGCTTCTCGGACGAGCTTATCATCAGCCACCACCTCAAGCGGCAGATGATGCTCGACTGCGCCTACGGCTCTGCGGAGCACCACGTCGCGCGCTTCGTCGCGCTACAAGTTCTGGGGGCGTGAAGGCGCTCTCACGAATGTGATTTTGGGTCCGCAGGGGCCCCAACGGTCGGTCCACCGCAGCCCCTTGCGGCATAGTCGGTGGATCGAGCCTCCCAGGAGATGATGGGCGAAATGGTTGAAGTTGCGAACAAGCATGTCGATGGCACGTACGATGCGGTCGTCGTCGGCGCGGGCATCGGCGGTCTCTACGCCGTCTACAAGCTGCGCGAGATGGGCCTCTCGGTGCTCGGCATCGAGGCGGGCGATAACGTCGGCGGCGTCTGGTACTGGAACCGCTATCCCGGTGCGCGCTGCGATCTGCTGACGATCGACTACTGCTACACCTTCTCGCCCGAAGTCGATGCCGAGTGGTCGTGGTCCGAGCAGTTCGCCGCCCAGCCCGAAATCCTCGAATACATCAACTTCGTCGCCGACCGCCACGAACTGCGCAAGGACTACCTGTTCGACACCCGCGTCAATAGGGCCGAATACGACGAGGCGCGGCAGGTCTGGACCTTCGGGACCGAGACCGGCAAGACCTTCGAGGCGACCTATGCCGTCATGGCCACCGGCCCGCTCTCGGTGCCCAAGCGCCCCGACTTCGAGGACTTCGACAGCTTCAAGGGCGAACTCTACTATTCCGGCCGCTGGCCCAAGGAGCCGGTAAGCTACGAGGGCAAGCGCGTGGGCGTGGTCGGCGTCGGCTCCACCGGCATCCAGATCATCCCGGTGGTGGCGCAGGAGGCGAAGGAGCTTTTCGTGTTCCAGCGCACCCCCAGCTTCACCATGCCGATGCGCAACCACAAGCACTCGGACGAGTACACCGCCGAGATCAAGCGCAACCTGCCGGCGATGCGCGTGGCGGCGAAGAACAGCCCGCTCGGCGGCGTGCGCCCGGCGACCACGCGCCCCTACTTCAGCCTGCCGCCCGAGCAGCGCGTGAAGATCATGGAATCGGCGTGGCAGAACGGTGGCCACACGTTCCTCGGCTCGTTCTCCGACCTCATGCAGAACGAGGAGGCCAACGAGCAGGTCGCCGAATTCGTGCGCGGCAAGATCAGCGAAGTGGTCAAGGATCCCGCCACCGCCGAGACGCTGAAGCCGCGCGGCTACCCGATCTTCGCGCGCCGCGCCTGCCTCGATACCAACTACTACGAGACCTACAACGAAGAGCACGTCAGCCTCGTCGACTGCTTCAAGGAGCCGATCGTCGGCCTGACCGAGAAGGGCGTGCGCACCGCAAGCCGCGAGATCGAACTGGACATGCTGATTCTCGCCACCGGCTATGACGGCCTCACCGGCGCGCTGATGGCGTTCGACGTGGTGGGCCGGGATGGCAAGACGATCAACGAGGAATGGAAGGGCGGCGCGCACTCCTACCTCGGCCTGATGATGAAGGACTTCCCCAACCTGTTCATCGTCTGCGGCCCCAACGGCCCCTCGGCGCTGGCGAACATCTTCACCATCAACGAGCAGAACGTGAACTGGCTGGCCGGCGCGATCGAGCATATGCGCAGGTCTGGCCTGACCGCGATGGAACCCACCGCCGAGGCCGAGCACGAGTGGATGGAGCACGTCCACGAACTCTCGCTCAATACCTTGGTGCGCAAGGCGAACACCTGGTACACCGGCGCCAACGTGGCGGGCAAGGCGCGCGGGCTGACGATGTACACCGGCGGCTTCAAGGCCTACCGCGAAACCTGTCAGGAGGCCGCCGACGACAACTGGCGCGGCATGGTCTTCGAGAAGACCGGGGTTCCTGAAACGGTTGCCTGACCCTTCGCTATTTCCGGAATGATGCTGCCGGCCCGGCTCCCGATGGGGAGGCGGGCCGGTGGTCGTTTCGGGCCTTGCAAGGTGACGCAGGTTTACACGGTTTACACGGTCAAGGGGGAAAGGGCGTCACTTTGGGCCGGAATGTGTCACGTTAGAGGTGCAAGGTGACACATTTGACGGTCGATGTGTCAGCTTGTGGGGGAGAGGTGTCACTACCTTGTGCGATGCGGCGCGATCGGATGGAGCATGGGCGCAGTGTATTGGACAGCGCTGCCTGTAGGAAAGCGGACTATCCGAAACCGCCCCAAAGCTGACGTAGCGCTTTGCCCACCCCTGCCCCCTCCCGCAAGCGGGAGGGGAATGAGAGCACACCGCTTTGCCCTCCCGCTTGCGGGAGGGCCGGGAGGCTTGAGAGCGAAGCGAACTAGCCGGACGGGGTGGCCAGCGCAACGTCCGCGCCCCACCCTTATCGTCATTCCCGCGAAGGCGGGAACCCATCTCCTGACGGTTCCTGTTGCACTGGCATCAGCTGGGTCCCCGCTTTCGCGGGGATGACGAGGATATAGCTGAGGACACTTACGCTCCGGATCGCTGCGTTCGCGACGACGGACTGCCATGAAAAAACGGGGGCCTTCGAAAAGGCCCCCGCTTGAAAGTCAGGGAGGATGTTCTCCCCTTTCGGGAAGCTCTGTTCAGGCCTTGATGACCGAATGAGTCAGCGAACCGATCTTCTCGACGGTGGCAACGATCACGTCGCCCGGCCAGACCCACTCCTGCGGGTCCATGCCGGCGCCGACGCCCGCCGGAGTGCCGGTGGCGATGATGTCGCCCGGCTCAAGCGTGATGCCCTTCGAGATGTCGGCGACCAGTTCGTCGACCTTGAACAGCATGAAGGCGGTGTTGCTCGACTGCTTGGTCACGCCGTTGACGGTGAGCGAGAGGTCGAGGGTCTGCGGATCGCCCAGCTCGTCGGCGGTGACCACGACCGGGCCCATCGGTGCGAAAGTGTCCTGGCCCTTGGAGTAGATCCACTGGCCGGCACGGCGGCAGTCGCGCGCGCTCATGTCGATGCAGACGGTATAGCCGAACACGTAGTTCAGCGCGTCCTCACGGGCGACGCCCTTGGCGCGGGTGCCGATGATGGCGGCGAGTTCGACTTCCCAGTCGAGCTGCTGGGTGATCTCGCCGTTGTGGCGGATCGGCTCGCCCGGAGCGATCACCGAGGTCGGCGGCTTGGAGAAGATCACCGGCTGGCGCGGCAGTTCGGGCGAGGTGTCGAGCGACTTGGCGCTCTCGGCGACGTGCTCGGTGTAGTTGAGGCCGATGCCGAAGATGTTCTTTCGCGGGCGCGGGATCGGCGCGAGCAGGATCACGTTGGCGAAGGGGATCGCGGTGCCGAGCGGGAACAGGCCCTCGGCCTGCTCGATCAGCTTGCTGGCGATCAGGACCGCCTGCGGGCCGAGGTCGATGAACTCCAGCATCGTCGCGGGGAAGGGAACGCCCATTTCCTCGCCGAACAGTTCGAGGTCGAGCACGAGATCGCCGCCGAAGCCGGAGACGAGGGCGCCGAGCCGGGCTTCGGCTTCGACATTGGCACGGTAAGTAACGAGACGCATTGGGCTATTCCCCCGAAGGTTATCGTGTTGAGTTGAAAATCAGGTCAGGATCGGCTGGTGACCGCCGTTTTCCGCCAGCGCTTCCTCGCGGTAGAGGCCAAGGGCGCGCATCACGGGCAGGTCGTTGAAGGTGAACAGGCAGGCATCCTCGCTGTCCGAGGCGTTCGCGTGTTCGTGGTACATCCAGGCGGGAACCACGAAGATGTCGCGTTCCTGCCAGTCGAAACGCTGGCCGTTGATGATCGACCAGCCCTTCCCCTTGGCGCACTGGTAGACGAAGCTGCCGGTCTGGCGGTGGGCCTTCGTCCGCTCGCCGGGGCGCAGCAGTTGCATGGATGCGCCGATCGTCTGCATCACCGGACCGCCGGTATGCGGATTGACGTATTCCATCATCACACCGTCGAAGGGCGACCCGTCGGTGACTCGAGCGTACTTGGTCAGCGCCTCGTAAGTGGGCGCCCATTCGTATTTGAACAGCGGCGAATAGGGCTTGGACCACGCCATGCCTGCCGGGCGCAGGCCGGTGCCCGCCCAGGTCGCGGTGGAATCGTCGACCGGGTAGGAGACCGCCTGCTGCAGATCGGGATGAACCTCGTAGAAGTTGGCTTCCAGCGCGTTCATCAGCGGAATGTCGAGACCGTCCTGCCAGATGCACGGGGTGCCGCCCTCGGCGACGCCATGTTCGTGCCAGGTGCCGTTGGGCGTCAGCACGAAGTCGTTCGCGCCCAGCGTCATCTTGTGCCCGTCGACATTGGTGAAGGCGCCCTCGCCCTCCATGATGAAGCGCAGCGCCGAGGCAGAATGGCGGTGGCTGGAGGCCAGCTCGCCCGGCCCCATCACCTGCAGCCCCGAATAGAGCCAGCCCACGGCGGCGACCACGTCGGCGCGGCCGGGGTTCTCCAGATAGACGACGCGGCGCCCCGCCTGCTCCGGCGTGACGAGGTCGAGCGCCTTCATCACGTCGTCGCGCAGGTCCTTGTAGCGCCACAAGTACGGCACCGAGGTGGAGATCGGTTCCCACGGTTCGATCTTGTTCGCCACGGTCCACAGCGCGCCGGTGCCCAGCTGCTTCAGGCGCTCGTAATAGGCCACCAGTGCGGGCGTGTCCGCCACGTTCGCGCGGCCGATCATTTCCTCACGGTACTGGTCGTAGCTCTGATCGGCCATGGGTGCCTCCATCTGCGAGATATTACAGACCTAAAATAATTTGAATAAAGTGTCAAATGCAACTATTGTCCCTTATGTGAACCGCAGATTCCCTGTGCTTTTCCAAAGGAGCGCCGCATGTCCGCATCGTTTAAGGCAGCCCCCTTCAAGGCCGCCGTCATCCAGGCCGCATCGATCCCGACCGATTCTCTCGCCGCCGCCGAAAAGGCCGCTGGTCTGATCCGCAAGGCAGCCGCAGGCGGCGCGCAGCTCATGGTGTTCCCCGAGGCGTTCCTCGGCGGCTATCCCAAGGGTGCCTCGTTCGGCACGCCTGTCGGCATGCGCAAGCCGCAGGGACGCGAGGACTTCCGCGCCTATCACGAAGCCGCGATCGACCTGAACGGCCCCGAAGTGGACCTGCTCGCCGAAGCCACCGCCGAGACCGGCGCCTTCGTCGTCATCGGCGTGATCGAGCGGGACGGCGGCACCGTCTACTGCACCGCGCTGTTCTTCGACGGCGACAAGGGCCTCGTCGGCAAGCATCGCAAGCTCATGCCGACCGGCGCGGAACGCCTGATCTGGGGCTTCGGCGACGGCTCCACGCTGCCGGTCTTCGACACGCCCTTCGGCAAGGTCGGCGCGGTGATCTGCTGGGAAAACTACATGCCGATGATGCGCATGGCGATGTACGATCAGGGCATCTCCATCTACTGCGCGCCCACCGCCGACGACCGCGACGCCTGGCCCTCGACCATGCAGCACATCGCGCTGGAGGGCCGCTGCTTCGTGCTTTCCGCCTGCCAGCATGTGACGCGCGGCGCCTATCCGGCCGATTACGACTGCGCGCTGGGCGACGATCCCGAGACGGTGCTGCTGCGCGGCGGCTCGATGATCGTGGATCCGCTGGGCACGGTGCTTGCGGGACCGGACTATTCGGCCGAAACGATCCTCTATGCGGACATCGAACCGGCGCAGGTGGTGCGCGGCAAGTACGACTTCGACGTCGTCGGCCACTACGCACGGCCCGACGTGTTCGAACTGAAGGTCAACGTCGCACCGCGCCGCGCGGTCACCCGTTCGGGGGAATAGCCAAGTGGAATTCGATTTTTCAAAAGTACCGGGCCCCGATCGCTACAAGCTGATGGGCTCCAGCATCACCCCGCGCCCGATCGCGTGGGTGACGACGGTGTCGGGCGCGGGGCTGCGCAATGCCGCGCCCTACAGCTTCTTCAACATGATGAGCGCCGAGCCGCCGCTGATCGTGCTGGGCATGATGCGCCGCCCCGACGGCACGCACAAGGACAGCGCCGCCAACATCCTCGAAACCGGGGAATTCGTGGTGAACCTCGTCTCCGAGGCCGACAGCGCGGCGATGAACTTCACCTGCATCGACGGCCCGCCCGAATTCGACGAACTGGCGGCGGCGGGTCTGCCGACCCTGCCCTCCAGCGTGATCGGCGCCCCGCGCATCGCGACCGCGCCGGTGGCGATGGAGTGCCGTCTCTACGAGGCCGTCGAAACGGAGAAGACCACCATCGCGCTGGGCGAAGTGCTGCGCTTCCACATCGACGACGCCTTCATCGATGCCGAGAAGCTGCATGTCGATACGCTGGCGATGAACCTCGTCGCGCGCGTGCACGGTGCGGGCTGGTATGCGCGCACCACGGACCTGTTCCAGATGACGCGGCCCACCTTCGCGCAGTGGAGCGCGGAGAAGGCCGAGTCCTGACGGTACGGGGATGGCCTGCCGCCTTCGCGGCAGGCCACTCGCATCAGGCGGCGGGCACGTCGACCCAGGCATTGGTGTCCGCCGACTGAATCACCGCGTCGATGATGCGGGCCGAGCGCAGGCCGTCGGCGAACGTCGGCAGACCGGCAGGTGCCTCCCCGCGCACGGCAGCGTACGTGTCCGCAACGAAGTTCTCGAAGCACTGGGCATAACCCTGCGCATGGCCCGGCGGCAGGCTGGAAAGACGGCGCGCGTCGGCCGCGCCCGCGCCCGGGCTGCGGAACAGTGTTTCGGCCGAATCCTCGGTGCCGAGCCAGACCGTCTCGGGGTTCTCCTGATCGAAGACGGCGGACTTGTGCGCGCCGTCGAACTCGAACCACAGCCGGTTCTTGCGGCCCGCCGAGACTTGCGAGATCACGGCGCTGCCCAGCACGCCCGAAGCCGTGCGGAACAGGATGGTCGCGGCGTCCTCGGTATCGACCTTCACCAGCGGCCCGGTGGCCGCCGCGCCCGAGAAGCTGGCCTGCGACACTGCGGGACGCTCCGGCACGGTGATCGTCATCGCCGCCATGACCGAGGCGATGCGCTCGCCGGTTACGAATTCCATGAGGTCGCACCAGTGCGAGCCGATGTCGGCGAAGGCCCGGCTGCGCCCACCCTTCGATGCATCGACACGCCAGCTGGTCGCGTTCGGCGAGAGAAGCCAGTCCTGCAGATAGCTGCCGTGCAGCAATTGCCACGCGCCGAACTCGCCCGCCTCGCGCCGCGCGCGAATCTCGCGCACCAGCGGATGGAAACGGTAGACGAACGGCACCGTAGCGATCCTGCCCGCCTCGGTGGCGAGGGTGTCGAGATGCAGCGCCTCTTCGGTGCCGACGGCCAGCGGCTTCTCGCAGATCACGTGCGCACCGGCCGCCAACGCCGCCTCGACATGGGCTGCGTGCAGGCTGTTGGGGCTGCAGACGTGGACGACATCGAGGCCGAGCCCCGCCAGTTCCTCCAGCGAGCCGATCGCCTGCGTGCCCCACTGCGCCGCCGCCGCGGCGGACCGTTCGGGAGAGGACGCCATGACGCCGACCAGTTCGACACCGGCCAGCAATGCCGCACGGCGGTGGATCTCGCCGATCATGCCGGCGCCGAGGATCGCAACGCGCAGGGGCTTGCGGGTGGAAACGGTCAACGGACTCTCCTGCTCTTGGTCATGCGGCCGCCGGATGCGGGGCCGCACCTCTAGCCGTGTCAGCGCTGTCAGGGAACAGGTTTGCGACCTTCGCAGAAGCCTTCACTTACTTCGCAGAAGTCGAGTGGACATAGGCGGCGATCTGCGCCAGTTGCGCGTCGTCGAGGCCGGAGCCCATCTCCTTCATCTTGCCCACCTTGAGTGCATAGACGATCTGCGCCTGCGCGTATCCGGCGATCACTGAGACCGGCGGCGCTCCCGATCCGGCTTTCGAATGGCAGGCCGCGCAGCGCCCGTCGAACAGCGACTTGCCCACGTTCGCGGCCGAGGCGGCGGCGGGATGCTGGAGTTGCGGGGCCACGGCTCCCGGCGCCCGCAGCCCGAATGCCTGCAGCCGGTCGGTGCCGACCAGCACCATGCCATCCACTACGGCTGGCTCGTTGTACTTGCCCGAGGTGAACAGCGCATCGCCGCTCTGCCACAGCGGTTTCAGGCTCTTTGCGTCGAAGGCATGGAGGCGTGCGCCCGGGGCATCGGGCTGGTAGATGTCGACGCTGCGCGGCACATTGGTGTCCAGCACCCAGACCACGCCGTTCTCGCCGCCATTGCTGGAGACCACCGGCGAGCCGGGGTTCTGCATCGTCACCGTCATCTCGCGCCCGTCAACCTTGAGGTAGGCCGGCTCGCTCTTGCGTGTCACCACCCGGACCCGCACGAGGCTGGGCGGCACGTTGGTGCCGAAGTCCGGGCCGGTCTTGGCGCTGCCCGCAAGGAACAGGTAGTGCTCGCCGAGGCGATTGCGGAAATGGGCCAGCGTGGCGCGGCTCTTGGCGGAATTCACCATACCGATGCTGTCGGAATAGGGACCGAAGACCACCACCGGACCGCGCGACTTCAGTTCCGGCTGCACGCTCGGCGCAAGGAGCGAGCCGTCGCTCGCTGGATCGGTGCTGCAGGCATGGCGCTTATGGGTGCCGCCGGGCATGTGATCGCGATCGAGCAGATAGGCGTTGCCCTGCTTGCCCGCCCCCAGCGTCAGCAGGTGCGGCGTGCCCGCGCTGCCGCGATCGAGGTCGAACAGGACCGCGCCGCTCCCCGCGATGTCGATGTCGGACGCGGCCGTCTGGCAATAGTTGAACGGCGAATACGTCCCCGTCAGCCGCAGGCCAGCCTTGGGATCGTCGCGGAACTGCAGGATCGATTGCCCCCAGGCACCCGCGACTTCAGGGAATACGCCCGGGATGCCACGCTTCTCGAGGGCGGAAAGGAAGCTGGCCCCGGTCGCGATATAGATGCGCCCCTGCGCGTCGATCGCCGGGCCGGACGCGCCCCACATGCCGCCCTGCTGCAAGTCCGCACGCGGCATCGAGGAGAAGGCGCTCGCCACCCGGTGGTTTGCGGTATTCACCGATACGAGGAAGCCTTGAAGGTCAGGCCCGAACGCCACGTAAAGGCGCCCGCCGTCGCGGCTCAGGTTGAGAGCGCCGCGCTGGTAGTAGATTTGGCCCGGCACGAAGCGGCTGACGTCGTTGCGGTTGACCTGAGCCGTGACGGTGCGGTGGCTGATCTCTACCGGCCAGCCTGAAACTTCCTCCCCGGTCCGCAGGTCCAGCGCATGGACGTCCCAGGTCCAGTCGCCCCGGCAACTGGTTACGTAGAGCCGGTTGGCGGAGCGGTCGATCACCGGCGTGGAGAGGTTGCCGAACTGGCCGTCCTGGCATGGATCGGCGGTCAGCCTGCGCTTCCACAGGATCGTTCCGGCAGAAAGGCCGGCGCGCTGCCCGGCGTGGATAGCATAGGCATAGCCGGTGCTGCTGACGACGAAAGCGACGCGCAGCGTCCGGCCCGCCTGCGCGCCCTCGTCGAAGTGCAGCGCGCTGACGTAGAGCGGGGACGCAAACAGGCGCGGCGGCGTGCTTCCGTGGAAATCCAGCCTCGGCGACTGCCAGATCTCGCCGAACTGTCCGCCCGCCACTGCCGCCGGGGTGAGCATCCTCTCCCGGTCGTTCCAGCCCTCGCGCCCGGCGCTGTTGTGATATGTCAGCTTGTCCACGCCCGCCGGAGACAGCGCCGGATCGCCGCAGCCGCCGAGCAGCAGCGCCGTACCGGCGGCAAAGCTTGCGAGGATATGCTTCATGCCGGAATGCTCCATGCCGGGTCGCGCGGCCCCAGACCGCCCAGAAAGCGCAAAGGTCTAACCTTGCCCGGATCGACCGGACGCCGCGAAAGGCTCCGGTCGTCGTCAGGCGGATAGCAGCCGCAGGGCGGCTCGACCTTGCGCGTTCCGCTCCGGACACTCGCTCTGGATCGAAACAAGGAGACCCGGGTGGTCACTCGACGCGCGTTTGCCGGTGGCATGGCCCTTGGGGCAGCGGCCCTCGCCACCCTGCCTGCCGCTGCGCAGGCAGGAGAGCAACCGCCGCAGTATCCGGCGGCGCCATGGACCGGCGCCGGAACGGTGCGCCGCGCGGGGGGAGAACTCCATTACGTCTCGCTGGGAGAGGACGGCGCGGCGCTGCCCGTAGTCCTACTGCACAAGCTGGGCGGCTGGGTCGCAGACTGGCGCGACGTGGCACCCGCGCTTGCGCGTGGTCGTCGCGTTATCGCCATCGACTTGCCCGGCCACGGTGCCTCGCGCTGGCAGGGAACACCGCCGCAAGTCCAGACCGTAATGGAAACGGCGACACTTGTGCTTGGCGCGCTTCAGGACATGGGACTGCCCCAGGTCGACCTCGTGGGGACGTCGCTCGGTGGCTGCGTGGCAGTCGCCATGGCGGCGCTCGCGCCGGAGCGCGTGCGGCGGCTGGCCCTGCCATGCTGCGTCCTCGGCCCGGCGAGCACGCACGAGCAGGTCGCTGCCAAGGAAAAGGGCCAGGCCGCGATGTTCACCGCCGAGGGCGATCCTCTGCCCGGCGATCCGGGGCTGGCCCGCGACATCTTCGGTCTGCGCGACTTCGAGCGCATCGGCGCCGAGCAGAACGCCAGCCGCGCTCGGGCCGGACGCTGGATCCGCCCGCACGAACGCGGCGTCGCATACACCGATTTCGTAGAACTCATGCGCCGGATCACCGCGCCCACCCTGCTGCTTTACGGCGGGCACGACACGTTCTTCCTCAAGTATCGCCCGACCGCAGAGGCAAATCTTCGCGATGTGCGCAGCGTGGTGCTTTCGGACGCGAGCGGCTTCCCGGTGCAGGACGACCCGCAGGAGACGGCCTTGGAACTCGTGCGCTTTTTCGCCTGATCCGCACGCGCGGGATCCCGCGAGGACCTCGGCGCATTGAACAGGGAACCGGTATCAACGAGGAACCCGCAATGCCCGCAAGGTCCAAAGCCCAGCAGAAAGCCGCCGGAGCCGCCCTGTCCGCGAAGCGCGGCGAAATGCCCATGTCGAAGCTTCAGGGCGCTTCGAAGGAAATGGCGGCGTCCATGACCGAACGGCAACTCGAGGATTTCGCCTCCACCAAACGCAAAGGCCTTCCCGAGCACAAGCACTGATTGTTTCGGTCAAACGAATGAAGCCTCGGTGTGTGGAGGTCACGTTTGGGTGGATTCCGGACAGGCAGCATGTATGTTTTAGGCATGGAAAAGAGCCTTTGCATCGCGACACTGCCATTGGCACTCATCGCATATCTTGTTCAGGGTAAGATCGCGTCTGCCAAGCTCGTGGTCTTAGGTGGAATTGCTATCATGGTTTCACTTGGTGCTGCATATGCTGGAACAGTGATGCCATTCACGCGCGAGCTTTCTGCCGCTGACACCGAGATGGCTGTCAGTGGCATCGCAGCAACTGGAATCTTCGGTGTCCTCTTAGCGGTCCCCGCGCTCTCCGATATTTTATTGCGACGCCGGAAGGTCTGATAAGGGTGGCTAGCTGCCCTTAGATGCACTGGCCATATAGACCGCAGCCAACTTCGAACGACACTGGAAAGATCAGTAATAGGTAAAGGGCGACGGCTAAAACCACCGTCCACCGCTGAGGTCGAAGCAG
>Ga0308159_1000851_pt1 | contig 54527 bp, 43 predicted proteins | sample PhyCR1_FD_201040 | JGI IMG/M metagenome (GOLD analysis project Ga0308159, IMG submission 201040) | Phyllosphere microbial communities from UC Gill Tract Community Farm, Albany, California, United States - DLSLC.R1 | ecosystem: Host-associated > Plants > Phyllosphere > Unclassified | place: USA...
AAAAATCATTAAGTTTACAGAATATCGCTTTGTCCAAAAGTGATATGGTTAAAAGTTAGTGCTAAAGCCAGAACCAAACTGGTGCACTATGCCTCGGAATGTGGTGTACTTTGTTCGGAATAATCAGAATAGATGTTCCTATAAACTTAACCGCTACTCAGAAGAATCAACTTTAATGGCCAAAATCGTCAGACTTGAAATCAAGAATTTCCGCTGTATAGAAAATTTAATTCTAAATTTCAACACAGATCAAAATCTAGTCTGCCTTATTGGTAGAGGGGATAGTGGGAAAACCACTATATTAGAAGCAATATCAGCCGTACTATCATCAACATGGAACTTAACATTTCATGATTCAGATTTCTATAACGGAAATCATCAAAATCCAATTGAGATAATCGCACACTTAGTTGAGATTCCAGAAAAGCTTTTGGCAGAGCATAAATATGGATTGCATGTACGAGTTTTTAATAATGATTCTTATGAAATTACTGATGACGTTACTTTATTAGATACAAACGCCAATTATAAACCGCTTCTAACATTGAAGTTAACCGTAAATCAATATTTGGAACCCAAATGGCAGATTATCAATAGTAGAGAACAGGAAGATAAATTGATCACTGGTGCAGAAAGAGCACTTTTTAACTGTTACATGGTTTCAGATCATATTGATAGACACTTTTCTTGGAATAAAGGGAACCCGCTATACTCGTTATTAAAAGCATTGGACGCACAAGAAACAACTGACGAAAGCAATGTTATCTTAGAGTCACTTCGTGCAGCAAAAATCAAAATTGACGAACACGCATTCGAAGAATTGGCCGTTGTTACTGATTTGATCAAAACACAAGCAGCAGCGTTAGGTTTGAACATTCTTAATACCAGTACGACGCTGGACTTTAAAGAATTGTCAATGAAAGATGGTCGTATTAGTTTGCACGAAAACTCAATACCTTTCAGGCTGAAAGGAAAAGGATCAAAACGGCTCGTATCACTAGCTATTCAATCGGCTCTAGTTAAAGATGGAGGTGTTATGTTGGTAGATGAAATTGAACAAGGTTTAGAGCCAGATCGGGTAAAACAACTTATAAGGGCTTTAAACGAAGGAGTTAATGGACAAATTTTTATAACTACTCATTCTCGTGAAGTCGTGACTGAATTAGGTGTTAATTCACTTACTTTAATTTTGAAAGATAAAGATAATTCAAAAGTAGAAGGTAGAAAGCTAAATCATAACCAAGAGTCGTTGGTTAAAGTTGTTAGGGCATGCCCAGAGGCTTTTTTTGCAACCAAAATAATTGTTTGTGAAGGGGCTACAGAAGTTGGGATTTGTCGAGCCTTAGATAAGTTTAGAAAATCCGAAGGTAAAGAACAAATGTCCTTTCAAGACTGTGCTTATATAGATGGTTCAGGAGGTAGCACTTTTACAGATCGAGCCGAGGCAATTAAGGCTGTTAATCTAAATGCTGTAATTTTTTGTGATTCCGATGTTCCAGCAGTTAATGATACAAAAGATGGTATTCGTAGCCAAGGGATAGAGATTTTTGATTGTGAAGATCTGAATTGTATTGAAATGCAAGTTTTCAATGATTTGCCTTGGGAAGCAATACAAGAATTAATATCGAGCATTCTCCAGACACACAAAAAAAATGACCAAAATGCATTAGAAGCATCAATTAAATCCAAATTTCCTGCAGGGACCGCCTTTATAGAGGGATGGTTACATAATGACACCCCCGAATTGCGAAAAGCATTAGGTAAAGCTTCTGCGCATAAAGATAACAGTTGGTTCAAACGAATAGATCATGGCGAATATTTAGGATCAATTATCTTTAAGCATTTTCAAAGAATGGGTGAAGACGTTCACCTAAAGAAGATTCTTACTGCATTATCTACTTGGATTGATAGCTGATGGATTATCAATCATTTGTGGATCGAGAAAAAACGCTTTTAATTTCACCCGCAGGTTACGGAAAGACCCACTCTATTGTAGAATGTGTCAAACACACTACGGGAAAGCAATTAATATTAACTCATACTCATGCAGGTATTACTTCTATCAAAGAGAAAGTAAAGAAAGAAGATGTTGCAAGTAATCGGTATCACATTGAAACTATAAGTAGTTTTGCTCAAAAATATGTAGATAGCTTTTACGTTGGGACAGATATGCCGGACCAAGAGAAATCTAAGGAGTATCATCCCTTTATTATTGAACAAGCCACAAAAATTTTGTCCTCAAAGATTGTGCAATTGACCATGTCAAGTACTTATACGGGTATTTTTGTTGATGAATATCAGGATTGCAATAAACAACAGCATGAAATGATAATGACTCTTGGAGCCATATTGCCACTTCATATTATGGGTGATCCTTTACAAGGAATTTTTGATTTTAATGGTGAAGCAGTCAACATTGAAACAGATTTAGCACACTTTGATAAATTTCCTGATTTGGATGTACCTAATAGATGGTATCAAAATAATAATAATAAAGCACTGGGCGATCAGATTAAGGCTTATAGGGAAAATTTGCTCAATCAAGAACCGATCGTTCTTTCTAATAACGATGAAATAGGACTACACGTTTATAAGGTAGAAGAAGGAGATCTATTCAACAGTGCGAGTGATTATCGAACGAAATTAAATCACATCATCACAAATAGAAGAGCAAACCCCGATTTAGAAAGTTTACTGATCATAGTTCCAGAATATGAAGAAATCAAAGATGATGGTCAAAAGGTAAATAAAGGCGACATTAATCAAAGAGCAAAACTTAAAGGCCAAATAGACTATACTAAAGCTTTAATCTTATTAGAGGCAATTGATGATAGGTCCTTTTATTCTCTAGCCAAAGATGCTGATGAAATAATAGATGGTATCAATAGGTCACATAATAAAATCAAAAGAATAAATAATAGTTTCCTTAAGAAAATATTCGGAGCTACTGAATTAACAGAATGGTTCAATGCGACTGGCCTAATAAACAAAAGATCACCTTTAGATAAAGCAAAAACGGAACTCGTAAGTACTCGTTTTGAAGCTTTTCTTATAAATCCTAATGGCACAACATTTCATGCCTTGATTATGGAAGCAAAGAAACAATTCAAACTAAAGCCTAAGAGGCAAGAAGTATTTCGAACCTTGATGGAAACTTTGAGGCAATCACATTATGGAACGATCAGTGTATTAGAGGCAATGAAGAATTCTAGAAATCATATAAGACGTTCTGGTCGAAAAATTCATGGCAAATGTATGGGAACTACTCTTTTAACAAAAGGATTAGAGTTTGATACAGTTGTTCTAATTGATGCACATAGGTTTGATAGCCCCGAACATCTTTATGTCGCAATTTCGAGATGTTGCCGAAAATTGGTTATTTTCACCACTAGCTTTAATCTCTCGCCATATTCGCTACCTCAAGCTGCAAAAGCTATTGTATAAAAAAGATGACATCTCTTGCGAGTAGATCATAAGGTTATGTATTACAAGTTTGGGAATGAAAATTTGGAATATTTTAATAGGTAAATAAAAGTAAAGCGTAATTATGCTTATTAGTATTTTCAGGAATTATTATTGTAATACACTTTGCTTGCGTTAATATATAACAAGATGCTGACGTTGTTTTAGTCAAAATCTTTCTTTAATCTGTAGAGGGGGAACCAAAGGGGAACCAATAATGTTTTTTGAGTTACTTTAAGATTTAAGATACTGAAAAATAGTTAAAATCTACATTTCCATAATTATATCCATCTTCCTAATGGTGCAAAACAAAGTTTATTTGGCAACTTAAACAATGTTTGATAGTAATGGATAGTATTTAAAAAACATAGATTTACAGATGTGAATCGAAAAATTCGACCATAACAGCGTTTACTCGTTTTTAATGTCGAAGGGGGAACCAAAGGGGAACCGCTCGAGCAAGCAGGAGTATCCTACATGACCGATAAACGTTTTAACTTTACTAAAACTGCAATTATTACACTTCCAATACCTTCAAAAGGTAAAAGAATTTATTTTAGAGATAGACAGGTAAAAGGACTTGCTCTAGCTGTTTTTGCCAGCGGAACAAAATCATTTTATCTTACCAAAAAAATTGAAAGCAAAACAGAAAAGATATACCTGGGACAATTCCCCGATTTGAGCGTCGAAAATGCCCGTAATCGGGCAAGAATCAAACTCGGGAAGATTGCAATTGGTATCAACCCGAATAAAGAAATAGGTATGATACGCGATGAAATGACCTTTGGTGAATTATTTGACCAGTATCTTAACAGATATAGTAAAGTTCATAAAAAGACTTGGAAACAAGATGAAGTAGATGTGCCAAGATTTTTGGGTCACTTATTTTCTAGCAAACTGTCTAATATAAAACGGGAGGAAATTCAAAAAATCCATGAAACGATTTTTTTAAACAACGGCCTTTATCAAGCTAATCGAATCCTTATTCGTATCAAAGCAATCTATAACAAAGCAATCGAATGGGGCTGGAAAGGAATGAATCCTACCGCTGGGCTAAAAAAATATAAAGAGAAAAGCAGAGAGCGGTTTGTACAGCCGTATGAATTGCCTCATCTTCTTCGTGCGATGAGTGAAGAAAATAATAGAACTGCATCTGATGTTTTTAAAATGCTTCTTTTAACAGGTGCGCGTAAAACGAATATGTTAATGATGCGCTGGGAACAGATTACTTGGGAACAAAATATATGGCGGATACCAGAGAGTAAGAATGGTGACCCTGTTATAATTCCATTATCAATGCACGCCATGAAAATTCTGAAATGCAGAGCATTAAATTCAGAAAGCGAATGGGTATTTCCAAAGATAGGCAATTCATTATGCCATTTTACAAATCTGCAGACAGCATGGAAGCGGACAAAGGCAATGGGAACGCTTTATTATTGGGGACAAGATGATAAACTGCAAATGATAATTGAAACAATGAAACCACTTTTAGAAAGTGGCATATCTCCCGTGGCAATCATCAATAAAATTAGTAAGCTAGCGAAAAATACAGGGATAATACTACCAAACCAATTAACAGATATTAGGCTACACGACCTACGTCGTACCTTTGGAAGTTATCAGGCTATTTCGGGAACCAGTTTGCAAATTATTGGTAAAAGTTTGGGACATAAATCAATACAATCGACTCAAATCTATGCACGATTAAACATCGATGCTGTTCGTTCTTCTGTTGAAACAGCAACAAATATGATGTTTACCGCCAAATAAGTAATAAGGCTCGTGAATTTAAAATTTGCGAGTCTCATTATTTAACCTGTCTGATTATTAAAGTCCTTGGCGGTGTCGTAAAAATAGTGAATATGAACTGCTTATTTTTGGAAATAATGATTGTTGAACCTTCCTAAAGATGCTTAGAATACTCATAAATAGATAAATTTTTTTTTTGATTTACAGAAAATTTTTCATTGCTTTATAAAAGCAAATGACATTTTTTATCTCTATATCAAAACAATATACAACAAATATCCGCCTTTTACGGCAGATCTTGTAGATAAATAGTATATATACATTATTAGCTAACGCAAAAGGTACCTTCAACAGAGGTGCTTTTTTTTTGCATTTTTTTAAAGGAATAACCCTTATTAAAGCAACAACTATTCTATTCCTGTTAGTTTTAAATTTAGACTTTGCATTTGGACAAAGAACATTTCAGTTAGACTCACTGACTGAAAGTTTTTTTTATTTACGAAACCTGGACGAAGGACATGTGACAGTTGTTCGTTCGAAAGGTCTTACCCTATTGGTAGACTCGTTGCCTAACATTATTCAGGTTGGTTTGCATGAAACTGTTAGATGCGCATATTTAAGACTAGGTTGTTTCGCAATAACACCCGAAAACAAAGACCCTTATGAATGTAAGTGCCAAGTAGAAGCGCAAGATGCAAATGTAGGATATTGGATATATCATAGGAGTGAATTACTGCTAAAAGTTTCAAAGCCATTTTCTATTATAAATACTTTACCTCTAGATTTTGAAGAGGAGGGAAGTCTAAATCACAATTTAGCGATTAAACAAAGAAAACACGTTAAGTTAAAGTACATAAAAACTGTTGATGAAATAATTTATTTTGAAAATATATATAACAAAGAACCTTATCAGATATCAAAAAGTGGAGGCATAATTGATTATTCTAAAATATCAGAATTTACTTACGATAAGACAGATGATCTTAGAATGTTTTTAATTAGAATGGGGGTATTCGGACTAAAATCCCCAGCACGCCATGGAAATCAAAAAGAAAGTCGGGCGATGTATAAAGCCCAAAGATTAAAAGTTGGTGTATGGAAGAACTATAATTCCAAACTAAACCCTCATGGAAATTTTAAGGATACTATACCGCCAGAAAAGCGTATTTCTTTTCAAAAAAATCCTTCTATTATCCCATGGTATAAGAAGTTATTTGCTGATTTTTCAAACTGGCGGAAAAGCCTAAGCGAAGTTGATAGGTCTTTTTACAACATAATCTTTTGTAGTCTATTGGTATTAATAGCTATAATATTGATACTATTATCCAAGTTTTTGATAAATAATATATACAAAGGAAGAACAAAGGAGGAGAGAACTTTTATAATCAATTTAGCCGTGACTTTGATTTTTAGCGTATTAAGTTGTGCTATTTCAGCAATTCTTGGGTAGATATAAGTTAAGGCGTAAGATGATATTGCACTTTAGATAATGGTTTTTGATCAATTGATACAGTATCTTTTTTTTGTTCAGTATTTAATTTGTTTTTTGCTTCTTTAAAATCATGATAAGCAGAATTAATCATTACCCCGCTATATAAGCATGCGGCAAAACTGATAGACGTTAAAATGTTTCCATAAGTATTAAGTTGTTTGTTTGTGAATTTAGATTCGTAGGTCAAGTTGATTCTCCTGTTATAGGTAATAATAACATAGCCTAATATATTATGCAATTTGATTTATTCAAATATTAACTTCTTCCCTTTTTAAGTAAGAATCATATCCTAAAAATCTAAATTACTTTTCTGTTTTAATACTCACCAAATTTCTTCAATATTATAATAACTTGACTCGTAGATCAAAAGATGAATCAGGAAAATTAATTAATTTAGGATTTAAAGTTTTCGACCATAAGAAACATGCATTTAAATGTAAGGTATTATATATCTTCATATACCTTATTAAAAGAATTCTTAAGCTTTCCATCATATTAAGCGAATAAATAGTCAGGTAACTATTGTTTATTTAAATAAAATTAATTAAAATTATATTTTTAATTAACCTTTCAAATCATGTTTTTGACTTTCAAATATCTTCACGAAACAAAACGGTACTATTTAAACCTAGGAATTCGATGTAATGATGATAAATCTCATAGAGATCGGATGCTTTTAGGAAAAGTAAGATATAAATCTATATTCAAACTATTAAATTGTCTCAACAAAGTTGATGAAATCTTGGTAAAAGCAATAGATAACCATCTAGAAAAGATTCATATTTACTAAATACAACCGCAATACTTGTTAAGAAATGACTTATAATAGAGATGTGAGACATAAGTATACCAAGATGATCCAAATCATCGAAGATGCTAAAAAGCATCTAATCATCAAGTTGAGGTTTCTTAATTTTCATTAGTAACATGCTTTTGAGTTTTAAAGGATAATGCGGCTACATTATATGAACGTCATGTTTATCCCTCATATATTTTGTAATCAATAACATTACAAATCTCTCAGCTACATTCTTTATGACGAAAATTGAGTTTCGCTTCTTTTTTAATTTGTATTTATCTAGCATTATAAAAGTTAAATGGCCAAAGAAAAGCACTCTTCATTACGGAATTCAATTCTAGAGACAATTGGTTCCTTTCTTTACAATGAAGGATTTGATAAAGATGATATTACTCAAGAAGGCATTCTTGAGATTTTGAATTTAATTTCTGATTACTACGAAGAAGGCAAACCACTCTTTCCAGAAGTAATTATTACTCGAGATTATGGAATGCTTTTCAAGCCTTTTCCTAATAATGAAATTATTATTAAAGAAACAGATGCTTCAATAGACGAATTTAGAAATGCCATAAAATTATGCGCGCCTTTAGCAGTTAATAATTGGGTTATTTTTATTGAAATAAATAAAAAAAGAATGAAGTATGGAGTTGCGAGTGCTGAATTGAAAGAAACGAGTCCCTCTATTTTTACTCAATTGGTTGGTGATTTAAAGACTGAAATTGAAGGGCTAACGATAGCATATATTCGTAATGTTGGTAGAAAGGTTGTTGAACTTTCTGGTTTAAGAATTAAAGAAATTGTTTCCCTTAACTTAGATGCGCCGAGGGATTATTCATCAAACGAAATTCAAGATCTTTGCGGCATAATTTGTTCCAAATGCGATGAACAACATAGAGTAAACATCAAAACTTATTTCGAGAAGTTGGTAGATGAAACTCTTAAAGCAGGTCATGGAAATCTTATTGGTATTGTTGAAGATGATAATGACTTAACTGAATTGCAAAATACATTAAATGTAAATGGAGGAATTTTTTTAAAAATCCCAATCGACTTTCAGCAAATGGTTATAGATGCCGATCAAAATAATGGTGAAACATCACTAAATTTGCGAACACATGCATCGATTTTAAGAGGTATGATAAATCATGATGGGATTACAATTATTACTAATAAAGCACGTGTAGTAGGATATCATCTTTTAATAGATTCTTATCTTAAAGAAGATGATAAGATTGATGGAGGAGCTAGATCAAAAGCACATGTTTCGATGATTAATTGCGGATTTTTTATTTCTTGTTTTTATAAATCGCAGGATGGAAATATAAAACTTTGGAAAAATGACTAATGTACAGATTTGGAGTGGTCCTAATGGAGTATTACTTCCACCCGCATCAAAGGAGGCTTCAGAAATATTACCGTATGCCAGCAATTTAACTAAAAGGCAACAACAACAAATTGTTGATGCCTTTGATGCCGGTGCATACGATATGGCTGCTGAATACGCCTGGAAAAAAGCAATGACTAAATTGAAAGAAACAATTTCAACTTTAGGAATGAAATTTATTGGTGAAATGCTTAATAGACCAGACATTGATGAATTAACACCAATAGATTCAGCAGTAACAGACCACATAGCAATTCAGCTAGCTGAACAATTAGGAGTTATCAATAAAACTGCAGCGCTTAAGTTGAGGCAAGGTAATGAGTTAATAATCCACTATTTTTCGAGAGATGCTCAGGAGGAATTAGATCATACAACAGCATTTGGAATAATTAAATCCAGTGTTCAGTATATTTTGGGAGAACATGAAATTTCTATAGCTTTAGAATTTTCGCAATTCCGAGAAAGATTGTTAAATGAAACACTAAAAATTGATGATTTTCAAGTAGATCAAATTATAAACTCGCCTTTATTCTATATAAGAACAGTAATTACAATCCTCGTTACCTCCATCAAAAATGATATTGGTGCAAGACTAGAACGTGCGCTTGCCAACTTAAATCTTTTAGTTCCTCATGTTTGGTCGAATCTAGGAGAAAGCGACAAATGGAATATTGGAACTGCCTACAGAGACGTTACAGCGGCTGGTAATTCAATAGCAATTTCTGGAGTAAAATCAGCATTATCAAAAGTTCGTGGATTTGATTACGTACCTGAAAACCTAAGGTCTTCAACTTTTATAAAAGCAGCTCAACAATTGCTAGATATTCATTTTGCACATGATAACTTTCATTTTGAACCTGGTGCGGTTCGACGCTTAGCAATGCTAGGCAGTACAATACCATCTCCAGCACTTCTAAGTTGCATTCAAGCTTATCTTGCAATTTTACTTGGGATGCCATGGGGAGCAGCATGGAATGCTACTGGTATAGCCGAACAAGAATTGGCAAAGCTGACTGAAGAACGATGGTATTACTATTTTGAGAAAGGTATTCAGACTGATAATGTTATTTTAGGGAAAATGGAAACTTCACAAATTGAACGATTTAGTAATTTTTTAATAGAACATCAACTTGATAAGTTCGAAGATTTACCAACACTAAATCAAACCTTATATAAAGCTATAATTACAAAAAATGGAGCAAAAGCCAGAAATACTGCGCGTGAATTAACAAAGAAATTAAACGGATAGCAAGTTTGTTTTTTAACTGGATCATTCATCCGTTTTTGTTTTTTATATTAAAGAACTTTAATGAAGTTCTTTAGTGATTATCTAGCTTTGATAGATAGTGTCTAAATTATTTAATGACAACTATATTTCTATAAAACAATACAATCGTATTACTAAAAACTGAAATCAGTTATAACGACTCGAATTTGAAAAAAAAATGAGTTTCTCTATTACCAAATCGTAATAATATTTTTATTTCAAGGTTGATTACAATCAAAAGTTGTTAGACTTGGTACTTATCATTGATGATTGTTGTGTATGTTTAATGAAAATAGATTTTTTACCGCTTTTGCAAATTTCCTGTTATTAATCTGCGCTTAATTTGAATATGCAATTCGACGAGTTGCCTTTCATATATTTTTAACAACAAAATCTAATAAGGGAAATATTTAATGAAAACTGAGGATAAGCTACTAAAGCGCATAGAGGCTGCCGATTACATCAATTCAACTTATGGCACCCTGTCAACATGGGCATGCACAAAGGCCGTTGATTTGAAGCCGATAAAGATTGGCAGATACGTGCGCTATAGAAAATCAATTTTAGATGCATGGTTGGATAGCGGCCTTGAAAAATAAAAGGAGAGAAAGTTTTGCAGAACTTCCCCTCCCAAAGCCATCCAACAAAACTTCATTCTCTGGAGAGACAAATGACGATTAGCATTGAACATGCAAAAACCATAACTATTACCTATATTCTTGACAAGTTAAATATTCAGCCTGCTAGGGAGAACGAGAAGGAAGCATTCTATCTTTCTCCATTACGACAGGAACAAACAGCCAGTTTCCATGTGGATAAGGTTAAAAATCGTTGGTGCGACTTTGGCACAGGAGAAAAGGGCGATATTATTGATTTTGTTCAACATTTCCTTGCATACACTGGTGAGGATAGCAACATCGTAGATGCACTTCGGTGGATAGAAAACATGTCTAAAGGAATTTCCAATATCAATCCTATTATTCCCAATGTACCGCTTACCGGCAAAATACAGCCAAAACTTATCTTGAAATCCGTTAGTCAAATTACCGATATCCGCTTGGTGCGATATCTGGAAAACCGTGGAATTTCACTTGATATTGCAACAGTTTATCTGAAGGAAATTATAGCATTAAACACCACTACAGATAAAAGAATTCTAGCGTTAGGGCTTCTCAATGAAAACGAAGGTTATGAGATTAGTAACAAGTTTTTTAAATCAAGCGTGAAGGGTAAGAATATATCCGTCATCCGTGGCTCTAACCCCACGTCTAAAATATTACATATCTACGAGGGGAAAATGGACTTTTTATCGTCTTTAACCAGGCTGGGAAGTAAAACGATCTGCAATGATGTAATCGTCTTGAATTCACTATCCTTTTTGGAACATGCAAAAGAACATATCAATGCTTTCGGTTACAATACCGTATACAGTTTTCTTGATAATGATGATGCAGGAAAAGTTGCAACAAAATCTTTAGAAGAATTCCTAAAAACAATGCCTGGCATCATTCATAAGCCTATGAATATTGCGTACCAGAAATATAAAGACGTAAATGATTGGCATGTTGCTAATCCAATTCTTCGACCATAAGAATTAGTAGCGAAATAAAATTCCAAGAAAGAACTCTTTCTGCTAATTACTAATATGATATTTCTTCCTTTCAAAAATCAATGCTTTCGGTTTGACAAATTGAATAGGTGTACCCTGATCGTTGGCGTTGTTGCACGAATTAGCAAACAACGCCAACGATTATCATATAAATCTGCGAGGTTCCTATGTCTAATACTTATGATGATTTTATCGCAACCGAAGTTGAACTGATCTATCGGGGCGGAAATCCTAAGGCTAGAAATTTTAAGATCAGTTCATCGAAAGACTGTTTTTCCATACTTAAAAATGTCTGGGATGAAAATAAAATTTACCTTCTGGAAGAGTTTAAAATAATGATGCTTGACAACGATGCAAGTGTTCTGGGCGTATCAACTATTTGCACTGGGGCAATAAATCAATGTCTTCCCGACCGCAGGCTAATTTTTGCAACGGCATTAAAGGCACGTGCTACGTCAATTATCGTGGCACATAACCACCCGTCAGCGTCGCTTAAAGCAAGCGAGGCAGATATCAAACTGACAAATGTCTTGGTGGATATCGGCAAAATACTAAATATCAAAGTACATGACCACCTGATAGTGACTAAAGAGAGATACTATTCATTTGCGGATGAGGGAATGATGCCAGTTTAATTAATTGTCGAAAGTTAATAGTTATCAACGGCGCATTCACAATAAAACTTAGGAGTTATTATTTTGAAAAATGAAGAAAGACCAGCTTATAAAATACCAGAAATTGGACTTTATGGTGATATAAGAAAGGGAACCTACAATAGGCCAAAAATCGAAGAACCCGACGAAGCTACCATGCCCTCAAGATGGTTTGGGATGAAAATCGCATTGACCTGTTGGAAGAATTTAAGGTTATTCTTATGGATACAAACATGAAATGCATAGCCATATCCCACGTTTGCATTGGTAAATATGGTAGCTGTATTGTTGAGCCTAGGCAAATTTTTGCAACAGCCCTTATATATCATGCGAGCGGATTAGTTCTAGCACATAATCATCCTGATGGCGATCTCAGGCCCCGGAAATCCGATTTTGATATTACCGAAAAAATGGCTTTTGGTGGCTCAATACTAGGAATCCAAATACATGACCATCTTATCCTATCATCTAAGGGCTACCTGTCTTTTGCAAAAGAAAAAATGATGCCACAGCCAATGTATTTGTAAATCAATAACTCAATGGTTGCGTTCGGCTCACATCAACTCCTGATGAGTAATGGTTTTATACAGGGATAACCGAAGCCGTTCACTGCTCCAACTATAATTTCTCTGTCCTTTCAGGACTTCCCCGCTAAACAAAATTACAGCCGTTTGCTCACTAAGCCTTCGGTTGATTATCGCCTGTAACCACAACAAACAACAGGAGTAAAAAATGAATACGACTACCAACAAACCATCATTCACCTACACAGATATTCAGCAACAGGTCACCGATAAAATTATCGCACAACTAGAAGCCGGTACTATTCCCTGGAACAAGCCATTCGCTGGCCCGAATAGTCCAATTCTTGGATTGCCTTTTAATTTTACAACAAAAAACAACTATAGAGGGATTAATATTCTGTTGCTCTGGGGAACATCCATTGAAAAGAATTATCAAAGCAATGAATGGGCTAGCCTTAACCAATGGAACTCAAAGGGTGAATTCATTCGTAAAGGAGAAAAGGGAAGCCTAATCACTTATTACGATACCCTTGAAAAAGAAATTGATGGTGAAATCCAAAAAATCCCATTTCTTAAATCATCCAAAGTTTTTAATCGTTGCCAACTTGCAAGTTATAAACCGTATTACGAAGAATACCCAATCTCCGATAATCTCGTCGAAAAGATTGAAGCTATTGAAGAATTCGTAAGCAATACCAAGGCAATTATTGAAACAGGAAGTTTCGAGGCTTTTTACAATCGGAACAGCGATAAAATTGTTATGCCTATACCAGAAAGCTTTATTGATACAACATACAATACCGCTACTGAAAATTACTATTCAACACTATTCCATGAACTGACACATTGGACAGGAAATGTTAACCGTCTTGACCGCATCAATCACAAGAAGTTTGGCGATGGCAATTATGCAAGAGAGGAACTTGTTGCTGAACTAGGGGCTGCGTTTCTTTCAGCTAGCTTTGAAATTATAGCTTCTGAACCTGTTGAAAGTGCGGCCTATATCGATCACTGGCTGAAAGTTTTAAAGGCAGATAAAAAAATTATCTTTACCGCTGCAAGTCATGCTTCAAAAGCGGTCGAGTATCTTGAAAAGCTGCAATCTTAATTCAATAGCAGCCGGCGAGAGTTTGTTGCTAAACTTTACTAAAACTAAAGACCTTTGTTATGGTTGAGGTGTATCATTGAAAAAGCTCTTTAAAAGATTCACTTGTTCTTCTGACGTCATGTTTTTTACCTCCTCTCGGTCGTAAGTTTCTTCTACACTTACTAGAAATGATCCCTCTCCATTTACCGTAAAGCGAAAATCTGAAGATACATTTTGTCCAGTTTGTTCATTAAATGCTTTTACGGCTTCAGGGTCGTAATTGTCTTTGGAGAACATTTTCTTTGATTCAACAATTTTATCGATCAATGATTGCGACATTTTTCTGCCTTTCAGAAATTTTTGATATCTCGGCGCTTTGGAAATCATAGGCTTATGACTTCCGACTGGAATTGATTTTACTATAAAATCTTCTGTAGGTCTAGCTTCAAAAATCTTACCACTCGCCGTATCTTTTACTGTTAAAATGTTATTATCTCTACTTAAAATAATAACCTTCATTACATATTCCGATTGAAGTTTATTCAAGTCGGTTGTTCTGGGTTTTTTTTGTAACATGGGAGTTAATTATTTAATAAAACATAATATTAAAAAAGAATAACGCATTTCTTATCAATTAGTTGTAAAAATTATTCAACACATGGCCACGAAGCGGTTGCCAATAATTTTATTGATCTTGCAAAGCCTACCAGATCTTTTGCTTTTTCTGTTTCATAAATGTTAACAGACTCTTTTTTTCGACTTTCAATGTTTACGACACCCAAAACAGGGCTTCCAATTTTATTGTTGCCTAGGGCATAAGATGCGACAAAATATAAATCCTTTAAGTGCTCCATTTGATCTTTATGGAAATTATGCTCTTCTAGTAATTTAGGAGTAATTAGTCCCATATTTACTTCTTTGGAAAATTGACCAGCCTCTAAAGCTTTCCCTGCAAAACCTTGGTTTATGGTCATTTTAAATTTCTTATTCGCTAGTTCTCCGCTATGCCAAGCAACTTTGAAAATCTTTCCAAAGTACGTCAGCTTTTTTTTGTTCTTATTGGTTGGATGAGGTTCTATCTTAAAGAAAAAACTTTTTTTAGGTACCATTATATTAAATGCGTAATCAAATTCTGGAAATTGATCTTTAAAACTTTCGACAAAAACTTTAACACTATGCCACTTTTTTTCATAGGCAGCCGCTTTTATTTCTTTCAAAAATGGTAGCCAAACACCAAAAAGGTAAATAGTAGTGGTGGTTACTACAACAAAACAAGCAAGAGGCGTAACAAAATCAGGATACTTATCTAAAACATAATTCCGTATCGTAGGAAATGATAAGGCCGAAGAAATAATTAGGGCAATAGGATTTATCCAGAGGATAACAATTTTTTTCATTTGAGCGGTAACTATATTAACAATCCAATATAGTAATTATTATTAAATTCTATTCGCTTACCGTGATATCAAACACGACCGATTCATTATTGGGCAGGGTTGTTGCATATCGCTTATCAATTGCGATAATTTCCTCTAGTAACTGGTATCTCAAATCGTGGTGAAGTTCAGTAAGATTGACTCCAGTAATTACGATAGTTTCAGAAGTAAAGAAGAGGGTTATTTTTCCTTCTTCGGGTAAATACTCTGTTGTAACCAAATAGGCATAATTGCAATTTTTTTCCTTTCCATCCGGCCAGATAAGAACCAGATTTCTGATGTTTCCCTGGGTTTCAAATTTCTTATAACAGGAATAATTTTCATCCACTTTTGACGGATTTCCCTGTAAGAGTTCGTCAAGCTTAAAATTAAATTTCTGGTTCATAATTGTTGTATTTGTTAAATCTGTTATCGGCCTCCTTATCTTTTGGTACATCCTGTTTCTGCGTTTGATTATCCCGTTCCATCCTATGGATACTATCCATGTGATGGTCATATTTTCCAACCAATTCCATCGCTGATTCCCGGTCTCCTATATCGGAGGCGTTATAAAGCAGGGCTTCCCGGTCATCGGTATAGATGGTCGCTTTATCTCTTGCTCTTGATACTGAAACATAGAACTGCTTGGCATTGGTCGCGCTAAAGGTGGAAGCCGGTTGTGAAATAAAAACTTCATCCACCGTCTTACCCTGGCTGGTATGCGAGGTTGTGCAGTAATCATGGTCGATGTGACCAAAACCCTTATCTAAATGATATTTGGCTTTACTGAGCGGGTTCATTACAACGGCCATTCCTGATTTATTTACCGAAACAACTTCTAGCGATGTTCCGTTATTCAGTCTTTTATCCTGTTCATCAAAACCATTCTTGGTAATCCTGATTTTATCACCCTTTGAAAGGCCAATTTCTGACCTGCTGTAGAGGTTAAAGCTTTTTGCCTTATCCAATGGCAGAATGTTCTTTTTACCTTCGCTATCAATCAAAATAATGGCTTTTTCATTTGCTTCACTGATTGCCCAGGCACTTCCCCGCTTGAAGTTCGGCACGTTTTGCTCAAACTGTATAATTTGCCCGGCCTGGTAATTGCGCCATTCGGTTTTTTCAGCCTCGGTAAGGTTGCTATTGACGAGTTTGCTGACTGTTAATTCCTTTTTGCCAATACGCCCAGCTGATTTTAGTTTTTCTCTGATATCGGCTGTAACAGCATTTACCTGCTTATGTGTTGGGGAAACAATCAATACTGATTTTCCTTTTTTGACCGTTTTAATATAATCTTCGACCAGTTGCTGATTAGGTTTAAGTGGGTCAACGGTTTTAATGGAATCTATCCCGTCAAGCTTTTTAAAAGCCTCAGGTACATTGCCTTTCGATAAATCTTCAACGGCCAAACGATGTTGCATGTTTTTTTGGCGATGAATTTTACTTACTTCTGCCGTTTTAATTCCGCCAACCGTATTGAGAATCCGTAGCGCATCACCCCGTGTCACGCTGCTATGCTGCCTTGTATCACCAACAAAAATGACCCTCGCGTTTTTCTCTTTTGCAAGTTGGAGCAGGGCGGTAGTGTCATGGGTACCAAGCAATCCCGCTTCATCCACAATCAATACCTGGTCTTTTAAATTTTCTTTCATTTTATCATCGATTATCAGCCTTGCGGTTGTATCGGCATCTTTGAAGCCCTCCTGAACAAGGACATTTCTTGAAGCATTGGCAGACGGTGCAACGACGATTGGCGTTTTTCCGGCCTTTCTTAAATGTCCGTCCAGTTCCCCAAGCAAGGTAGTTTTTCCGGCTCCGGCGACGCCCCTTAAAAGAATAACCTGGTTTTTGCTGCTCAGTATATGAGCAATAGCCTCTCCTTGCTGGCCATCCAGTTTAATGTTTGGCAATGTATCATATAAAGGCATAAACTTTCCCTGGCCTTGTAATGCAAGATCGACCATCCGCTTTTCTTCTTTGAGAACAGGTACAGTGGTGCAAAGGGTTCTATGTTTTTCTTTTACATGAATAATGTCTTTGTCTAATTTGAACTTGTCAGTAATATCATTTAGTTCAACCGAACGGTGACTAATGCTATGGCGATAAGCGGATGCGAGGATGCGGCGCTCGGCCATAACAGAAACCCTTTCAAAGGAATGGGTAACGGCGAAGTCTACACAATCCTGTGCAATAAGTTTGGAAGGGTTTTTCTTAGGGGCATTTCTAATTGCTCCGCCCTGATCTGAATCATTCAGTTCAGAATATTCACGAATTTGGCGCTTCCAATCGGCTTTTAATTCTTCCATGCTCATTCCTTGATCTTTTCGGGATCGAGTTCTCGCTCCTAATTCCCCCAATTCTTTCGCATCTGTAATGCCCTCTTCCTTAGCTACTTTTCCGATTTCGTCAGTTCGTTTGCTGAACAGCTCAATAGCTCCCTGTGGCACACCTTCAATTTCAAACATCTTATTAGTGCGTCTAATCTGATAACCCAAATCAATAAGTTTATCAGAAAGAATTTTATGAAACCTTGCCTGGTAATAGGGCATATCCCGGTTGATCTCCCGAAACTGACAAGCCTTTACTTTTTTTTCAGTTTCGTCCCAGGTTGCATTGAAAGTAAAACAATGGCTATGCAGGTGCGGATCTGGTGTATAACCTTCAACAGGCCTAGCCGTTTGATGTGTGAATTCTGCATAAGTTAGCTCACCCGTTCTGCGGTCATCATATTTGCCGCCTATCCTGACCCGTGCCATGCTATCCAATTCAATGTGTGCCATTGTTTCATGGACACTGTGTTGAAAGGCTTCAAGGATATGATTGTCTTTTGAAAGAACATGCACCAGCGAAACCGATTTTGGGCAGTGAAAATTAATATCATAGCCGATGGTTCGATCTTCTTTTGTTCTAGGGGTGAGGGGTTTACCCGTTTTTGGATTCAGGTTTTCACACAAGGCAAAAAAGCTATCTTTCGTAGCAATTGTGCCCAACCCCAAACGGTCGGAAAGCAGACCATGAAAACGTCCCTGTAACTCCTGATCATTGATATAATAATCTGCCTTTTGCAGGGCTTGGGAGAAATAGGATTTTGCATGGTCTGCCGAAGTGCTTTGTATCATTCTTATCATGGGAATGATTTATACGCTGATTTCTATAAATAACTTATTGTTTTTAATTTTATCAAACATGATTAATTGCTGTTACAGAAAATAATAAAGTCGTCTTTTACTTGTTGGTCTTGAAAAGAAAATAAAAGCATTTTTTAATAAGCTTGTCAGAATTCAAGCTTTAGATTTTCTATGGTTGCAAAACACCGGTATTATCCGTGTCTTTAAAAATAGAAACTCCAATATTAAATCCAATCCAAGGTCTGTTTTTATAAATCCAACTCTTGTAGGCAGAACCTGATGCTATATCTATTCCTGTAAAAAAACCAACCTGTGCCTTTCCAAAATCCAAAACATATCCTATGGATGGTGTTACCGAAAACTCATTCGTTTCCTCAGAAATATTGTTTCTCGTATTCGCTGTCGTAAATTTGACACTCCCGAATAATACACTTGCTAAAAAGAAATGATTGAAATTTTTACGTCCTCTAAAACGAAAACCGCCACTGGGTCCGACATTAAAATTATTGCCAATTTCTATGTTTCTGTCAGAACTTCCTGGTCTAAGTTTAATTAAGGTGGATGACACACCATATACTGCCGAAAGCCGGTCAGCAAGTTTGGTTGTCGTGGCAGGAAAATCTACAGTTGGTACAACAAATAGCTTTTTCGCATCATTATTTCTACTGCCACGATAAGTATCATTCTTTTCATTGTTTGCATCAGAATTAATTTTCTCCTTCGTATTAGCTTTAGCACTTGGGTCGTTTTTCCATTTTAAAAAAGAAATAACAACACCGTTCTGTGTTATATTTTCTACGATAAATTCATATTCAACAGGGATCCAGATATCATTTCCCTTTGGGTTTCCTGCACGATCATCACATTCTTTAACTTTTGTTGGCTTTATAAATTTAAAATGTTTACCGATTTCAGGATTTGTTTGCGATTGAGCTTTCTCAAAAGCTGCAAAACAGATTAGTAATAATAGAATTTTTTTCATGTTAATTTTGTGTTTTTTAGTTCATATCATTCATCAAGCAACGTGCAAATGAAGTTGAGTTTAAGCAGTGCTTTGATTTATCATGAAGCACTGTTCATTAGGAATAATTAAGAATTGAAATTTTTGTATCAGACATCTTCCCTAAGCACTGCTTAGGAGTTAAATTGCAGGTTCAAAACCATCATTCTCGAACATAGCGTCCATGGTTTTCTTTCGTAGTTCCGGGTCAGATGGCTTACGCCCGTAAGCATTAAACCCCCTTGATTTTGAGGTGTCGTTGTCGTCTTTTAAATCCTTAGTGAGCTCCTCGCCACAAATAATTTCATCAATCTTATCCATGATAAAATTATCCCCAATATCATAAGCTGCGCAGTAGCTTAATGAATAGATGATGCTACAAATAGTAATCAGGTAACCAATATTTTGGCCCAAAAGAAGTAGACCTAGCCCGATTATAAAAAAGAAAGCCGGTTCAATTAAACATTCCAGTGTGCGAATGTTAAATTTCTGACCGTTGAAGCGTAAATCAGTCAAACGTTTATCTATTACCCCACCAGATAAACTAAAGCGCTTAAAGTCAAAAACGCCCGGTAGCGTTTTAATTTCCTTTCGCCTCTGTATGCTAAAATACATGAAAGCTGCAAGATAGGCGTACCAAGTTAGGTTGTGCAAAAGAAATTTTCCAACTTCAACACTACCATAATTGCGGGAATATTCTCCTGCATAAGGGGCTATCGCAAGAATTACGGTTAAGATTATCGATGAAGAAAATGAAAAATAACGTTCACCCATATTTGATCTGGTGAAAACTTCCAGTAACAATCTGGGCCATGATGCAATAGAGATAAATAAGCTATAGAAAAATGCTTTAATTCCATTTCTTCTACCAAAGACGTTTTTGTAATAGAGATTTTTTTTCATGTTGGAGAGTATTTAAGAGGGTTATTAAGATTTTATTTTCTGGTCGAAAATCATTTTTACAAAACTTCGATTGCCGTTTACAGCATCACCTTGTCTATGAAGTATGCCCTGGACTTTATAGTTGTTCCGCTCGCCACCTGTATTTAGTCGGGCGAATTCCTCGGGTTTGATTGTTCTTTCAAATTCCCTGTTTACTGTATGTGAGCTGGTGACGGTGCCGTTGGTTGAGGATGTGCTTACGGACTCTTTATCCATCATTGTTTCACCGATTAATTCTGATGCGTATTTGTTGGTTTCTATATCAGCGTTAGCATGGAAAATTTTTGTTCCTAATGTCCCTAGGAAGCCTTGCACAAGATATTCCGATTTAGCACCACCCATTCTAGCGTGATAGTTTGGCAAATTCTGTGAAATATAGACAGTGGCGATCTTGCTGCTTCTGGCGGTTGCCTGGTAATTTGCATCATGTTCATGCAAAAAATTTTGCGCTTCATCTGACCATAAAAATACAGGCCGGGAGTTTTCTGCAACTTTCCTTTTTTCCATTGCTCGTTGCCAAATATATTTGAACAATATCTGGCAATCCCGACCAACCTTATTAAACTTTTTTACGGGTAGATTTACTAGAATTATTTTTCCTTTAATACTATCTTCTGGCGTTATGGTAGAAGTCCCCTTGCAGAAAAGTGAAAAAACAGGCTCTCTCAGTAGGCGAAATAAGAACCCTGAAAAAGTAAACTCTATAATTGACCTTGTCTTTTCACTTAAATTTTTAAAAGTCTCTAAAAAGAACAGATCAAGAAACTTAAATAATCTCGCTTCTGGAAGCTCTAACATTTCTTCTTCAGTAAGCATAATATGGGTCGCAGACCCATGTACCCGGGTTAGATACGCTTCTCTGTCATTAATTGCGTCTATTGCCTTACTATGGGCTTTGGTAAAAGCTTTAAAAAAGGCTTTCGTTTTATCCATATCTTTTAAAGACGCGGTGTCTTTTACTTTCGGAAGCGATAAAACAATATCGTAAAGTTCCTGAAGCGTAACCCTGCCATTGGCCATTTTGCAGAGGTCGATAACATTAAAAATCAGCATATCCAATGCAGTTTCCCAAAATGAATCATCACTTTTACCTTGGTCGGCTGCTTCACTGGCCCGGATTACTGTCTTTAATACATCAACAATATTTTCTGTCAGTGCTTCGCTGCCGTCTGCGTTTTGTGATTCATATTCCAGAAAATTAAAACGGTGGTTTCCACCTGGTTCTATTACAATAAGGTCATCTGTCCGATTGGTTATAGCGCAGTATTCCTCCCACATTTCCTTTTCTTCGGATTTAACGGTTAAGACTAAACCGCCAAATCCTGCATTGAGAAACCGTATCGCAATCATTCGTCCTGAACCCGAGGTTTTGCCCGAGCCTATGCCACCAAAAATCTGTGTTCCTTCAACTGCGTGACGTACAGTCCATGGCTGTGTGCCTGTCTGTGATGAGGAAGAGGGGGTTTGTATTAGAGGAAATTCTAAGGCATAGGAATTCATAAGTGAGAGCGAGATAAAGGTTTGATATAAAGCGTTATACCAAATTAATCATTTTTAATTAGAAAATAAAATTTCTAATTAAATTTTTGTAAAGCAATGAGCCTTGCCCGGATTTCTAAGATCGGTACAGGAGATAAATCTGCCTTAACCTTACCTTGGGCCAGAAAGATTTCCCGATATTTAATGACGGTTAATGCTTGAAAGTCATAGGGCGTAATATCAATCGGCCATTTCTCCAATGTTTTTTCAAAGTGGTTGGTTAATATAATTTCCCAATTGATAGAGGTTTCCAATGCAGGCATGTAACCGAGGTATCTTTCGAAACGTTGCCTAATCCTGTCTTTTTTCTCCTGGGGCATATCCGCATAACTTCGGTAAACCTGCGGGCGATAGGAAATTACAGCATCATCATATACGATTTGGTTTCTTATGAGCATTATGCATTGATGCAGTTCTTCGTGGAATTGTTCGCTACTCATTGCCTTAGTTCGAAAACGATGAATTAATCCCCGTATATGTGGTTCATATTTCAAGGTATAGAGCGAAACTGGGCAGTAACCCATATATTCTTTAATAATGTCTTCTGAAAGTGATTCATATTCAGGGTAAACTTTGCAGGTGGAAGCAAGGTCGTTAAAAGAAACCATGTCTTTTAACGAGCGATTTTGCGCTTGTTCATAACGCTCTTTACTGCCGCCAAAACACTTATTGATTAAATTTTCAACAATTGCCTCATCTTCAGCGTTTCGCATGGATAATCCTTCCGTTCGTTATTTTTATTTTAGCATAATAATTTATAAATTCAATCAAATTATGCTCTTATGACTGATAAACCGACCAAAACAGACTTTGAATCCTTTTCAAAGGAATACCCAGATTTAAGCCAACTGGTTAAGGATGCCAGAACTAAAACTGTTAATCTTACAAAACAGCTAGATGAGTTGAATACTGCGCCACAGCCCGTATCTCGACCAGGATCAGATTTGGGTGTTAACTCTGGCAATGCAAAAAGTGAAAATTTAAAAAAGCAAATCCACGATACTAAAACAGATTTAAAGACACAAGTTGACCAAAGAACAAGCTATTATCCGCCTGAAACCAAACAGGACATTCAGAATAAAATAGATTATCTCACGAATCCCTATAACAAGGAACTTGATCAGAAAGAATCTAAAGATTCATTTGAATATATGGATGACCTGCATTTTCAAACCAAGGCTAAATCTGACAATGCCGATAGAGAATATAAAGAGCATGCGGTTGAACGAACTTCTGATCGTTTTAACGCCTTACTGGTTTCATACAGGAAAGATGGGAATAAACCAAAAGAACCTGAAATAGATAAGTCTAATCAAAAGAACGATATAAAGGATTATTCCAAATCATCCGATTACTATAATCAATCTCTGAATTATAAAATCGAGCCATTAGAATCACAGGAGCCAGAATTGTCTAATAAAGAAAAAGAAAAGATTGAAAAGGAAAAATTATCAAAAGACGAAATTGAGGATAGGGATTGACGGGTACACTTTAGCTTTCTGCTGAGCTATTATTATGTAGTTCAACTAAACGACATACCTGGTAAGGTTGTATTTGTTCGGGATTTTTCAGAGAAGATACCCAATGAAAAAAGAAAAAAACAAGTATTTAGCGAAAAAATATTATTAATAATTTCAGGCATGATTTATTTAATATGTCTAAAAGAAAATTATCAAACATTCAGTTTTTCTTTTTATAAAGAGGCTCTTGCAAAACTCCACTGATGGAAATTGGTACAAAAACAATTTGTATTCTTGATATGGAGACTAAGAGAATAATCTACCACGTTATAAATATCAACGAACACATGTTAGGCCTATGTAGGCATCTTAAGCGTGAACTTTTTAGCTTATTATCAAAGGGTCTACTAAAGCCATATTAGTACGTATCGTAGCAAAATAGTGAAGCGAAACAGATTAATTATATATGTATCATCTCAATCCGAAAGTTCATCAAGTAAGAAGAAATTAGTCTCTATCTAGTTCTATATCTTTGTCAGGGTCAGGTTTAGTGTCCTCATTATTTAAATTTTCAAATCGGTCAGTCTTTAGCCAAGAAGGGTAGTTCATACCTTTAGTTTGATGCACAGTTTTTTCTTGAAGTTTTTCTTCTAAGAATTGCTGTCTGCCATCTTTCAGTCCATCTAATTTATCATTGTGTCCACGGGTATAATCTAAAAATTCAGCTAATTCAGGAAAATCTTTTGTCATTCTATACCCGAGATTAAAGCCTTCGATATATTCTGTCTCGTTAAAAAACTCTTTTTCTTCCATCTTAAAAGGTTTCACGGGTATTTTTATTTAAGTATGCCATAATAGAGTCCCTGTCATATAAAATCAGCTTCCTTGTAGGTTGCGTAAACTTAATCTGGCCACCGTCTCTTAATCTCTGCATTGTGGATTTGCTGGCGTTATTGAGAAGACTGGAAGCTTTTTCGTCAGATATCCATTTATCTTCTTTTGTAGCCTGATCTTCTGCCCGTATTTGAGTTACAGCGGCTTTAATCATTGCATACCAAGCCTCGCTTTCCATGCAGATAAATTTTGCAGAAAAATCATCCATGTTTCGAATATAAAAAATCTATTCATGTTTTTTTTAGCTTACCTATTTTTTAATTGTATTGATAAACTAAAAGTGATTGTGATAATCATGTAGGAAAACATTAGATTTCTTAATTACCTTGATCATAATTGCGTGTTTTTATCTTTTAATCATGCATTCAGGTATTATTAGTAAAAAAATAAAAGAGTATCATCGTTTTTTAATAGGGTAGAAGTCCTCTTTTTTTTGTAAATCATTTGTTTTTTGTTGCTAAAGGCTTACCTTTACAAAGGTAAATGTACCTTTTTTTTGTTTATGAATAGTAGAAACGATAAAGACTTTGATGTAGATAGAGTGCTTAATGATTTGTTTAAGCCTGCACCTTTTGTAAGCAATGAAACATTATATGAGGTGTTTGATAGGCGAATTACTGAGTTAGGTATTTCGAGAACTGCAGCTTTAGATATTTTAGATATAGAAAGAGTAACATTACTCGGTATACTCCATGGGAAGCAAAAAAGAGCTGATTTTACTAATTTTATTAAGTTGGCCCATTTTTTAAAAATTAGTAATGAGGAAGTTATAAGACTGTATCTTCATTCTTTACAGAAAAACTTTCCAGAATATTCTTCTACAACTCATAGAAATGTGGAATTTATAAAAAGTAATTTTGATTTAGCTGTTTTAAAAAAGTCTGGTTTTATTAATAGTATTACGGATTTTGCTTCGATAGAGGCAAAAATTGTTTCGCATTTTGGTCTGTCTTCAATTTTTGATTACAAGAGACCTAATAATGAAGCTGCTTTTAGTGCAGGGGTCTTGCAGCCAAAAAATGATTTAACTAGAGATTTTTGGCTCAACAATGCAAACGATGCGTTTAAGCAATTAAATAATCCCCACCAATATGAAAGGGAATTACTGATTAAGTATTTTCCTCAAATAAGGTGGCATTCTACTAATGTAGAATTGGGTATGCTAACTGTAATAAAAGACCTATTCAAAATTGGAATAACGGTAATTTATTTACCTTCAATGTCGGATTTGCATCTTAGAGGTGCTACAACATCCTACAATGGAAAACCATGTATAATTTTATCGAACTATCGAGGTTTTTATCCCACATTGTGGTTTGCTCTTATTCATGAGCTATTTCATGTTATTTTTGACTGGGATGAAATTAAAAATGGGAACTATCATCTTTCAGAAGAGCAGACAGATAAGTTGACGGTTTTAGAAAAAGAAAATGAAGCAAATAATTTTGCTCGTGAATATCTTTTTTCTGACGAAAAAATGGATTTTATAAAGCCACATCTGGGTGATGCAAAGTATGTTTATGATTTTGCTCAAAGAAACCATATTCATCCAAGTTTTATCTATGTCTTTTATGCTAAAGATACTAAGGAAAATCGAACGGCATGGGCAAAAGCTAGACTGCATAATCCTGACGAAGAAATGAAAAAACTATTATTAGAATTAGAAAATTCATGGAGACTTTCTGCTCCTCTAGCAAGTTTCTATAAAGATAAAAAACATAAAATGTATAATTGAGATGGAGAATTCGTTTGAAAACAAGAAAATAGTTGACAAAGCTATTTCGAAAAAAGAATTATTAAAAGAGGAGAGGGAAAACCTACAACTGTTATTAATTCAAGGTGCTGAAAATCTTATCCAAGATAAGTTTTCAGATAAATACCTAGATAGACAAAATGAAAAAATAAAACTAATAAGTGGCGTTGAGATTTCTCTAAAAAAAGCGAGAGAGATTTTAATTTCAATCGCTCAAAATCATCCAACACAATTTGATTTAGTTTTTTATACCGAGGTTTTCAAAATATTGAATTTAGATGGTGATCCATCAAACTACTTTAAGCCACGTGAAGTAGCGGATTTTACAAATGAGATTATTTACGGCAGATTTGATAAAAATATTCTTCCTACCCTACAAAGAATGAACAATTTTGTGGGCTATTGCGTTAGAGCAAGAAAGCATTATCATTTTTTTAACGAGGATGGAATTAGAAATCTTCAAATTTATATCAATCAAGCTATCGTAGTAATGCAAGAAAGTACTTCATATTACGAGTTTAGAATTAAAATGTTTGAGAGATATAAAGTTCCGTATCAGATCCAAGTCGAATTTAAAAATTAGACTCATCACCGTTATCATTAACTATAAGAAGCAAATCTAAACATAGGTTTTAATCGATGGATAAACCAGATTATTATCTATTTTCTCCATTTTTTATTAGGATATTAATGAATGTAAGTTAGTTATCCGGTTTAATTATTTTGTATAGTTGGAATTTTATACGATAGTGTAGGTGCTTGAATGCCCTTAAACACTTCGCATTGTTGTACCTATGTTGTACCAACAAGAAAAAAGCCTTTAACTTTTTAAAGCTAAAGGCTTGGTAATCAATGTAGCGGGGAGCAGGATCGAACTGCCGACCTCAGGGTTATGAATCCTGCGCTCTAACCATCTGAGCTACCCCGCCGGGTTGAAATATTTGTGTATATTATCAAATATTTAGCTGGTTATTTTTTGGAGTTGCAAATATAGAATAAATTACCTTTCTTTAGAAAAATAAATAAAAAAAAATACTCCGGAATATATTCTGGTAATGAATTAACATGGCAGAAAAGAAAAAATTTACACTTGAGTACGAGGTTAAATCGTCACCACGAATATTGTATAGCTTTATCAGTGAGCCGAATGGCTTATCGCAATGGTTTGCCGATGATGTAAATTTTCGCGATCAGGTTTATACATTTACCTGGGATGATGAACAGCTAAAAGCGAAGCTGGTTTCGATTAAAGAGAACAAATTAGTGAAGTTTAAGTGGCTGGATGATGAACCGCAGTGTTACTTCGAGATGGAAATTGTGCAGGATGAACTGACCAATGATGTAGCGCTATCGATTACCGATTTCACTACAGACGACCTCCTGGCAGAAAAAAAATTAATCTGGGATAATCAAATTGACTATCTGATTAGCGTTTTAGGTGCCTAGTTTAAAACCGTATTGCTTACCTTTGTAGGGTGAAAAAAATACATCTTCTTTTAATAAAAGCATTCATTAAGCCATTCCTTGCTACCTTTTTTGTGGTAATGTTTATCCTTTTGATGTTTTTCTTATTTAAGTGGATCGATGATTTAATCGGTAAGGGGTTTGAATGGTACACCATTTTAGAATTGATGTATTATGCCTCTGCCGCCAACGTAGCCATGGCATTACCACTTTCGGTATTGCTTTCTTCTATCATGACGTTTGGTACCCTCGGCGAAAATTACGAGCTGGTGGCCATTAAATCTGCTGGCATCTCGCTCCAGAAAGCCATGCGGCCTTTGTTTGTGGTGATCATTTTGCTTACCATCAGCTCCTTTCTGTTTTCCAATTACATGCTGCCTAAAGCAAACCTGAAATTCAGTTCGTTGCTTTACGATATCCGGAATAAAAAATTATCCTTTCTAATTAAGCCAGGTGTATTTAATAACAGTATTCCCAATTTTTCCATCCGGGTAGATGCTAAAGATGAAAATGGAAAACTCAGCGGCATCCTGATTTATGATCACCGGGGTACCAACGGTATTCCGAAGGTAATTATGGCCCGGGAAGGGGAGATGAACAAAACTTCAGATGGTAAATACCTGCTCCTGAAACTAAAAGACGGCGTGCAATATGAAGAACAGGCCAGCAGCAGCGGGGCTTATAATCCACGCCAGGTTTTAAACAGAACGCGTTTTAAAGAAACCGAACCGAGGTTTAGTCTGGAATCTTTCGATATGAACCGAACCGATCCCAATGCCTTTGGAAACAGTACACCGATGCTCAATTTAAAAGGAATTAGTAAAAAGGGCGATTCCTTATCCAAATTGCTTGATACTTTGGGGCAATATGCAGCCCGGATGGCCTCATCGAATTTCAAACAATTTAATTCGGCCAAAGGCTATTCCAAACTGAAGGTTACGCCAAAAGTAATTAGTGATAATATTGTAAAGGATATTCCGAACGGCTCGAAAAAAGCCAGCCTGGATAATGCTTCTAACATTGTATCGGGCATGATCCAGAATCTTTCGAACACCGCCCCACGCCATACCGATTTGGTTGGCGAATATATCTTCACCAGGATAGAATACCAGCGAAAGTTTACACTCGCCGCATCTTGCATCCTGTTATTTTTTATTGGTGCGCCGCTGGGTGCCATCATTCGGAAAGGGGGAATGGGTTTACCGGTAGTGATTGCGATTTCCTTCTTTTTAATCTATCATATCATCACTACGGTAGCCGAAAAATCTGCCAGGGAGGGTTCTACCAATCCGATTGTAGCGATGTGGATTGCGGTGATTGTATTGTCGCCGCTGGCTGCATTTCTTACCTATAAAGCCACGGTAGATTCTGCGCTGTTTGATGTAAACTATTACAAACAACTTTTCTTTAAATTGTTCCGCATCAAGCAAAAACAGTAGCCAATATCCTTTACTTATAAATGATATTTCATCAGTTTTTTTGTCTATTAAGGTTGTACCTTTGTGTTGGCAAAAGCGGTTACATGTTATCTTAGCCTATTGAAAATAACATGATCTGGCTAGATAAATATGCCCTGAACAAATGCAAACAAAACTAAATACCATAGAGGAAGCCATTGCTGACATTAAAGCGGGCAAAGTGATTATCGTAGTAGATGATGAGAACCGGGAAAATGAAGGTGATTTTTTAACTGCTGCGGAGAATGCGACGCCTGAGGTAATTAACTTTATGGCCACCTATGGAAGGGGATTAATTTGCGCACCGCTTACAGAAGAGCGTTGCAAAGAGTTGAACCTCGATTTAATGGTTGGTAAAAATACGGCTGCTTACGAAACGAATTTCACCGTTTCTGTAGATCTTGTTGGCCACGGTTGTACTACCGGCATCTCCGCAAGCGACAGATCCAAAACGATGCTGGCTTTGGTTGATCCTAAAACCACGCCTGAAGAATTAGGCAGACCAGGACATATTTTCCCCCTTATTGCTAAAGATGGTGGCGTAATCCGCCGGGCCGGTCATACAGAAGCTGGCGTAGATTTAGCCCGTTTGGCTGGCATGAAACCTGCTGGTCTTTTAGTAGAAATATTGAAGGAAGATGGCGAAATGGCCCGACTTCCGGATCTTTTTAAAATTGCAGAACAACACCAGTTAAAAATTATTTCTATCGAAGATTTAATCGCCTACCGGTTAAATATTGATAGCTTAATTAAAAAGGAAGTAACGATCGATTTGCCAACCCAATGGGGCGATTTCAAAATGACGGCTTATACCCAGCTGGATAACAGCGCTACGCATTTGGCGATCTCAAAAGGCGAATGGACTGATGATGAGCCGGTGCTTGCCCGGGTACACAGCTCTTGTGTGACGGGTGATATTTTCGGATCATGCCGTTGCGATTGCGGACCTCAACTGCACAAAGCTTTAGAAATGATTCAGAAAGAAGGCAAAGGCATTGTGGTTTATATGAACCAGGAGGGTAGAGGGATCGGACTGATCAATAAACTTCGTTCTTATAACTTACAGGATGCTGGTTTTGATACCGTTGAAGCGAATATTAAATTAGGCTTTAAGGGTGATGAACGTGATTATGGCGTTGGTGCTCAAATTCTGAGATCTGAAGGCATTACTAAAATGCGTTTAATGAGCAATAACCCAACGAAGCGGGCAGGGCTGATTGGCTACGGTTTGGAAGTGATTGAGAATATTCCGATTGAAATTGAAAGCAATGTTCATAACGAGCGTTACTTAAAAACGAAACGCGATAAAATGGGCCATTCGATTATGAAAGGATAGTTCAGTTTTCAGTTGGCAGTTTCCAATATCCAGTTTACCGTTGGATTAGTAATTGGGCGTTTAAAATAATAATTATGAAGGCCAGTGGTTTTAACCACTGGTTTTTTTGTTTAATGCATTTTGTAAATAGAGGATATCTACGTAATAGAGACTGCTTCGTCGTGCCTCCTCCCAATGACGAGATGTTGAATAACAGTTACTGATAGGGGCTTTTTCTCGCTGCGCAGGCTGGCCTCGGCTGGCCGCCGAAGGGCTTTTCTCTTTTCCTTGATGAAAAGAGACAAAAATCAAGGCTTGGAACTGATGTCGGATAAAATCGTCAAAGCTTTATTTCGGCAGCACAAGCACCCGATGAAAAATCGGGCAAAATGCGCTGCCTTGGGTTGTGGGGTATGAAAGATTGGAGTAGAAGCTTTTAACGTTTTCTCCTTCCATCATTTCCGAGGCCGGGTAGCGTGGTGGCCATAGCGATGTTGTCATCCTGAGGCACGAAGGATCCCTGCGTTTTTGTATACTGCCTTCCATCAACACCGAACCTTTTTTAAACGTCATTCCATGAACGGTGGGTTAAAGCGTTCGTCAACCTGAACTTGATTCAGAACCTCACTTCAATAGGTGCTAAATTAAATTCCGCAAAATGATTCGGTTAGTACATCCCCTCAAAAAATCCGTCATTGCGAAGCAGATTTTTCATCTGCTGAAGCAATCTCCATCGAAGAATCTGCAAAGGAGATTGCTTCGTCGTGCCTCCTCGCAATGACGAGATGTTGAAGAAAAGTTATAGCTAGTGATAGGCTTTCCCGCTGCGCTGGCTTGCCTCGGCTAGCCGCCGAAGGGCTTTTACTTTTTTGCTGATTCGACATTTGCCAATAGAATTCATTAGCCCCACGCCGTCATTTCGAGCGAAGCCGAGAAATCTTTTCAAGTTGAATAATGACTGTGTTCAAAGATCTCTCCATTGCGCTGCGCTCCAGTCGAGAAGACGATGATACGATGGTCATTTCAACTGCAAGGGAGGTAATTCAACATTAGTGCAAAAATTTCAACGGCTTCTCCTTCCATCATTTCCGAGGCCGGTAGCAGGGTGGTCATAGCGGGATGTCATTCAGAGCGCAGCGAAGAATCCCTGCGTTTTACCTACTGCCATTCATTTAACACCGAACCTTTTTACTTTATTCATAAATCGATTGGCTAAAGCGGTCATTATCCTCAACTTGATTCAGGACCTAACTTCAATAGGTGCTAAATTAAATTCCGCACAACGATTCGGTTAGTACATCCCCTCAAAAAATCCGTCATTGCGAAGCTGATTTTTCATCTGCTGAAGCAATCTCCATCGAAGAATCTGCAAAGGAGATTGCTTCGTCGTGCCTCCTCGCAATGACGAGATGTTGAAGAAAAGTTATAGCTAGTGATAGGGGCTTTCGCTGCACTTGGCTTGCCTCGGCTGGCCGCCGAAGGGCTTTTACTTTTTTGCTGATTCGACATTTGCCAATAGAATTCATTAGCCCCACGTCGTCATTTCGAGTGAAGCCGAGAAATCTTTTCAAGTTGAAAATGACTGTGTTCAAAGATCTCTCCATTGCGCTGCGCTGCAGTCGAGAAGACGATGATACGATGGTGATTTACAACTGCAGGGGAGATACCTTTGAACCATGAGCGTTAGTTAAGCTTTAAACGTTTTCTCCTTCCATCATTTCCAAGGCCGAGTAGCAGGGTGGCCATAGCGGGATGTCATTCAGAGCGCAGTGAAGAATCCCTGCGTTTTTGTCTACTGCCTTCAGTTAACACCGAACCTTTTTTATTACTTCATTCCATGTACGATGGGTTAAAGCGGTCGCCTTCCTGAACTTGATTCAGGACCTAACTTCAATAGGTGCTGAATTAAATTCCGTACAACGATTCGGTTAGTACATCCCCTCAAAAAATCCGTCATTGCGAAGCAGATTATTCATCTGCCGAAGCAATCTCCATCGAAGAATCTGCAAATGAGATTGCTTCGTCATGCCTCCTCGCAATGACGAGATGTTTTATAATAGTTATAGCTAGTGATGGGGGATGTTTCCCGCTGCGCAGGCTTGCCTCGGCTGGCCGCCGAAGGGCTTTTACTTTTTTGCTGATTCGACATTTGCCAATAGAATTCATTAGCCTCACGCCGTCATTTCGAGCGAAGCCGAGAAATCTTTTCAAGTTGAAGAATGGCTGTGTTCAAAGATCTCTTCATTGCGCTGCGCTCCAGTCGAGAAGACGATGATACGATGGTCATTTACAACTGCAGGGGGGATACCTTTGAACCATGAGCATTATAGTTAAACAGTAAACGTTTTCTCCTTCCATCATTTCCGTGGCCGGATAGCACGGTGGCCATAGCGGGATGTCATTCAGAGCGCAGCGAAGAATCCCTACGTTTTTGTATACTACCTTCATTTAACACCGAACCTTTTTTATTATGTCATTCTATGAACGGTGGGTTAAAGTGGTCGTCTTCCTCAACTTGATTCAGGACCTAACTTCAATAGGTGCTAAATTAAATTTCGCACAACGATTCGGTTAGTACATCCCCTCAAAAAATCCGTCATTGCGAAGCAGATTATTCATCTGCCGAAGCAATCTCCATCGAAGAATCTGCAAATGAGATTGCTTCGTCATGCCTCCTCGCAATGACGAAATATTTTATAATAGTTATAGCTAGTGATGGGGGATGTTTCCCGCTGCGCAGGCTTGCCTCGGCTTGCCGCCGAAAGGCTTTTACCTTTTTGCTTATTCGACATTTGCCAATAGAATTCATTAGCCCCACGCCGTCATTTCGAGCGAAGCAGAGAAAACTTTTCAAGTTGAAGAATGATTGTGTTCAAAGATCTCTCCATTGCGCTTCGCTCCAGTCGAGAAGACGATGATACGATGGTCATTTCAACTGCAGGGGAGATACCTTTGAAGCATGAGCGTTAGTTAAGCAGTAAACGTTTTATCCTTCCATCATTTCCGAGGCCGGTAGCAGGATGGCCATAGCGAATTGTTATCGTTTTCAGTTTCCAATATCCAGTTTACAATTGGATTGGTAATTGGGCGTTTGAAATAATAATTATGTAGGCCAGTGGTTTTAACCACTGGTTTTTTTGTTTAATGAATTTTGTAAATAGAGGATATCTACGTAATAGAGATTGCTTCGTCGGCTAAAGGAGCCTTCTCGCAATGACGATAATCTAAACAAAACACGATAGACGACAAACGATCTACGATATAAATAGAACACAACATTCATCGCCCTGCTTTTAATAGTAGCGATCGGTGTAAGATTGCTTCGTCGGCTGAAAGCGCCTCCTCGCAATGACGATAATCGGATGTGGACGAAAAACGATAGACGATCAACGACGAACGACCAACGAAACACGAATTCCTCGTTTACTTCCTCGGATTCCCCTTACTCTGATTGATAATCGCTTCCTTGCTGATTGATTTATTCGTTTTAACAGGTGCTTCGCTTTGTTTCCGTTTTAAATTTCTACGGTAAGAACCAGAGATTTTCTGAATAAATTCTTTAAACGTATCGAACTGCTGCGTGTACACCAAACCAAAAGAAGTTACGTTTGCCGTCGGACTGATTCCGCTGTTCAGGAAGATGCTTTGCTGTGTAGGTGGTTTATTTGCTGCTTTAGCGGTTAAGCTTCCATCTTTTCTAATTAAAAATAAGGCTTCAACCTCTCTACCTACGTTATCGTTAGAAAAGTCGATCACGTTGAAATCATTAACACTGTTTCTGTCTACGATACCGGCATTGATAATTAGCCTGTTATTAAATAATTTAAAAGATGCATTGGCTTCGTTCAATGAGCGAACATTTAAATCTACAAAGTTTAAGTTTAGTGACGATAATACATTGTTGAACTGGTTAAAGACCAATTCGGTAGCGGTACTGGTTGCGGTAGAACTCAACTGGTTCCCAATAGATTCACCACCATTTCCGGAAGCAAAACTCCGTCTGATAATTAAACTAAAGGCTTGTAGATTCAGATTATTCTGATCACTAAGATAAGTTTGTAGCTGTTCTTTAATGGATGGCTGTGAAGGGAAGTTAATGTCGAGTTTAATTTCCGGCTGCAATAGGAGGCCTGTTAATCCCATCTCCACTTCGGTATCTACCCTTTGGTTGGCCAAACTACTCGCATCGCGGTTAGCAGCTTTAAAGAGTTCATTTAAGTTGGCCCTTAATGCATAAATCGCTTTCAAATTAATCTGCGCAGCAGTTGGATTACCTGTCCACCGGATGGTACCACCTTGCCTGATTTCAAATTTCTTATTGATTACCTCTTGCGCGGTAAAGTCAAAACTACCCGTTTCGATGATGTAATCTCCAGACATTTCAAAATCACCCAGACTATTAATATTCAGGTTTAACTCTGCATTACCTTTTCCACTCAGATTACCCAAAGTAGTGAAAATATTAGCCGTGGTATTGGGGTCTATGGTAAGTTTAAAAGTAAGTGTTAAGCCATCAAAACTGGTGGTTTTCTTCACTACTTTACTCGAATCGCGACTAATGAAATTGATAAAGTCTTTATCAGACACTGTTTCTGAACTGTTCAAAGGCAAATTGAAAACCGTTCCGTTCCCGGTTCTGGCTTTAATATCGATCTTCATTTTACTGGTGGGGCCATTGAATTTGAACACGCCCGTACCATATGCTTTTCCGAAGTAAACAGAATTATCTTTTGACGTGGTATTTAGCGCCATAAAATCAGTGGCGTCTACCTTTATATCTAAAGTTGGATCATCCAGATTATTTAAATCTACTGATCCGGTGGCATTCGCCAGGTGGCCTTCCAAATCGCGGAGTTTAAAGTTATCTAGCTTCACCACACTGTTTTCAACATTTACCTTATCGGTAATTACATAGGTTGTCTTCAGGTAATTCACCATCAACTGTCCTTCATCAAGCGCCAGCGATCCGTTAATAGTAGGTTTATCCAACGGACCTTTCACCGTTAAATCGGCAGAGATATTTCCTTTCAGATTAGAGACCAGCGTTTTCACAAATGGCTCCAGGATGGTCAGTTTACTGTCGTTCATCTTCACGTCCATGTCGATTTGTTTTTCGTTCAAATCAAGATTTCCGGTGAGTTTGAAAGTTTCCGTATCATCAGCCGTGATCCTTGTGAAGATATTAACCTTATTTGTTTCACTGTTAAAAGATGAGGTATCGCGTAGGGTACCGATATAAATATCATTGAAGTTTAAGGAGTCGATTTTGAGGTCGTCAGTGGCTCTTGGCGCTTTCAGAATGCCATAGAGTTTTGTATTTCCATTTGCATTCCCACCAAGCTTTACCCCGAAACCTTTTGTAAAAGGATTAAGTGTTTTTAAATTAAAGTCTTTAAATCCGACCTCAAGCAAATCTTTCGGATCACTTGATAATAATCCATCAACGGTTAACTGCTGGTTGCCATTGGTTAAATCGAAGTTACTGATGAGGGTTTTGCCCTGGTTCAGCACAATTCTAACCTTTTCCTGGATCCGCCATTCTTCACTGTTTATTTTAAGAATAGAAGGTAACAAACTCAAACGCGCGGTGGTATCCTGATTTTTAGTAAATTCAACCAGTCCGTTTAAATCCAGTTGGTTGGCTTCATCCGCATTAGACATCTTGATGTTAAAAGCCAGGCTATCATTGCGAAGGATGTTCGAAACGTTAACGTCTTTGATAAATAAACTATCATTCAACTGTACACGATCTGAAGTTATAATCAGCTGAAGTTGCTCTTGGGTGGTATTTTCATCGAGAATGATATTGTTAACCACAATGCCATTGTATTTCAGTTTTTTCACAAAGCCGGTAAGCGTGGCCGTATTGTTTCTCGAATCAAAATCGCCTAATAAGGTAGCGCCCTCCTCCATCTCCAATCCGGGCGCAATGAACTGCGCCAATGGCTCGAACTTTTTAACCCGCAGATCAAATTTGAAGATTTGATTGTTATATTTTATAATGTCTGTTTTCAGCGAAGGAATATATGTTTTCGCTATTGCTTTATAATAAGATACTATAGAGTTAAGGTCGTATTCGCCAGAAATACTGGCGTCTAATATGTCGGATTTAATATTCAGATTTCTGTTAATGCCGGTGCCTTTAGCCATCAGTTGTACCGAATCCACGTTATAGATTCCCTTTGGATTTTGAAGCCTGATTTTTTCAATCAACAAACTACCTTCAATATTATTCAGGTTGGTTCCGGAGAAATTTGTACTGAACTTTGCATCAACGATTAAAGAATCTTTCAGCAGTTTCAATGCTTTAAGCTTCGCTTTTGAAATCGTAGCATTGAAGTTAAATACCGGAAGTTTTGGGTTGAGATTAACGCCGCCATCAAAAACAAGTTTCAGATTTCGGTCATTGATGCTTAATTTTCCATCGAAATATTTCTTGTCAAAGGTTCCGTCAATCTTCACATTGCTGTATCGGTATCCGTTAAAGTCGATGTACTTTACATCTCCATTAATTTTTTCTGTAAGGTTTTTGAGTTCAGTTCCGCGGCCTTTAACATAAAGTGAAGAGGTAATTCTTCCCAGCGATTTTTCATCAATCAGATTGCCAATATTAAAATCGAAGGTTTTAACATTCCCGGTATAAGAGGGGATATTATTTTTATCGATCTTCATGTTTACATCAGAAACGATTCTTCCCAGCTTCGTTTTGAACTCGCCATAAGCGATAAAATCATTTTGAAAGCCGGTAAAACTTCCATTGAAGTTGATGTTGCCAAACTTGTTAACGATGATGGGGATGACCTTTTTCTTGCTATTGGTTACGCCTGCAAGAATTGCATCAAGATCGGCTTTGTTTGTACCAGCCATTTCAATCTTCATATCCATAAAAGTTTCGCGCCACTTCGGCAGACCTTTCAGAATAAAATCTCCTTTAATATAGGTGGCTTTACCTGCTTTTATAGAAAGTTTCTTCGCCCGGAGGTTGTTCACCAAACCTGTAATCTGCCCGTCTATATCCAGGTCCAGTTTCATGTCTTTAAGTTCCGGCGTAAAAAAGGCAACGTCTTTGGAGGATAGATGGCTATTTTTAAAAATCGCTTTCATCCTCACGTTATCTACATAATGATTAAAATCCTTCAGGGATTTATATTTCATTTGATAATAATTCGTCAGGTAGCTATTATCGGTAACCAACAGCAGGTTTTTTAATTCAATTGCATTACTATCCAGGGTAGCTTCTGCAGTAAGATTTTTAAGGTAAAAACCGCTCTTTTCCTTTAGTGTGAGGTTTTTGACATTGGTTTTGAGGAGGTGGTTTTTCATATCCAGCCCTTCAAAAATACCACTTAAGGCTTTAACGTCAACATTATCGAAATTTACTGTTTTGCCTTGCGTGGTATCTTTAGCCGCGTAATTTGTATATCGAAACGCAAATTGATTTAAAATAAGCCGGCCTAACTTCACATCAAATGGCTTACTTTTCTTTTTCTTTACCTTAGGTTTACCAGAATCGAAGTAGTCTATGAGGAAATCGAGATTAGATGACTTATCTTTGAAATCCTTTAGGAAAAATTGCCCGCTATTGATCTGAATGGTATTAACATCAATAATCTTTTTATCAATAGAAAATTGATTAATATCAACCATGAACTGTGGGGTGCGGAGTAAGGTGTCTTTTTGCAAATCAAGCACGACTAAATCTTCGAGCACAACAGATTTGAAAGGCTTAATATATAGGCTTTTAATGGTAATAGTAGTATTCAGCTCTTTAGACAAATACGCGGCTGCTTTTTGAGCAACGTAAGTTTGTACGGGCTTAAACTGTAATGAGAAAATAATAAGCGCAAGCAGCAAAATTATTGATGCAATTACCCAAAGGAGTATTTTAAATAGTTTTTTAATAATTTTGCAGCTTAAAATTTAAATAATTTGTCTGTTATACTTGCTATAGAGTCCTCTTGCGATGATACTTCAGTCGCTATATGTAACAACGGCAAAATTACGGCCAATGTTATTGCAAACCAAACTATTCATGAAAATTATGGTGGCGTCATCCCCGAATTGGCATCCAGGGTACATCAACAAAATATTGTTCCAACTATTGAGCAAGCATTAAAGAATGCAAAGGTTACAAAACAGGACATAAATGCTGTTGCCTTTACGCGCGGGCCAGGTTTGCTGGGTTCTCTTTTGGTGGGAGTTTCCTTTGCAAAATCTTTTGCGCTTGCGTTAAATATACCATTAATTTCTGTTAATCATATGCATGCCCATATCCTGGCGCATTTCATTGATGATCCCAAACCAAATTTTCCATTCTTATGCCTTACCGTTTCTGGCGGGCATACGCAGATTGTGCTGGTTAAAGATTATTTTGATATGGAGATTGTGGGCGAAACCCTCGATGATGCAGCAGGAGAGGCCTTTGATAAAACGGCAAAAATCTTGCAGCTTCCTTATCCTGGCGGACCATTAATTGATCAGCATGCAAAATTGGGTAACTGCAAGGCGTTCAAATTTGCTGAACCACAGATAGCAGACCTAAATTTTAGTTTCAGCGGATTCAAGACTTCCATTCTTTACTTTATCAGGAAACAGGAAAAAGAGAATCCAAACTTCATTGCCGAAAATTTAGATGATATTTGTGCTTCAGTGCAACATAGCATTGTTCAGATTTTGTTGAATAAGTTAAAGAAGGCGGCTAAACAATATGGCATTAATGAAGTGGCCATTGCAGGTGGTGTTTCGGCAAACTCAGGTTTGAGAAACGGCTTACAGGAAACTGCTGATGAACTTGGATGGAAAGTTTACATTCCTGCATTTCAATATTGCACTGATAATGCCGGAATGATTGCCATTGCCGGATATCAAAAGTATCTTGTTAAAGATTTTGTCGGGCAGGAAGTATCGCCAATGGCAAGAATGGAGTTTTAGGTTAAGGATTAGAAGGATTAGAAGGGTTAGATAGGTTAGGGGGGTAGATTTTGAGCGTTAGGGGAAGCGTTAGCCAGGAAACACCAGTTCATTACAGTCTTACTTCCAAATAAAAATAATTAAATTGAATTCATATATATGACTGGAGCATCGTTGATATTTTGGATCGTTTGCGCGATACCACTTATTGGAATTTTATATTACCTGATTAGAAAAGACAAAAATAAGCTGAACGGGAGTTGGGGCGTAATTATTTTAGGTGCCTTGATTATTTCGGCATTATTGGTTATCGTTTATGTAACTAAAGATTTCAGCGCTATCTTTAGCCAGAACTAATTTTGATAATGAGCGTAGGCTAGTGAGATTTTAACGAGGCTTAATATTTAATACAGGGTTGTCTTGCCTGAAAATGCTATACTGATTTATAATAAGAAAAGGCGCTGTGAAGTGATTCGCAGCGCCTTTTCTATAGATATTATTGGAGATTACTTCTCTTCTAATTTATCACCTGTAACTTCTGCTTTAATCTTAATTTCAAGCTCATCTGCTAATTCAGGGTTATCACTTAACAGTTGTTTTACTGCATCTCTACCCTGTCCTAATTTAGTATCTCCGTAAGAGTACCATGAACCGGCTTTTTTGATAATTCCGAAGTCAACACCTAGATCTACGATCTCACCATTTTTCGAAATTCCTTCACCAAACATTACATCAAATTCGGCAATTCGGAAAGGTGGAGCCACTTTATTTTTAACGATCTTCACTTTAACACGGTTACCTGAAACTTCGTCTGAATCTTTAATTTGTGAAATCCTACGGATATCCAAACGTACCGAAGCATAAAATTTTAATGCGTTACCACCGGTTGTTGTTTCTGGGTTACCAAACATCACCCCGATTTTATCACGTAACTGGTTGATGAAAATACAGCAACATCCGGTTTTTGAAATCGTTCCGGTTAGTTTCCTTAGCGCCTGACTCATTAAACGTGCGTGTAAGCCCATTTTGCTGTCGCCCATTTCGCCTTCAATTTCACTTTTAGGAACCAATGCTGCAACAGAGTCAATCACGATTACATCAATAGCGCCAGAGCGAATTAAGTTATCGGCAATTTCTAATGCCTGCTCGCCATTATCTGGTTGAGAAATTAATAGGTTGTCAGTATCAACACCTAATTTTTTTGCATAAAATTGATCGAAAGCATGTTCCGCATCAATAAATGCTGCTATACCACCTTTTTTCTGTGCTTCAGCAATAATATGTGTAGCTAAGGTTGTTTTACCAGATGACTCTGGACCATAAATTTCAATAACCCGTCCTTTTGGAATACCACCAATGCCCAAAGCAATATCCAAACTGATAGAACCTGTAGAGATGAAATCAATAGGTTCAATAGCGGTATCGCCAAGTTTCATTATGGTACCTTTACCGTAAGATTTTTCTAATTTATCTAGAGTTAATTGTAATGCTTTTAATTTATCAGGATTTGCGCTTGCCATTTTTTTTGATTTGATTACGTAAATATAATTGAATTGTCGGCTAAATATACTTGTGTTGGTAATTTGTTTTACTAAAATATTTAGCTAAGTTAATTGTTTTTTGGCTAATGTCAATAGTAAAGTTAAATTATTTTTATTTTAATTAAGTCGCGTTCTTTTTGAGCCGTTAGCCGTTCGAAATAGCGGCACACATAAGTAATCTCGCACACTTCGCATTTAGGGTTTCTGGCTACACAAACGTATCTTCCATGTAGAATGAGCCAATGGTGTGCAATATGAATATCTTGCTCCGGCAAATTTTTAACCAGGTCTTTTTCTACGGCCAAAGGCGTTTTGCCATTTGTTAATCCCAAGCGGTTAGCTACACGAAATACATGTGTGTCCACAGCCATTGCCGGTGCATTATAAATTACTGAAGCAATTACGTTAGCCGTTTTACGCCCCACGCCTGGCATTTTTTGCAGGTCATCTATCCCGGAAGGGACAACGTCGTTAAATTCATTAACTAAAATATTGGCCATGCCAACCAGGTGCTTTGCTTTATTATTGGGATAGCTGATGCTTTTAATATAGTCAAACACGATATCTGGTGTAACTTCTGCCAGCGCTTTCGCATTAGGGAAACGCTGAAATAAGGCAGGCGTAACCATATTCACCCGCTTATCAGTACATTGTGCAGAAAGAATTACCGCAACCAATAACTGGTATGGATTGTTGTAATGTAATTCTGTTTCTGCATCTGGCTGTTTGGCAGAGAAATGGTCTACAAAAAGTTTATAACGTTCTTTTTTAAGCATAGGCAAATATAACAAGCAAATTATTGAGTTGCCAGTTATCTTTGTTATGCATAATGATTCAAGGAAAGAAATTAATGCATCACAGCATAGTTTTGTGCTTTTGCTACGGATCCTTTACCAGATTTGCTTTTAATTAGCCAAAAGGCGAAGAAGGCACCAATTAACGCCATTGCTGCACCTACATAAGCTGGAGAAGTGTAGTCAAAACCATAAACCAAAGGCAATCCGCCGAAAAAGGCACCTAGTGCATTTCCTATATTAAAACTCGCCTGGCTGGCAGATGCCGCCAGCATTTCAGAGCCTTTGGCCGATTGGATCATGAGCATTTGGATGGGGGCTGCCAATGAAAAAGCAACTGCGCCCGTGATAAAGGTCATGATCAAGGCAAATACCTGATTGCCGGAAACAAAATGCACGATGGTTAACGAAACAACCATGGCCAGCAACAATACGCCTGAGGCTTTGGCTGGCGAATATTTATCTGCCAGTAAGCCGCCAATGAAGTTACCAGCCATCATGCCCAAACCGGCAAGCATTAAAATATAGGTTACTGCTTCTGGCGAAAAGCCTGCAACATCTGTCATTAATGGCGCAATGTAACTGTACCAGGTAAATAAACCACCTGTACCAATGGAGATCATCAAAATGATAATCCACGCTTCTCTCTTTTTAAAGAAACCAAGTTCCGCTTTAAGGTCACGGTTTTTAGCAGCCTCTAAAGCGGGTAGCCATAATTTTAAACTTAATAAGGTAATCAGGCCAACTACAACCACTACTGCGAATGAAATGCGCCAGGAGAAATTGTGTCCGATAAAAGTGCCCAACGGAACGCCTACAATATTGGCGATGGTTAAACCCATAAACATCAGTGAAACGGCTTGTGCTTCTTTTCCTTTTTGTGCAATGCGACTAGCCACTACAGAACCCACACCAAAAAAGGCACCGTGCGGTAAGCCCGAGAGTAACCTGGCTATAAATAAAGTATTAAAGGTTGGTGCAAATGCAGAAAAAGCGTTAAAAGCAGTGAACATTACCATCAAAGCAATCAGTATCTTTTTCGGAGGATATTTCCCTGCAATGATAATTAGTAAAGGTGCACCGATAACAACCCCAAGTGCATATGCAGATATTAAATGTCCGGCTTTTGGTATGCTCACCGTTAAGTCTTTTGCAATGTCGGGCAGTAAACCCATCATTACAAACTCTGTGATGCCGATGCCTAAACCACCCAATGTTAGCGGAAGAAGATTTTTATTCATTTGTGCTTAGTGTTAAAATTACACTATGCAAAGGTAAGGCTTTTTGTATTTTCAATTGTAAAAATGGAGACATCTTGTAAATGGATGCATTTTGAATTAAGCACTCATATATTCCATCTAAATTCGGATTTGCCATGAAACGAAAAAGGCTGCCCTACACTTGTAGAACAGCCTTTCTTAGCTCATGTAAATTTTACTTCTTTTTGCTGTAAGCCAAAATCTTCCTGATGGTTTCATCTTGAGGATTTTTCGCTAAACGATCCAGCTTACCTTTTATTTGATCATAAAATAAGCTGATTTCTGCGTCAGATTCGATGTCAGTTTTAGGCTGAAACATGTTTTGAATAGGTAAGTTTACACTTGTGTTTGATGTAGAGGTTTTTGTCATAAGCAACTAAATGTGATAAGTTTATAAACTTAACGATAGTTCAGATGCTTTATTTTATACCCTATTACAAAAAATGTAACATTTACGCTACCCTTTGTATGTCATTTCTTTCGTCTTCAGCATTTTTCTAAGGTTGCTCAAAGCATAACGCATGCGTCCTAAAGCGGTATTGATGCTTACATTGGTTAAATCTGCTATTTCCTTGAAACTCAAGTCGGCATAATGACGCATCAAAAGCACTTCTTTCTGTTCATCAGGTAATAAATGAATCATTTCCTTTAAATCTTTATGGGTTTGATCGCGAAGCATTTTATCCTCTGCGCTCTCATCATAAAACTGTAGCATATTGAAGACATCCATTCCATCAGAACTGGTGATGACTGGTGTTCTTTTCTCTTTTCTGAAATGATCAATAACCAGGTTATGCGCAATACGCATTACCCAAGGCAAAAACTTACCTTCTTCATTATATCTTCCTGATCGCAGCGTATTAATTACTTTAATAAAGGCATCCTGAAAAATGTCTTCTGCCAGATATTGGTCTTTAACCAATAAATAGATAGAAGTATAAATCTTGCTTTTATGTCTTCGTAAAAGTTCCTGCAATCCGTTCTCGTCTCCGGTAATATATACCTTTACGAGGTCCTGATCGTTATATGATTGTAAATTCATAGGTTTACCTACACTAAATCCCGTACTGTTTGCTAAAAATTAATTTGTAGATGTTTAATTTCTATAGCTGATCTCCTATGTTTTTTGATTGAGTTGGTTTGGTTCTGAGGTTGTTAATGCTCAAAGAAAGTTATTTTTTTATCAAAATGCAAAAAATAAAATGTTAAAAAATAAATTAACCGTCTCAGTACCCTATTTTTGTACCATCTTAAAACCCAAATTACTTTCTGGGGTTTTCATAATATATTCTTAACACTACATGAGCAAAAAAGAGGCCGAAAAAGATCCGCATAAAAATATAATCATTAAAGGTGCCCGCGTGCACAACCTTAAAAACATAGACGTTGCTATTCCTAAAAATAAATTAGTGGTGGTTACGGGTATGTCTGGTTCGGGAAAATCTTCGCTTGCATTTGATACTTTATATGCTGAAGGACAACGCCGTTACGTAGAAAGTTTATCGTCTTATGCCCGCCAGTTTATGGGGAGGATGAATAAACCTGATGTAGATTATATTAAAGGAATTGCACCGGCGATAGCGATAGAACAGAAAGTAATCACTTCTAATCCACGTTCAACAGTCGGCACATCTACAGAAATTTATGATTATCTGAAACTGCTCTTCTCCAGAATCGGGAAAACAATTTCTCCGGTATCGGGTAAGGAAGTAAAAAAAGATTCAGTAAGTTCTGTAGTTGATTATGTGGGTGCCATGCCCGAGGATACCACCGTAACGATCTTTTGTCCGCTCTATCCACATAACAACAGAACCATTAAAGAAGAACTCGCCATTTTATTGCAGAAGGGATTTTTGCGGGTGCTGATTGATGAGAAAATATTAAAAATAGAATCAGTTCTGGATGATGAAGATTTTAAGGATGCTGAATTAACTGATGATAAAACCGTTCAGATTCTAATTGACCGGATTGTGGTTAACCAGGAAGAAGAAACGTTAAGCAGACTTGCAGATTCTGCACAAACTGCTTTCTTTGAAGGAAAAGGAGATTGTTACGTGGAGGCTGAAGGGAAAACCAAACATTTCAGCGATCGGTTTGAGTTGGATGGGATGCGCTTCGAAGAGCCGACACCTAATTTTTTCTCTTTCAATAACCCGTATGGAGCCTGCAAACGCTGTGAAGGATATGGAAATGTAATCGGCATCGACGAAGATTTGGTGATTCCGGATAAGAGCAAAAGTGTATACGATAATGCCATTGCACCCTGGAGAGGGGAAAAAATGAGCGTGTGGTTGCAGAACTTTATTAAAGTTGCTCCGAAATTTGAGTTTCCGATTCACCGGTCATACAGTCAGCTTACCGCAAAAGAACAACGTTTACTGTGGACTGGCAATAAATATTTTGCCGGACTTGATGCCTTTTTTAAGGAACTGGAAGAGCAAACCTATAAAATTCAATACCGCGTGATGTTATCGCGCTATCGCGGAAAAACGACCTGTCCGGATTGTCAGGGATCTCGTTTACGTAAAGATGCTTCTTATGTGAAGATTGCTGAAAAATCGATTATCGATATTGTATTGATGCCATTGTCTAAAGCGCTGGTCTTCTTTAACGATTTAAAACTAAGCGTAAATGATGCTAAAATTGCCAAACGTTTATTGGCTGAAATCGATAATCGTTTCCTTTACCTGAACAACGTAGGTTTGGGTTATTTAACGCTGAATCGTCTATCTAATACTTTATCTGGCGGTGAATCGCAAAGAATCAATTTAGCAACTTCATTGGGCAGTAGCCTTGTCGGGTCCATCTATGTGTTGGATGAACCCAGTATCGGACTCCATCCCCGGGATACCAATAAATTAATTGAAGTACTGATCTCTTTAAGGAACGTTGGCAATACCGTTATCGTGGTAGAACATGAGGAGGAGATGATGCGTGCGGCTGATTATATTATCGATATTGGCCCGGAAGCAGGTACACATGGTGGGAACCTGGTTTTCAGCGGCAATTATGAAGAGATACTAAAAGATACCAATAGCTTAACTGGCCGTTATTTAGCAGGGATAGAAAAGATTGCCATCCCGGAAAAGCGTCGTAAGTGGAAAGATCATATCCTGATTAAAGGTGCCCGGGAAAATAATCTTCAAAATATCGATGTAAAATTTCCATTAGGCGTTTTTACTGCTGTAAGTGGTGTTTCAGGCTCTGGAAAAACGAGTTTGGTAAAGAAAATCCTTTATCCTGCTTTGCAGAAAGCCATTGGTAATTATGCCGGGGAGCAAACCGGTGCTTATGATGGTATTTTTGGAAATACAGATTTGGTGAGTGCTGTGGAGATGGTGGATCAGAATCCAATTGGTCGTTCCAGTCGTTCAAATCCGGTTACCTATGTTAAAGCCTGGGATGATATCCGTGCGCTGTTTTCGGGTTTGGCTGCTGCTAAAGCTGCCGGATTGAAGCCTGCTGCCTTCTCTTTCAACGTGGAAGGCGGGCGTTGTGATGTTTGCCAGGGTGAAGGTGAAGTGAAAATTGAGATGCAGTTCATGGCCGATATTTATTTGCCATGTGAGGCTTGTGGAGGAAAACGTTTTAAACAACAGGTTTTAGACGTTACTTACAAAGAGAAGAATGTGTCTGAAATTCTGGATATGACCATCGATGAAGCGGTTGATTTCTTTGCTGATGAGCAGAAGATTTTAAATAAGCTGAATCCGCTGGTCGACGTTGGTTTAGGCTATGTGCATTTGGGTCAATCTTCTAATACCTTATCAGGAGGGGAGGCACAGCGGATTAAACTGGCGTCTTTCTTAATTAAAGGTAATAATGCCAATAAGACGTTATTTATTTTTGATGAGCCAACAACAGGATTGCATTTTCACGATATCAAGAAACTATTAAAGGCTTTAAACACTTTGATAGAACAAGGGAATACCATTTTGGTCATTGAGCACAATATGGACATGATTAAATGTGCAGATTGGGTAATTGATATTGGTCCGGAAGGTGGTGATGGGGGAGGTAAACTGGTTTTTGAAGGCTTACCTGAAGATTTAATTAAAGAGAAAACTTCTTATACAGGGAAATATTTAGCGTCGCATTTAAATTTAAATCCATAATTTCGGCAATGCTTTTCCTAACCTTTTTTATAGGCATCATCCTCAACGCCATGGGCTATATTCCCCCTGGCAACATCAATCTTACGGTTGCGCAACTTGCCATTAATAAAGGCATGCGTCAGGTATGGTATTTTATCCTCTCGTTTTCTTGTGTGGAGATATTCTTCACCTTCGGGATGATGCGTTTTGCCCGTTGGGCCATGAGTGATATCAACCCTAATGAGGCAGTAAGTGAAGTGCGGTTAGGTACTCTGGTAGATTGCTTTATGATTCTCATGTTCATTACCATGGGAACGATTACCTGGGTGAACCGCAAAAAGGTGCCGATTACCAGTAATAAAAAGGATGATAAGCGAAGCGGAAGTGTATTATACGGATTAATCCTCGGTGTTTTAAATCCTGTACAAATTCCTTTCTGGCTATTTTTTGGAAACTACGTAATTTTGCACAAGTGGATAGAAACTGATTATTTATCGTTAATTATCTTCGCGATAGGTTCGGGCTTTGGTTCTGCCGGAGCGCTATATGTTTATGCGCATTTTGCCACTTTTATCCAGGAGAAATTTGCTTTAAGTAGCCTCATTATTAATAAATCTATCGCCATATTTTTATATATACTGGCAGCTTACCTGATTGTGAAACAGATTATCGTTATTTTGTAAGAGGATTTGAGATTGGAGTGTTTAGTCTTGAGTCTATAGTTAAGTTTGGAGTCTTGAGTTGGGAGTTTGGGGTTGCAGGGTGTTAAAGCGATCTTTCATTGGTCTGCAGTTTTTAGTCGTGAGTCTTTAGTCTGATGTCAAGGAGTTCCAAGCAGCGATTTTTCGTTTCAGAAACAATCTTTTTAACTTAATTTACTTCTTACTTTAAGAATTCAACATTCCAGATTTTCTCTGCTTTTCTGCCGATAAGCCAGAATGAAGCTGCCAATACCGAAAAGAAGAGTGCCTTGTGCCAGCTATCCCAAAAGTATTCGAAATAACGGGTATAAAGATTGACGAATAGAAAGGTAATTCCGAATTCACGGGCAATATCATCGCGGTATTTTAATCCATATAAAGTGCTGGCAACACAAACGGCAGCCGAAATTAATGCCCAGTAAAATAAGCTTAATTGTCTGACTGAATACCACTCTTCCAGACTGGCAAAATTCCCGAAAACGGATAATGCCCAAAGTGAGATGAATAAATACACCATTCCGGCCAGGTAGGTTACCTGAAAAAATTGTTTCGTTTTGGGGATCAGCTTCATGATGAAAGATGATGCGGTTAATACCGCGCCAAATACCACAAACCGAAGCGGATAATTCATACCAAGAAAGTAATAGTTCCAGCGGCTTAGGTAGCCAGTCTCAGTGCCGAACCATGCACCCAGGGATATTAAGGCGAAGATCCAGATCAACTTTGAGTTGAAAAAATAACCTAGCCCTCCGTAAATAAATACGGAGATTAAGATGAGGATGGTAAAATTTCCAGAACCATTATCAAGCGACTTGCCAAAATAAGCAATGGCATTCGCTGTAAGTAATATCGCTGAAAATACGATGGCTTCATTGCTAAAACGCAGATTGGGGAGCTTCTTCTTCCTTCGGAAGCCTAGGATATAAAGCCAGCCTGCCAATCCTGCAGAAACTAAGGCGATCACAATATTTGGGGTATCGTAAACGCGTTTGAGATAGGTAATGATTGTGTTATCAATTAAAAGGGAACCCAGCGCAATAAAACCACAAGCTAAAGCTACCCAAAAGGCATATTGAGCTAGTCTTAACCAATCAAAATTTTTGGCTTCATAACTCTGCCGAAGTTTGTTTCCCGTTTCCTCATTAATTAAGCCGTCATGTTGCCATTGCTCAATCATTTCATTAAGAAACTCACTTTTTTCTATATCAACTTTCATAGGTAAGGTTGTATACGAAGATATAAAAATAAGTCTGAAGTCGTAAGGCGATATCGACTCCGGACTAAAGACTCCCGACTCCGGACTTTCTATATTACCTCTTTAATTTTCCTATTATTTCCAACAATCCAGACCACATCGCCATTATCAAAAATGAAATCAGACGACGGGTTTAAAATTCTTTCTGTTCCGCGTTCAATTCCGACAATCAGTGCTTGTGCTTTTTCCCTAATGCCTGCATTTCTGATGCTTAAACCGTAAACAGGAGATTCGAGATTAACCACAACTTTCTGCAAGGTCATTTCCTTATCAGGAAAGTTTTTCTCGCTTTCGGTCTCCGGAATATCAACCTCTAAAATTGTCTTTACTGCTGCGAGTTGATCATCTGCACCAATTAACAGTAATTTATCGTTCGGGTAAAGTCTTTCGTCTCTTCCCGGCGTTGGAATATTGGTTCTCCCGCGTTCAATCATAGCGATGTTCACGCCATATTTCTCGCGAATCATCAGGCTGGCAAGTGTTTGACCAACCACTTCCGATTCCGGCGAAACCACCAGTTCAGTTAAATGGGTATCCCAGGGTAAAATATCTGGTTTTTGATTTTCCCTGGCATTCAGGTTTAAAATAAAACGTTTCTCCAGCTTATTATAGAATGATTGGAGCTTTCTCGAAAAGATAAACATCATCAGTACAATGAGTACCAATGCAATTCCGGCAGCGATCCAGGTATCGAAAAATTCGTATACCAAAAAGCCCACAAAAAATACGCCCAATGCAATTCTAAAGGCTTCAATTGCAATGAGCGGACCCCGTGTAAACTTTTTACTGAGCCACAAATGGGAGTAAGCTGTTTTTTGAATCCTCCTGATGGACAATGCCCATAGAAAAGGCGCCATGATCACGAAGGAAACCACCAGACTAATAATCGTAGATTTCATGCCATTTATAAAGTTATTGGCAATGAAAGGCTGAATGTATCGGGATGCAAGGAAAATGATGGCTACGATTATCACAGAGTGAATTACGGTATTGAAGGCATAACCACGCAACAGGATTTTCCAGTCGCTTAACGTAGTCATGCCCGCAGTGCTGGAACTATATCTGGAGATGCCATCAAGCCATTTTTTAGGTAAAATTCTATTGAGGAAATTATAAAAAGGTTCTGATTGTTTAATGAGATATGGCGTGGTAAAAGTAGTAATGGCTGATGCGGCCACAGCAATTGGATACAGAAAGTCGCTGGTTACTTTTAAGGTTAACCCCAGCGTGGCAATGATAAAAGAAAACTCCCCAATCTGCGCTAAACTCATCCCGGCCTGAACCGAGGTTTTTAACGGCTGACCTGAAAGTAAGGCACCAAGACTTGAGCTTAAAAACTTACCCAAAATAGTGGCTAGTGTTACGATTACGATGGGCAGGCCATAGTCGATCAGAATTTTCGGATCAATCAGCATACCTACCGAAACAAAGAAGACAGCTGCAAACAAATCCTTTACCGATTTGGTAAGGTGTTCTATTCTTTCAGCTTGCGTGGTTTCTGCTAAGATAGACCCCATAATGAAAGCGCCCAATGCAGGAGAAAAGCCAACTTTCACAGCTAAAAGCACCATAATTAGGCATAAAGCTAAAGAAACAACCAGCATGGTTTCATCGTTCATTAGCTTCCTTGTGGCTTTAAGGAAGGTTGGAATGAGAAATATTCCACCCAGAAACCAGAGCACTAGAAAGAAAGCAAGTTTGGCAATTGAGATTAACATTTCACTGCCGGCAAATTGCTGACTTACGGCAACTGTCGATAGGAGAACGAGCAGTAAAATAGCCACTAAATCTTCTACAATGAGTACGCCGAATACCAAACCTGCGAATTTCTTGTGTTTAACACCCAGTTCTTCAAAAGCCCTGATAATGATGGTAGTAGAAGACACCGAAAGAATACCACCCAGGAAGATACTATCCATGGTTTTCCAGCCCATAAGCTTGCCTGCAGAGAAACCAATCAGCAGCATAAAAACGACTTCGACAATGGCGGTAATTGATGCAGAGCCACCTACTTTGACTAATTTTTTGAAACTGAATTCTAAACCTAAACTGAAGAGGAGGAAAATTACGCCGATCTCGCCCCAGATGTTGATGCTTTTGGTGTCGGTAACGGATGGAAAAAAATCTAAATGTGGCCCAACAAGTAAACCTGCTAAAATATAACCTAAAACAAGGGGTTGTTTTATTCTTTTAAATATGAGTGTGGTAATCCCTGCTGCGGCAAGAATTAATCCTAAATCGGCAATTAAATCTGGTAAATGCATTATGGTAATCAGTATTATGGTAAAAGATTTCCGGTTTAACCGGCTTTCGTATTCCACCTGATGGCGGTGCGCTTAAAGATTTACCAGAAAACGTGTTTCGGGTAAAGCATTTTAAGTAAGTACCAGTAATTATATTTCAGTCGCTTCAAAATCGAATCACTCATTTTCACGGGGAGCGAAAGAAGCATGGCAATAACCAGAACAGCAAACAGATCTAAAAGGATTTTAACGATGGTGTTATTGATTAAATCTTTTTGTAGATTTTCTTGATCAGGAGCGAACCCAGAAGTGGATTTTAGGCTATATTTTTTATTAAATGCAGTAATTTCGGTGGAATGACTTTTTAATGCATTATTTTTTTTTGGAGCAGCAAAGCTTGTCAGACTCGCCAGTATACTGAAAAAAAATATGATATAAAAAAGCCTCATTGCTGCTAATATAGCGAAAATGAGGCTTTTTTAAAAGTTAAATTTCAATTAAACTTAGCTATTCTAGCGATGAAAAGTAAGCTAATGTATCTTCTTTGTCTTGGTGGAGTTGTATTTTCAATGCTTCAAGGCCCGTAAATTTCACATCGTGACGAAGGAATTTTAAAAAATTCATTTTGATATCCTGTCCGTAAATCTCCTGATTAAAATCGAAAATATTTACTTCAATGTTTCTGGTCATTCCGTTAATGGTTGGCCTTTGACCAATGTATGCCATGCCTTTGAAAGGTTGAAGGTTTAAGGTTGAAGGTTGAAGGTTGATGACCTCCATTCCTGACTCTTGACTATCGACTTCAGATTCCAGACTCCCAGCTCCTAACTCCGAACTCCTAACCTCCATCTCAACGGTTACGGCATAAATGCCATCGCCCGGAATAAGTTTGTAGGTTTCTTCCACAAAAATATTGGCCGTTGGGAAACCTATTGTTCTGCCTATTTTATCACCTTTTATTACACGCCCGAAAATGGGAAAAGCGTAACCCAGATAATCTGATGCCAGGCTTACATCTCCGGCTAAAAGTGCCTGCCGAATTTTGGTAGAACTCACTGCTACATCGTGGATATCTTGTTCCATAATCTCTTCTACTGTAAAACCAAAATGAATACCTGCAGCTTTCAATTCTGTCAGCGTACCGGTACGGTCTTTTCCAAAACGGTGATCATAACCGATGATAATGTGTTTGGTTCCAATATGATCTACCAGTATATTTTTGATATAGTCTGCTGGTAGCTGATTTGAAAAATCGCGGGTAAAAGGTGTGATGATTAAATGATCAACGCCAAGGCTCTTTAAGATTTCTGCCTTTTCATTAATGGTATTGATCATCTTCAGATCCTGATTTTCGGGATCGATGATGAGTCTCGGATGCGGGAAAAAGGTTAAGATTACACTTTCACCATGATCTGCTTTTGCTTTTGCTACCAGTTGTCTGATGATTTTCTGGTGTCCGAAATGAACACCATCAAAAGTGCCGATGGTGACTACTGCATTATTAAGCTTGGTAAATTCTGATAGGTTATGGTATATTTTCAATGGATAATCTTTTTAAACTATGGGTTTTGCGTGAGGGATGGAAGCGGTATCCTTTTTCGTTTTATAGGATAATATCAGTGAATAAAAACGAAAAAGATATAGCGTACAGCCCGACCCCTTGCGTAGCTTGGGGGCACGCCCAAATTTCTATAATTATATTTATTAATGCAAAGCATGACGCTTGACTACGCCACCTTTTAAGTCTGCAATTTGTTGTTGTATCACAAAGGCATCGGCATCTATATTTCTGATGGCGGTTTGTAATTTGCTCATTTCCAATTTTGTTACAACAGTAAAAACAATGTCGATGTCTTTTCTTTCGCCATAACCGCCTTCGCCTTTGTAGATGGTTACACCACGTTTCATTTCGGTAATGATATAACTTTTTATTTCATCCTGATGTTCTGAAATAATGGTTACGCCCGTATATTGCTCGATTCCGTTTACAATAAAATCGATAGTGTAAGAGGCGGATAGATAAGTTAGTATGGCGTAGAGTGCTGTTTCAATATTTAAAAAGTAAGCTGCGAAAGCAAAGATAATAATGTTTAAAACCAGGATAATATTGCCAACGGTTAAGATACTGTTCTTACTGATGTAAAGGGCAAGCACCTCTGTACCATCAATTACGCAGCCACCACGCATGGCCAGGCCAATTCCTCCGCCTAAAAATAACCCCCCAAAGAAAGCGATAAGCAATTTATCGTGCGTGATAGGTTGAAACGGCAATATGATTAAAGCCACTGATAGGGCTGCAATGGCTATGGCGGTTTTGATGGCAAAACCTTTTCCAATCTGCCTGAAACCTAATATCACAAACGGAATATTAATAATGGCAATGAGGTAGGAAAGGTTCCATCCGGTTAAGGTGCTTAAAAGTAGCGAGATCCCGGTTACACCACCATCAATAAAATGGCTGGGCATAAGGAAGCTTTTTAAACCAAAACAAGCTGAAGTAACCCCCGCAGCAATCAAGAGTATTTCTTTTGCAAACCGGGCATTCTTGTTTTTTATTCGGTTCATCTTTATTCCTGAATTTTAATTTCTTCTTTCTTGCTACGAATATAATTAACAAGCTCTAAAACCTCAAACGAATTTGAAAGCAAAAAGTTTCCACTTCTGGTACGGGTGAGCTGAGATAAGTAGGCACCGCTGTTGAGGGCTTTTCCAAAATCGGAAACCAATGAGCGAATGTAAGTGCCTTTGCTGCACACAATCCGGAAGTCGATTTCAGGGAGTGCTATTCTGGTAATTTCGAATGTTGGTACGCTTACAAAGCGTTTGCGTAGTTCTACTTCTTCGCCTAAACGTGCTTTTACATATAAACGCTCGCCGTTAATTTTGACGGCTGAATGCGCTGGCGGATATTGCTCAATAGCGCCGGTAAAGGGTGCTGTTGCAGCATAAATCTGCTCTTCGGTAATGGCCGAAATATCAAAAGTCTGATCAACCTCCGTTTCCATATCGAAGGACGGGGTTGTGGCGCCTAGAATCATGGTGCCGGTATATTCTTTTTCTTCGGCCTGAAAAGTATCTATCTGCTTGGTTAATTTCCCTGTGCAAATGATTAACAGGCCGGTGGCCAATGGATCTAGCGTACCTGCATGACCAACCTTTAGTTTTAGTGGTTTTAAAGAGTTGCGGATTTTGCCTACCACATCAAAGGATGTCCATTTGTATGGTTTGTTAATTAAAAGCAGTTCGCCCTCGGCAAAATTGAAATCTTTAAACTTTGAATTTTCTGTACTCACAAATCTTTTTTGCGCAAAGATACAGATTAAATAATTTGCAT
>Ga0308159_1000852_pt1 | contig 54499 bp, 52 predicted proteins | sample PhyCR1_FD_201040 | JGI IMG/M metagenome (GOLD analysis project Ga0308159, IMG submission 201040) | Phyllosphere microbial communities from UC Gill Tract Community Farm, Albany, California, United States - DLSLC.R1 | ecosystem: Host-associated > Plants > Phyllosphere > Unclassified | place: USA...
TGCTCTTCACGACCGGGTTCCTCGACCCGGGCTACCGCCGGTTCATCCAGCGGCGCCTGCGCGAGATCTACGGCTTCGAGGGCACCCCGATCGTGCTCAACATGCGCATCCGCGAGAAGCGCCAGCGTTGATCCGCGTCGAAAGCGCCCCGTCCCCGTCGTGGGGGCGGCGCGCTTTCGCGTGCGGGGGGTCTGCGGGCGCGTATTTCTCGCGAGACTGCAACTCGCTGACAAGTCCGCCGCAGGCTGACACCGGTTCGTCAGCGAGATGCAGTCTCGCGCGCCGTGGCTGCCCGGGGTGGGCGCGGCGCCGACGCAAGCGTCCCCCGGCCCGACCGGGTGGTCGATACAGTGCTCTCGCGACGGTGACGCCGTGGCATCCGCCCTCTCTTGACGCCGGGAGATCACATGACCACCGCCGCTCCGCCGCTCGACAAGCCGTACTACGGCGCACCGCTGGGCGCCGCGGTCCGCCGTGTCTTCGCGAAGTACGCCACCTTCCACGGGCGCGCGAGTCGCAGCGAGTACTGGTGGTGGGTGCTGACCGCCGCCGTCGTGGGCACGGTGTTGAACGCCTTGCCGACGCTGACCGACGGCATCCGGATCGAAGCCGACGGCTCGACGACCATCACCGGACCGCTCGGGGTGATCCTCGGGGCGATCTGGCTCGTGTGGGCTCTCGCGACGATCGTCCCCACGTTCGCCGTGCTCGTGCGGCGCCTGCACGACACGGATCGCAGCGGATTCTGGATCTTGATCGGGCTGATCCCGCTCATCGGGCCCCTCGTCCTGCTCGTGTTCACGGTGCAGGCATCGCGTGCCGCCGGAGCGCGCTTCGATCGCTGAGTGACGCACGGCGACGGCGCGCGGGTGACCGAACCGATAAGGTTCACTCGCGTCGGTGATGTCACCGGGGTGTTTCGCACTCGCCATCGTGTCAGGGGGACACACATGAGTACTGCACAGACCGCCGTTCCGCTTTCTCAGCCGTACTACGGCGCTCCGCTGGGCGCCGCCGTCCAGCGATTCTTCAAGAAGTACGCCACCTTCAGCGGGCGGGCCAGCCGCAGCGAGTTCTGGTGGTGGATCCTCGCCAACGCCGTCATCTCGTTCGTGCTCAGCATGCTCGCCGTCATCACGGGCGGAGCGGGCGGTGTCGACGCCTCCGGCAACCCGCTCCCGCCGAGCGGCCTCGGCCTGGTGTTCCTGATCGTGCTGTTCGTCTGGGGCCTCGCGACGATCGTGCCGCACCTCGCCCTGCTCGCGCGGCGACTGCACGACAGCAACCGCAGCGGGTTCTGGATGTTCATCGCCTTCGTTCCGCTCGTCGGCGGCATCATCCTGCTGGTGTTCGAACTCCTGCCGTCCGACCCGCGGGGGGCGCGTTTCGACGCCTGAGCCCGTCGATCGAACGCCCCGGCCCCCGCGCGGAGTCGGGGCGTTCGCCGTTGGGCAGGGGCGGGGTGGATGCGGCGGCGGCGGGCTGTCCGTGTGCGCGGTGCTCGGTCATCAGGGGTTCGCCGAGACTGCTTCTCGCTGACGCGACTGTCGCAGGCTGTCGCGGGTTTGTCAGCGAGATGAAGTCTCGCGCGTCCAGTGCGGCCGCACCCGGGGGCTCGCCCGGCTCAGGCTGGAGCCGCCGGGCGCACCAGCGCCGTGCGGTCGGGCTCGGCGAAGCCGAACTGCCGGTACAGGCCGTGCGCATCGCTCGTGAACAGCGTCCAGCGGAAGTGCGGGCCGGGCCCCTCGTCGATCATGCGCGAGACGATCGCCTTGCCCAGGCCGTGACCGCGGTGTTCCTCGACCACGAAGACATCGGCGAGGTACGCGAAGCCGACCCCGTCGGAGATTGCGCGCGCGAAGCCCACGAGCCGACCGCTCGCGCGGTGGTACGCGGCGACGACGCGCCACGCGCTGTCGAGCTGGGCCTCGACGTCGGCACGGGTGCGCCAGCGCCCCCAGTACGCCTCGGTGCTCAGCCACTGCCACACCGCGTCGCGGTCTATCCGGTCGGGATCGTCGTCGAGTTCGTACTGCACCCGACCAGTGTTCCGCGTTTCGCGGCGCGATGTGACGCCCGGCGGCGCCCTCGCGCGAGGGGTGTGCCAGGCTGGAGACGATGACGATCGAGCCCCCTGCCTCCGGCGAGCCGCGGCGTCCGCACGGACCCCGCGACCCCGGCGACGCCTGGGTCGTCGCGCCTACGGGCGAGAAGTACTGGGGGCGTTTCGGAGCGGCAGGGCTCCTGGCCCTCGACCCCGAGCGCGGCGTTCTGCTGCAGCACCGGGTCTCGTGGAGTCACTTCGGCAACACCTGGGCTCTGCCTGGAGGCGCGCGGCACGAGGGCGAGTCCGCTCGCGACGGCGCCCTGCGCGAGTCGGGCGAAGAGGCGGGAGTGCCAGCGGATGCCGTGCGGGCGCGCCTCGAGAGCGTGCTCGACCTCGGCATCTGGTCGTATTCCACGCTCGTCGCTGACGTGACGACGCCGTTCGAGCCGGTCATCAGCGACCCCGAGAGCGTCGCCCTGGAGTGGGTTGGCGTCGACGAGGTCGACTCGCTGCCGCTGCATCCGGGCTTCGCCGCATCGTGGCCGGCCCTGCGCGAGGCCCTGACCGTGCGTCCGGCGATCGTCGTCGACGTGGCGAACGTCATGGGCTCGGTACCCGACGGGTGGTGGAGAGACCGCGCCGGCGCCGCGACCCGCCTGGTGACGAAGGTCTCGCGGCTGACGGAGCGGGGAGTGGATGCCGAGGCCCTCGGGCTTTCCGCAACGCGCTGGTTCCCCTCGGTCACCGCGGTGCTGGAGGGTCAGGCGCGGTCCGCCCAGCCCGTGGCACCCGCGATCGAGGTGCGGCACGCGCCGGGCGAGGGCGACGACGAGATCGTCGCCGTCGTGCGCGAGGTCGCCGGGGCGTTCCGTCCGGTGGTCGTCGTGACGAGCGACCGCGAGTTGGCGGCGCGCGTCGAGGAGCTCGGGGCTGTCGTGCAGGGCACACGCTGGTTGTTGGATCAGCTGGACTGACGGCTGCGTCAGCCGCCCCCGGCGGGCGTGCGTACGACGTCAGGTCGGCGAATTCGCCGGGTCGGTGATGCGCGCAGGCTCAGTTTGTGGGCGGTGAATGCGGCTGGGGTTATGCAGGGCGTGCGGGGCGGGGTCCGCGCAGAGTCAGACATTCGCGCAAAGGTCGTCGCCGTGGGTGGGATGCGGCTGAGGTTGTGCGAATCGCGGAGGGTGTGACGCGACGGTCAGTCGAGTTCGCGGCCGCGGAGTTTTTCGATGTCGCGGCGGTCGCGCTTGGTGGGGCGTCCGGCGCCGCGATCGCGCACCGGAACGAACGGCATGCTCTCTTTCGAGGGCGGCGGGGGAGTGCGGTCGTCAACCGACTCCGCGACGAGGGCCGCCCCGACACGCTTCGCGATCGTCTTCTTCACGACGAGGATCCGGTCGAAACCCTGGATCCGCACCCGCAACTCGTCACCCGGGCGCACGGGTTGCGCCGCCTTGGCGCGTTCGCCGTTGACCCGGACGTGGCCCGCGCGGCACGCTGTTGTCGCCGCGGACCGGGTCTTGTAGACGCGCACCGCCCAGAGCCACGCGTCGACGCGCGCGGTGGTCGTGGCATCCGTCATGTCAGGTCTTTCGTCGGCGAACCTCCATCGTAAGACGCGCTCTCACTCGCTCAGGGTCAGCGAGACGAGGGCGCGGTCGGGCTTTGGGCGATCGACGATGTCGAAGCCCGCCTGTTCGAACATCGACACGGTGCCGCGGTACAGCTGGTTGGCGGAGCGCTTCGTGACGGTGGGGTCGAGGGGGTACGCCTCGACGACGCGGGCGCCGGCGTCGCGGGCGGTGGAGACCGCGGCATCCAGGAGTTTCTTCATCAGACCCTGACCGCGGTGAGCCGTGCGGACGACGAAGCACGAGATCGACCAGACGTCGTCGGCGTCGAGGGGCTCGTCCGTCGCGGTCGTGACGTCGCGGGTGCGGAGGAGGCGCGCCTGGTCGATGCGGGGACCGACGCGCACCCAGCCCGCGGGCTCGCCGTCGACGTAGGCGATGAGCCCGGGAGCGCGATCGCCGTGCATCTCGGCGTGAAACCGCGTGGTGAGGTCGTCGCGCGAAGTCTTCTGGAACTCGGCGTTCGTGAGCAGCCACCATTGGCATTGGCATCCGGGACCGTCGCCGCTGTCGAGCGCCGTCTCGGCGTCGTCGAAGCGGTCACCGGTGGCGGGGAGGATCTCGATCGTCATGGCCGAGACCGTAGCGAGGGGGTCCGACATCGGACAAGGGCGTGCGCACACGCCCGGGGTGGGCGTTGGTTCGCGGGGGCCTCGCCGAGGGGCTAATATAGGGGAGTTGCCCGCTCGCGGGTAACGGGATGTGGCGCAGCTTGGTAGCGCACTTGACTGGGGGTCAAGGGGTCGCAGGTTCAAATCCTGTCATCCCGACCAGCTGAGTCTTACTGCAAATTCCGACCCTATGGGCCGGGTTCGCGTGAGCTTGAAGGGTCAGAGTAGTGAGGGAGTCGCCCCAACGGGCGGCTCCCTCCTTTCGTTTGCTGGAGTAGTGCCTGCTCCAGGACTTCTCCGCGAGCTCGTGAAGCGCGCTGCCGGTGACGCCGACGCGGGTCGCGTGATGGACCGTCTGGACGGTGAGAAGGTCGCCGAGCGGACTGTGAAGGTCATGGTCGGTGACTTCGTCGTGATCCATGAAAACCTGCTTGAAGATGGCCTGGTTGAGACGTCGTCGGACCTCGTCGCTGGCTTGGCGGTAGAGCTCGTAGGGGTTCTCGAGGAGTTGCAGGTTGGTCTCGACGAATTTGATCGCGTCGGTCAGGGTTTGCTCGGTGGCGGAGAGCTGAGAAGTGAGTCGTTCCCGCGTGGTGGCGATTTCGCGTAGGCGTGCCCGGATCTGGTCTTTTGGGAGGGAGTCGTCGGCCGCCAGGTCGAGGAGATTTGATTCCTGGGTGCTGAGCCGTGCGAGTTGCGTGTTCAGCTGGTCGCGGAGCGCGCGGCTGGAGGCTTCCTGGTAGGCGAGGGTTTCGCTGAGGGTGCTTCGCATGGATTCGAGGAACTCTGGGCTGAACTGCACGGTCCGGTAGTGCTGCTCGACGGCGTGCTCGACGCGCTGAACGTTGGAGTACTTCGCGTCGCAGATATGGTCTTGGGTGCCTCGGCAGAAGAAGTACAGGTACTCGTCGCCGGAGCGGGAGATGGTGCGGCGCACGATCATGCGTCTGATCGAGCCGTCTCGACGGAAGCAGGCCCCGCACCAGAGGGTGCCTTTGAGGTAGTGGTGCACGATGCGGCGGCGTTCGCCGGCGCGGCCACGGGACGCGAGGATGTCCTGGACCTCGTCGAATAGGTCACGGTCGATGAGGGGTTCGTGCCTGCCGGGGTACTCGTCGCCTTTGTAGGTGATCGTGCCGACGTAGTACGGGTCTTGGAGCATCTGGTGGATCTTGGAGACCGACACCGGCCCCGAGGGGCGTCGCTGAGTTGCGCGGGTACGCAGTCCACGGTCGGTGAGCTCAGCCTGAATGTCCTCCAAGGTGGCGTCGCCTGCGGCGTACATCTCGAACGCGAGCCGGACCAGGGGTGCGCGTTCTTCGTCGATTTCCACGGAGCGGATCTCGCGTCCTTCGATGCGGTCGATCGTGTTGATGTAGCCGAGGGGTGCTTTCCCGAGGGTTCCACCCTTTTTGGCCTTCTCGCCCATCTTGTAGGCGATGTCGGCGCCTTCTTCGGCCGAGCGGAACTCGTTGAACGCGGCGAGGATGCCGTGCATGAGCTGCCCGACCGGTGTCTCATCGATCGACTCGGTGGCCGAGATGAGTGTGACGCCTCGCTTCTTCAACTCGGTGCCGACGATCGCATCGTCGAAGCGGTTTCGCGCCATACGTGACGTGGCTGTGCCTCTCAGAACGTCGCCGCTGAACCCGGGCCGTCCACCTCAGTGAGCGCGAGCGAAGCACCGTCACCGACTCCCACCGAGACTGCCCCCAGCCAGGCTGAGATCGACGCGAAGATCGAGAAGCTCGAGATCCCGGCAGGGCTGGATACCGTCGCACTTGGCAGCGCGATCATCGACCGCCTCAACCAGTGGGCGAATGACGGGTCAGATGAAAGCCTTGAGCAGAGAATCGATAATGAAGTGCCACAAGGGAAGTCGCTAGAGGATATAGCGACAGATATCGCTGCTGAGAACCGCGAAGTTTACGCGGTCGCGATGTTTGGTGAGGGCTACAAAACTCATCCTTCCGTCGCGACGTACGTCAACCAGTCTGAGGGTGTCAACCGGGACACCGTAACTGCTTACGGCGGGACTGAGTGGAATGATGAAGTGCCGAACTCTGAGGGTTATCGGTCGTGGCGCGAGTTGCTCGCACCGTACGCGCAGCTCATCAGTGACGAGGGTGGCGTACGCAAGTACGTCTTCGACTACGACTTTCACGACAATGCGGACAAGAATCTCGTGAAAGAAAACACGCTGCCAAAGGGTGGCAAACTGTTCGTGACCGTCGAGACCGTCGATGGTCACGACATCATCACGGATGTTACCGATCAGCCCGTGTACGCGATCGGCTAATCATTCTGGTGAGTGGTTTCTCTATTCACAATTTATCTTGCTTGTGGTTAAATAGAACCCATAGATGAATATACCCCGATTGGTAACGCGCCTTCTGGCTTTACTAGTGCTAGTAAAGAGAGTGCCTTTTAGGTACTCTCTTTTTTCTGCTAAAAGGGCGAATTCGCGTCATCATGGGACGGCTCTCGTCCTGACGGGTGTGCTCGTGCTGTCGACAGTGGCCGCGACACTCTCGCCAATTGCGGGTCGGGCGGCCGCGGCGGTCACTGATCAGGATCTCAGCACCCAGGTGCTGTCGTGGGCCTCGTACAACGGCCTGCGCAAGTGCGTGCGTGATGAAGGTGGCATGCAGGCCGACAAGGAAGGCTTCATCTACACGCCGCCGTACATCAAGGACGAGAACGCGAAGTCGGGCAAGTGGTGGTTTACAGAAGGCAACCCCTACTGGGGGACCACTGATGGTGCCGTGCACAACGGTAGCTATCTCAACGCCGCAACCCGCACTGGCGATCGTGGCGGTGACGGCAAGACGCTCTGTAACGACATCCTCAAGACGGGCCTCGGGCTCTGGGGATACTCCAGCGCGCTCGACCTGCTGTGCGACGCCGGAGTGAAGCGCGTCGACGGAAGCTCCTGCCGAGAAGGAACCGACCGCTTCGGCGACATTTCCGGCTACGAGCCGCAGATCGCCAAAGCCATCCGCGACAAGGCCTACGGAGGCCAGAATCCTCAACTGACCGATGCCGGAAAGTACCTGCTCTACAAGTCGGTCTTCGAGAAGGGCTGTCAGGCGCGGCTCTCTCAGGGGGAAGCGGAGGACAAGTTCGTCTACGCGATCAAGATCGTCGGCAGCGACCGGAAAGTACAGCAGGTCCGCTACGTCGCCGGCCGCGACCACGACACCGGACGCGAGATCAACGTCAGCGATGGCCTCAGCGACATCAACCAGAACTGCAACACGATCGCCGGGATCGTCGACCAGACGGCTGGTGCCTACGCCGTCTATCTCACCAAGCACCCAAGTGAGCCGGTCGCTGGCGGGAGCCAGGCGGGCAAGTGCGCGGACGGGTCAGACCCGAAAGACGGCAAGTGCCCCGACGGCTCCGCACCTGTGCAGGAGACCGGGGATCAGAAGTCGTCGTGTGTGATTGACGGGGTCGGCTGGATCGTGTGCGCCGGGGCGATGTTCCTCGCGAACGTCGCGGATGGGGTGTACGGCCTTATCGAGCACATGCTGCGGCTTCCACCGATCAACACCAAGACTCTTGATGGAACGAACGGTGTCTATAACGCCTGGCGGATCATGCAGAGCTTCGCCAACGTCGCGTTCGTGATCATGTTCCTGATCATCATTTACTCCCACCTGACGAACGTGGGCATCAGCAACTACAGCGTCAAGAAGACCCTGCCACGCCTCATCATCGCCGCGATACTCGTCAACCTGTCGTTCTGGATCTCCGCCCTCGCCGTCGACATCTCCAATGTGGTCGGTGCCGGGATCTACCGGCTGCTGTCAGGTGTGAAGGATCAGATGGGCATTGGTATCAGTGCTAACTGGGGCAATATCATCACCGCCCTCATAGCGGGGCAAGGCATCGCCGTGCAGGGCGGCGCGGTCATCGCGGTCGGTGCGGCACTGGCAGGCGGTGCGGTCATTGCTGGCGGAGCAACCGCGATCATGGCGCTCTGCTTCATGGCACTCGGGCTGCTTCTGACTGCGGTGCTGGCGGTCTTCATCGTCATCTTCATGCTCGTTGCCCGGCAAGCGATCGTCGTGATCCTGATCGTTCTCTCGCCGCTGGCATTCGTGGCCTACCTGTTGCCGAACACGGAGAAGCACTTCAAGCAGTGGCGTCAACTGCTGATCACGATGCTGACGATGTATCCGCTCGTATCCATCATCTTCGGCGGCGCGCAGATCGCCGGCCTCGCGATCCTGTCGACCGCGAGCAGCACGACCGATCCGGTCAGCACCGGGGTGGCGATCCTGGTCGGCCAGCTCGTGATGGTCGCACCGTTCTTCTTCCTCTTTGCCCTGATCCGCAAGTTCTCCGGCTCTCAGATCGAGAGCATGACCGCCAACATCCGCAATCGCGGTAAGGGTCTTATCGGCGGAGTGACGAAGTTGACCAAGCCGATCGGGCAACGCAAGCTCAACCTCGCCAAGACTCGCCTGCAGAACGGACAGTTCGCCACCCGGCTCGGACGCAACGGGCAGGAGACACGCCTCAGCCGACTCGGACGCGCCGCCGGAGGCGCGGTGGGTGGCGGGCTGAACTTCCTCGGACGCTCGAAGTTCAAGGACGAGATGAGAACACGCGCCGGAGAGGCTCAACACTCGTCTGAGCTCAACGAGTTCGTCGCCGAGCACGCCGAAACCATGGAACCCGGTCTCGGGAAAGCCGGTCAGGCCTACATGAGCGCCACCGCCGAGAAGGCCATCGCTGAGGCGGTCGGCATGCACCAGAAGCTCCTCCGAGGAAAAGGAGCGACCGAGTGGTTGCGCGTGATGAAGGACACCAGCGCATCGAAAGAGGAACGAGCCGCCGCAGCGGGCCTTCTCGCATCGAGCGGATCGAACGAACAGCAATATGAGGCAACGCAGATCACCTCGGATCTTCTCGCTCGCGGCGACTCCGCGGCTGGCGCGATGCAGAAGCAGATGCTGTCTGAGTTTGGATCTCGGATTCCGTTCGGAATGGGTGACCAGGACCGAGCAGCCATGATGCGGGGCGAGTGGCAGGGCAACATCTACCAGAACCTCGCGGATCGATCCGCCACCCACTCCACACCGGAGAAGTTCGCCAACCTCGACATCGACGAGCTTCGCACGCTCGCCGACATGGCCCAGGACGGCGGATCACACGGCGTAACCCTGACCGACGAACAACGAGCGGTCATCAACGACCAAATCACCGCGGTCGAGAAGGACGAGATCCTCCGAACGAAAGTCGCCAAACGCGACCGCGATCAATACACCCGCCTCACCGGAACATCAGGCCCGAGCGTGGAAAGCGCCGCAGAGATCTCGGTACCACACGGCTCCGGCGCTCAGCCAGCGGCAGATACCTCCACCCAGTCTTATCCAACGGCGGACGAGTTCGAAGCTGCTGACGCCGCGGTCCGCGCCCAGATGAGACGTGACGGACGCTTCGGCGCACAGGCGCAACAGCAGCAACGTCAAGAAGATAAAGGTGTCCCGGGGCATGGTGACTTCATGGACCGCATGAAATAACGAAGAGAAGAAAGGACGGTGAAGAACAAGAATCCACCCACGACAACGACAGCAGCAGGCAGCAAAACGAAGCATGCAAGAGCGAAGAAGCCGAGCCCCATGCTCCTGACCTGGCGCGGCATTGAGTGCACGCCCCGCAAGCCCTGGTACTGGTGGGCCCTCTTCGCCTACATCGTGATCCTCGTCACCGTCGGTCTGCTCGATTCAGGGCTCTGGATCCAAGCCGTCCTCGCCGTCATGATGGCGCTCGCGCTGACCATCGCCTACGCGCAGAAACCACAACCATTCACATACCTGCTGGAAGGGGATACCCTGACCGTCCGGAATCGCCTTCATCTCGACCTGAGCACCTATCGTTCGCTCCTCATCGGGGACCCATGGATCAGCGGAAAGCAGATCGTTCCTGGCCGAACGCTCATCCTTGTGCCCAAACGAGTGCTTGCATTCCCCGTGACGGTCTACCTACCCGACGATGACGCTGAGGCCGACAGCGTCCAGACGATCCTCAGCACCCTCGTGCCGCTCGATGCCGACACCAGCAGCTACATCCGGCGTCTACGCATCCTCGACCGCATCACCCGATGGTTCCGCCTCAGCTAAACGGCTTACACTACGCCCGGCCGAACGCGCAACAACAACGCAGGTCACAAGAATAAGAAAACTCCACAGCTACATCCTCCACCTCGGCATATGAAACGGAACATGACGACTTAGCATGAATGCGTCACTGCGATTGGGCAGCCCTAAAGTATCGCTCTGCCGCATATTACGCTGGAAAAATGTGACGGTTTGGTTTATATATAGAAGCATGGCGAAAGGATTTTTTCAGCAGGAAACGCCGCGCACGACCATGACGTCGTCAAAGACTCGGTCGTCGGCCTTGATATCCAACTCTCTGGGTCGTGGATGCACGGCGATGTACGGGGAATACGATCACTTACTGGACGGATATCTGTTGAAGAGGTTGTTCGCATCTACGCGCTGCATCATCTCTGACTTCCGGGGGCAGGCTTAGTGGTCTTGCAGGGTGCGCTTCCTTGGGACGAACTGCGGGCGATCTTGTGAGGCCGCCGAACTCGCCACCATCCGCGAGTGGGCAAACCAGAACGGTTACACCGTGAGTGCCCGTGGCTGCGTGCCCCACGCGGTTGTCGAGGCATACGAAGCCAGCCGCTGACGGGCCACAGGCTCTGCTCACGCACATCAGCCGCCTGGTGACTGTGTCGTACGTTCCGCGTACGGTCCTGCCATGGACGCTGATGGGATCGAGCTTCGAGAGCTACCTCCACCGCCTCGGAGACGAAACGACCTCCCGGAGTGGGAGGTCAGGTACTACGGCAAGGTGATTGGTCGAATCGCTGCGACCCGCCTAAGCGGCGCGAGGAACACGTTCTACTTCGCGTGGGGTGTGCACCCGGACAACGGTCGCGAGTATCGGCTGGAAGGGAACATCGATCTGGATGAGCGCGTGGACGTGATCACGCGCTTCCATCTCGACCCGTCGGAGTTCTCTCAGCACCTAGGCATCTAGAACGGGCCGTCAGCGTTCTTGATAGTAAGAGGCTGAGATTCCACGCGTTATCGAGAGTCTCATGATGCCGTTGAGTAAAAAACAACTTCGTTATGACCATGGCTTCAGGCGCCTGCAAAGAGAATGCGGAACTTGATCCGTTCGCTGACTGCTGCGTTGCATTTTCTACAATTTCTACTTGAGTGCAGTGAGTGCATAATTGAGTTCAGATATGGAACGAATTCTGCTCTCATCACGCACATTTCTCGCGCTTCGCCTGATGACGCCCGCGGCCTTGCGGCTTTAATCTCAGCCGACTACTCCGCGAGCGGTATCCGCCGATGGGCCTCACGAAACGGCTTGCTCGTGCCGGCGAGAGGCCAACTTCCTCGCTGGATCCTCGACGCATACGACACCGACGTCAACGAGCGAGCCGACGGGTGGGTGAGATGGAACGGTGTCCCGGGTCCTGCTGACCTTCGCGACTGGGCGAACCAGAATGGCTACACCGTGAGCTCCCGTGGCCGCATGCCGCGGTCGGTTATCGAGGCATACGAGGCCAGCCGCTGACCTGTGACGCGGGATGTGCTCAGTCGTCCGTTCCGCGTAGGAATTGGTAATCTACGGGCGTAGCATGCTTGCGGTCTATGGCAGAGGCACGCCGACCACGTCGATTAGCGCTGAATGCCTTCATGATGACCCTCGAGTAGTCGCACGTTCCAAGGGAAAGTGGAGGCTTTGCGGGCCGAGGTGGCACCGGTCCGATTAACGAGACACGGGGTCACATCGTCGGGGCGTCGGCGCGTTCGTGTGGTGTCTGTCCGCTGTCCAGCCAAATCTGCGAGGGAACGGTGCCGACGGTCTCGCGGACGCGAGACCAGGCGAGGTCGTTACCGATCATGCCGAGCCTTGTGCTCACTGCCCGCATCGCTAGTCGTGTGCTGTCAGCGTCTCGGAGAAGCCCGCTGGCAATTAATGGGTGCGCGGAGTCCTCCGCGGCAAGATCATCAAGCACGCGTAACGCCGTAACGCTCTGATAGCGCTCCTCTCCTCGATTGTCCGCCGTGAGAACGTGCGGTCGGACGACTGGCGCGAGCCGACAGATTTTGCCCAGCACCCGATCCCGGTTCTCCCAGACGGCAGCCCGGGTCGCCTGCGCCGTAGACGCATCCATGCTGGCATGGCGCTGTGCTTCCGCGACTGCCCGGTCAGCTGCGTCAAGGGCCGTGTCCTGCGCCGCATACTCAGCAGCGAGCTCGGCGAAGCGTGGCGAGTGACATGTCGTCCACGTCAGGCGCAGCACTTCGAATAACTGCCACGCTTCTTCGAGCGGCTCGGTGCCGAGGGCCAAGGACTCGCGAAGCAGAGGCGCGACGACATCGAATAGGCGCGTGTGTGGGTTCGCCGCGTTCTCGTAACCTGCCTCCGAATTCATACTGGAGGCGAACGACTCGAACCCACCGTTATAGCGATCGGGCCTCTTGAGCGCGAACAGCCGCCCTACCAAATCAAAGCGTTCGGCCGCGACCGCGGCAACCCCGGCTGCGTAGAAGAAGATGCTCCCGGCGACAACACGGAGGGAGAGGAGCTTCACAAGACCGGCGCCATCGACCGGTGTGGCGAATCGAGGAAGTTCGTTCAACCACCATCGGTCCGTCTTCTCGTCGCCCCAGTACGCCAGGGCCGCAAGCAGAGCCGCGGACACCCGGGATGCTTCCTCGATTCGGCCCAGCATCGATTCGTAGTCGGTGCCCCGCTGGTAGTCGGCGAGATGGAACTCAGGAAGCTGGTGAAGATCCCCCAATTCCTGCCGGAGCCGGTCGTGAAGCCCGATAGCAACGGGTCTGCCTGACAGCTCTCGCTTCGCAGTCTCCACGGCAACCGGAATCGTCAGTGGGTGACGTGAGCGACGACTGTTCAGCGCAGCGACGCCGTCCGCGAGCCATCCAAATCCCGTATCTGCGTCTAGGGGGACGTGGACGCCTTTTTTGAGGGTGCGCAGGATCGTCGCTTCTTCCGATGGGGCAGCTGGCTCGAACCAGGTCATCGTGAAGCGGTTCGGATAGTGCGCCGCGATCGCGCTCCGGAGCGCCGGGTCGTACTTCGAAGACCAGCCGGCCACGATCAGGCCATAGTCCTCCAGGATGCGCTGAAGAAGACCAGCAGTACGGGAGTTGTAGGACTCCAGTTCGGTCACGGTGTTGAGCATCGTGGTCGGATTGAGGTAGTCGCCGTGGAGGTGCACGACGCAGCAGCCCAGCGTGTGCAGAGGCGCCATCCCCTCGATGTCCGCTGGACTCGCCACAACGGTTGGCTCGATGCCCTCCGCGCGCAGCGCTTGCTCGATCAGATGGTCGAAGTTCAACGTCACGATCACTCTCACCGCGCCGGATCGGGCGAGTCGCGCGATCGCCTGATGCGCCGCGGTAGGAAGCTTCTGTCCTGTCTCGACGTCTTCGGCACTCTGCTCGAAATAGCCCCGTAGTACTCGCTGCCGCTCAATCTGGGTTGGAGCGATGCGCTCGAGCACTCCCTCATAAGTCGGGTACTCGCCGAAACGCGCCTCATACCAAGTGATCGCATCCGCCGGCTGCTCACCGGCGAGATCTGCCAGCCGAGCGACGAGATCCGCCAGCACACCCCAGGCAGTCGGGATGCCGCTGGGAGCAGAGACACCGGCACCGAGCAATAGCGCGTACGCGCCGGGATTCGACTGGAGCGAGAAGGCGACGGTAAGGAGGTCATCCTCGTTCGAATGCAATTCGGTCACTCAGCCACGCTACCCATAGCCTCCGACACCGTTGGGACTTCGTCGACCCCGCAAGTTCCACGCGAGGGGTCGCGGCGATCCGAGAAGAATCGGCATCACGGTTTGCTCGTCACAACGGCTTCGCCGAGCTACCCTGGGGGTACCCCGGTATCCAGTGAGAGGGCTTCGATGAGCGGCAAGACCAATCCCACCCGGCGGACGGAAGAACTCGTCGTATCGTCCAATTTCATCAGGGCCGTGCGCGAATCCGGCTACGTCAGCCTCGCGACGGCGCTCGCGGAACTCATCGACAACTCGATCCAGGCAGGGGCGACCGAGATCGAACTCACCATCGCACGACCGGATGGGGCACTGCACCCGGAGATCGAGGTGCTCGACAACGGCGCTGGAATGAGTCGTCGAGAACTTGAACTCTGCCTCAAGTTCGGCGGCTCATCTCGCTTCGACCGGCGTGAGTCGTTTGGTCGTTTCGGAATGGGCCTGCCAGCCGCATCCCTCAGCCAGGCACGTCACGTCGAGGTCGCCGCGTGGCAAGACGGTGGCCCCGCCCTCGCGGTGGCCCTAGATGTGGATGCGATCGTTGCTGGAGAACCTCCTGCACTGAAAGCAAGGTCCACGACGTCGCAGGCAACGCCATCCGGCTGTCGGGTCACGTGGCGGACCTGTGATCGCATCGAGTACCGGCGCCTAGGATGGTTAGAGCGTTCGCTCCGTCGGGACCTCGGGCGTATCTACCGGCGATTCCTGACCAGCGGATTGAAGGTTTCGCTCAACGAGCGGCTGCTCGAGCCCGAGGATCCGATGCTGACGTCGACGCGCATTGAGGGTGAGGCGGCAACCCTTGCATTTGCACCGCTTGCGTATGAACTAAGGACCCTTGATGGCGGATCCGGCTGGGTGCACGTCCGTTTTGCCAGTCTCCCGGTGCACCGCTGGCATCACCTCGACAACATGACGAAGCGGCGCATCGGGATCGTTGGCGGAGGCGGGGTCTCGGTACTTCGGGCAGGGCGAGAGATTGCCAACGGCTGGCACCTCATGGGAGGCAAGCGCCGAGAGAACTACGATGACTGGTGGCGCTGCGAGATCGAGTTCGAGCCGACACTCGACGACCATTTTGGAATCACTATCAACAAGCAAGGCATCCGGCCCTCGACCGAACTACGCGAAGCGCTCGAACCTGAACTTGAGTCGATCGCTCGCATGCTCAACTCCCGTGTCCGGCAATCCTTCGAGGATGTGAAATTCGAGGCCGCTGCCGAGATATCCTGCCGAGTGGCCGCGACCGCTGACCCAGACCTTCCTGTGGTGAGGGATGGCCGCGGGCATGGACGAGGCCCACTCGCATACCGGATCAGCACGGCGCAGCTCACGCCTGATCTGCTCTTCGCGACGTCGATCCACGCCAGCACCCTCGAGGTTCAACTCAACGTCGACCACCCCGCCTTTGCCGCGCTCTACGCGCCGCTGCAGGCGTTGCCCGATGGTGCGGGCGTTCAACTGCGCACCGCAGTCGAACTGCTTCTTCTCTCGATGGCGCGAGCAAGCCTCGCCAGCGGCGAAGGGACGAACCAACTGCTCGCTCAGTGGGGTTCGACCTTCGGACGGATGCTCCAGAAAGCATGACCGAGTCGCCGTTTCTCTCGCTCAATCTTCCTGCCGGCTCAAGTCGCGCCGAGCGGGCGAAGTTTCTCCGGCTCTGCCGTGCGCTATCTGAATCGTCTGCCTCCGGGGCAACGCACGCACAGTGGCTGGAGCGCGCAGAACTGGGAGACATCTACACCCAGCCGGCGCTCGCCGCCGCGGCGCACACCGTGATCGATCTTGTGGACCAGGGGTGGGTTGTTCAGGTCGATCGACTTGGACCGTTGTTCTCACCGCCCACCGTCCGAGGAGACCGTGACGCCGAGAAGTCGCGCATCCGGGCACAAGAGCATCTCAGGCGCGATGAACAACTGCTGCGGCCAAGCGTGCGGCGCTTTGTGCGGGGTATGGAGAGACCACACCAGTTCGGCAAATCGCTGGTCTCAGTTTTGGATTTGATGCGCGATGGGCGAGAACTCGCGGAGGCATTCGACCACGACCCGACTGGTCGGACCGCGATTCAGCCGTACGTACAGGTGGTTGATGACTCGATCTGCCACTTGACTGGCTTCCGCCTCCATGACATATGGCGGTACTTTCGCCACACGTGGTCGAATGCCTACGCGACCGTGCCGGGGCGCTCGATGCCGATCCTCGTTCGCGACGCGGCCACTCCTCGTCACGCTGTGATTGGGCTGGCAGCCATCTCGAGCCCCGTCGTTCAGATTGCCGAACGCGACAGTTGGATGGGCTGGGAGACAGACGAGTTTCTACAATCGATCCGGGAGGAGCCCACCGATGCTCTTGCGCGGTGGGTAGACCGACGGGTCTCGGCCCAGATCGACGCGATCTACATCGAGGATCTACTCCGGGCTGGCGTGCTGCAACCCGCAGACATTGCCAAGCCAACACCGGAGCTCGTCGGGCGCCTCAAGGCTGACGCGGAACGATATCGGCAGCGTCATCATCGGGCAGCCACCATTCGCGAAGTTCGCAACATCGAGCGTGATGCGTGGGTGGCCCGCGCCGAGACGGATCTCTTTCGGAGCAAGCGATCGGCCGCCCTGGCTGAAGCGCTCGACATTCAGATGGGGCTGGGCTCATACCTTCGCCCTGAGCCCTCCGCCGAAAGGCTCCAGGCGGCATTGGCGGATCGACGAGCCCAAGCCCAACTCCGTCGGCTGATCCGCCGCGCGCGCGGCGAGCGGGTTGGAACGGTAATCGCTGACCTCACGGTCTGTGGTGCGGTCGCACCGTACAACGGCCTCACGGCGGGCAAGCTCGTTGGAGCGCTTGCGGTATCACCAGCTGTGCTGGCCGCCTATAGGGAGAAGTACAACCGGCCGAGCGAGATTGCGTCTGCCATGGCGGGTCGACCCATCGTGCGCGAGGCCCGTCTGTCTCTCATCAGCACCACGTCGCTCTACGGAACGGGGTCGAGCCAGTACAACCGGCTGTTCTGGCCTGCTGAGGTTGTGGGCGGTGACGTAGGTACGCGCATGGGCTTCCACGAACTCGGAAGGTCGCGTTCTTTCGGGACGTCGCACTTCACGGACGAGACGGTCGAAGCATTGCTTCGTCTTTCGGCGCTGCGCGACTCGTCGGTGCGTGTGAACAGTCTTTTCGGTGAGGGAGTTAGTCCACGGCTCCGAAAGGTGCGCCTCGGTCTGGCCGCGCTCGGCTGGCCGACAAATGAACTCCTGAAGCACGGTCGTCAGCGAATCCTCTATGGCGTGCCGCTCGTCCGGAACCTTCGCGACTATTCGCTCGGGATCGACGATGATCCCGATTACTTCCTTGACCCGTCCCTGCCAGACGGCGACCAGCGAATTGCCGAATGGTGGCTGGACCGTTGGGCGCTACGCCGGGCGGGCCAGCCCGAGATTCGTGAGGCGATGGCGCGCCATCGCCTCACGCGTCCCGTCATGCATGGTGCGCGGGTGCCCCTGCCTCCTGAGGAAGAAGGCTGGCTACCGCTGGATGCAAGCGCGAAGTGACTACGCCCGAAGCAGGTACCACTCAGAGGCCGCCGAGAGCGAGATCACTAGGCGCTCAGGCGCATCAGGGTCGACGCTTCGACGGACGCCGAGAAGGCGAACGCGTCGGCCGACGGGAAACGGCACGTCCGTCTCGAGAGTCCGCACGAGCACTTCAAGCGCCGGTTGGTCGAGGGTCTCGAACACCCAACTGCGGGACCCGTTGCGCCGCGAGACTCGGCCCTCCATGTCGAACCATTCATCAAGCGGCGCTCTCGTGATGTGCGGTGGGACGCTCACCCAGTAGGCGTCGCACAGATGTTTGACCTGGCAGAACTGACACGCCTCCAGGCTCGGCAATGCTGGCGGTGAGGCACTAATCACGGTCGCATCGGCTGCAGCAATGCGCGCCGCCGTCAATGCGTGCAAAGCGAGCATCTTCTGCACGTCAGGGGCAGCTACCGCGCGTTCATGAGACGGGTAGGCGATGATCAGCTTGGTTGCAGGTCGGCCCGCCGGATTCGTGAGTGCGTCGAAGCGCCAGAGCAAGGAATAGAGGCGGACTTGATCGTCATGCTCTTCGCGTTCGGCCCCTGTTTTGAAGTCGGTGATCGTGACATCTACTTCGTCAATCGACAACAGGTCGATGCGCCCGGAAAGGCGAAGATCCTCGACCGTGACAGTGCGCTCGATGTGGATACCCGGTGTGGCGGGACCCCGGGGCGCATCTCGAAGAGCCGAGTCGACGGCATGAACGGGTCGGACGCGGGTCGTGATTGACGGCCGGTCTCGGAGGAGCAATTTTACCCGATCTACTGCCTCGGGCACTCGCCTGACGAGGTCATCTCGCAGCCGGTCAAGCGCGGCAAGACTGACGCGAGGGTTGTCGTCAAAGTCGGCTAACGCCTTGTTGATGGCGGCCTCGGCGATCTGTGCCCAGCCTCCGAGCGCCCGGAGAACGTCAACGATGGTGAGGGGTGCCACGGCATCGTCCGTCGTCCCCATCGCGTGCGAGAGGCGTTCGATAATCAGATGAACAACGCTTCCAAACACCGCAGCGCGAACTGGGACAACGGGATAGCCGCGCCGATCCCAGAGCGCGGGATAGTCGGCTCGCTCCAGCATCCAACGACGAGGGCATGCCTCGAGCGTTGCCAGAGATGAGTAGCTCCACAGCGCGGGAACCTCTGGCCGCAGCCCTGAGAGCCCCTCGATCACGGTGTCAAATTGCCCGCTTGGTGTAGTCACTGGACGAATTCCAACACCTCGCGGGAGGCATTCGGGAGGCTGCGGGCGATGATCAGGTCGTCTATGAACTTGACGCGCTCGAAGGTCTCTTCTGCGACACGGTGCAGTTCCGGTGTGGGAGCCACCTTAGGGGTCAATGGGCCATGAACACCGATCAGCGCTCGCTCTCCGCTCGACTTCGTCGCAAGGATGGGAACGAGCACCGGACCGATGCCATCGATGTCGATCTGCGCATCGCGTTCGAATCGAACGTCATCCGCTCCCGACCGATCGAGGTCCTCGAAGAGACGTTGCGCGGAGCGGTCGACACGGGCGGGCGAAAGCTCAGGAAGCGTGCCGTCGAGCAGGTAGCGCAGCAGGCTGGCGCCGACATGGCGGTCGAGTTGTGTGTGCTCGAACCGGTTGCGGAAGCTCCGAAGGCACCTGTAGCAGGATTCCTCGCACTGAGCCGGGCACTCGACCAGTCGCTCCAGCGCGAGCTCAAAGATCTTCCGTCCCAGCTGGCTCACCTGCTGAGTGAAGCCAGCGCCGCCGGACAAGGTGTCGTAGACGTAGATCTCAGCCTCACGCCCGCGCCCACCCCATTGGGTGAGCGCCGGCCGGAACTCCGCTTGCAGTTCGCTGGCCTCGATCTGGAGGTGCTTGGCCGCCGCGATGGTGAGAGCCTCCGCGACGGTGCGGAGCGCAACTCGGGAGGACAGATACGACGGTCGGAGTGTCACCGGGTCGGAGACCGTCAGGCGGATCAGCAACACATCCGAGAAGAAGTCCGTGCCGAGCACCAGACCTCGGGAGGCTCGACCGCCTGGACACATCGGATCCTTGTCAGGGAACGGCTTGGCATGCGTACCCGCGAGCAGTGGCGTTGGCATCGCGGTCGGTTCAATGAGCCCGCACCATGTGCAAAACGTGTAGCCCTCGTTGTTCGGACCCGTATTGGACACCAGAAGCTTCTGGTGATCGAAGTTGAGTTGAATACGATCGTTCACCTGCTCCCAGAGTTGGGCATTCCCGGGGCCGTCGGCGATGAGTTTGGCGCGGGTCGCATAGCTCACGGCTGGCGCGTCGTCAGGGCTCGTGCCCGGCGGCTGCCCGATTCGATGCGCAAATCCTGGCGGACGTAGCCAGTTCATGCCAGGGCCGAAACGGTCGCCCACGCAGGCAGGGCAGAAGCCCGTGCGCCCACGCTCCACCTGCTCCCACGGGACGTGGGTCGCGTAGTGGCAGTCCTGGCACTCGAAGTAGATGCGACGATCCCTCCAGGCCTCCGAGAGCTCCTTGCGCATGGGGGAGTAGAGGGCGCCCGAAGTCCACTCACGCTTGTCGACCCACACCACCTTGCCGGGCGCGTACTGACTCAGGGCGACAGTGAGGCCCTGGCTTGGCGCATACTGAAATGCCGGACGGTACGGGGTAGACCGATCCTCGTCGAACACGTGGAAGCTGACGACATCGGTCGGGAAGGCGTAGCGCGGAAGCACCCCCTTGTAGAGCAGACGATCAAGAAGCTTGTCTCGGGCGCGCTGGGAACTCAGCTCCTCCCCGCTGTCCTCAGCAACAGCAGCTTCATCCGCTGAGTCCGATCCTGCCGCTTCCGTGCCCTCATCCGCCAAAGTTTCGGCCTCATCGTCTGGGGAACGCTGGCCCGGTGTCAGCTCGACAGCTGCCGGTGCGGGGCGGATGTCTAACGCATCATCGATGCCGTGAAGCGTTGCGGCGACCAGGCCGGCCAGTACTTCGTCTCGACGATCACCGCTGACCTCGCTCGGAAGCCAGCCGTCGACTTCGGCACAAAGCGCGGCTTCGTTGGTCAAGAGCCAACTCTCGAAATCGGTCCGGTTGAGCGTCGCTGAGTCCGATAGGAAGTCCCCCACCGAGCCAAGCACTTCGAAGAGGTTTGCGGGCATGGTGGTCGGGTCGACGTGCGGGACCCGGTCTTGGTGATATCGCTGCAACAGGTAAGCGGTGATGTGGCGCTTCGCGATTTCTACGTTGTCGATAGTGAGGACGGGGTCGGCGACTTCTCCGCTGACCATCTCGGCTGGCTCCTGAAAGTAGTGGTCGTCGTGTGTGTCGGCGCTGCCGAACGCGATCACGGTTGCCACCGCGTTCCCACGGCGCCCCGCCCGACCGGCACGCTGCTGATAGTTGGCTCGTGATGGGGGCATGTTGCGGAGTGCGACCCCGCTTAGCGACCCGATATCGATGCCGACCTCCATCGTGGTGGTGCAGGACAGGAGGTCGATCGCGACCTCGGGTTGCTCTCCTGGTGCAGGCACCGCGATGTTCACGTCCTGAAACAGAAGCTCGTACATCTCTGCCTTCGAGAACACGTCGTCGCTTTGAGACGAGTTCAGTTGGGCGGTGTGCTCAGCTGCGACGACGCTCATCACCTCGCCAGGTGGCGTCGCAAGCGCGCGGCGCGAACTCGCACGGTAGTAGCCCTTGCGAGCTTGGAAGACTTCGTCCATCTCAGGATCAAGTGACCGCACCTTGTCGGCACCACAGGAGATGCAGGTGATCCGACCGGGGAAGTGGCGCTGCGTGGAGCGGCACCTCTCGCAGTAGCCCCAAGCGGTGTCGAGGTCGAGCGCCACCGTGCGCGCGGCGAGCCGATACTTGTCGCCGACCTTCTGGCAAAACTTGCTCTGCAGCACGGGTAGCCACTCAGCATCGAAGATGCGCCGAGCCTCACGGGTGCCGAGCCAGGTCGTCAACTTCGTGAACTTCCCGCTCACGGCCTGGACCTTGGTGCCCTTCCAGTCCGCACTCATCGCGGAGAACCAGATGCCGGGGCGAATCCACAGCGACAGCCACATTCGGACCAGCGCGAGCTTCTCATCCTCGGTCGCCGCGATACCGGGAATGTCGACCAGTTCGGCGAGCACAGAGTTCTTCAGGTTGCCCCGCTCGCGGAGGGAAGCGAGGCCAAGGGACGTGAATCCGTAGTAACGGCTCGTGAGCGCGGGGACCAGGCTGCGCAGAAGCGACTGCGGCGGTGGATCCTTGATGGCGTACAACTGCATAAACTCCGCTGGATCGCTCAGGGCGCCGCGCTCGAGCGACTCCGACACCTGTGTGAAGGCCTCAAAGTTCTCCGTTCCGGTGAGCTCGGGGCGAAGGCGAACCCCCAGCAGCTTGGCCCCGACCATCGCAACCAGATAGAGATCCTCCAGGCTCATGGTCGGCGCGACAGGATGCTTCGATAGCTCGCTCCAGCCTTTGAGGATGATCGGCCGTACGGCGTCACGGAGTGAGTACTCCTGAACATTTGGCGCAAGGCGAGCGGCAACCTGTCGCGAGTCGGAGAAGGCGAGCACCTTGCGGCCTCGGAGCGGAGCGAAGTCGTCGGCTGGCTTCGGCCCGGGGGGCTGCACCTCAATCTGACGACTCACGAGGGCTCGGAAGGGCTCGTCACCCTTGGTTTGGTGGTCTTGAACGCTGGTGCGACCGAACAGTGCGTGATCGCCGCACACGCCACATGGGTTGAACTCTCCGGGTTGCTTCTGTCCGCCCGTCGAGTCGTCATCTTGTTTGTGCTCATCGTCCTGCTGGAGTCGCACCCAGACCCTGCGCCAGCGATCACCGAGATCGTGCGGGTTGAGGCGACCGGTGACGAGGTCGAGTTCCTTGAGAACTGAGTTTCCGACATCCTCGGACGGCTCTTCTAGAAGCAGATCGATCGGTTCGAGCGCTGCGATGGGACCCGAGGCTGTCTGGAAGGCGCTGCCAGGCTCCTGCCACAAGAACGATGGGTTGGCGACGTCGTCCGTGTACGCCCGTGCATACGTGGCGCCGCATTCGCGACACGTGAAGAGCTCAAAGACACGCGCACCGCAGTCGCAGCTGCTTCGGGGCTGACCATACATCGCACCGACGGGACCCTTCGGGATTCCGCCGCGGTCCACCGAGCAATCCTCATCGAGGCATACCCAGATGCCAGGAAGGCCCCGGAAGAACGCGTGTACGCGGCATGGGAGCAGCCCCGCATCGTCAGGCTTGAGGCGAGCGGCGCTCGCGAGCGCGATCAAAGTGGAGGCGGCGCGCTCCGCCAGCGTTGGGTCGATTCCCGGGAACGCGTGCGCGCCCAGCGTATGGACAGGCAGCGCCTGCTTCATCGTGTTGTTGACCAGAAGGCCGAGTGGAGCGTATCCATTCAGCGCGCGGTACAGCAGGGCGCTTGACGAGGTTTCGGCGTCGTGAGCGACTCCGCGGTACTTCAGCAAGGGAGCCAGCGCCTGCGCTCGCGCCTCGTCCGTCTCCGCCTCGTAGTAGGCGTCCATGGAAACTGAGGCCAGCACTTCAGCGTCTTCAAGCGACCCAGATGCCGCTGGAACCCGCAGGTCGAGGGCACCCGTGACCGCGTCAAAGTCGCTCACGTCCTTGCCTGTCAACTGCGCGGCGAACGCCTGCGCCTTCTCTGCTCCCGAGAAGCTCGCACTAGTGGCGATGACCTGAAGGCGATCAGCGGGGATATCGAGCCTGGCTCGCAGACGCCTCATCAGGAGCGCAACTTCGGCACCTGCCGCGCCACGGTAGAGGTGCGCCTCGTCGATGACTAGGAGGAACTTCTCCTCCGGGTAGTTTCGTAGCCACTGCCGCGTCGCATCGAAGATGGGACGCTCAAGTGGCCGCATCAGCATGTACTCAAGCATCGAGTAGTTGGTGATGAGGACATCGGGCGGCGATGCCAGCACCTCGTGGCGCGTGAGGAGTTCAACGTCTCCCGGGAGCATGACCGCGCGCTGGAAGGCACCGGTCTTCGAGTTCACCCAGTGTTGTCCGCTAGAGCCGTACCAGGCCTTCAAGTCCGGCTTCGCCGGCCACTTGCCGCGCGCTTTCAGCTCTCCGATGAGTTGCGCTGCGCGCTGTTGCCGGGGCGAAGCCGGCTTTGCTGCTTCGTCGAGGAGCGCGATGTAGTACTTCTCCAGCGACTTGAGTCTGGTTCTGTCCTTCTCCACTGTTCGCACCCCGGGATACAGGGTCCTACTGGTGTAGCGCGCAAAACGTGCAGGTCGATCAGCCCACGTTGTGAACTGACTCGCTACCCGCTCGTCGCCGAGAAGCAGCCGGAGGCGGCCAAGCTGATCGTTCACGAGCGCGTTCATGGGATAGAGCACGAGGGCTCGGACTCCGGGCGCCGCGAACGACTGTGGTCGATTGGCGGCTTCCTCAGCAAGCTTCGCCAGCATAGGGAGCAAGAAGGTCTCTGTCTTGCCGGAGCCCGTACCGGTCGTGACCACGAGACTCCGCCCAGACGCCGCAGCCTCGAGCGCGGACGCCTGGTGCGTGTACGGAGGATCGAAGAGCAGCGGCGAGTGGTCTTGCTCGGTCGACGTCAGCCGAGCGAACAACTCCAGGACGGCCTCGTCGAGCGTGAGCTCGGCGAACCGCGTGCCCGGGGTGTAGCGGGGCGTGCTCTCAAGGAACGGGGTCTGAAAGGTGTTGCCCTGCTGATCGAGGAGCACCTGCCGCTGACGGATCAACGACGGATGGCCGACGTGATACGTCGCTTCGATGTACTCGCGAAGGGCATTCCTAATTTCGTCCGCCGTCTGGGCGATCGTGAGTGACTGGCGTGTCATCGTCCCTGCACTTCCTTCATTCCCGTCATCCACAGCGATTTCGAGAGAAGCCCTCTGAGCGAATCCTCAGCGTCGAACGGAACCCGATATGTGAGGAGCGCACCCTTTGACCGGCCCATCGGAATTCCGACAAGCGCGATGTATCGCTCTGCCCATGACGGTAGCGGAACGAAGAGGTCGAGGAGTCGACTGCCATCGGGCATTCCAGTTGAGCGGACTCTGAAGACCTGCGGTTGGCCACGATGATGATCGATGGCTGCTTGGAGACGGCGAGCCTCGTCCCACCCCGGCATGACTGACGAGTCAACCGGGAAGTCAAGAACAGCGCGCGGAATCCCCGCCGCTACATGGACGACGCACCACACCGGTGCGCCAAATGCCTGCGGGCGCCGGCCAACGAGCATGCCTTCATCGCGGGATGTGAGTTCCCGCCAGCGGGCGATGTAGTACTGCACCTGTGTCGTTGGATCGATGATCTCAAGACCCTGTATCTCGCCCGGCATCTGATGTTGGCTTAGGAGGTGGGCAGTTCGCTCGATGAGTGCTGAGGCAGGCTCTTCGCGAGGGACGCGTGCCCATTGCTCGGCGGTCATTCGATGAAGCCCGGCGTCCGCCAATGTAGCTGCGGCGTCGTCCGTCTCGAGCGTCAGGAACCGAGTGTGGGCTTCGTGCTCCACCGAGGCGCCGACGACGGACTCATCGACGATCGGACTTGCGTTTGGCCTGACGCCGAGGAGCAGGTGACGGCCCGGTCGAACTGTCACATACGACGGTGGGGCGAGGTAGAGCTGGCGCACGCCTAACTCCGCTGATCGCAGTTCGAGAAGATCGCCAACGCCGACAACCAGATCAAGTGCCTCGGCGACTACGTCGCGCTTCAGGTCCGGTGAGAGCGGATGAAGCACTTCGAGAACCGCATCGACGAGATGACGTGGCGTCGCGGGACACAGCAACGACGCTGCACGGCGGATGGACGCGCACAGCCCTTCTACGGAGAGCAGCCCGGTCGATTCGTGGTCGAGACCGAGCAACTCGACCGCCGTCGCCTCGAGGTCGGTCTGAGTTAGTCGCTGAATGCTCATCCGACGCCTCCTGCGACTTCTTCGACGGTACCGAGCACAGCGAATCGCGCAGCGCGCACGAGCACAGGGTTAGTCATGACCGCGCGGAGGTACTCATCGCGTTCCGCCGTTTCCCAATCGAGAAGCTCGCTCGGGGAACTCGCGAGCTGAAGGAGGAACCGCGCACCCTCGAGTATGTTCGGCATGCCCGATGACGAGATGAGCACCCCCGCTGCCTCGCTGAAGCCTTCGATGAGGAGCGCTGGGGTGTCCCACTCCCACAGGTGGTTCGCGATCGCCTCCGCGGCGGCACGATGGGCAAGACTCCCACCGACGAGCGCCTGGGCTCGGTCGAGGTCGACATCAGCCGCCGCCTGAGTTGTAATTTGGCCCTCAAAGCTCGCCCATTTGCCCGGCGTGAGCAATCCCACAAGCGCTCCAGTGATCGAGTCGAGAACCCGACGGCGCTCGCGGACTCCAAATGGATGGGCAGGGAGTTGGGCGCTCTTCCACAACTGGTGCCCCTTCATGAGTCTCGTGCATTCGACCAGTGACTTCTGGGCGGTGGGGATGGATGGCGTTGCGTCACCAATGCCAATCATTTGGTTCGCGTCCGGGGGAACGATCTGCGCAGCTTTATCTTGATCGTTGCTGGCCACGAGCAGGCCACCGCGTGGCGGGCCCGAGAACTCCTGGTCGGCCGGCTGCGGCTGGCCGCTGAGAGGACGTTCGACTGGATAGAAGACGACTTCGACCGGGTCGCCATCGGTGCGGTCTATGAGACGCGCGATGTAGCCGTAGTCGCGATGGCGTGTTGAGAGAACCCACCGCAGCCCATGGAAGCCGCGCTCACATCGGAGGGTGGCGAACCCCACGCCCGCCTTACTGATGGCCAACTCGGCCATGTCCGCTGCGTCGTAGTGACGGGCAATTTGAGGCTGCTCGCGCAGCCGAGAAACGATACGTTGCCAGTCGCTGATCGTGACCGGGAGCCGGAGACTCTGGCGGTGGATTGCTAACTGGGCACCGCTGCCATCGCGAAGGGAGAGCGCGAATTCGGCGGCTGTGCCACTCGGCCCATCGATCTCGAGGAGCGCTCGACCATCCCACAGTTCGGGGAGACTCGGCTGCGCGGGGAAGCTGCGCAACCGAATACCTTCGCCTGCGAGGCCAGCTTCGTTGTGCACATCCGAATCGCGGATGATTGCGAGCAGTGATCCCTCGGTCCTGAGGTTTTCGCCGTTCGAGTCAACTGACACAACGATCTCGTGTGTCCCCGCGGCCAACTCCCCAAGCGAGAGAAACAGGTCGGACTCGCCCTCCGGCCAGTCGAGAAAGTAGGGATCTCCGTTGATGCGCAGGCCGAGCTTCTTGGGGGAGTGCTCGGCATGGATAGCGATCAGCACCGGCTCGCCTGACAGCCACTCGGCGACGCCGTCGCCGTCCCAGCGGCCCGCCACTACCCCCACCGGGCGCACGCGCACGTCGGAGACGACCGAGATGCCAGCTTCGACCAGCGCCGTGGAGTCCGCCTCACTGAGCGTGGCGGGCACGCTCAGGACATAGGCACTCATGCCTTCAAGAGCGATATCCACCTTGACGCACCAGTCGAGCGTCGGCGGGGAAAGTGTCTGGTCGCCGAGAATGCAGTAGCTGGCTCCGGGCCGAACGAACTTGCCCTTCACCTCGCCCGCGGGTGCTCCCGGCTTCCGGCGGAAAACCCACCATGGCCCCTGGGTAATCCGGCATTGCTCGGCGAGCAGCAGGTTGACCCCGTCGGATGCGCGTCGCAACTGCAGGAAAGGCTGAGGCGGTGCGGGCCAGCGGGTCAGTTCGGTCGGTGGCGTGGCATAGAGGAGTCCACCGGTGGGGATCTCCTGACGAGCGCCCGCAACGACCGCGCGTGAATTGCGTAGCGCCTCATACAACTGGGGCATGGCATGCTGAAGTGGTCTGAGATCCGGCAGGATCGCGAATGCTCGCCAGACGCCGCCAGCGTCTTCGCGCAGCTGAAGTTGAGGATCATTTCCTTCCTGCCGCGGGGGGTGAAGACGGTCCGGGTCCCCCCGGCCTTCCGGAGGTCTGAAGTTGTGGGTGCGGATGCTGCTGGCGGAGCGCCGAGCTTCTGACAGCCACCGCCGTGACTGGCGCTCCGAATTGAGGCTCTCGACGATGCGCGCGAGGGCAGTCGACTCGATCAGCGGCGTATCTGCGTGTTCGTCGGTGATGAGCAGGGCAACGGCGAGGCGTCCAACGATCTCCGTGTTCTGGCAGAACTTCTCGAGGCGGTCGCTGTAGTGCCGAGACCAAGCATGCAGTCGAGTCCCTAGAGCCGCGGGGTCGTCGAGCAAACTCGGCCAGCTCGTTCGGTAGTCGGACAGCATTCTCGCGAGTTGCACCTGGAGATACCGGGGCAGGACTGCATGGGTAATCGGCCACGCAATCTTGCGGAAGGTGTGCGCCCAAGCACCCTGCGGGATCGCGCCTCCATATCGCTGTGCAAATTTCACGAACCAACTGCGGACGCGATCCCTCTCGTAGTCGCTGTCGCCCCAAAGGGGAGTCTTCGAGGCGTAGATCGGCCAGTACTCGACTCCGTCGTAGGAATAGCCAACCTCGGCGGCATGCACCACGAAGGGGAGCCAGGAGCTTCGGCTCGCGGCTGGCATCAAGCCCAGTCGATGCGCGTCGCCTACCGTCCTCGTTAGGAGCTCGCGGTCATTGACGCTCAGGCCGTGTTCGAGTGCGAAGACGGGCGCTGGCGGCTGAAGACTCCGGCGGCGCGCAGCCAATTCGGTGAAGTGCGCGTCAAGGTTCGCATGTAGGTGCTCGATCAGCTCAATCGGGCTCGCGCGCGCAACGTCCTCCAACGCGATGTGCCCCCTTCGCTGCTTCAATCACCGTCTCAAACGATGAATGTGCCTCAGTCTGCCCGAGCCCACCGACACTCCATGGTGCGAAAGCTTGCGTGTCTGCCAGTACCCACTCGTCGCAGTGCCTTTGCTGGCATAGCTAAGCGCCCTTTCCGGGCTGACGGCGTGGCAGGGGTCAGCAAGCCTCGATAGGTTTTCCGCAGAGCACGGAGGAGCGAGAGTGGCAGACATCGAACTGGTCGGCGATGACGATGGTGTGGTTGTGGTCGGCGACCGCTCAGCGATCGAGCGATTTCTTGATCACGCGGGCCTCCTGACATGGGCACGTGACTTCGATCTGGGCAAGCTAAGTAACGCCGTGAATGCGGGTGCCGATGTCCTGACGACCGTTTCTGGTGTCGTGGAGCAGTCGGCGATGTATCTCAAACTGACGCCCGAGTCCGCGAGGAGACTCAAAGATGCAGGCGGTCTGATGAAGACCAAGACCAAGGGGGTCAGCCACGCGATGCTCGGGGAAACGGGCCAGACGTCGCTCAAGTGGCTCCAGGTCGAAGATGGCACTGCGTCACTGCTTACAAACCCGGCGGTGCTCTCCGTTGTGGGAGGGCTCTTGAGCCAGTTCGCCCAGCAGGCGGAGGCACAAGAGCTTCGAGCGCTGCTTATCAACATCGACGAGAAGCTCGACGATGTGCGCCGTGCACAACGAGACGCCGTACTCGCCAGGATGAAGCGCGCCGGGGAGGCTATCAAGGAGGCCAAGACACTTCGTGAGCACGGCGGCGACCCGAGAACACTGTGGGACAAAGTGAGCGGTGAATCCTCGACGATCCTGAACGTGCAGGAAGAGGCGTTGCTCGCGCTTCGCGCGCTTGCCGACAAGGTCGACGGCAAGCGCACGACTGGAGAGCTCAAGAAGGTGGCGCAAGAGATCGAGCGTGAGGTCTCAGTCCATCTCGCGGTCCTCGCTCGCTGCTTCGAACTTCACGACGAGTTCAGAGTCGTCGAACTCGACCATGTGCTCGCGACCGCACCCGAGAATCTCGAAGGCCACCGGCGTGGGCTTGCGGCGGCGCGCGATGAGCGGCGAGCGGGCGTGCTCGACCACACGAGCCGGTTGATGGCTCAAATGGATGCAGCCGGAGGCGTCGCCAACGAGAACATCATCCTCCATGCTCGGGCCGCACGATCCGTGGTCGACTCACTCAACTGCACGGCGGCGGTCGTCGATGACTTCCGGGCCTTACTCGGTGTCGAGTGTGATCGTGACGTCCTTCGCGCGACGCCGTGGCGGGAGGCGTTCCGTGATCCTCAACAGCGTAGAGCGGCGGGTAAGGAGGTCGGACAGAAGGCGCTCATCGGATTCGGTGTTGCTGGCGCCGTCGCGCTACCAGCAGCGGTGGCGTTGTCCAAGAACGGCTCCAAGCCCGGCGGTTAGAAATCGTCGAGAGGATTGAGGCCCAGGTGTAGCGGACTCAGGGTCCTGCTTCGTTGAGAAACGGAATGGTGGGAGGGAACCGTGAACGGCCCGAACTGCTCAACGCATCATTCGTAGCTTCTCGAGGTCTTCGATGCCAACGTCGCCGAATCGCGCCCAGCCCTGTTCGTGCATCGGGGTGGTGTGAACTGCCGGCAAACGCGAAGTCGGCGACGAGTTCGTCGCGCACGGTCCACGACCACGCGCGCGAAGCCGGGACTAGACCGACGAGGCGAGCATCGCATCCCCTACCGCCCCGCCAACGACGTTTCATCGAGAAATCAGCCCGGGGTCGGCCTAGAGTATGGCTTTCGCCGCGAGCTGATGGGGACGCGCGCGATCGCGTCGACATTCCAAAGCGTGCCTCGCGGACTTGGGAACTTCAGCATCCATCGGAATTCACTGTTGTGCCACGGCCCGCTTGATAGTCGACTCGCTGACCCCATAACGTGCCGACAGGTCACGTCGAGTCGCGCCTGCGGTAAACAGTTCTCGTGCCTCCGCCTTCTGCTGTTCGTTCATGATCGGGCGGTTCGCTCTGCCGCTGACGTCGAATCCTGCGCGGCGGAGCGTGTCGCGGACGGTGTTACGCCGCACCTTGTATCGCTCGGCGAGCTCGTATGTCGACGTTCCGGCTTCGTAGTCCTGGATCATGAGCTTCACGACTGAGCGATGCAGGCCGTTCTGCTGGGGGAGAGGACGGTCGCCCGGCTCCCGAGTCGACCCGCCCGCAGCCGCGAGGAGATGAGCCAGTTCGGCTGTCCTCCGTGCTTGTTGGCAGTAATTTCGTAGCATCCCGACGGAATGGGTCGGAACTCGAGAGAGTGTCCGGCCCTTCGTCGTTTCTCGGGGTGTCCGAGAGCTCGTCACCGTGGCACCCATAGGGTGAGCCCCATGTTCGATCTCGACGAATTCATGATCGCGCTCCCGTCCACAGTGATCATCGGTGGGATCTCGGCTCTGGTGTCGTGGCTCGTCGTTGGCGGAGCGGTTCTCTCTGCGCTGCGTAAGTACCGCCGGGAACAGATGGAGGGACATACGGACCAGCTCTGAGGTGCGGCTGATCCGGCCACCCCGCCCGCCCGGTCACGAGAAGTCGAATGTCAACACCGCCGCGCGCGTCTCGGGTTCGAAGAACAGCAGGATCGCGTCGGCGCCGTGCCACCGCCAGGGGTACCCCGACGTCGCCGCGATGAAGTGGAACGGGCGGCCGTCGGCCAGGCGCAGGACGGGTACGTCGGCGTCGCTCTCGTCGAGTTCGAGACCCGCCGGAGGTTTGCCCACCACTCAGTTGCCGTCGGGGGGAGTCTCGCCGAACTGGTCGATCAGTGGGCTGGACACGGCTCCGGCGCGGGGCCGCAACGGGTCATGAGGATCCCCGTACGAGAGAATGCCGTACTGCTGCCAGCGCCCTCGGCACGCGGCGAAGTCCGCGTTCACTTCCGCGATACGGCACCGTACTCGGGGTCAACGGGACTGATGAAGTGAACGTGCCCCGTCCAGGTCGGATCCACCGCTGCGAGGTCGATCGAGACGAGGGGGTGCAACAGCTGGGCGAGGTCCTGCTGGTCGGCGACGAACACCGCGGCGGGGTCCGGGAAAACCACGAACCGGTCGTCGACCTCGGTGATAGAGATGCCGCCGTACTCGGCTGCTTCTTCGCACATGGCATGCAGTTCAAGGAGCGCCCTTCACCCCACCACATCCCGCACCACCGCCGTCACCTCGCCCAGCAGGTCCCGCGCCAAGAACCCGACGCCGGCGCGCTCGGTCAGACGGTCGCCCGAACGCGCGTGCGTCCACCCGCCCCACACCGCCGCGCGTTCCGGCTCGAGCCCGCGCGAGGCGAACCCGGCGATGCAGCCCGACAGCACGTCGCCGCTGCCGGCCGTGCCGAGTCCTCCGCTGCCGGGTTCGGCCTGCCACACCCGCCCGTCGGGGGTGGCCACGGTCCCGAAGCAGTGCACCACGGCGCGGTAGCGGTCGGCGATCTCGGCGATGTCCGCGGCGCGGTCCTCGCCGAGGTCGCGCTCCAGCAGGAGCGCGGCCTCCTCCTCATTCGCGTTGATGAGCAGGTCCTCGGGCAGGAGCGAGCGATCGACATCGGACAGGATGCCGAGGGCGAACGCATCCAACACGAGCCGCGTCACGCCGACATGAGCAATCGCGAGCAGCGCCGCGCGCGTGACGTCGGGATCGTCGAAGCCCGGACCGAACAGCACCGCGTCTGCCGACTCGAGCGCCGATCGGAGGCCGTCGTCGAGGGAGTCGGCATCCCCTCCCCAGGCGTACACTCCGGCCTCGGGCATGGCAGTGCCGAGGCCGGGGGCGATGTCGGGCGGTACGGCCAGGCCCACCCGCCCCGCCCCGACGCGGAGCGCCGCCTCGGCCGACAGCAGCACCGCGCCTGGCGATCGCGGTGAACCGCCGACGACGACGACCTGCCCGCGGGCCTTCTTCGATCCGGGGTCGGGCAGACCCCACTCGCGCAGCAGCGCTCGCGAGACCTTTTCAACGGTGGGGGGCATCGGTTTCTCCGGAGTGGACGGTGACATCGGCGCCTGCGCTTTCGAGATGAGTGATGTCGGAGAACGTGACGAGCTGCCACCCGTCGTCCGTGCGGACGAGTTCGGTGACCGACGCGTTCCTGACGGTGTGCACGGCCGCGAAGGCGAGCAGCTCCGGCTCGTCCATCGGCAGCAGGATGTACAGCACGAGCATGATCACCGCGTCGTGTGCGACCATCACCGCCGAGTCGACCGGTCGTTCCAGGTGTTCCGCCAGGAACGACCGCAACCGCAGAGCAACATCGGCCCACGACTCGCCGCCGGGCGGCCGGTGGAAGAACTTGCCGAGGTGCCGACGCCGCGCCGCTTCCTCCGGGTGGAGTTCATGGACGCCGCGGGTCGTCAGAAGATCCAGGATGCCGAGTTCTCGGTCGCGCAACCGCTCGTCCACCCGCGGCCGGGAGCCGGTTGCGACATCGCCCGAAGCGAGAGCGAGCGTCTGACGCGCGCGACGGTACGGCGACACCCAGTATTCGTCGATGGAGGGGCTGTTGACCGCCAGCCAGGTGCGCAGCGCCCGGGCCTGCTCCTCGCCGACGGGGGACAGGGCGACGTCGGCATCGCGTGCGTCCAGGGCGATGACGGCTGAGCCCTCGCGTTCGGCCTTCGACGCGGCGACGTTTCCTTCGCTCTCGCCGTGGCGGACCAGCCACAGCTTGTTCACCGTCACCGCGTCACCTCCGTGGGCGTCACTTCCGTCTCCCGAACAGTCGGCGCCGTCGCCTCTTCGGCTGCGGGGCGTCCGACTTCCCGGGCTCGCCCAGACGGATGCGGCGGCCCTCGTCGATGTCCTCACGCTCCTTCTCGTCCTGCTTGTCGCTCTTGCGGGTGTCGCGAGCGGGCAGCTGGAGGTCGCGCTCGGCGGCGATCCCCGCCTGCAGCTGCCGGCCACGCTCGAGTTCGGCGTCGAACTCCGCGCCGAACAGCAGAGCGAGATTCGCGATCCACAACCACAGGAGGAACACGATGACGCCCGCGAGAGAGCCGTACGTGCGGTCGTAGTTCGAGAAGTTGGCGATGTAGAAAGCGAAGCCGGCCGTGGCCAGGGCCAAGACGACGATCGCCACGATCGCGCCGAGGCTGATCCACCGGAATTTCGGCTGCTTCGCATTCGGCGTGGCGTAGTAGAGGACGGCGACCAGGAACACGATGACGAAGAGCATCACCGGCCACTTCGCGATGTCCCACGCGATCTGCACGCCCTCGCCCAGCCCGAGGGCGCTGCCGATGGCGGTGGTGACGTCACCCGAGATGACGAGGCCGAGAGCCACGAGGGTCAGGGATACGACGGCGATCACGGTGACGACGAGCTGCATGGGGCGCAGCTTCCAGAAGGGCCGGCCCTCTTCGATCTCGTAGATGCGGTTCATCGCGCGACTGAACGCCCCGACGTATCCCGACGCCGACCAGAGGGCCAGCACGATGCCCGAGACGAGCGCGAACCCGGCGCCGGGGGACGAGGCGATCTCTTGGAGCGGTCCGCCCAGCCCGTCGGCCGCCCCGGGTGCCACCTGCCGGACGACATCGGTGATCGCCCCCGCGGCTGCGTCCCCCTGGCCGACGACGCCCAGGACCGAGAAGATGGCCAGCAGGGCCGGGAACAGCGCCAGCACGGAGTAGTAGACCAGGCCCGCTGCGGCATCCAGGCACTGGTCGGCGGAGAACTCCCGCAGTGTCTTCTTGACGATGTACCCCCACGACCGCTTCTCGAGATCGGTGGGGGAGTCGGGCTTCTCGCCGTCCTCGGGCGGAGGTGCGGTGCGGGTGGTCTTCTGCCGTGCCATAGCGACCGGTGTACGTCGGATCAACCGAAAACGCCGACAGGGTTGTGCTGCCATCACGCATATGAGAACGAGGTCCGCTCGAGCCTGGCAATGTCCTGCACAGAATGCAGGCTCCCTCGCGGGAACACGCGGATTTCCGCCCGTCGCGGGCTGAGCGTATACGCCTGCGCGCATACGGCCCCCGTAGCGTGGCCACCAAGTCGTCGGCATCTGCCCCTGGCTTCGAGACTTCGGTCACCCCCACGGAGGAGCACGCATTGGCTGCACCCGTCATCGAGTCCCGGATGGGACCGATCCGTCAGACCTACAAGGGAACGACGGAGTTCCCGCCCATGGCCAAGGCCTACACAGAGTTGTCGCAGGTCGTCCGTGAAACGGGCCTGCTCGTTCGCGCCCGCCGCTTCTACGCGATGGTCGGTGTCGTCCTCGCGCTCGGCTTCGCCGGCGCGATCACAGGGTTCGTCCTGCTCGGCGACAGCTGGTTCCAGCTGCTCATCGCCGCCGCCCTCGGCATCCTGCTCACCCAGGTGGCGTTCCTCGCCCACGAAGCCGCGCACAAGCAGATCTTCGCCTCGGGCAAGGCCAACGACCGCCTCGCGCTGTGGCTCGCGGCCGGCGTCGTCGGCATGAGCCTGTCGTGGTGGACCTCGAAGCACACCCGCCACCACGCCAACCCCAACCGCGTGGGCAAAGACCCCGACATCGAGATCGACACGATCTCGTTCATCGAGGTCGACGCCGCCAAGGCGCGCGGCCTGCAGCGCTGGATCACCCAGCGCCAGGGCTGGGCGTTCTTCCCCCTGCTCACGCTCGAGGGTGCCAACCTGCACTACATCGGTCTGCGCCACCTGCTCTCGAAGGAGCCGGTCAAGGGCCGTTGGACCGAGCTGGGTCTCATCGCCCTCCGCTTCGCGATCTTCGTGGCTCCGGTGTTCGTCTTCCTGCCCCTCGGAATGGCCTTCGCCTTCGTCGGCGTACAGCTCGCCGTGTTCGGGCTGTACATGGGCGCCTCGTTTGCCCCGAACCACAAGGGCATGGCCGTCATCGCGCCCGACGCGAAACTCGACTTCTTCAGCAAGCAGGTGCGCACCTCGCGCAACATCACCGGTGGCTGGTGGGCCACCTGGCTCATGGGCGGCCTGAACTACCAGATCGAGCACCACCTGTTCCCGAACATGCCGCGCCCGCACCTCAGCAAGGCCCGCGCGATCGTCAAGGAGCACAGCCAGACGCTGAACGTCCCCTACGTCGAGACCACGCTGTTCGAGTCGTACGGCATCGTCATCCGCTACCTGAACCAGGTGGGGCTCGCCGCCCGCGACCCGTTCGAGTGCCCCATGACCTCGGCGGCCGCGCGGGCCTGACGCCCGCACGACCATCCATCCCAGAGGGCCCCGCATCGCGCGGGGCCCTCTGTCGTGGTTTCGGTGACACACGTCACCGCGAGTGAGGACCGACGGCTCTCCCACCCGCGGGCGCCCGCTGGTCGACGGGAGGAACCTCGACCCGGACGACCCTCCCGTGAAGACATCCACCCGCCTCGCCATCCTGATCCCACCCGTCGCGATCGTCGGCGTCCTCGCGGCGATGCTGGCTACCACGACCACCGTCAACGCCGTAGCCACCCGCGCCGAGGCCGCGGAGATCACCCGTACGGCGAGCGGGTGCTCGTGGGGGAAGCGCCGCGGGCGCCCGCCCTCACACCACCCCCGCCAGCACCCTCCCCACCGTCCGCCCGGTGAACAGGCACCCGCCGAGGAAGGTCCCTTCCAGGGCGTTGTACCCGTGGGCGCCGCCGCCGCCGAAGCCCGCGGCCTCGCCCGTCGCGTAGAGGCCGGGGATCGGCATCCCGGATTCGTCCAGGGCGCGACCGTCGAGGTCGGTCTGGATTCCGCCCAGGGTCTTCCGCGTGACGATCCAGAGCCGGACGGCGATGAGCGGGCCGTGGCGGGGATCGAGGATCGCGTGGGCGGGGACCGTGCGGAACAGGCGGTCTCCGCGGAAGCGGCGGCTGTTCTGGATGCCGATGGTCTGCGCGTCTTTCGAGTACGGGTTCACGACCTCGCGGTCACGGGCCTCGATCTGCCGGCGGATCGCGTCCTCGTCGAGCAGCTCGTCTCCGGTGAGGGCGTTCATGCCGCGGACGAGCTCGGTGAGGGTGTCGGCCACGACGAAGTCGGCTCCCTCGCGCTTGAAGTCCTCGACCGGGCCGGGAGCGGCGCGTCCGAGTCGCGTGCGCAGCAGCAGGGCCAGGTCGCGGTTGGTGATGTCGGGGTTCTGCTCCGAGCCCGAGAGCGCGAACTCCTTCTTGATGATCGTCTGGTCGAGCACGAACCACGAGTAGTCGTGGTCGACGAGATCGGGGGTGGTGCGCAGCAGCTTCAGGGTGCCGAGGGTGTCGTATCCGGGCAGCCCGGGCGCGGGCAATCGTCGACCGCGCGCATCGAGCCACATCGAGGAGGGACCGGGGAGGATCCGGATGCCGTGACCCGGCCACACGGGGTGCCAGTTCTGCAGCCCCTCGGTGTAGTGCCACATGCGATCGCGGTTCACCAGGCGCACGCCCTGATCCGCCGCGATGTCGAGCATGCGTCCGTCGACGTGGGCGGGGACGCCGGTCACCATGGTGCGCGGGGGAGTGCCGAGCCGCTCGGGCCACCACCGACGCACGAGCTCGTGGTCGCCGCCGATCCCGCCCGAGGCGATGACGACGGCCTGCGTCGACAGTTCGAACTCGCCGACCACCTCGCGTGACGACGACACTCCGCGGGGTGCGTCGTCGGGGGTGAGGATCGCGCCGCGCACCCCGGTGACGGCGCCGTCGCTGACGAGCAGTCCGTCGACGCGGTGACGGAAGCGGAGGTCCACGGCATCCGCTGCTCTCGCCCTGTCCGCGAAGGGTTCTGAGATGCCCGTGCCCGTTCCCCACGGCACGTGGAAGCGGGGGACGGAGTTGCCGTGGCCTCCGGCGGTGAGCGACCCGCGCTCCGCCCACCCGACCACGGGGGTGAACTTCACGCCCTGCTGCTGCAGCCACGAGCGCTTCTCACCGGCGGCGAACTCGACGTACGCGCGTCCCCACTTCTGCGCCCACTCGTCCTCGGGGTGCGGGCCGTCGAGACGGTCCCACCCGGCGGAGCCCTGCCAGTCCTGCCAGGCGAGGTCGAGGGAGTCCTTCACCCCGAGGCGCCGCTGCATGGGGGAGTCGACGAGGAAGATCCCCCCGAACGACCAGAACGCCTGCCCACCGAGGTTGGCGGCGTTCTCCTGCTCGACGATGATCACGCTCTTGCCCGCGCGGGCGAGTTCGGCGCTCGCGACGAGACCCGCGAGTCCCGCTCCGATGATGATGACGTCGGCGTCCATGTTCTCCCTCGGCGTCGAGTGGCGGAACCCACGCTACGCCGCTCGACGCGTCGACGGCCGGTGCACCGGGGTGTCCCCGTGCACCGGCCCTCGTCTCACTCGTACCGCAGCGACTCGACCGGATCGGCGCGGGCGGCGCGGGCAGCGGGCAGGGTTCCGGCGAGGAACGCGATGCCCATCACCGCGAGCGTGGTCACGACGATCGACACCGGATCGAAGGCGATGAGCTGCAGGCCCGGCAGGTCGCTGAACAGGCTCGTCGCGAGTTGGGCGCTGACCGCCGTTCCGACCCCGATCGCGACGACCGCGCCGAGCGCGCTGCCCAGCAGGCCGATGAAGATCGCCTCGAGGCTGAACAGCGAGAACACGCGCCCGCTCCCCATACCCATCGCCTTCATCAGGCCGATCTCGCGCGTGCGTTCCTGCACCGACATCAGCAGGGTGTTGACGATGCCGAAGCTCGCCGCCAGCAGGGCGATGATCGCGAAGGCGTTCAAGACCAGCACGATCCCGTTGATCACCGCTTCGAACGTGCCCAGCTGATCGGCGACCGTCGTCCCCGTGTAGCCGGCGTCGGTGAGCGCGGCCTTCACGTCGGTCACGTTCGCGCCCGCTGCCATCGTCGCGCTCGCCGAGGCGTACCGGTCGAGTTGGTCGGCGGGGACGCCCGTGTTCTGAGCGGCCGACAGGGCGGCTTCAAGGGCTGCGTTCGTCGTCAGCGTCGTGGTGCTGCCGAAGGCTTCCTCGGTCACCCCGGTCACGGTCGCCTCGACCGTGTGCTGGGTGCGGACCGGATCGGTGACCGCGATGGTCACGGTGGCGCCCACGGCCGCGGCGGCGTCGGCGAAGCCCATCGGCTCGACCAACGCGTCGGGGAGAGCGACCTGCAGCGCCTGCGAACCGTCGTCGGGGGCCACCCCCGCGCCCATCTGCGGGGTCTGTCCCGCCACGAGGCTCCCGGCCCGGGCGACGTACGGGTCGCCGACCGGCGCCTGCACGTAGTCGATCGTCACGGACTTCACCGGCGCGACTCGCGCGATGCCCGGCACCGCCGCGAGCGTCGTGATGTCCTGGTCGGTGAGCGCGGTCACCTCGCTCGTCGTTCCGGGAGGGCCCGCTTGACGCCCCGACGAGATGGCATCCGGATCGTATTTCTGGGGAGCGGTGGATGCCGTGGCATCGGTGCTCGTCTTCGTCACGGTCAGCGCATCGGACGCGCCCATCGCGCTGACGGTGCTGTCGATGAAGGCGTTGATGCCGGTGCCGAGCCCGTTGGTGATGGTCAGCGTGAAGGCGCCGACGAAGATCGCCAGCACCGTGAGGATCGTGCGGGTCTTCGAGCGGAACGTGTTGGCGACGGCGGTACTCACCAAATCGAGGGTCTTCATGCCGCGCTCCGTTCCTCGGCGACGATGAGTCCGTCGCGGATCTGCACGCGCCGGTCGCACCGGGCGGCGAGGTCTTCGTCATGCGTGACGATGATGAGGGTGATGCCGTGCTCGCGGTTGAGGCGGAAGAGGATGTCTTCGACCACCGCTCCGGTCGCCGAATCCAGGTTTCCGGTCGGCTCGTCGGCGAAGATCACCTGCGGGTCGTTCACCAGGGCGCGGGCGATGACGGCGCGCTGCTTCTGCCCGCCCGAGAGGGCCGTGGCCTTGTTGCGGGCCTTGTCGCCCATGTCGAGCTCGGCGAGGGCGGCGAGCCCCCGGCGCTTGCGCTCGCCGCGGCCCACCCCCGCGATCTTCAGCGGCAGCACGACGTTGTCGAAGACCGACGCGCTCGGCGTCAGGAAGAACTGCTGGAACACGAAGCCGAACGTCTTGTTGCGCGTGCGGTTGAGCCGGCGTCCGCGCAGGGTCGTGGCATCCACTCCGTCCAGGAGCACGGTGCCGCGCGTGGGCGCGTCCATCAGAGCCAGCAGGTGCATGAGCGTCGACTTGCCCGAGCCACTCTTGCCGAGGATGGCGATGCTCTCGCCGCGGTGGATGTCGAGGGTCACTCCGCGCAGCGCGTCGAAGCGGGCGGAGCCGCGACCGTACGACTTGTGCAGGTCGGTGACCGAGAGGAGTGGGGGAGCGGGATCGGATGCCATGACCCCACCCTCACGTTCGGACCCGGGATGCCGCGTCCCACCGCCGGGGCGGACGACTCCCCCCACGGGGGTATTCGCGAATGACCCGCCGGGGCGATCGCCCGGGGCGGCGCGAGACGACAGACTGGACCGGTGAGCGCCCCTGAGACCACGATGTCCGCGCCGCGGGCGTTCCGGACCGCGCGTCCGTGGCTGGCCGACCTGGGCCTCGCCGTTCTCGTGGTCGGACCCGCTTTCGCCCCGCTCCCGCTCGCAGAGCTGCGCCCCTCTCACCCCGTCACTCTCGTGCTCGTCCTGCTGCCGGCGCTCGTCCTGCCGATGCGCCGCGCGAGACCGCGGCTCGCGCTCGCCGCGTGCGTCGCGCTGTACCTGGGCGCGCTCCTGCTGGGCACGCAGTCGCCGGGAGCGACCCTCGCGATGATCGTCGCGGCGTACACCGTCGCGCAGCGCACCGCACGTCGACGGTCGGTGCCCGCGATCCTCGCGGCGGTCGTCGCCACGATGGCCGGGAGCATCGCCGTCTCGCTCGTCAGCGGGGTCGACACGCGCTTCCTGCAGGTCGGCCTGGCCCTGGCCCTCGCCGGCGCGATCGGCGACGCCGCGCGCTCGCGTCGCGCCTACGTCGAGGCGGTGGAGGAGCGGGCGCGAAGGGCCGAAGAGACCCGCGAGGCCGAGGCCCGGCGCCGCGTCACCGAGGAGCGCCTGCGCATCGCGCGCGACCTGCACGACGCGGTCGCCCACCGGATCTCGGTGATCAGCCTGAACGCGGGGGTGGCGTCGTCGGCGCTCGAGACGCGGCCCGAGAAAGCTCGCGATGCGCTCGCCACCATCCGCACCACCTCGCGCGACGTGCTCGGCGAGATCGGGGCGATGCTCAGCGTGCTGCGCGCTCCCGATGAGGCCGCGGTGCTCGAGCAACCCGGGCTGGCACGTGTTCCCGAGGTGGTCGAGTCGGTGCGGGTTGCGGGGTGGGACGTCGTGGTGCGCGACGAGATCGGAACGGATGCCGAGGCCCCCGGCATCCCGATCGGAATCGGCATCGTGGCCTACCGTGTCGTGCAGGAGGGACTCACGAACGCGGTGAAGCACGGCACCACCCGTCGCGCGCACGTGCTGATGCGTCGCGATGGGGACGTGCTGGAAGTCGTGGTGACGAACCCCCTGGATCGCATGCCCGAGCCCACCGAGGCGCCGCCGACGTCGGGATTCGGGCTCATCGGTCTGCGCGAGCGCGTCGATGCCGTGCGCGGCGAGCTCGACGCCGGCCTCGCCCCCGGCGGCTTCCGGTTGGCGGCGCGTCTGCCCCTCCCCGCCCCCGCTCGATCGGAGACCGCCCCGTGACCACCGCGATCGTCGTCGACGACCAGTCGCTCATCCGCTCCGCCGTCCGTGACCTGTTGGACGCGGCCGAGGGGATCACGGTCGTGGGCGAGGCCGCCGACGGCGAGGCGGCGGTCGAGCTCGCCCGGCGCCTCCGCCCCGATGTGGTGGTGTGCGACATCCGGATGCCGCGGATGGACGGCATCGACGCCACCGCGGTGATCTGCGCCGACCCCGCCCTCGCCGACACCCGGGTGCTCATCCTGACGACCTTCGAGGAGGACGAGTACGTCGTCTCGGCTCTGCGCGCCGGGGCCAGCGGGTTCATCGGCAAGGGCGCCGAGCCCGACGACATCGTCCGTGCCGTGCTCGCGGTCCACGAGGGCGGCGCCCTCCTGTCGCCGACGGCGACGCGCGCGTTGATCGAGACCTGGGTGCGCTCGGCGCCCGCGCAGGTGGGTGCGCCCCCGTCACTCGAGGCGTTGACCGATCGCGAGCGCGAGGTGCTGCTGCTCGTCGCCCGCGGCCGCTCGAACGACGAGATCGCCGGCGAGCTGTTCATCTCGCCGCACACGGCGAAATCGCACGTCAAGAACACGATGGTGAAGCTCGGCGCACACGACCGCGCGCAGCTCGTGATCGCGGCGTACGAGAGCGGGCTGCTCCGCCCCGGCCGCTGACGGTTCTCAGCGCGGCAGGACGGGCGCCTCCGCTCGCCGCGGCGGGTAGTCGCGGAGTGAGATCTCGCGGCTGTCGAACATCCCTCGGCGCGCGCGGACCATGGTGACGCCGGAGCGGCGCAGGTTCTCGGCGAGTTCCGCCGTCAAGGGTCCGTGGTGCGCCTTCTGCCAGCCGCCCGCCAGCGTGTAGGTGTGGGTCACCGTGCGGGGTCGAGTCATCGGTACCTCCTGAGGGAACCGTAGCGGCCGCAAAGCGCACTCATCCCAAATGTTTCGCACCCGTCATCTGCCGGTTTTCCGGCGTAACCCGAGCGGTCACGGTGGCGGCCGCTCGGGTTACGCGGTCGATAATGGCGGAATGACCACCGCGCGCATCGTGATCCTGTTCGCCGTGGCCGCGATCGCCGAGATCGGCGGGGCGTGGCTCGTGTGGCAGGCCGTCCGTGAGAACCGCGGGTGGTGGCTCGCGTTGCTCGGCATCCTGGCCCTCGGCGCCTACGGGTTCGTCGCGGCGCTGCAGCCCGAGGCGAACTTCGGGCGCGTGCTCGCGGCCTACGGCGGAGTGTTCATCGCGGGTTCGCTGGCCTGGGGGATCGTCGTGGACGGTTTCCGGCCGACCGTATGGGACTACGCCGGCTCCGCGGTCGCCCTCGTGGGGGCTGCGATCATCATGCTCGCACCGGTGCTGGCCGGGACGGATCAGGCGTCGAACGCCTGAACGCGCCTACGCTGGCGCCATGACGAATGCCGCCGATGGCTCGAACCCGCTGCGCACCGTGCTCGCGAAGATCGACGCGGACGTGCCCCTCACGACCCCGTTGCACGACAACCAGGGCCACATCAGCCCGCGGCTCGACCGTCTCGAGGCGAAGCTCGCGTACATGGCCGACTACATCGCCTTCCTCGAGCAGCGCATTCAGTCTCTAGAGGGGAGAGTAGTTAGCTAGGCGAGATATTAGGCGGTTGTCAACCACCCTCCGTGACGACGGTCACTCGCGGACACTTGGTTCATGCAGAACGAGAACACGCCTCACGAGGGCCTTGCCGACGACTTCGCCGATCTCGACACCGCGCGCCCCTTCGGGTCGTACCTGTCGGTGATCAACGGCGGCAACTAGTCGTCCGGAACCTCCGAGCGAGGTTCACACGAGAGGGCCGGATGCCGACAGGCGTCCGGCCCTTCGTCGTTCACTCCCGCCGTCCAGAAGAACGGATGCCATGACCCCGCGCACCATCGAGATCGACGGGACGGCGATCCACGGCATCCCGTCGCTCTACGCCGAACTGAACCGCGTGTTCATGCCCGACGAGGAGTGGACGCTGGGCGAGAGCCTCGACGCCCTCGACGACCTGCTGTACGGCGGGTTCGGGGTGCTCGACGGGGCGGAGTCGGCGCTGGTGGTGTGGAAGCGGGCCGACCTCGCGCGGAAAGCGCTGGGGATCGACGCGACGCGCGAGTACTACCGTGCCAAGCTCACCCGGCCCGAGGTGTACTCCGCGCCGACCGCCCAGCGCGCTCTGGACGCGCTCGAGTCGGGCGCGGGGGAGACGTACTTCGAGCTGGTGGTGAGGGTGTTCCGGGATCACCGGAACATCGAGCTGGTGCTCGACTGAGGGGGGAGGGGTGATACGGCTTCGGTTACCGCGCCGTCGTCCGGGTGACGACGGATCGGACCAGGGGCTCCGCGGCCACGGGGTAGAGGGGAGCGAACTCTTTCCGAGCGCCGAGCGGTCGCCACACGACGGGCACGACGGAACCGTCGGACTCGGTGAGGGTGCCGCCTTCCTCTGGGGGCAGGGGGTCGAGTCCGCCGGAGTAGAGCGCGACGATCTCATGACCCGCCTCGCCGTTGTAGCGGAAGAGGCTCTCGATCGTGTCGAGGTAGGTGAGGTCAGTGATGCGCGCGCCGAGTTCTTCCTCCACCTCGCGGACGATCGCTTCGCGATGCGTTTCGCCGAACTCGACGCTGCCGCCGATCAGGCGGTGAAAGCCCCGCGGGTTCTCATGCGTCGGTCCGTGGGCACTCACGAGGTGAGCCGGTGAATCGGGGTGGGGGACGAGGAGCATGGCTTTCACGCGGATGAATGACGCGTCCAGGGGCATGTCGTCATCCTCTCGCGCGTGCCTGGCGGGCAGTCTTCGTGGCGGGTTCAGCCCGTGAAGGGGATCGGGCCGGCGAGCTGAGTCGTGAGCGCGATGTGCTCGAAGATCCGCGAGCGAGTGAGGAACTCGACGCTTTCGGAGCCGCCCGCGGGAAGGGGAAGAGTGCTCGCGTAGATGTCATCGAAGTCTGCGGGCGCCGTCAGCGGTCCGTACGCCGCAGCCGCCTTGTCGTAAGGAGCGGAGTCGTAGATTTCCTCGCGCCACTCTGCACTGGTGATCTTGAGTCCGAGATGACGGATGCTCGAGCTCATTCCCGATATGCGGGAGTACCGGTACTGCAGTACCCGGTATCCGCCTCCCGAGGCGACCACGATGTCCCCGAGGCCGGTTGCGAAGAGGGGAACCATATCCCGGTGGGGCAGATACTCGCCGATCATCTCCCGGTAGTGGTCGGGGTCGATGACCTTCAGAAATCCGTTGGCCGCTAACCCGAATCCGTGGATCTGCCACATTTCGAGCACGGCTTCTTCGAGGATTCCCGAGTACTTCTGCATCGTCGCGGCCGAGGTCGGGGCGATCGGTGTGAAATCTTCGAATGGCCGGAATGCCATGGTCATCCATCCGTGTGACTGTCTAGAAGGTCTCCGCACACCGTTTCGGCGTCGGTGCCCGCCCGTGAAAGCTATCCCGCGAACGGAATCGGGCCGGCAAGGTGTGCGGTGAGCGCGATGTGCTCGAAGATGCGAACACGTGCCAGGTGCTCGACCCCCTCGGGGCCTCCCGCCGGGAGGGGCAGCGGTGGGGCGTAGATCTCGTCGAAATCGGCGGGGGAGTTCAGGGCGCCGTACCTCTCAACGGCTTCGGCGTAGGGGGCGTAGCCCATGAATCTGTTGTGCCAGCTTTCCTGAGCCGCGAACAGTCCGATCATGTCCAGGCTCGATCCGACGCCACCGGTCGCGCGGGCGTATCTGAACTGCAGAACGCGGTACCTGTCGTCGAAGCAGACGACGACGTCGCCTAGCGCCGTCGCGAGGAGGGGGACCATGTCCGGGCGGGGGAGGAACTCGCCGATCAGAGAGAAGTATCGCTCGGGGTCTATCACCCGCAGGAAGCCGTTGGCCGCGAGTCCGAATCCGTGAGCCTCCCAGAGCTCGACGAGAGCAGGCTCAACCAGGTTGCGGTATCGAGCGACGGTGGCGGATGGAATGGCGGCGACGCGGACGAAATCGCGGAAGAGCTCGACGGGCACGTCAGATGTCGTCCTCGGCTCGTTCGTGCGCGCGCATGATGCTCTCGCTCTCAGCCGAGGTCGGACGCAGATACTTCGCGTCCCGTCTCGTTGTCGAAGAAGCGGATCGCCCCTCGGTCTCGGATGATGGCCAGGTCTGTGCCCACTGGCATGTTGAGCAGGGGGATCACGGCCGGCTCGATAGCCGCGATCGTGTTGAAGGACGCCACCTCGAGGTTCGACGGGTCATCGAGATATGACTCGTCGTCGATCTCGGAGAAGAACCGCCACCCGTTGTCGGACGGGTTCGACGGAGCCTCGCGAACGGCCCACTTGAGGGGCGCGCTGCCGTCGAGGACGCGCCGGGACGCTATGGACGCTCCGGACTCGCGGACGAACTCAGGAGTTGTTGAGGACATGGTTCTCCATCCTGGACAGGATTTCACTTCGGAAGGGGAGCTTTCTCGCTGCGCTGAGAGGAGATAGTCCAAAACGCGACTCCGATGTGAAGTCCGGGTTCGGCTGTTCGAACCACAGATCGTATATCGGTTGCAGATCCTCGTCGGTGAACTTCATCGAGATCACGTCAACAAAAGGAAGGCGACCGTTGTCGTCGGCGTGATTGATGTCGGCTCCGCCTGCAATGAGACGCCGAGCGAGCCTAACGTCCTGCTCGATGTCGTGAGAGACCTGCCCGAACAGAATATGCAACGCGGAAGCGCCGCCGTTGCCGGTGGTGTCTGCAGGAGCTCCCTGGTCGAGCAAGAAGTTGCTGATCGCGTAACGGCTTGGCAGGTGTTTGTTCTGCAGGGACATGAGAACGAGTCCGCGTCCGTTCTCGTCCTTTTTGTTGGCGTCGCCCGGCTTGAACGACTCCAAAAATTCTTCTTCTGACTTCAGGTAAGCGGTGAGGAAGATATCCATTACTCGTACTTATGGCCTCTATTGGTCGCGGGGAGTTCTGGCACGTAATTTTCTGGAGAGTTGTACCAATCGCGGAATTCAGCCGGGGTCAACTCGCCATCTACATAACGTTGCCACATCGTATGGTACTTCTGATCCGGAACATGGCCCATATCCCAAACGCCCCGTCGCGGCTGGCCCGGCACCCAATCGATCGGTTCGAAGGTGTGTGGGTCTCGCACGATTCCATCTGGTCCCTTCGCGCGTTCCCACACCTCTTCCACCACACCCTTCCTGAACGAGGGGCGCGATCCGGGTTTCAGGTAGGGGCGAGCGTCGGCAACCGTCTCGACGACATGCTCGACCGTCGAGGCTCCCTTGCCGCCCCCGGCCCACTTCGTCAAGAACTGCAGCGCCTTGCCCGCCATGCTGCTGAGCTCCTCGACGAGCCCGCGCAGCTTGGTGAAGGCGTTCACGACGGTGGTGATGGTCTTGCTGATGCGCGGTACGAGCGCAGAGACCCGCGAACCGACCTGCGCGGCGATCACCGGCGTCGCGAGGCCGACGGTCGCGACCGCGGTGATGGCGGCCGAGATCGCCATACCGACGATCTGACTGATCGCGTCCCGTACCAGGTCGTGGGTCATCTGTACGAGCGACGACGCCATCGACAACCCCGTCGAGATCGCCCCCGCCCACTGGCCCGACGTCGTCAGGTGCTGCGACAGCCCCTGCACGTGCGCGGTGTACGCGGTGATGGTCTCTCCCGACAGTCCGTCGAGGTCGGCGAGGCGGTTCTGGGCGGTGACGCCCAGTTCGTTCATACGTGCGCCGACGTTGTTCCACGTGGCGGCGAAGGCCTGCACTTCGGCCGCGTTGCCGGTGAGGTCGTTCAGCCAGCCCTTGAGCGGTTCGATGTGGTCGAGCAGCCAGCCGAGACCGTTGGCGATCAGCGTGCCGATGGGGTCCATCACGGCGGCGACGGTGTCCATCGCGGCCGAGAAGCCAGCGATCCCGCCTTCGACCCAGTTTCCGCTTCGGATGGCGTCTGCCAGGGCCTGTCCATCGGTGACGATGAAGGCGCCCGAGAACGCCGAGGTCGTGTCGACGGGCGCCGCGACGAGAGAGGTGCTCATCCGAGACCTCCCTCGAGACTCTTGGTCGCCTGGACCACGGCCTCTTCGTAGACGTCGAAGTCGGCGACGACACCCCGCAATTCCTGGCCGGTGCGCTCGAGGACGCCCTCGGCGCCATTGATGTGTTGCGAGACCGCGCTCGAGACGAGACCGACGGGTGGGACGATCCAGGCGCACATCACACCGAACGCCCCGCCGCCCAGATTCACGCTCTTCAGGGCGGACGCCGCTTCGGCGGCGTCCGAGGCGAGCTGCTGCACGCGCGACGCGTGCTGCAGCATGACGTCGGCATCCATCCGGATCTGCTGGGTCATCGCAGGCCTCCTCGGCGCGTCACTCCATCGTCTTCCTGGTCGGGAATGAGCTCCGCGGCCACGACGCCGACGATGGGGTCCGATTTGCCCATAATCTGGGTGGTCACCTCGAGGGTGCGGATGCGGGCGTCCTTCGTGGCTTTCGCGATCAGGTCCATCACCTCGGCGCTGACGCGGCGGCCTCCGCGGTCGAGCGCGGCGTCGGCGATGTCGAGATCGCGGATGACCCCCGCCGCGTCCACCTCGACGGAGATGTCGCGGGTGCGGGCCACCGCCTTCGCTCGGACCTCTCCGATCGCGGCTTGCAGGACCGGCAGCTTCTCGCCGCGTTCCTGCGCGCGACGCGTGTCTTCTTCGATCCGCGCGAGCGTTTCTTCCGGTGATCCGTACACGCTGTGCCCCCACCCGGGCCTCGCGCGGCAGACGTTTCTCCACAGCGCGCGGCAATCGTCACTTATCCACAGACGAGGGTAGATCGGAAAACGGCTGAACAGGATGAGAATCGTCTCATCTCCGTCCAGGGGCCGGCTCAGTCGACGAGCGCCCCGCCCGCGCGCCAGTACCCCAGGAACGACACGCGCTCGCGTGGCATCCCGAGCTCTCGAACGAGTACGCGGCGCGACGCGGCCACGACGCCGGACTCTCCGGCGAGCCAGGCGTAATCGGCTTCGGCGGAACCCCAGGCGCGGACGGCCGCTTCCGTCTCGCCGCGGGCGACCACGCGCACGTCGACGGCATCGCCGAGTCGGGCGACGGTGACGTCGTCTGCGGTCTCGCCGATCTCGACGATCGCGACCCCGCGGGCCCGGGCGGGGAGGGCCGCCGCGATGTTGCGGACCGCGGGGATCGCGGTCTCGTCGGCGACGAGGAGGAACCTGCCGAGGGCGGGCGGTTGCCAGTGGATTCCGTATCCCGTCCACCCGTTCCGCACGTCGGGCCCGGTGAGCACGACCGACTCGCCGACGCGCGCGGTGCGCGCCCACCGCGAGGCAGGCCCCTCGGGGGAGTGCAGGTAGAAGTCCACGTCGACCTCGCCGGCATCGGGGCGGATCGCCGCGGGGGTGTAGGTGCGCAAAACGTTGCGCTCTTCAACCGGCAGCGCCTTCCAGCGCGTGTACCAGTCGGACGGGTGCGGCGTCGGCTCGTCCAGCAGGCCGACGTCCGCGAGGCCTCCGCCCGGCAGGGGCAGTACGAGCTTGATGCGCTGATCCACGCCCCACGGGGCGAAGTGTTGCAGCGCGTCGCCCGCGAACGTGAGGCGCAAGAAGTTCGGCGACAGCATCTCGCGCGCGCTGACCTCGACGGCGAAGGCGCTGTACTCCCACGGGCGAGTGAGGGGAGCGGTGATGTCAGGCACGGCGGCGGATCTCCGAGACGATCATGACGATGAGGTACGCGCCGCCCACCGAGACGGTGACGACGCCGACGGGAAGGGCGACCGGCAGTACGTGCTGGGCGACGGCATCGGATGCCAAGAGCACCAGTGCCCCGACCAGCCCCGAGAGCGCGAGCGACAGCGACGGCGAGCGCGCGAGGCGCCGCGCGATCTGCGGAGCCGCGAGTGCCACGAAGGCGATGGGGCCGGCGATCGCGGTGGCCGCGGCGACGAGCACCACCCCGATCAGCAGGGCGAGGCTGCGCACGAGGTGCGGGCGCACACCGGTGGCGGTCGCGAGGTCGTCGCCGAGCTCGAGCTGACGCAGCGACGGGACGAGGGCGAACGCCGCGAGGGCGACGGGCAGCGCGCACAGCAGCACCCCGCCGAGCGCGTCGCCGGTCACGCCGTTGAGTGAACCCTGCCCCCACGCCGAGGCGAACATGGCGGTCTCGAGCTCGACCTGCAGCAGCATCCACGTGTTGAGTGAGGCGAGCATGGCCGAGACGCCGATGCCGACCACGATGAGCCGGAAGCCCTGGATGCCCCCGCGATACGCGAGCAGCCAGATGAGGAGGGATGCCGCGAGGCACCCGACCAACGCCCCCGCCGCCCGAGCGGGCCACGACGACGACACGAGCACGAGCGTGACCAGCATGCCCGTGAAGGCGCCGTTGGACAGCCCCAGGATGTCGGGGCTCGCGAGCGGATTGCGGGTGACCGTCTGGAACAGCGCCCCCGCGATCGCGAGGAGCGCCCCGAGGGTCACGGCGGCGAGCACGCGGGGCAGTCGCCACCCGACGACGACGGTGGTGTCGAGGGCCGTGCCGCTTCCGAGGAGCGCGCGGATCACGGCATCCGGGGCCACGGGGTAGGTGCCCCACCCGAGTGAGAGCACCGCGAGGGTCAGGATGGCGGCGACGGTGGCGGCTCCCACCACGACGCTTCGGGGACGCAGACGGACACCCGCGAGACGCGGCGGGCTCAGGACGGCGGTCACAGTGCGCGGGCCCTTCGTCGTCGCGCGAGCGCGATGAGGACGGGAGCGCCGACGAACGCGGTCACGATCCCGGCCGGCACCTCGGCCGGGGCGATGATCACGCGGCCGAGCACGTCGGCCAGCAGGACGACGATCGGTGCGGCGAGGGCGCTGAGGGGCAGGATGAGGCGCTGATCGGGTCCGACGATCCACCGCACGACGTGCGGCACCATCAGCCCGACGAACGAGAGGGGACCGACGAGGGCGGTCGCGGCCCCCGCGAGCACGGTCACCGAGGCGATGGATGCCACCCGCACGGCCCCGACGCGCGTGCCCTGTGCCCGGGCGAGATCGTCGCCCAACGCCAGCGCGTTGAGGGGACGGCCGAGGGCGAATGCCACGAGGAGTCCGACCACGACGAACGGCACCACCGGCACGATGACCTCGAGCCCGCGGCCGAGCAGCGACCCGGCGTTCCACCCGCGCATGGTGTCGAACGTGTCGGGATCGCTGAGCATCATGCCCGAGGTGACACCCGAGAGCACGGCTCCCACGGCGACCCCCGCGAGGACGAGGCGGATGGGGTCGGCTCGCCCGCGCCCCACCGAGCCGACGGCCGCCACCGCGACGGTCACGACGAGCGCTCCCAGGAAGGCGGGCCACACCAGCAGGAAGGAGTTCTGGATGCCGAAGACCGCGACCGTGAGAGCGACGGCGAAAGCGGCCCCCGCGTTGACGCCCAGGATGCCCGGGTCGGCGAGCGGATTGCGCGAGAACGATTGCATGAGCGCGCCCGCCACCCCGAGCGCGGCACCGGCGACGAGCCCCGCAATCGTGCGGGGGACGCGGAGTCCCTGCACGACGAAGTCGGTGTCGGGGGTGCCCGCTCCCGTGAGCGAGGCCCAGACCGCCGACCAGGGGAGGGGGTTCGCCCCCATCATGAGCGACAGCGCGATCGCGAGGGCGAGGACCGCCGCCAGAACGAGGGTTCCGGCGGCGGTCCTGCCGATGCGCGCGGGCCGGGCGGCGGGCGCCGCCTGCACGTGCGCGGACGTCATTTCGCGGAGGCGAGGAAGGTCTCGATGTCGTCGAGCACCGACTGCGCGCCCTTGGGCCCGACTCCCGCGACCCACGTGCTCGTGTCGACGAGCGTCACGACGGGGAACGCCGCGGTGTTCTGCGCGATCGCGGCCGGGATCGTCGAGCGGTCGGCGACGTCGGCGGTGGTGACGAAGACGGCGTCGGCAGTGGCGCTGGCGATGTTCTCGGGCGAGATGTCGGCCTGCAGTCCGTCCTCCCACGCGTGGTCGGGGATCGTGTAGCCGACGCACTCGAGCAGGCTCCCGGCGAACGAGACCGGGCCGTAGAGGCTCAGCGTCGTCTCATCGCGCGGGCGGATCATCTCGGCGGTCTTGCCTGCGAGCTGATGCGCGGCCTTGATCTCGCCGCAGCGCGTGTCGACGGCATCCACCGCCTTCTTCACCTCGTCCTCGCGGCCGAGAGCCTCACCGATGAGGGCCGCGTTGTCGCGCCAGGGATCGGCCTGCGTGGCGATGAACACCGTCGGGGCGATCGCGCTGAGCTGGTCGTAGAGGGCCGAGTGGCGGGATTCGGTTCCGAGGATCAGGTCGGGCTTGAGCGACGCGATCGCCTCGAGGTCGGGCTCGCTGACGGTGCCGACCGGCGTGACACCCTCGACGCCGAGGTAGCTCGGCACGCCCTTGACCATGTTGGCGACGGCGGCGCCGACCGGGGTGATGCCGACCGCCACCGCGGTGTCGAGCTCGAGCGGCTCGAGCGTGACCACGCGCTGGGGAGCATCGGTCACCGTGGTGGTGCCGCGGGCGTGCGCGACCTCGTGGGTCGCGGTGTCGGTCGAATCGGGGGTGGATGCCGCGCCGCCCGCGCACCCGGAGAGCACGAGGGAGAGTCCGGCGAAGGCGGCGAGGGCGAGGCGGGAGGAGGGGCGCGAGGGCATGGCGAGATGTCCTTTCCAAGGGGAATGCCACAACTTCTAGTTAGGCAAGGGTTACCTTACTAGAAGCCTCTGGCTCGCACTGTCGGGCGGGTTCTCCACACAGGCCCCCGCACCGATCGCGAGCCATCCTGCTCGTCGCGGTGCTCGGGTACGTCGCCCTCGTGAAGCGTCTGCCGCGCGACGGCGTCGTCTACATCGCCTCCCGCGGACCGGGCCTGCACTTCCGCCCGCCCGTCTGGCCCACCGCGTCGACCGTGGTGCTCATCGTGCTCTGCGGGCTGATGGGGATCGGGGCGGCCATCGCGGCAGGAGTCGACGGCGACGGCTTCGTCTCTCCCCCCCCCGTTCCACGCTGCTGCTGACGGTCCTGTCGGTTGTGAGCCTTGGGGTGATCCTCTGGCGGCTGCGGGTGACTCCCGGGCTCCGCCTCACCGTCGACGGTATCCAGGGCATCCGCGCGCGCGGCGAAGTCGATTGGCCGCGGGATCTGGTCGGCGAGGCCACCGTCACCGGGCCGCCCGCCACGCTGTCGCTTACGATGGTCGACGGATACGTTTCGGTCACCTCCACGATGAGGTACCTCAGGGGCGACCCCAACCAGGTCGCCGCGATCGTTCGATTCCTCCGCGATCACCCCGAGGAGCGCGGCGTGCTCGAGACAGGGGGAGAGGCGGCGCTCACCCACGCGGCAGACCTCCTCCGCCCCGTCGGGAGTTGAGTGGCCCTCAGGGCGCGATGACCGGTCTTCCGTGTCCGTTGCTCCTGATACGGTGATCGCCACACACGAATGGGGGCGTTCGGATGGTTCAGTTCGAAGATGGCGTGGATCGGATCGGATCGGGCGGCGCGGCCGGCTGGCGTACACGGCGTAGGGAAACCCAGAATGGGCCTCGTCACAACGCACCCACGTCTTGAAGATCCGGCAGTTGAGCCCGTTTCGCTCTTGAGAGACGGCTGCGGCCGCCTGCATCGCCTTCCGTCGCGGTCGTAGTTCTTCTTCTCGTCCTCTTTCTTCGCGCGGCGCCTGGATGGTGGCGGCTGCCGCGTCCACTCTCGCTCCGGCCGCGGCGATGGTCTACGGGCTCATCAACGGTCTGGCCGGAAGCGCGTCACGGTCGATCGTCGTCGGCACGAGCGTCATCGCGGTGATCGGGCTGGTGACGCTCGGACGCATGCTCTGGTCGGCTCGGCTGCCCGCGGGCTCGAACTGACGGAACTGGGCATCCACGGCATCCGCGGTGCGGGAGACGCCCACCTGATGTGGGAGGACATCGCAGACATCGCTGTCGTCGCCGCTCCCTCCGCGAAGCTGTCGATCACGGACGCGAACGGCTCGCCCCCGATCCTCGCCTCGATGCCGTACCTCGGAGCGGACCCCCAACGATGTCGCCGTGGTGCTGCGCTTCTTCCGAGACCATCCCGAGGAGCGGAACCTTCTGACGCAGGGAGGCAAGGTGGCGCTTCGACGCGTGGAAGAAGCGCTGAACGAGCCTGTCGCCTGACCGACCCCGGGGGATTTCTCAGCCCGTTCTGCGAGGTCGCCTGCGGCGTGACCCCGCGCTCAGGACACGATCACCGGCTTCACCGTCGTGCCGGCGTGCATGTCGGCGACCGCGTTTTCGATGTCGTCCAACGCGTAACGCTTCTCGAGCTTCTCGAGCGGCAGGCGCCCTGCGGCGTGCAGAGCGACGAGCTGCGGAACGAGGTCCCGCGGGTCCGCGTCGCCCATCGTGACGCCGCGGAGGATCTTGCCGGTCAAGATGCCCTGGATATCGACGCCGATCTCGGTTCCGGGCGGTGGCGCCCCGCACACGAGGACCGTGCCGCGCGCGGCCGCGGCATCGAGCGCCGTCCGGGCGACGCCCGGGTGTCCGGTCGTGTCGAAACCCAACGACACGCCACGGCCCCCGGTCAGCTCGGCGAGGCGCGCGCCCACGTCTTCGCTCGAGGCGTCGACGACGGCCGTCGCTCCGAGTTCGAGCGCCAGATCGAGACGGCTCGCGACGCGATCCACGGCGATCAACTGGACCGGTTCGCGCAGCGAGGCCGCGATCACGGCCGACAGCCCCACCGCCCCGGCGCCGTAGACCGCGACGATGTCGGTCGGCCCCGGATCGAGCACGTTCCACATCGAACCGAAGCCGGTCAGCACCCCGCAGCCGAGAGGAGCGAGCACGGTGAGGTCGGCGTCGCCGGCCACGCGCACGACGGAGCGCTCATCGGCGATCGCGTGCGTGCCGAAGGACGACTGCCCGAAGAAGTGCCCGGCCACCGGCTCCCCGTCGCGGCTGATCCCGCCCGAGCCGTCGGCCCTCAGCCCGCCGAGCAGATTTCGGGGCAACCACGTCTCGCAGTACGCGGGATGCACGGATGCACAGGCCGCGCACGCACCGCACGAGGTGAAGCTCAGGAGTACGGCATCCCCGGGGCTGATCCCGCGGACGTTCGCGCCGACCTTCTCGACCCGCCCGGCACCCTCGTGACCGATGATCCCCGGAGTGGGGAACGGGATGCCGCCGGCCAGCACTCCGAGATCGGTGTGGCACAGACCGGTCGCGGTCAGTCGCACGAGCACCTCGCCCGGGCCCGGATCGGCGTACTCGACGTCGGAGACGACGATCCTGCCGTCGGCCTCGACGACGGCCGCGCGCCCCGCGGTCATGCGGCACCGCCCAGGTCGAAGACGATCGAGTGGGCCTTCTGGTACGACTGCAGCGCCTCGGGCCCGCCCTCTCGTCCCCAGCCCGACGCCTTGACCCCGCCGAACGG